>Ga0172379_10000023_pt1 | contig 372283 bp, 472 predicted proteins | sample GrowelOW334metaG_FD_119756 | JGI IMG/M metagenome (GOLD analysis project Ga0172379, IMG submission 119756) | Groundwater microbial communities from an aquifer near a municipal landfill in Southern Ontario, Canada - Groundwater well OW334 metaG | ecosystem: Environmental > Aquatic > Deep... | reverse complement strand
TGTTAATGGTAGTTATAACATAATGAGAAAAGTATTTCCCAATGCGTTTGCGGAGGGAATAGAGGGTGTTGCCGTTCACCCATATAGAGTTAATCTATAGAAAATAAAATTTAAGAAACATAAGTTTTCATAGATTTTATTGAACGGTTCAATATCACTATAAAGTATCCAGGCCGATCATGACAAATAACAACATATCTTCTGACGAAATAGATTGGGAAAATAGTTTCATTTAATAAAAAAATAATTTAACATGAAAATTATAAAAGAAGGAAATAAAAAAAAAGAATTTCCAAAAGAAATTATATGTAAACATTGCGGGGCAGTTTTATTAGTTGAAGAAACAGACATAAGATCTGAATATGATTTAAGCGCCACAGGAATAAGAGCTTTGCAACCTCCTACTGAAATAAAATTCTTTATTTGTATAGGATGCCTTCATGAAAATAAAATTTAACATTGAATATAAATGAAAACAAAAAAAGAAGAATTAGTAGATCAATTAATTGATTTGCGAGATAAGCAAAAAGAAGTTCGCAAACTACTTGATGAAATTGATCATGAAGAAAGATTGGAAGAATCAAAAAAATATTTTGGAAAATGCTTCAAGGAAATAAACAAATTTCACGATAAGTGTATAAGATGTTTATTTGTTTATGGAATAGACAACGAAAGTTGTGATACAATGTCTTTGCTTATTAACTACTGGCAAGACAAAGAAGATTCGTGGTTTGGTTTAGAATATCATTCTCATTTTAATCCAAAAAGATGGGCAGAAGATGCAGAAAAATGGGACGAAATAACTAAAGAAGAATTTTTGGAACATTACGAAAAAGTTCAAAGAAGAATTGCTCTTGTTAAAAATTTATAAACATGGGGATTATTAAAGTTTTTAAAACAAGTAAAGAATATAAAGAATATTCTGAATTTGAAGAAAAAGGAAAATTAAATGAGATTGAATATGCAAAACAACATCCATCAGAAAAAATTCATTTTATTTTCCATGGAAGTTGCGTAAGTTGTGTAACTCCATTACATTATGGAATTGGAAATTGTACTGGATGCAAATTTTATCATGGTGTCACTTCTAAATTCCCAGAACTGAAAATTAAAAATTTTATTAAATAAAAATCAATATGGACACAGGTTTAAACAACACAAACAAACTTCACTTGGCTCTTAACTATCCTTTTATGGAAGATGTTGAATGGATCGTAGAAGCTTCAGATGAAGAAAGACATCAATTGTGGAGAGATAACCATGATAGATATAAATGGGAAGATATTAATTGTGGAAAATTATATAACATAGTAAACTTAGAGATAAGTGTACAAAGTTGTATGGGAACAAAAAAAATTACAAAAACCACAAAAGAAGTGTTGCCTGTGTATATAAGTTTTTTCTTTGCTATTATTAATGGCCACAAAATTGCTTTCTATACAAGTAATTCTAGACTTTCACACTATGGTTATATAGAAGCTTTCTTAATTACATATTTTCAAAGAACACATGATAAATATACCAGATGGAATCAAACTGATGCCAACAATTTTCATAATTGTGTTTGCTATTTGGACACTGTTGATATTGAACATAGAAACACTACATACAAGATAGACAAAAGCGAAAAGATTTATCATATATTCAAAAAAATTTAAAACTTATTACAATGTGGAATTCAGACAACGCAATTTTTAATGTCAACGGAGTTGGCTTAGAAAGATTAAAAAAAACTCTCAGCTTAGCATTGGAAAATAACACAGTCGAAGGCTGGAAATTTAAAAAAGAAAAAGGAATTTGTCTTTATCAATATGATTCTACTTCCAAAAAAGATATACAAAAATTCCCAGTACCCCTTAAAGCAGAAACAGTAGCCGAATTAGTTTTCGAATGGCTAAAAGGTGATGAAGCAAAAACTACAACACTGCAAGGATGGGATATCGATGCTGATCACGATGGAAGCAATGAGCTTGGTTGGAGAGCTTATACAGAAGACTGGGGACACGTAGATGGTGACTGGAATGTCCTGGCAGTAAAACCAGCTTATATGTGGTATGGAAAGTGAAATAATTATGAAACAATTATGAAAAAATTTACAGTAATAAACAATGAAACTGGAAAAAAGTATCACTACAGTTGGTATGAATGGGAGATAGCATGGCTGTTGGCTTTTCTTTTTGGATTTTTAACTGGATGTTTTATTTTTTAATTTTAAACAAATTTTATGAAAGCAATAGACATTAATGACAAAGATTACTACGAATACGGTAAGCCCGAATTAAGAGAAAGAACCAAAAAAAGGTTAACCCAACTTGTAGAAGCTGGAATGGAAGAATTTGGAAATGCACAATTTGGCGTTAGAGATATTATGTCTGGTTTATATATTGAACTTGTTTGGTCATTTACTGACGAAAAATGGAATGATTATCTAAATTGGGCAATTCAATTAATAAAAGAGAAACGCTGGAAAAAATCGCTTAGTAAGATTAAAGAAGGGGCTTTTATTGATGAGCTAAGATATATTCAAAATCAACTTTTAAACATTCCAGCTGAAGAACATCCATCAGAAGAAGAATTACTTGAATTTATCATTGAAAATCTTAAAAAAGATTTAAGAAAAGTTTTTGTTCACTGGGATGAATTAAATCAGTGCAAAAAAGAAGTTGAAGAAGAACGTTCCAGCGAACAAAACAAACGAATGAGAGATTGGTTTGAAGAAAGAACTGGATTAAAAGGCGTATCACTGAATGAACACATGAAAAAAATAGGCGAAATGCTTAATCTTAAACTTCAGAATGAATAATAAAAAAATTATGATTACAGAAGACGATATTAAACAAGTTAATGAAATTAAAGAGATTCTGAGTGCTATTAACCAAAAAATAGAATACAAGTTTAATTGGGAAATTGTTAATAAAATTGATTGTCTCGACAGATTGGTTAAAAACTTGAAAATAGCACCCCTCAGCTTTAAATTCTGTCCACCAGGAGGACAATTCTATACAGCAGAGTGTAAAAAATGCGGCTGGTGGGGAAGTTCTGAACTTCTTGATGGTGGAGGACAGATTGCAGATACAGGCGATTATGGAGACTGCTACTGCCCAGTTTGTGGTAATAGTAACTTGGATGAAAAAGAAGAAGATTCACAAGAAAAACAAAATAAATTATGAAAAAATCAGAAGAAATTTTAAAGAAGATAGACGAAGTGGTTGAACAGCCTTTTGTCACGGCAACATTTGGTGATGGATGGAAAGAACATGCAGAAAAATATTATCCAAAAGATATTTTAATAAATATAGCTTAGCGCCAAGGAAGACGTGCTTTGTTGTTAGAAAGAAAATTAAAGGAATTGTTGGGCGAATCTTAAATTTATTAAAATGAGGAAAAAGAAAAAAGATCTTAAAGCTTTTGATAGTTTCTATTATTTTTACTCTGAACATCCTGAGTGTTTTTCTGGTGTAAAAAAAAGAAAAAAAGAAGTTGAAATTGTTGGTGAAAATAATGAACAAACATATTTAACAAAAATATTAAAAAAAGTTAAAGAAGAAACTTTAACTATTAAACAGGCGGAAAAAGAAATTGTTGATTTGTATTCCCAAGTATCACCATGTGTTCGTGATCTTAAAGATCCTAAAAACAAAATGAATATATGCGATATTTGTGGAATTTATTATCTTGATCAAAGTTTTACAAAATGTCCTTTATGCGAAGGTGACAAAAAGTGGTATGATGATTTTGTCGATAGAATAGAAAAAATTAAATGCAATAAAAATTCTCCTTTTGTTGTAATTTAACATCCTCTTTACACTGTATTTCACTCTTTCTAATTATTTTTTCAAGCTAGTTATTGTAAATAACAATGAAAAATATTTAGAATATGAGCTATTTATCACAACCATACAACCTGTGTTATCTTACATTTAGCGGAACATCTGGTACATCAACTGGAACAAATGGTTGTACATATGTGTCCGCTGGTACTTGGACGGTTTCTCAATATAATACCATATATCACATTGATGATACTGGTGGAAACATGAATATAACTATTCCAGATGCAAGTTCTTTGAATTCTGGTAAAATAATGACTTTTGTTAAGCCAAGATTGGTGCAATCTGGAAATGAAATTGTTATTAGAACTACATCTAATCAAATAATATCAAGAGATCCGAACTTCTGCCTAAGAAATTCAAATGATAGAGCGGATTTAATAGCACATAAATATGGAAGCAGCGGAGCTACATCATACTTATACAGATTAAAAATGAACGAAAGGGTTGTTCACGAAACAATTGATGTATCAATTGGTGGTACACAACTATTCACTTCAATTAAAGATTGTATTGATTATTGCAACAACTATGCAGATGGTCCAAAAAGAATAAGAATAAATCCTGGCACATACAACATTTCAGAAAAAATTACAATAGATTGTGCATATCCATTAATGCTTGAAAGTTTTGGAACAGAAGGAACAGTTTTAAGTGCCACAACCGCAATGTCAGCCACTCCATTTTTTGATATAAAAACAAAAGCTGACTTCAAAGGAATGTCTTTTTATGGTTTAAGTGGACTTTCTTCTATTGATGATCAATGTTGTTTAGATTGTGGAACAGATAATTTATACGGAGAAATTCATCAATGTTATTTTAATGGATTTTTCAAAGCAATAGAACTTGACGCAAATTCTGAATTTTGGTTTTTTGATTCTATAATTGAAAATTGTGTAAACGGAGTTTGGGTTCACGGTGGCTCTATTTTAATGTCAGAATTGACAATAAATAATTGCACAAATTCTATTTATTTAAATCCAACAGGTACAACAAATCATTATGCAATTCAAAATACTCTTTTTAATGTTTTGACTGGACAAACTGGAGTTAATTATATCGACAATACAGTTAAACCAGAATTCCATTATGCAACAGGAAACGCATTTTATGGGGAAGGAAATTATATAAGCGGTTTAACATTTACTTCATCAACACAATCAGATGTTAGATATGAAAATAATGCTGGATTGAGAAACTATAAACCAGAATGTTGGGTGTGGGTGAGTGGAAACACAACGGCAACAACAATAGCTAATACTACTAATTATTTTAAAGCATCTGTATTACAATCATCTATTGTAGTTGTTGATATGATTAAATTTAGCGGTGGGGCTGAAACTCAACTCTTCACTTATCTTCCATCAATAACAAGAAAGGGGACATTTATGATTTCTGGTGATTTAAGTGTAGTTGGTACAAACCAAGTTTGTTCTGTTGCATTATATAAAAATGGAAATGTTAGACTTCAAGACTTAGATGTTAGATGCGCAACTAACGCACAACCATATCCATTTTCATTTAATGCTATTAACGATATGTCACCTAATGATTATTTTGATATTAGAGTACAAAATCAATCATCCACGGGTGCTATAACACTAAGAACTCTTATGTTTTCAATTACAACTCTTTAAAAAAAGAATTCATATAAATAAAATCCCCCACAAAGGAACATTTGAAACCTTTTGGGGGATTTTAATTTGACATTTGTTAAGTTTTTTTTTATATTTATTATTATGAAAAAAATTAAAAAAATAATAAGAGAAATTTTAAATGAAATTTTTGACAATTTAGAAATTCCTAAAAATTTACTTTTTAAAAAAACAGAAAATTCATTTACATATAGTTTTTTAACAAAAAACAATAATTACTGTGTGTTGTTTGATGTTCCAAAAAGCAAATTAGAAAAAACTCCTGCAAATAAACTTCTTGCTCTTACAAAAAAAGATGAAATAAACGATGTTATAATTTCAAATAATAATATATTTTTTTTAAGCTGGGGAACATGTGATGAAAACAATACTCCTATTGATAACATAAAAACAAATTATAAAGAGGAATTGTTTGTATTTAATTCAGTTTTCGCAATCATTAAAAAGTTTTTAGAAGAACATAATCCTGATATAATATTTTACCAAGCAATAGACAAAAGAAAACTAATTTACGATAAGATGTTTAATAAAATGAATATGAATAATTATTTAAAAATTGAAGGAATAATGAATACTTTTTTAATAAAGAAAGAATTACTATGAGTGACAGAGGAGAACATCCAAAAAAATATTTAGCAATAGCAAATAGGAAGTGGCGTATTGTAAATAAAAACAAATACCCAAACACTGGCATTGTTGATGAATACTTTTGTTGTGATACATTGCCGTATCAAAAAATAATAGGATATATTAAAGATGATGTTCTTTGTTTTTACTGGGGTGTGGGAAAAATAAAATTTGGAGCAATGGATTGTAAAGAAATGATTTTTAAATTATATAAATTGGCTTTTGATAAAATAAAAGAATGGGTGGAAGAAAACGAATATAAAGGAAAAATTGGATTTGAACTCTGTGAACTTGAACAATTAAATATTGTGGTAAGATATATGATAAAAAGATTTGGATATAACTCCTATATAGAAGGCAAATTTATAATTGTTCAAATGTGACATATGATAAATAAATCCCCCACAAAGGAACATTTGAAACCTTTTGGGGGATTTATTTTTATAATTCTGGATGATGTTTTTTTATCCATGATTCTGCCAGGTTAATAGTGTAGCTATCCCATATAAAATTAAAATTGCCACCACTTTCAATTCTATCATCAAATGGTGCAAAGTGCGCCAATTTGCATCTTTTTTCCAAGTCAGCTATATAATTTAAATCAGATTTGTTTTTGCTTAAAATTATACTATCATAAGTGGCAATATTTTTAAAAGTAACTTTAATTCCCTCAACCACTCCATCTTCTGATCTTGGAAGAGAAATTGTTATAAATGGATTATTGTTTTCATCACTATATCCTTTTAAAATTCCACCATTAACATCTATCTGTCCTTCTTCGTTTTTAAATGTACCATCATCATTGACCCCTTTGTAAATAAACTTTTCAAACTTCATTCCGTTTGAAAAAAACATTGATGCTTTCCTTTTTTCTTTTATTTCTTTTTCAATAAATTCATTTAATCTTCTTGACATATCTTTGTTTTCAGATTCACAAATTTTTTGAAAATCATTTTTTTTAGAATTGTCTATTCTTATTGTTAAAGTTTCTTCTTTGGGTTTTTTGTTTAATGTATTAGAGGTTAAGCGAAACAATTCTTCTAATCTAACTTCTGAAAGATATGTTTCTCCTTCAACTTGATCTTTATTTAAATGCCATGTTATCGTATCTTTTCTGTTAACATCATTCCATTCAATTAAAGTTCGCACATAAGAGTTTCCTTCCATTTCACAAACCCACTGGGTCTTAGTTTCATTCTGCTTTATACAGTAATATTTTGGATCTTTAATGTTTATCAAACTTCCCCAATTTTCGTTTCCCCTTAATTTGTATAAAATTTCACCATCTTTTGGTTCTGGAAGATATAACCAATATTCTAAACATACTGGGATTTCATTTTTTTTCCTTTCGTCAGTAGAAATGTTCAATGGGTTTTTTAAGTCAACATAAAATCTTTTTACTTCGACTTCTACAATTCTTTCATTTGTTTTCATTTTGTTTTGTTTAAACGTTGTTATAACACAAAGTTATTAAAATATATCAATTAAAGCAATAGAATGATAAATTTTAACAAATATTTAACATATTAACAAAAAAGGAACATTTGAAACCTTTTGGGGGATTTTTCGTATAGGATAATAAAATCTCTATGAAAAATCTTAAAGAAACTTTTGTTATAGTGAAAAACTTTTCCAATGGAACCAGTGGTTTTTTTGAAAATTATGTTTCGTTTGACAAAAATGAATTAGATCAAAAGTGCAAAGAGTTAAATGAAAAAACTCAATTAATAGATTGTTTTTCAGTTTTATCCCTGGAAGATGCAATTAAAAAATTTATGGACAATATTGCAGATTTTTATACAGAACAAACAGCGGACTATTAATGAAAAATTTTTTATCACTCATAAGCAATTTTATTTTTCCAACACTTTTAATTTCTAATTTGATGTTAATATACCAAATTTATGAATTGCCAGGAAAAATATCAGAAAGAAATAATCAGAAAATTGATACAATAACAGTAACAAAAGTAATTACTGAAAAATTACAAAATACTGGAGGTTTCATATATTTACAAGGATATATAACTGATTCTTCTATAAAATTTAGTGAAAATTATGATTATAGAATTGACTATCCAAGTGAAATATATGACGGATATATCACTTATGTTAAATCAAATGGTGGAGGAGAGTATTTTATGTGGTCTAAAAATAAAATTTCGAATTTACAAAAAAATTTAGAAATAAAAGGTTGGTTTATGACCGATAACTTACACAATTTACAACATGGAAAAGAATATTTGCAAATACTATATCCAATTGTAGAAAAAAGAATTAATGAATTTAATTAAAACTTACAAAAAAAAGATGATTGGTATTAAAAATAAAATATTCTTAGTGAAACATTTGTGTTATTTTTTCGTATAAAACAATAAAAAACATATGAAAGAAAAGAAAATTTCTAAGTCGGCTTTGGAGATTAGAGAAATAATCAACGAGGCCATCAAGTTTGGAACAATTACCAGAAAAAACTATGACAAAATTACAAATATCGCTGCAGAGGATAATGTAATTGATGATCAAGAAAAGATCCTTTTAGCAAACCTTCACGATCTCCTCGAAGATAAAACTATAAAATTTGTCAAATGAGAAAAATTCCTAAAAATATTCATAACACAGATTCAAATTTGGTGAAAATAATATATAATGGCAAAGAGTATTTCCATCATATTATACCAAAGTATTTTAAACGCCAAGAAAGATATAAAATATGAAACAAATAAATCTCACATATAATACAAAAAACTCTAAAAAACTAAGAAAAAAAGTTTATGAGTCTGCGATGAAATTTATTGATGAAGAATCTAAAAGTAGTTTTTTCTCTGGATTTTGTTATGCTATTTCTATGGCGTTTAATAAAAATATTTCTGGATTTGAGTTTAGTGTTTTCTCAATGGCAAACCCAAACAACATATATACAGAACTAATGGAATACAAACCAAAAAGAAACTATCAATATAGTATATACTGGTTTCCGAGAAACGAATACGGTTCAAAAAAACGTGTAAAAATTCTGAAAGAAATTATTAATTCAATGTAAAACAAAAACATTATGAATCAAATTATTATTACGGAAAAAACCAAGAACCCCAAAACTCTCAGAAAGAGAATATATAAGAGGGCGCTGGATAATATTAAAAATAAAAGAAGTTGTGGTTTTTGCAGCGCAATTGTCTTTTCAATCGATAACCAAAATTCATTCTATCCAGAACGAGATAAATTTGTTTTGATGTCTATTAATAATGTTTATGAAGAATTGTTAAAATATAAACCTAAAAGACCTTATAATTGTTATTGGTTTCCTATCGACGAAAAAGGTAAAAATAAACGTATTAAAATCCTGGAAGAAATAATTTCAAATATGTAAAACAAAAACGTTATGAATGAAATTGATATTACCAAAAATACAAAGAACACCAAAGCTCTTAGAAAGAGATTTAAACGTTGCCTTCCTATTCTCAACATGTTTCTTATATCGATCCACTGGGGGAGTCACAACATGCGAATAGATAAAAAAACTATTTGAGCCCGTTTCTTATATAGATCCGAATGGAGTCAAAAACCAGTAGTTGAAAAAAACAACCGATGCGTCCTGTTTTTTTATATCTATCTACAATAGAGTTCAAATGTGCGGCCAGTGATTGGATTTTTCACAATTTCTGTTTCTTATATTTATCTATAATAGAGTCAAAAGGCAAAGCTGTGTACACAACTTATTGCTTCTGTACTTTTACTGTTTATTATATCAATCTACAATGGAGTCCAAATATTACAATAAAATTTATTGTGATTTACAATTTTTTTATTATATTGTTCCGCAATGGAGTCAAAATCGGGCAAGGTGAGTTGTTAGCCTATTAAATTCTGTTTTTTATATCAATCCAAATGGAGTCAAAATCGCAAAATTGACTTTAATTCTGAATTAAAAATTTTTTATATTTTTCTACAAAAGGAGTCTAAACGGCATGTCTAGACATTTTATTTTAACTCTGTTTTTTTATATTATTCTGCACAAGAGTATTTACTTTCCACGTTATTTGAGTTCAAAAATATCATATCTTATATTTACTCAAAAGACTTTTGATTGCCAAAACACACTCTATGTTAACATCCAACATATCTTTGTTAGAATTCTTTAAAACTTCGAATTTATTAAACAAATCTTTTTTGAATGATTCATAACCTGGATGTTTTCTGTCCAAAGAACCAAGAAAAGAAGAAATCATTTCGAAAATATAATCCTCTAATTTTTTACTGTTCTTAATGGATTCAAACTGTTCCTTTGTGTGGAAAATTATAGAATCTTCACCAAATTCATAATAAAGAACTTCCCCAACAGCACCCTTCCTGTTTTTTGCCCAGGAAATTGTTCTTGTTCCCTTTTTCTTGTCAAAAATCATTTCCAAATGTGAATCAAACATGTGCTGAATAGTATTCCTGCCCTCAAACTCACCATCCTTGTTTACATGGCCAACAACAATAAGAACAGCTTCGTTCTTTTCGGTCCATCCCCTAAGCTTCTGAATAATATTGAATCCTGAAGATTCTGCAGTTGAATTTGCATAATCCTCTTTCATTATAACCTGCAGAGAATCTACAATAACAACCTTTGGCTTCAATTCATTTAATTCTTCGATAAAAGAATCTATCGTTGGACACATGTCTTTGTCAGCAATGTAAGCATTTGAATGATCAACAGCATACCTTTTCATCTGTGCTTTAACACTGGATGCCGTCATTTCTCTTGAATAAAGAGATGTCTTGTATTGCCTCAGCAACTTCTGCAAAACTATTGCAAGAGTGGTCTTGCCTGCCCCTGGGGTTCCTGTAAGAAAAATGGCGCTTCCCTCTATGAAACCACCATCATTGCTTAAAAAACTGTCAAAAGTTTCATCTCCAGTCTTTATTGTCAAATCACTCTTGACCTGAACTGCGGAATAATTAATACTTTTCATTTTTGTTTCGTTTTCGTTTCTTACTATAGTATACGAAAAATTAAATAAAAAGTTACAAAATTAAAGGCCAAAGACCGATAGTTGGCAATAAAACTTTATTATTAAGAAGTAACAAAATTTTCGTATCTCAATTCTATTGTTTCTATTTTATTTCCATGTTTATTATAAGTAAAAACAAAAAAATCATTGTTCGATATATCAATTGATAAAATGTTCAACTTATCTTTTATAATATTTGAAATTATTTCCTCAAAATCTTTTTTATAAAACAATCTGTCTTTAATATATATAAAATAATCTTTTTTTGAATGTAAATTGTTGCACTCAAAAATACTATCTAAAAAAGGATTTTGTGTTTTTAAAATGGCATTTAAAATCAAAACATCTTTTTCTTTTTCTTTCTTGATTGAATAATCTGTAAAATAATAATTTAAATTATTCATTAATAATTCTATTGAAGAATATTTGTTTATTTTACAATCAAATGTTAATTCAAAAGAATTGATGGAAATATGTGTATAAATGTTACAGTCAAATATGTTACATAAAAGTTTTTCTTTGAACGTCTTTTCTATAGAATTATAAGACAAAATTAGCCCATTACATATTCCTATTTTAAATTTCTTTTTTTTCATTATTAGTTTGATTTAAAAATTCATTATACAAATCGTTTTTTATATAAAACCTATTGTAATTTGATTTTTCCTTTGCTGTATAATATTTAAATTCATCTTTTAAATATTTTCTATAAATGTAATCATAAATTTTATCTCTTGAACTTTCTGCGTGAAAAGTTATTACATTAACATCATTTTCTTTTAAAAATTTATTTATAATTGCAGCCACAAAACTAATTATTTTAATTGCTTTGTTTTCTTTAGTATCAATTACGTCATAATAAATCCCATTTTTTATAATTCCAAAACTAAAAATAAAACCATTAGATTTTTCAAGAACAAAATTCTTTAATTTTTCATCTGGCATTTGAGTGTTTCCTATGTCTGTAAGTTTTGATATTTCTACTGCATATTCTATATTATTAAAAGGAAATTTATAATAAATTTTGTTTTCACCTTCTTCTTTTCTCAAATTAATTGGCAAATCGTTAATGTTATCAAAAGTTTCTTTGACAATATCTTTTATTATTTTTCTAAGATTTTTACTCATAAATTTTAATTTTTCTATAAATATAATCAAAATTATTCTTAAAACAAAATATCTTTATTTATATACAAACCGAATCAAAATATTTCATCTAACAAATCATCAGCGTTTAAAAAAGCCAATCCCTCTTTCAAATTATATTTATATGAAACCATATTGATTATATTCTTTCTTAACTTTATCCCAGCATCATTAATCTTGTTTTTCCAATAAGAAAAAAAAATGCTTTTATTACTTTTTATGTCGTTGTTTAAACTTAAGTTTTTTAGGTTATTATTAAAAATATTGATAAATTCTTCTAAGATATTTTCGTTTATTTTTTTAATTTCTTCGGTTGAATAATTTATCATTTTATTTGCATCAGAAAGAGGTTGAAATTGTAATAAATATTCCAGTGTTTCTTTTGGTGTTTTAAGATCTGCCCTTTTTAATTGAGAAGCTGTTTCTTGTTGTCTTGCTTCTATCTCAGAAAAATTACTTAAATATATCATATCCATAAATCTTTTAATCTCTGGATATTTTACAGTTAAATGATTAATTTCTTTATTTGTGTAATTTTTGGCTTTATTTAAAGAGTTAGTTTTGGAAATTATATTAATAGTCTTTATGTATTTAAATGCATGGAGCAACTCATGAGATAATATGTCTTCCACTTTTTCTTTATAGTTTTTTATATTTCTATTAATTTTTATGTTTATATTAATGTTAATTTTATAAAAATCATTATTTAATAGTCTTGTTTTATTGGATTGAAATACTGCACTTATATTTTCTTTTAAATCTTTTTTAAAATCTATATCTAATATAATTTCTGATATCTTCGTTGCTTCTGCAAATTCTTCACCACATTCAAATGTTTTTTTTAAGCCCCACTCTCCACCATCCACCAAAGAGGGATTAACTTCAATTTGTTTTACAATAAAACTTATTAATTTCAAAACTAATTCTTCAGTATATACGTAAATTTCATCCTGTTTATGACCGCTTTCGAAAATCCCGCCTATAGCCTCTTTTATTATTTCTCTTAATTTATTTTGCATATTGTAATTTTCTATAAATATAAGCAAAATTATGCCAAAATCCAAAAACAATATTGGTATTTTTGAAACATTTTAAACTTTTTTTCGTATAGATCATAAAACAAAATTTACACATGGAAAATCTAAGCAAGCCAAAATATGGAATAATTGATTCTGGATTGTTCGGATTAAGAATAATTTCTGGTATTGTAACAGGAATAAGATATACAGAAAATAAGCCTGTTTACGAAATATCATTTGGAAAAGACAAATGGTGGACATCAGAAATTGCAGAAAGTCCAGAAGAAATATTTAAAGGATTGAAACTAGCATCCTTAGACAGAATAAAAGAAACACATGGACTGCAAATTAAATATGGAAAATAATCTCTACTAAAACAATTAACAAATAGGTTTAATAATGGGATTAAGAGAACAACCAATACAAATTACACAAGGATATTTCGAAGATGCCGAAGATTTAAAGGACTTCGTTGATTATTTATTCGATGTTGAAAAAATTGGAGTCTACGAAGAATTATATAATAAATTTCAAAAATATCAAGAAAATGAAGATAATAATAAAAACTGAAATACAAGTTGAGATTAAAACCCTCGAAGTTATAGCTAGCGTAAGATACTGGGAAGATGCAATAATAAACGGAGTGAAAGATGAAGAAGGAAAATTAACCCCATTTAAAAGAGGTAATTTGTGGTGCCCAATTATTGACATTGATACAGGTATTATAAGAGATTGGCCCAAAGAAACAACTGCAAAAATTCACTTCAAAATATGTGACGCTGGTTCGTATTTTGTGAAAGACGACAGGGGAAATTTAATCCTATCAATAGAACAAGATTATGTTCCCCCAGTGCTTTGTCCAGAAGAAGGTGGATATGGAGACTATATTATTATGAATATTGATCAAAACGGACAAATTAAAAATTGGAAACCAGATTTTTCATCTTTAATTTGGAAAAATGAAATAGAAACCTTAGAATAGTATGAATAAATAATAAATTTTATATATGGATTATAAAACAATTAATTATGAAGGCAAAGATTATTATCTTGTGCCAAAAATCGAAAACCAAGACGAAGAAATTGTCATAGAACCAATAGGGAAAAAAATAAAAAAAATCTTCTATGTGAGAACACAAGGTATGTGGGGAAAAGATTATGACAAAAGACTAATAGATGGTAAATATCCAAACGCTCCATGGATGACATTCCAAAGAGAAGAATGTGAAGGTGGAAAATTCGAATGGTACACATTTGGGGGATTTGTTAATGCAAACAAAGAAAATTCTTTGATATTGGAATCGTGGTATCAAAAAATACAAAATACACGCAGAAGCAGGTAATAAGAAAAATGAATTATAAAAAAAATGCAAAAAGAAATAATCGAAATACGAGAAAAACTCGTTAGTGGAGAAATAGAATCAAATGATGCATTCTGGAAAGTTATGGATTTGCTTACTGGTAATGAAAATTTATCTATCACAAACTCAGAAGAAGAATCGCTAATAACATTTGAAACTGCAAAACTTGCAAAAGAAAATGATTTTGATTGGTCATGTAATTACTATTTTGATATACGAAACAGCGACTTCCCAATATACATGGGAATGCTAAAAATTCATAATTTGTTATATCCAGCCCCAACTCAAGCAAAACTTCAAAAATGGCTGATACAAAAACATAATATAAATATTTGGATAGATTGTAATAGTTTAAAAAAATGGATCTGGTCAGTTAACTTTATTGACGAAAACAACTATACACAATCTGATGATATTGGTATTGAAATGTATTTCGACAGTTATGAGGAAGCTTTGGAAATGGGGCTAAAATATGCACTGAAAATTTTAAAAGAAAAAAGTTAATGGAGACAATTACAGAAGAAAAATTAAAAAAAATGATCTGTAAATTCTACGGAGGTGGAAAAGAGTTACAAGTTAATGATAAAATTTTTAGCGGATTTACAATAAATTATGCAAATTTAAATGGAACGCCATCATCTGTCTATAACCCAAACAATGTGTCTTTATCATTGAAAATGTTTGTTGAGAAAAATGGAGTACTGTATGAATTGTATAAAATTAATTAAAATGCAAAAAGAATTTAAAAAAGAAAAGGATTTGTTTGTACCAGCTTCAAAAGAAGCCGAAGAAGTCCTGAAAAAAATAAAAGAGTTTAATAAACTGGTTGATTACCTAAAATCTGAAAAAGTATCCAAAATTCTTAACGAACAATTAAGCACAAAACCAAACGAAAGATATACAACTTTCGATCACAAAGGAAATGTGTCTGGATGCGTATCCCCACGAAAAACATATATCGATTTTCACACCTATGATACCAGCAAAAATAAAAGAACTGGAAAGGCCGTCATTTATAAAGATTTTGTTCATGTAAAATCAGATGGAAAACTCGGCTCAAGCATTGATCTTAAAAGATCCATAACCCCTGGACTTAAAAAAGAATACGATTGGCATACAAAGCTAAAACAAGTCCCAGACAATTATAAACCAGGAGCCAAAACAGAAACAATTACTCTTGAGAAAGCTCTCTTAATTAAAAAAACAGATAAAGTTGCCATAAAAAATGTTAAAACGGCAAAGAAATTATTGGAACTGTTCAATGAACAAAATATAGATGTAAAAATATATATGAAACACTATTTTAATAGCAAAATGATATATATTGAATCATTCTATTTTGATTATTCATCTTTCATGAGAATATATTATGAACAAGGAAAGTTTTTTACATACTCTCTGCTAAATAGAAGCAAATCATTAGAGGAAAAAGTAGAAAAAAGATTAAGAGAAAATTATCATGAAAAAACAGTAATCCATAATGTCGTTAAAAAATTTAATGAGTGGGCAAAAAAAGAAATTGATAATTCCTTAGACCTGGAAATAACTTTTGGATGCAATTCTATTCTAATGTTCAGAAAAATGACCATAAACTTTAGATTTAAAAGAGGGGACGGATTCTATATATGCTCTCCCATTGAAGTTTCCAGCGGAAAAAATACCTACAACAAACCATCACTGGAAGATACACAAAAAATTGAAAACATCATAATGAATCAAGTAGATAAATTAATACCATAAATTATAAAAATATGAATTTAAAAGACCTATCAAAAACAGAACTTCTAAAAGTAAAACAAGAAGTAGAAGATCAATTGAAAATTGTTGATATTAAAAAAGCTTTTGTTAAACAATCAAAAGAAAAAAATTTACTATCAGACTTGGAAAAAGATGATCAAATATTATGCATCATTTTTAAAGGATCGATAATTTATGACATTGATTATGTAAAAATAAATTTTCATAAAGGAGAAGAAAAAAACACAAAATGGACAAACTTTTCAGTAAAACATGATGTAAAACCTATGGGATGCAGCGCTGCTTTGAAAGACGAATGTATGAATTACCATTTTTTCTTAGTAGATTTTTCTTCTTCTATGAGATTTTTTACTCTAAAACCACAAACCTGGAAACATGATTTGAAAATTGAAATGGATACATTGATTAAATCAAGAACAGAAGTTTTTAATAAAGACATGAATAGAATAAAAAAAGAAGTAAATGATCTAATTAAAAACAAAGAAGCCGATTCCCTTATTAATGATTTATTATATAAAGCCAAAGACCGATAGGTCTATACATAAAAACAAATACCCAGAAAAGAATATCTGAAACCTTTGGGGGATTTTTTCGTATAACTTAATAAAAATAAAATTATGGCCGCATATATATTTCCTCCAATGGAAAAAATTATTATTACAGATAAAACAAGAAATACCAAAGCCCTCAGAAAAAAAATCTATCAAAAAGCTTTGAAAATCTTTGAAATCAATAAAGATAATCACCCTACATTCGGATTCTGCTATGCTATTTTCAATGCTATTGATTTCAATAAGTTAACCAACTACAAAATACACGATAAATTTAACCTCTTTTGGGATGGATATGTATATACCGAATTGTTTAAATATAAAAAAAAAGGAGCGTTCGGATATTGGTTTCCAACTAATAAAGAAGGTTTCGGTAAAAGAATCCAAATACTGAAAGATATTATTAAATCAATGTAATTTAAACCAATCATGAAAAATAGTTTATTAATACCAATTTCAAACGAAACTAGAAACACAAAAATTATTAGAAAAAAAATCTATTGTGAAGCCCTGAGAATTATTGAAAATTCAAAAATAAATGGAGTATACACTTATGGGTTTTGTCTTACTATAGAGTTAGCAGTTTCAAATTTACTTTTCTTCGACCAATTTGTTTCATATATTCAAAAAAACCGATATTATCTAAACAATAAATCAATCTATAAAGAATTGCTGAAATATAAACCAAAAGAAAAAAACTTATCTTTGGGGTGCTATTGGTTTCCAGTAGGAACAAAAATAGGAACCAAAAAAAGAATAGAAATCCTTCAATCTATTATTAAATCAATGTAAAAACTTTAAACATGAAAAACATACAGGAAGTAATCAATAATTATAAAAAGTCTTTAAAACACTCTTACTCCGAAATAATAGACGGAAAGAAAATTATTGATCTTGCAAAAGAGAAGTCTATTAAAGAAGAAAGATCTTTATTAAAAACACAAATTTGTGAAGCTGCTTGTAATTATGTTAACAAATATATTGAAATCTGTAATAAATTTAATTTTACCCATACCAAGTTTGATTCTGAAATAAGTCATACAAGAGGTAACCTTTCTGTTACAGACATTGACTTAGAAGAAAAAGAAATTTATCTTAATTATACAGATCACTGGGCATATGGGGGACATTGTGATGTTGATTTCTCTATCACCATCAATGAACTTATCGACTTCAATGAAAAAGATTTTATAAACCAAAAAGTTAATGAGAAAATAAAAGAATACAATTCTCAAATAAAATCTCATGTAAACCAAATCCTAAATAACAAAAAATTAATTGAAGAACTTAAACAAGAATACAATATCGAAACTACTAATGAAGAAAATAAGAAAACGTGTTGTGCTGATTTAGAAGGATCATCTTCTTTTAAATCTTGTAGTAAGAAAAAGTGTAATGAATGTGATGATTTTAAATAATTATGGCTATATACATTAGACAACCAAATAAAGAAAACTTTCGTAAAACAAAACTTCAAACAGCAGTGCAAGTAGAAGATGTTATGAAAGGTACTTGCGAAGATTCTCTGGGGCTAAATAAACAAGTGAAAAAAGGAAATGATGTCTTTTGCTATGTCGATCCATACGACAGAGAAATTAATAGCTCATCAATAATTAGATGGTGTAAAACCCAAGATGAAGCAAAATATAACTATTCCCAATCTTCAGATGATATCTAAAATGATCAAGGCGAGTGGGTAAAAGATATTAATCCTTAATACCATAAGCTTCACTTATAATATCCCAGTCTACATTATCATATAATTCAGATTCGTTCTTATAAAGATATTTATCTGAAACCATCCTGTTAATGTTTTTTTTAAGTTCTACCCCAGCATCAACAATCCTTTCTTTCCAGAATTCAAAAAATATATTTATATCTTTTCGAATCCAGGTATCTAAACCCTTCTCTTTTAAATTTTTGTTAAATATATCCATAAATTGTTTTAATGTATTTATATCAATCTTTAAAACTTCTTCTGTGGAATAATTTCTCATTTTCCTTGAATCTGTTATTGGTTGAAATTGCATTAAATATTCATACGTTTGATCTGGATTTATACTTTTATCGTATTTTAACTGAGATGCTGTTTCTTGTTTTCTTGCTTCCACCTCTTGTGGCAAAGATAAATAAATCATGTCAACAAATTCGTTGAGAGAGGGGTGCTTGTGTAAAAAATCAGCAGCTAGATTCCTAGTTTTATTTTTAACCCAATTCAAACTATTTGACTTTGATTTTTTATTAATAGTTTTTATGTATCTAAAAGCATGATGCAATTCGTGTGAAATCCAATATTCTATTTGATTTATATAATTTTCTATATTATCTTTTATTTTTACATTTATTTCTAAAAATACTAAATAATAACCATTATCTAACAATTGAACTCTTTTAAAAAAACCAGATATTTTATTTTCTTTAGAGTTTAAATAATTTACACTTAATTTAATGCCACCAATTAAAGTGCTTTTTTTGAAATAATCAGTTTTTATAATTTCTTTTCTACTAAATTCCCATTCATACCCATCGTATAAATCTTCTTTGTTGATTTTTATATAATTCCCCAAAAAAGAAACTATTAATTCAGCAAGTTCTTTTGAATGATTGCTTATGTCATCTTGCTTTCCCCAAGATTCTAAAAAAATGTTTATTTCTTCTTTTATAAATTCTTTTATTCTTTTCATGAAATTAATTTTTCTATAAATATAAGCAAAATTATTCCAAAAGCAAAGACCGATAGGTCTATATGAAAATCTGAAACCTTTGGGTGGGGGTTTTTTATTTATCTATTATAAAACGTATACTTCTTCTTTTTGTCATAATGCATAATAAAATATCTTGAATATGCCCTTATATCATTACAGGAAATTCCCCCATCACTATCATAACTAAAAGAATTAATGAAAATCTGTAAATCATTCTCCGAATTGTTTGATACCAAAGAAATATAAGGATAACCAATCACTGTAGAAAAAGAATTCATGCTTTCTTCTTGCTTCCTTATATACCTATGTATATCCTTTATAGAAATGTTTAATCTGTTGTTTAAATCTATTACCAATGGAGGAACTTCCATCTCCCACTCTCCATTCATTTTGTTCTTTAAATAACGATCTCTGTTTATTTGCTCAGACCTGAAAAGTTTTAATACCAGTAAATCCATTAACTTATTAGTTATCCTAATCCTTTTTATAGGTTTGTTCTTTTGTGATTCCATAAATGTTTTTAATTCAAATATAAGAAAAATATTTCAAAAAAGCAAAGACCGATAGGTCTATATGAAAACTTTATCCACCAATTCTCCATCAACCTTTATTTTAATAAAAGGCTTAATTGCATATGGGGGAATATTCTCTAAAGTGTAAACCCCATTCAAAAAATTTGGATCTTCAAAAAACCTTGTCCCATGATTTATTTTAGAAGTTTCTACCTCTAAAATAATAAAATCATTTTTATTCGTAATGGAAGATTTTTGTTTGGAAAAATTTATTAATGAATCATAATTCAAAGAAAAATATATCCTGTCTCTGTAATTTAATAACAAAATAGAACTCTTTGGAGTCAACCCAACTTTTAATATCTTTTTTAACTTTTCCTCCGTGGTTAAATGATATATCTTCCCTGGTAATTTTTCAACTCTTATATTAAACTTCGCTTCATACTGAAGAAAAACATTCCCAGATATTATATCAATGAAACTTGTTTTGTTTGGTAAAACATTTTTGTTAGAAATACTCGAACCATGAAACCATCCACAAACATTGTCTAAAAAATGATCCAGATCCCTATACCTTGATTCATTATCAGAACCCAAAGCGAAATTTATACTAAATACCTTCCTGTGCTTATTGTAAAAAATATCACTATAACCCATGCCCTTTAAACTAGTAAATATAAAAGCTGGAGAATAAGAAAAAATTAATCCCTCATATATAATACACCTCTTTATTTCTTCCCTTATTAATTGTCGTGCTAACCTTTCTTCTGTGATCGATCTCATTCTATTTTTGTTTTATATAAAATAAATATAAACAAAATTATTTCAAAAAACAAAGATAGATAAAAACCATGGGGAGAAGTACCAATTTTAACTTCTTAATATTATGGGGAGAATTACCTCTTTAATCCGCCGACCCCCCTCCGCTATTTTAACCCCCACTTCTAATTAATTATCAGGGAGATGTTGCATGTTGCTTGTCACATATATATGCTAAATATGCGACAGAAATTACTTAAATTACCTGCAGAATTTCCTGGGGAGAAATGTAACATTTATAACATAATATTGTTACAGAATATTAAGGGAGAATTACCCAAATTATTAATGGGGAATTTCTGGGGAAAGATTGAGGGAAAAACTATGGGGGAAATCTGGGGAGATTTACCACTTTATCCCACTTATTTGCACTTTTAAATAAGTAACTAACTGGTTTTTAGATAAATGGTTAAATGTAAAGTTAGAAGAAAAAATTGTTGTTGTGAAAAATACTTTTTGGGGTCTGGGGTGGGACGCAACTGACTCACACTCAGTGCCCCCAAATACTCACCTTTGATTTTTAAAAAAATAAGGGACCTTTTAAATATTTTTAAAATGACTGAGGGGGATATAGTTGTTCCACGTGGAACAAAAGAATAAGTGAAATTATAAATTTACAATAAATAGTGGGGGGTTTTGGATGAGAGTAAGCCCCCAGAGTTTTTGGTTATAGAAATCCCCCTATGTAAACCTTAAATAAATTTACAAATTTTAAATATTTTTGGGCATAGTTATTTTGTGGGGAGAACTCACTTCATTTTTTTAAGGAAGAGGTGTAGTTATCCTAGGGGGAAATAATCCCCAAAAATTAGCGATCAAAAAATAGTAATCCTGATAACAATAATAACTTTATTGTTTTCTTCTGGGGAGAGACAACTATATTGTTTCATTCCCAAAAGTCTATCAGATTATTTTCAAATTACCTTTTCATAGTATACTCCTTTCTTATTCGTTAGTTTTTAAATGTTGTCATCTAAAAATTGTGGGGTTTCCCCCTTGTACTAATTGGTACGTGATTTTATTGAGAATGTTACAGGTCCCTGAGAAAAAATTGGGCCCAGGAATAAAAAATCTGAAGTGACGCACATTGGTAGAGAAGATGTAGTTCTATTCTAATTCTATTTTTTATTTAGTTTTTGGAAAACTGCGTATACGACAAAAAAGAAATTAAAAAAAAAGTTTTTAAAACAGATATGAAAATAAGCTGGGATAATCCCCAAGGGCTCTGTAACAAAACTTAGTTATAATTATTCACTATATGATCTCCAGTGACCTGAATTAAAGTAATCCAGTGCAGCGTCCATAGATTCACATTCAGCTACGTAATGCGATCCTGCGGGGCCTATATTATCAAAGAGCTGAGATGTTGTCATGTTAATGTCATCCTGGTTTGTCAGACACTTTAGATCATCCCCAGAGTGAATATAGAATGATGTTGAGTTAAAAACCACGTATGTTTTTTCTCTGGACAGCTGGTCCAGGGTAATTGGTTTTATAGATTCAATTGTTACTGATATTTCCATAATGGTTTATACGCAGAAAAAAGGCAAAAGTTATATAAAGCAAATTTTTTAAAAAAGTGGGAATTTTAGATTGGGGGTTTTACTATGGGGGTTTACGAGCAAACCGAAATTTAAAAAAAGAAAAATAAAAAATAGAAAAAGAGATTGTTTGTGGGGGTTTACGACGGAACCGAAATTTAAAAAAAAGTTTTTAAAAAACTGAAACCCCAGAGGGACAAGCTCAGGGGTTTCTAAAAAATAAAACAGACAAAGAATACAAAGACTTGAATAGTTTAAGGACGGGCGTCCAAGTTATCCAAGTTACCTATTAATACGAGAAAAATTAAAAAAGGTTACAACTATTGATTAAAATTTTTAAAATTTAATTTTCTTTTAAATTCTTCCACTGGGGTTGTTCCTTTGTTTCTGTTGCATTTTTTACAGCTAACGCATAGATTATCTTCATCATACTTTGATCCCCCATTAGCGAGCGCTGTAATATGGTCTATAGTTGCCAGGTTTGGGTTTTTGTTATTAGCGATAATATCTTTGGGGGTTCTACCTCCGATTTCCAGGTGGGGTTTTCCACAATAGGTACATATCAGACCTTTTTTTAATATCAGTTGTTTATATAGATATCTTTCACGAAATTCGAGCCATTTATGAAGTTCATCTTCCAGGTAGTCTACATCTTGAAACATAAGATCATTTTTAAGAAGCACAGAAGCGGCCAGAGATTTAATACTGGGGTTTGCAGCTGTATAGACAAAATGGTTTTGTATTGTACTTCCGCTATTTGATTTTTTGCTAATGACGATGAGTTCTGGTTTTGGGGGCTCCAGAGATTTCTTATTGAATAAATTGAATATGAACAGGAGAAATTTTTTCATTTTAAAGACACTGCATTTCTGAAAATATGTGTTTAAAATCAGCATCAAATTGTTCTTTAGTTCTTTTATTAAAACAACCATCAATCAATGCAGTTACAAATTCTTTATTTTCGTCTTTTTCAGAATAATAAATATTTTCTAATTCATTAACTCTTAAGCTGAACTTTTCTGCTTTACATTCAAAATTTTGGTATAAACAAACAACTATAAGTTCATATAACTCTTCTTCTTTATTATAGTGTTTTTTATTCCAAGTTGTAAAACGTGGAGTTATTTTTATTGAACGTCTTATTCCAGTTTGAAAAAAGTAAGAGGTTTCAGTTGGCAATTCAATTTCTTTTGATGACACCTCTATTTTTTCATATTTGTATTGCTTAATTTCTAATTTCATAATATTGTTTTTTTAACTAATATCGACATTAATTTTGACATTTCTTTTTTGCCATCCTTTTTACCTTTTTCATAAACTTCAAGCAGTATCTTTTCAATTTTCTTATCTGCCTTATTGAAATCATTCCTGTTCATTTTAAACAGTTTCCAGATTAGTTTTTCAAACATAGCTTTAGTTTTTTTTAACAATAACTATATAAAGCAAATTATTTTAAAAAGTGGGAATAAAAAAACCCCAGCAAATTTTGGGTGTGGGGTTTTAATCATGCGATTAGTAGATACAACTTGTTATATAAATTACTCTTACTATCTTATACGGATTAATTTTTAAAAGGTTACTTATTCCTTCTATTAATTTCGTCTCTTATTTCAGCAGCTCTTTCAAAATCATTTTTATCAATAGCTTCCTGAAGAAGTTTTTCTAATTTAAAAGAAGAGAGAGAAGATAGGGGTAAAGTAGATGTACGTGAAATCCCCCCAACCTTTTCCAGTATTTCATCAATTGCATGAGAGAACCCAGGATATTTCTTTTTAATATTTTCAATTTCCTCTGGGGTTGTATTTTCATCAATAAGAATTTCATCAATTAATCCTGGTGCAGGATGTGGAATTTTTGATAGATCATGAGTTGGCAGGTCTCCAAATCCCATTTGTTTTGTTAACAATCCATTTTTATATATTCTACCGTTCTTATTTATCTGGGGAGAGGAAGAAATTTCTATTAATTTAGTTATAGATTCCAGTACATCGCCGAATACAAAATAAAGTCTAACTCCCACATATAGGATAGCTCCCAGTGTTAATACGATAAAAGCATTAAATATAGGGAGAGCTGTAAAGAAAGATGCTATTAGCATAATAGCTCCACCGATTAATAAACCAATTGCAGCCACTCCAAACAGGAGGTGAGCGATAACGTCTCCAGAGATTTTTTTCATTTTATTTAAATTAAGTTATTCTTCTATACAATCTTCATATAGTTTTTCCAGTTGCAACATTATTTCCTGGGGAAAGTCTTCAGAAAATAGGGGTATAAGATTAAATATTTCCTCCATTGCTTTTTCATACTTATACGAGTCTCTGATCTTTTTTGTTTCACTTTCAAGTGAAATTAATTCTTTGTGTAATTCTGGGAAATCTTCTTCATAGCAAAGAGTGAGCATTTCCTTAAATGTTTCTTTTGGTTTCATAGATAATGGTGTTTTGAATTTCCATTAAATATGCAAAAAAAAAGAGAAAAAAATGGGGAGAGTTTCCTCCCCCTTTGGCTTTTTAATTATTACAGGGTTTATTATTTAATAGATCAAGTTCTTTTTCTTGTTCTTTCTCTTGCTTGATAAGATTTTCCATTTCTTTTTGTCGAATACATTTAAGACTATCTATTTCTTTGAATGTTCCATAATCAACAAATTCAACTTCGGGAATAAATTTACATTTTGTAATCATTTTAAAAGGTTTGTTTTTTAATTTATTTATCCTGTCCATTTCTGCTTTATAAATACTATCTACATGTATAAAATCTTCAATGGTAATAAATGGTCCAAGTCTGGGATATTGATCTTCGAAACTGTCTTTGTTTACAGTTATTTCTTGATTGATTCTTTGATTATCTCTATATGCGATAGATGCAATAGTTCCTATGTCTACAAATATAATAAAGCTAAATAAAATCGAAAGTAAAATTACAAATGATTTATGCATGATTATAAATTATTAAGTTAAACATTTAAAAAATGTGGGGGAGAGTTTCCTCCCCCAGTTTCTTTATGACATTACCAGTTCTTTGGTTGCAAATTCCATTGCTCTGTTATTGATATCGGCCTGATTTCCGAAGACATTTCCGAAGATGGGGTTTTTTGTTTCGATTTCGTGGGTTGTATATTTTGTAACTCCATTAAATGCCCCCCACATATTTTCGCCCAGTTCCAAAGTTTCTGCGAGTATTGTTGATCTCAGCAGGTCGATTTGATTTTGTTTACGAGCTGATATTTCTTTGTCAGTAACTTCTTTAACTCCAAGGGCAGCTTTAATAAGATTTTCACGTAAATTTTCTGTGAGGGTAATATTTCCAAGTTGCTCGAAAGTTTTATATAATTCATTTCTTTTGTTGAAATAAAAATCTAAGTAGGAATAAAATTCTTCAAGTTTTCTTCCTATACTTTTCGTATGGCGGATTTTGTTCATTACATTAATTTGGCTGAACTGATTTTGACAGCGGATTAGAATTGTCGATGTACCTTGGAAGAAAGATGTAGATCCATCAAAGCTGTTTCCAACTAAAAAATAATCTTTTATTTTATGTCCTCCAATATATAAATCCTCTTTATCATTTTCAAGGAACCCCAAAACTTTCCTCCCTTGTCTGAATTCATTAAACCCTGCAAGTTTAAATCCAGATATTTCTTGAATTTTTGAAACCACTTCTAAAAACTCTGTGTTGGTCATGGGGGAATAAGATTTTTTCATAACTGAGAGAACTCCTCCGTTATCATTACGAGTAACAGCTTTGTACCCTAAAATTTTTTCGAGACCTATTTGATCTCCTGAGAAAATATTTTTACTTTCAATTTCCCAGCCTATTTTTTCACTTAATTCACGTACCATTTTTTTAAATTTAAATTGTTAATATTTAGTTTATGTGAGTATATAAAGCAAATTATTTGAAAAAGTGGGAGTTTTGGATTTGTGGATTTACTGTGGGGTTTACGAGCAAACCGAAATTTAAAAAAAAGTTTTTAAAAAAGAAGTAATTTTATTTTCTATTTTTTCATTGTACTTTATTCTTAATAAAGAAATATTGTTTTGTTTACAATATTCATTTTTTATAATATCACGCTTTTTAGTTTCAATTAAACCTTTTTCCCCTCCAAAATATTCTATTGCTTTAAAATGTTGCATTCCATCATATTCAATACAAGAATTTAAATCAGGAAGATAAAAATCAAATTGCAAAAGTTGTTTATTTTTACATCCAGAAAATGTTTTTTGTTGTTTAAACAAAATGTTTCTTTTTTCTAAAAATTCTTTTATTTTTATTTCTCCTTTAGAACTTTTGCAAATTGGACATCCATTAGATTTTAAATGAGATGCAGGTGTTTGTTGAAAATCTCCATGGGTTTTACACCCTATTATTATTTTTGTATGATTATTAGTGTAAACTACCTTTGAATAATCATATATATTATTATGAATATTATTTGCTTTTTCTATAAATTCTCCTAACAGCAATCGTTGAGAGCTTCCTCTATTTGGTCTGTGACATTCAATACATCCATGCTTTCTTAAATGATCAGCTACAGATTGAATAAACCATCCATGAACAGGGCATTTAATTCGAACTTTTTGATAAAAATTTTTAATTTCAATTTTTTCATATTCATATTTGTTGTTATGAATATTTTTTGCTCTTTCTAAAAATGATTCAAATGTTATTCTTTTTTTATTTGAATTATTAATTAAATTTTGTAGACCTTTTATTTTTGCACATTTTTGACATCCGTTTTTTCCATACAAATGCGATTGTGGTGCCATAAAAAATTCTCCATGAATTGGACAAATGATTGTCAATTTTATCTTTGACTTTACATATATGCTTTTTGAATAATCATATTTATCCCCATGAATTTTTTTCGATTTTTCTATAAATTCTTTTGTATCCATTTTATTTATAAATAGTACAAAAAAGTTAAAACCAAGTAATTATTTTGTTGATAAAACAAATTATTCAACTTGAAGATTGGTTATTAAAACATCTTGCGCTTCTTGCCCGTTGGTTTCTATGTATATTAAAGATGTTGAATAATCTCTAACTCCAGTACCAAAAGATTCAGTGTATATATAGTTTCCATTTGTAAGAAGTACAGCGAATGTTATGGAATATTTATGTATTTCTCCGAAGCCAGTATTTTTTACTTTATACCAAACTGGAAGTAAACCATATTCAATAGAATCAGCATTGGACCAAGTTGAATCATGACTGACTTCATATTTTTCCTGTTCTTCAACACTTGAAATTTCTGCATATCCACTGGGGCCTTCTTTTACACATCCACTCATTATACAAACTAATAATGCAATATTTAACCAAACAAGTATGCCGCTACTAATTTCAAACCACCTTGAAAAGTGGGTATAAGTTTTAAAGAACAATAAATGATACGTAGCTTCAATAATTTTTTTCATATTAATAACTTTTGACTATATAAAGCAAATTATTTGAAAAAGTGGGAGTTTATTTTACTATACTTCGTAAATTTCCTCAATTTTATAAAAACCTTGATAATTTCCAATCTCAATTCCTGTATAAAACCCAAATCCTTTGAATCCATTAGAATTTTGTTGAGCTGGAGTCGAACTTGCTATTACCTGAATCATATTTCCTGGAGCATTATAATCAATTTTCATTAATTCTTCTCCTGGCTCATAAGCATTCCCGTTAGAGTCAACATTTTTTGTTTCATCTCTCCATGTCTTAAAATCTTCACAATTATCTATAATTAAATCCCCATCCTTTGTACTCATGTATTGTTTTCTCCAAAAAATCTGTTGTTTTGCTTCATTCAGATTCCCACATACATGTAATAATTTCCATTCTTTTACAAGTTCCAAATTTGGACAAAAATATACTGCATATTTTTTACAACTTTCTAAATCACCTACATTGTAGTCTCTCTTTGTGTATTTGGCCAAAAGATATTGTTTCTTTTCTGCTGGAGTGAGGGGACGGCCTGCTTGTTGTGGTACCATAATAATAAATAAAAAAAAATCCTTATAAGTAAATATAAGGATTTCTTTAAAAATTATCAAGTAGAATTTTAAAAATTTAATTTAGCTCTTTTAAGGTCTTTTTTCAGAAATTGTTTTGCTCTGAAGATAAAAGCTTTTATAGTTCCCAAAGGTTTACCCGTAACATTAGAGATTTCTTCGTATGACAGACCTTGGAAATATCTCATTTTTATCATTTCGGCAAGTTCCTGATTTTCCATTTTTGAAAGAACTTCATTTACTCTTCTTTCTTTTTCTGAATCCAGTATTTTAGATTCAGGAGTTCCATCACAATCTTCAAAGTCGAACTCGAAAGTATGGCTATCTTCGTCATATGTAGCCATGTCGCTAAGAGAAACAACATCATCTTTTTTCTTTCTCAGTTTATCGATGAAAAGATTCTGTGTAAGTCTGAATAACCATGTGCTGAACACAGCGGAATCCTGATTGAATTTTTCAATGTTTGAACTTACTTTTACAAAAGCTTCGAGAACAATTTCTTTTGCATCTTCTTCATCTTTTACCAATCCCCTGAAGTGAAACAGCATAGTATCATGGTATTTTTTAAACAGCAGAGAAAAAGCCTTTTCTGATTTTCTTTTGTCTTCACTTTTGATGGCGTTAACCAATTCCAAATCGGCTATTGCACTCTTACTCATCTCTTTTACGTCTTTCATTTTCTTAAGTTTTAATTTATCTAACAACTATATAAAGCAAATTATTTAAAAAAGTGGGAATTTAATCTTCCAGTAAATTCCTCAGTGTTTTTTTGAAATCTTCCAGTGTACTTCCAAATTCAGCTTTTTTCCTGATCTGATCCAGAACAACATCATTTACGGTCAGCTTCTTTGTAATTGCTACTTTTTTCTTTTTCAGCTCCTCATCTGCAGCTTTCAGATCAGCTTCTAATTTTGCAATCTGATCTTCAAGAAGTTTTTTTGCAGCTTCTTGCTTCTCTTTGTAAATCTGATGTTTTGTTTTTGTTCCATCAGGTCTTACACCAGCTTTGCGTTTGTTATTGGTAGAAACAGATGGAGTGGAATTTTTTACACCAGTAGAAGCGCCAACAGCCCCCAAAAGTTTGTTGATTGAATAATCCACAATCAAACGTTTTCCCTGAACCATGTTGTCATGGATTTCAATAACACCAGTGTCATCAAAATCTTCACCTCTCCATTTTACATTACCGTTGAGAACATATCCTCTGGGGGCAAGAACTTTGGAAATAATATATTCAATCCACTGAATATAGGCATAAAATTTTTCTCCACCGTCCCACTCAATGCCTCTGCGATCTTCTGTAGGAACCCACTGGCACCATAAACCTGGCTGTGTTCTTGGAGCTACGTTAAAATCAATAACATTTGGTTCACGTCCTTGGCCAGAATCTCCTGTGCCGTCAACATAAAATTCACCTTGGACACCATATTTGGCATCTACTTTTCTGGCCATTCTGCGAGTGTTGGCCAATTTATTTAAGAAATTGAACGTTACATCGTCCAATGCTTTGTTAAGGAGGAAGCCCCCTTTGAACTCACTATTGTATCCCATTTTTAAAAAAATTTAGTTAATAATTAGCAAAGTTATTTATTTTTTTTTACATTAACAAGTATATAAAGCGAATTTTCTGAAAAAGTGGGATTTATTATTGAAGTAAAACAAGTTCTTCTTTCAACTTCCATATTCCACAATTTACTCCTTTTGCATATTTTTCAGGAGTTTTTGTAACATAATAAATTGTTTGGCCTTTAATTTTAGGCTTATAACTTACATCAATATCCATGACAGTCCCTTTATCTGTTACAACGCCAATTCCAAGTTCTTTTTCCATTTGATTTTTTGTTTGTTATGACTATATAAAGCAAATTATTTGAAAAAGTGGGATTTGTTATTTTTTGTCAGTTAAAATTTTAATAGCTTTTTTCACCTGCTCAATGTTTGTTGAAAGTATTTTTATTTCTTCAGAATAAAATTTTATATTATCTTCAATTTTGTTTTTTACTGAAATATTTAATTTTATCTCAGATGAAGATAAATCTTCGCATAGGCATTCCAAATCATATCTTAAAAGTTTTATTACATATTCCATGATGAAGTTTTTCGTTATGGCTATATAAAGCAAATTTTTTGAAAAAGTGGGGGAGAGTTTTTACATTACAATATAGATAGAAAGTACTTTCCCTTTTTCATCGATATGACATTCGAGATATAATCCAAAGAGATCCTTGGTTTCTTGAAGATCATATTTCCCAACTTTTAAAACGAGGTGATCCTCTGCAAAGATCTTATATTCGTCGGGGAGTTTGGTTGTCTTCTTCTTATATACAACCTCCTCTGTATAATCATTTAAATAGCGTGTGATATACTTTGATGCTCTTACATAATATTCAGCAACCCGATCTACGCTTTTAAAGATCTTAGGCTCGATGTGCCGTTTTAATTCATAATGCTGTGCCATATAAAATAACTTTAAAGAAGAACGGGGGATTAAAGTATAATCCCCAATTCTTCTAAGTTCGTATTTAGTATTTTTTCTCCTTGTTTAAGTTCAGACTTCATTTTGTTGTAAGCCCCCTGAAGATGTGCAACACCTTTTTCTTTATGAATTCTAACAATATCTTTCAGGGGAAGTTTGTAAGAAACGCCTGAATAATCAAATGTATTTCCTTTAAATATTCCTTTAAGACAAGCTTTTTCAAGTTTCTTTTTGTCTTTTTCTTTGAGAACGTTCTCAATTATGTTATCAATAATAAGTTCTAAATTTGAATTGAACTCGTATATTTTCCCGTTAAATTCCTCAACCTTTTTTGGAAGTGTCAAAGCAAATTTTTCAGCTTTATCAAACAATTCTCTTGTTTCAGGAAATGAGTGATATTCAGTGCACCCTCCTCTGCCGTCGTTTCTTGCATATCCCGCTTTTTTCCCATTCACAAATATGTCGGCTGTAAAAGCTGTAGTTTCTTCACTTAAGCTTTCGCTAATTTTCACATTCTTAAGTTCTATTTTCATGATGTTTATTTTTGATTATGACTATATAAAGCGAATTATTTGGAAAAGTGGGTGATGTGGGAATCGAACCCACACGCAGCGTTACTTCTATTTCAAGAATACTGTTCTTGCATTAATGTTAATCACCCTTTTTAAATTACTTTTTGGAGAACAATTTCGCAAGAGCCTTTTCCTGATCAATTTTTTGCTGAACATCTTTTGCCGTAAGACGATTGGCATACTGAAAGTGCCAAGCATCACCGATCTCAATATGTATCAATTCAACAGGTTTCATTCCTGCAACCATATATAAAGCATAACCATCAGCAACAGGGAATTTAATTATTTCCCCAACGTTTGCGCCAGTGCGTTTGTACTTTTCGATCAGAAGTTTTTTCAAATCTTCAAAATACTTATCACAGTCTTTATGATACTGTGGGATGTCTTTCCAATTGAGATCAGGAACTTTAAGTTCCGCAGGTGCGTTAAATACTTTTGCCATAAAATTTATTTTTTTTGTTTGTGAGTATATAAAGCGAATTTTTTGAAAAAGTGGAGGGAGTGTAATTGGTTAGAAAATCGAACTTATATTTTTTGATTGATTTTATTTTTTCTAACTATTTATAGAAAAACAAAATTATGAAACAACTATTTACAGATGAAGAACTAAATTTAGCTAAGTCTAATGACTTGTTACCAATTGAATGTTTAGAGTGTGGTAAAACTTTTTATAAAACTAAACATTATATTAAGTCTACTATTTTAAGTCCGAAATACCTTGCTAATGGAAATTATTGCTCTGTTATATGTGCCAGTGAAAAATTAAAAAATAAAGTAATTAAAAAAACATGCCCCAAATGTAATAAAGAATTTGAAACAGTTTCTGGGAAAGATGAAAAAAAGTTTTGTTCTTCTTTTTGTGCACATAGCAGAAAACAAACAAAAGAAACAAAAGAAAATATTAGTAAATCTATTAAAAATTCTGAAAAAGCAAAAGAGTCAAGAATAAAAAACTTTAAGGTAAGACGAAAAATTTCAGAGAGGGAATTAATAAAAAAAGAATGTCCTATATGTAAAAAGGAATTTAAAGTTTTACCTTGTAAAACTAAAAAAATATATTGTTCTAAAGAATGCTATAATAATGATAAAAATGCAGAGTTTAGAAAATGTGGTGGAGGAGGAATTAGAGAAGGATCTGGACGCAGTAAGAGCGGATGGTATAAAGGATTTTATTGTGGAAGCAGCTATGAGCTTGCTTGGATAATTTACAATATTGATCATAAAATTGAATTTAAAAGAAATACTGAGGGGTTTGATTATTTTTACGAAGGGGAAACTCATAAGTATTACCCTGATTTTATTAAAGAAGAAATTTACTACGAAATAAAAGGATTTAAAAGAAAAAATGATGATGCTAAATTTAAGAGTTTTCCGCATAAACTTAGAGTGTTGTTTAAAAAAGACCTGGGGGAGATTTTTAAATATGTAAAAGAAACTTACGGAAGTGATTTTGTAAAACTATACGAAGGAAATCCATATAATGAAAAGAAAAATATATGTAAAGTTTGTGGTAAGCCTGCAAAAAACGATTATTGTAGTAGGGAATGTTCGGGGAGAGCAGCTAATTTAAGAAATTTTTCAGGTAAGCAAAAAAAGATGAATAATTGTTTGCAATGTGGAAAAGAAACAAAAAGTAAATTTTGTTCTTTAAGTTGTTCTTCGACTTATAATGGTTTACGTTATAAGTTATTAGTTGTAAAATAACAAACACTTGAACTCGGTACGAATTATGCTATCGTATCTCCGCTGTGAAAGAGCGGTATCCTTACTGTTAGAAGAACCGAGCGTTTTTGTACCCTGTGAGAATTATGCTATCTCCTTTACGGCTTGAAAAACCGTTGTACTGACTTCTATACGAACAGGGCATAAATAAAAAAAGAGGGAAACTTTCGCATCCCTCTTTTCAAATTACTTTTTCAGTACTTTTACATAGTTTTAGCAGGGATACTTTTCAGTAAACGTTCCTCGCTTTCCTCTATGTTAAAATTAACTTTCATTTTTATTTTTTCTTTGTTGCAAAGGTCGGATTTGCACCGACGACCTCGGCGTTATGAGCGCCGCAAGCTAACTACTGCTCTACCTTGCAATATATTATTAAATAGTCAAAAATTTTTAAAATCAAAAAACAGGGTAAGATTCAGAGGGTGCTTTAGATAAAAATTATGAATTTTACGAAGTAACCCTTTTTGATTGCCACTGTTTCCAATCATCTATACGCAAAGATATAAAAAAGGTTACAAAAAAGCAAATAAATTTTTAAATATTTTTAAATTAATTTAGAATTTCCAAAAAAGAATAACTCACCGTTTGCCACAATGACCAATTAATTGTGGGGCGTATGGTTATTTTTTTGGTCTAATAGATAAATCTTTTTTGAAATTCCGTTTGTGTCTTTTTTGTAAAATTCTGAAATGATTTCTGAATTAATATCTTTTGCTAAAGAATATGGTTTTTTAGAATTATAAACATGAACAGTTGAACTGCATGAGTAAAATAAAATAAAAGATAATAATATAATTTTTGTTTTCATTTGCCTATAAATACTTAAATAAAAGATAACTACGTTAACATAAGGTTAACAAATAATTAAGTTTTAAATTTATTTTCAAAATGGATCTGGAACATCAGGAACAGAAGGAAGTTTTTTCCAAGCATATACAAACTCTTCACATTCTAATAATGGATTAACAGATTCTTTATCCTGTAACCAGCTTTTTAATTCAAAAGACATTTTCCATTTGCCTCCCATCAAATAAGCTTGTATAGGAATTTTCTCATATTTAATTGCAATAAGAACTTCTTCACACTCTTCTGGGAGTTCAGGTAAAAAGTGCCATTCATCAATAATCTGTTTTTTCATTATCTTTTTGTTTTATATATAAAGCAAATTATTTGAAAAAGTGGGATTATCTCAGATACAAATCAATTTCATTTAAAGGAATACGAATACGAATATTTGCTTTTGAACAATCCATTTGCGCAAACTTTATATCAAATATCATATCAGGTTTTTCTATAAAAACATTCATTTCATTTAGGGGGAAACTATTAGGGAGAGAAACTCCATTAAGGCAGTCGGGGAAATCTTCCAAATTAGAAATGAATTCTTTTTTAATTTGTTCATTCAATCTTTCGAGTAAAACAATTGAATCTTTATTGAATAGATTTGAATTGTTTGTTTTTGTTCCTTTATAAAAAACTGTTGAACTGCAGTCGAGCCATTTCTCATTAAGAGTGTCACAATGGGAAATTACTGTTATATCTTTATAAGAAACAGTTTGTGAAAAGATATTCAGGGAGAGAAGTAAAATTGAGAGAATTAAAATTGTTTTCATATTTTGGATAATATATTATCTATTTTGTTTAATTTCTTTTGATATTGGCTAATATGTTGGCTATATAAAGCAAATTATTTTGAAAAGTGGGAGAAATTTTTATTCAACATCTCCATCACTTTGGTGATTATCCCCCATAAAATTCATGTGTTCATTTGCCAGTTCCACTGTTGAAAATGTTCCCAGCGATCTTGTATCTTCTTCTTTCATATCCCTGTACTTATCAGAACCATCGGAAAACTCTGTGTGTTCTTCAATTGTAATCCAAAGTTTGTAAGTTTTCTTCACAACTTTCTTTTGGGGAGATTTTGGGTTTTCAAGAAAGTATTTTGATCTTTTTTCTTTTTCAACAATGATGCTGATACCTTTGAGTGTTTGATGTTCCACAAAAACATCACCATTTTTCTGTATTGAACATTCTACCTCTGTTCCTTTTTTAATTGTAGTTACAACGTGCGCCCAACGGGGTGCTTTTAAATCTTTTATTAAAGTGAGTTTCATAATGTTTGTTTTTGATTTGATTATATAAAGCAAATTATTTAAAAAAGAGGGAGAGATCGTTATACTTTCACCTTTGCTTTTTCGTTTACTGTTTCAATTACAGTTGTATAAGAATGTTTTTGTGCAAATCTTTTTTGAAATCTTTCAGCAGCTTTTTGGGAAGCAAATCTTTTTCCTGAATTTTGATAGGGAGTGTAACGAAACCCATATCTTTTAGAATCATAAAAATATCCGTAATTAACAATGTGCATCACAAAATATTTATCAACCTCTTTGTATTCAGGTACGTGTTTTTTTGTGGGAAATTTTTCCCTGAGAATACGTTTCATTGTAGATTCATTTGCATCAATTGTAACATACATAAAAACATAAGGAGTATCTTTCAGGTATTCATCAAACTCATCTAATTTTTCGAGTAGTTCAGCGGAAGTTTGGGGTATGAAATTTATATCTTTTTTCCCCAGTGCTTCAAATGCTTCTCTTTTTTTGTCGTCATATACATAAGAATGAATTCTTACATTAACACGAAATTCTTTTAATTCTTCAACCGTCAGGGCTTTTTTGCAACCAATAGAAAACAAACCTTTGTATTTTCCAAAGGAAGTGTTTGAGGTACTTCCGCCAATTGCCAATGATGTAAACCAGCCAAAACTTTTATCAGAGTATTCTGAACACCAGCTTTCATTTCCTTCAGCCCTGTAATGTTCATTGCTTTCTTTGTTTCTTTTAATTACACCTTCTCTTTCCTGATCTGCCCTTTTTAACATTTCTTCCATCGTACCGAAACGTTTTCCTTCCAGTATGTGTGTCATTAAAAACCAGCTTCTTTCACGTCTGCCCCTACTTGAGCGGTCAAACTGAATACAGTTATTTGAACCTCCGTAAATCATTGGAAAGAAAACAGTTTTGTTATCTTTTTCAGCTTTGATGAACTGCTTTAAATATACGATTTCATACGACATAACTATTTGTTTTTTAGTGGTTTATAAATTATTTCGTAATACATGAAATTTTTTACTATTTATAACTATATAAAGCAAATAAAAAGAAAAAGAGGGAGAGAACCCCCCTTTTATTTAATATGAAATTCCGCTTTCATCAACAATTTTACGTTCAATAGCTGTCATTCCTCTTTCCATAAAGGTTGAGAATGAACCTTCAAACTCTTTAAATTCCCTTATGTTTTCAGCTATGTATCTTCCCATTTTACGCATTGCTTTTTTTGAAGTTCTGCCGAAATAACAATCAAATTGCAGAGTGCCAGAGGGAGGCACAAACACTTCTCCAAGAGCTTCAGGTGTCCAGAATTTTTTGAAATCTTCCAGAGAATTGATTTTGTTTTTGGGGAATTGTCTTTCAGGAAAAGAACCCATGCCCCTTTTGAAGTATTCGTATTCAATTGCCTGTTCATTTTCCAAGCAGGAGAAACGATATTTTTTGGGTACTTTGTAAATGTCCAGAATTGTATTCTGTCTGACAATGTTTCCTCTCGAACAATCTTTTAATTTTATAGAAGTAAATCCGCCCATGACTTTATTTTTTTATTGGTTATGACTATATAAAGCAAATTATTTTAAGAAGTGGGATAACATCGAATATCTGTTATTTTGCCATTTTTCATAAAATCATTTAATCTTTGTGCAATAACAACAAGACTTAAACGATTTTCAGGACTTACAACCAATCTCAAACAACGTTCTGTAAATGCCCCAGGGGTTGAGAAATGTTTATTAATAAAATTACCCAACTTTATCATATCGTCTGAGTATAATTCGTTAAAGTAAAAATTGCACCATCCTCCGTATCGACTTTCAAATGATTGAAAAACTTTAATTCCAATTTCATTTTCGATCATTTGGGCAAATTTCTTTATATTTTTTTCTGTTTCGTTCATTTAGATAAGTATTTTGGTTATGACTATATAAAGCAAATTAAATGAAAAAGTGGAATTAATTTATTTCTGCCACAAGAGTTTCATCTTCAGCTTCAATTTCTCTTTCTGATTCTGAACTCTCTATTGTTTCAATAATAGCTTTTAAAGATTCAACGATCTCGCTTTTTGTGCCTGAACCTGTAATTTTTACATCAAAGTTTTTCATATAAATTATTTTTTGTTTGTGACTATATAAAGCAAATTAAATGAAAAAGTGGGAATTGTCTGGACCAGAATTGTGGATATGGGGTTTACGACCAAACCGAAATTTAAAAAAAGAAAATAAAAAAGGCTCGGTTAACCACTCCGAGCCATCATAACCAAACCGTTTTCCAGGGGGGGATAACGGTGAACCCAATCTTTTTAATCTTTGTCAAGTTCAAAGCCAAAACCGTAACCAAAGAGTTTTGTACAAGTTTTGCGGCCAAGCTCAAAATCTTCAATATCACCGTCAGAATGAATTTGTGCATGAGGAAAATGATGTTTAAATGCTATAAGAACCGCTGTTACAACCCTGTCATAAGGCTTCCTTGCTGTTTTGCAAAACCCGAAAGCGAGGGGGAATCAGGTGTAAAAATGCTCTTGTTTGCAACACGTGAAATGTACATTGTTTCATGGCTGTTGTCAACATTTGTTTTTGTGTTTTGAACTCCATTGAAACAAATTTCTTCTGAGTTTGCTATTGGTTGAGTTCCCATTTCACCCCAGCCGTTAACTATTGCAATTCTTTTTTGCCTTTTGGTATCAGCGAAGATTGCTTTTACATCTTTAACAAAGAGATCAAATGTTTTCTGATCTAACTTTTCTTTTCTGTAGAAGTAGTGCGTGAAGCCCATAATTAATTGATTTAGTGTTAGTTAATAAAAATTTCTTTCAAGTATATAAAGCAAATTATTTACAAAAGTGGGAATTATGAAACATTTATAGTTTTGTTTTCACAAACAGTTGATTCATCAATTACTGAAATTCGTTTTAAACTTACATAATATTCATTTAAGTCAATTTTCATTTTATAGTCGCCTTTTCCTTCTTTAATTAACTTCCCAAGAAATTTATACATTTCTTTTACTTTTATTGATTTCTTTTTTTTGTCTAAACTTTTTGTTTCCATGACCTTAATTTTTGGTTATGAGTATATAAAGCAAATTATTTATAAAAGTGGGAATAAAAAAAGAGGGAACAGGCGAACTGCCTACCCCCCTTCGGTTCATCGGGATTGCTCTTTATTCAGGATTATTAGCGCCCCAGTCATTGCCAGAGCCACTTAAGGGTCTCGGCTTCATACGGGGCATAACCGATCATTCAAATGTCGGCGGGATTATTAATTATGAGCATTTATCCCAAAACTGTTGTACGGACAGAATCTCCATTTTCCAACCAACCGTACTCGGCTGTTATAGGAGATTTTTTTATATTCTCAATGAACCTTTGGGACGGGCTGTCGGTGGTTCCCATAAAGCAAGCTTTGGGCATTGCGGAACCGCTTTCGCAGTTTTGGGGTGGAACCTTAGCGACCCTTTCCCAATATTTTATACGGATAACCCGTTTTTTTTGTTACAACTATATAAAGCAAATTTTTTAAAAAAGTGGAAGAACTATTGATTTTTTCCTGTCTTTCTTCTGTAAAGCCAAATTCTTATAGGCAATCCAATTAAAAATAAAACGATTAAAATACCTACAAAATAAGCATATTCCACAGGAAGTTGCAATAAACTTTGACTGTTATTTAATAGAATCATTAGAATTGCCCCCTATATTTTATAATTAATTTATTTAACATTCTACGAGTTTTATAATCTTCTTGTTTTTCCCCTTCCAATCTTTGTGGTGGTGAATTTTGGAAGTAATCAATTTGCTCAGGAGAAAGTTTTAAATTCCTTAACATTTCCAATTTGTTTGGAGTATCATGGTCGTAAATTACTGGACTTGGAAATTCACTTATCTTTTTTAAAACAGGAATTGAAATGCTATCCAAATCAATTTTTGAAAGATCAATGTTTGGAGTTGTATCACCTGTGATAACAATTACCTTTTTTCCTTCTGCCATCATTCTTATTGCTGCCTCAACTTGTATGAGAGAAGATTTTCCAACGCCAACATGACCAGCGCCAATAATAGTAACATCTTTTAAGGGATCAATTTCGGGGAGAGGAGCCCTAATGCCTATTTCTTTTTTTTCTTCCATGTAGATATAAAGCAAATTATTTTAAAAAGAGGGAGAGTTACTTTTTCATGCAACAGTTTTTAAACTTCTTACCTGAACCACATTGACAAATATCATTTCTGCCCTGTTTAATGAGTTTGGGGAGAACTTCTGCAACTGTGGTGTCTGAGTGTTCACAAATTTTAATATCGTTTAACTTAGGGGCTTGTTTTGGTTCTCCAAAGACTTCAAATTCACAGGTTTTTTTGTTGATCTTATAAACCTGATTAACATCAACCTGAATAAACATAAATTCTTTTATATCGAGGGAACTGTGATAACTTTTATCACAAATTAATTCCCCCGTAAACAGGTTATAATTTTTACTTCCTGTGCTTAAAATGTTTCCATGAAGATAAAGGCTATTGTAATCTTTCTTTTCAAAAACAACTTCACCTTTTTTGTTTATAACACATTCACCAGAGAAATCATTATTCCCCAGAATACAGAAATCAGAATCTTTATCAAATTTAGAATGAAACATTGGTCTGAAAACGTGTTTTGTTTTAATTGTGCCACAAAGACCATGAAGCATATAGTTTTTTTCTTTTCTTTCTTTTACAAGAAAAAAATCTTCAAAGTGCAGGTAATCAAAACTCTTTTCTTCAACTGTAAACATTTCTGTTCCATCTTCTTTACAAACAGTAACCATTTGAAAATCATCGTCAATATCCATTTTAACATAATCCATTTTAACATAACAAACATAAAATTTGTCATGAATGAAATCAATTTTAATATACTTAAATGGAATATTTTTGCTTGGCACTCCAAAGAGATTATGTTCTTCGTTTAATACGATTCCAGCTTTTTTCAGTTTTTCTTGGTGTTCACGTCTGCTCATGTCTACAAACATATCGTGCATAAAACCATTTATTCCACTTGTGGATAATATTTGACCCCAAATGTTATCTCCAAAATCGTAATAGTTATTTTTTCTTTTATTGAAAAAATTATTTCTTTTTGCCATTGTCTTAATTATTGGTTATGACTATATAAAGCAAATATAATAAAAAAGTGGGAGAGTTCCCACTTTTCTTTTAAAAAGTTTTGTTTACTTCGATGATTTTGTCGGCAAGAAATTTGGGGAAATCTTCTCTTTTTACAATGTCATATCCATAATTTGATTTTTTCCATCTTAATTCGACAATTTCTCCGTATTTCATTACATCTTCAATTCTACTGTTTTCAATAAGTACATCAACATGTTGTGAACAATCAAACCCCACTCTTTTTTCTCCGTACTTTTCAAACATATCTTTGCTTTTGTAAAAATAAAAGCTTATTCTCATAGTCCCCGAAATACTTTTTGAAAAATCAACCGAAACATTATATCTTTCGCACATTTTACGAACATCACCAACAATAGAAGCAAGGTATTCAAGGTGTTTTGCACACATTAATTTGTTATGCTGGATAATTTCTTCCTGTATTCTTTTGCGCTCATTGAGTGTGTTATCAATATAAGCAAACAGGTCATTGTGGTCGCATTTTTTCTGAGCGTTTATGCCCTCAAATTCAGCGATCAGATCAGAAACTATCTTTTTCTGTTTTTCAGTTAATGATGTTTTTTTCATTTCTTTATTTTTTGGTTATAACTATATAAAGCAAATTATTTTGGAAAGTGGGAATCCTGCCAGGGAAAGTTTACATAGGGAGGTTTACGACAAAACAGAAATTTAAAAAAAAGAAAATAAAAAAGGAGGAACCACTTTCCTCCCTTCACTTGCTTCACCAAACCAAAAATTATATTTTGTTTATTCTGATAAGTTCATATTCTCCCAATTCTTCTGCAAGTTCATCGACTTGTTTTAAGTCTTCAGCGCTTAATTTGAGGGGTGAATTTTCGGGTATTTCAGCTTGGTCACAGGCTATTGTTTCAAACACATTACCAGCGAAAATTTGTTCATTCAGTTCATCATCTGTATCAGTGTAAATTTCACGCCCAGATAATTCTTTTAAAACTCCTTTTCTCAAAAAGGTTTCAGGTATTTCTACCATTTGGATTACACTAAATCCCGATTTCGTTTTTGTTTCCATGATTATTGTTTTGGTTAGTGATTATATAAAGCAAATTATTTTGAAAAGTGGGAGAATTATTTTTCAAAAATTTCAGACAGTGGTTTATATTCGATCATTCCTAAAATTTCTTTATCTGAATATGTATTCCCGTTTTTTGATTTTATTCTGTAACCTTCAAAGCTACCTTTGGGACTTACAACATCACTGACAACAACTGAAGATATTATACGTTCGTTTTCATCCCTTGTAACTATTATTTTCGTATTCAAAACTTTATCTTCTGTTGAAAGTATAGATTCAATTTCAACAACATCCCCAATGTCAATAATTCCTTTAAGGGCTAAAAAACTGGTTTTGCAAGTAGCTTTCATAATGATTGTTTTTTGTTACAAGTATATAAAGCAAATAAAAAGAAAAAGAGGGAAAATCCCTTTTTAACTATTAATACTCTGATTTTCAATGTTTTAACTATGCATATCAATAAACACGACATATTTTTGACCTTCATCATCATTTGAGTTATTGTCTTGTGTAACTCCATATTCATCAAAACTCCAAGCGAAAAATTCATTTTCAAGAACATTAAATTTCTTTTTCCTGAAAGCAATAGTTTGGTCAAGATGAGTTGCAAGGCTTTTAAGGGAGAACAATTCAGAACTTGTCCATTTGTTTAAGTTAATTTTTCCCTTTGCTTCTGCAAGTTTTTTCTTTGCAGTATCACCATAAAAACATTCTTTCATCCAACCTCTTACACATTTATTAATCTTTGCAATGGTTGTGTATTCGGTGTTTTTTGGTTCATAGCGGCCATCACTTGCATTGTAAACCTCATTTTTTTTCTGAAACGCACCCACAAACAGTACGCCAGTTGTTTTCATTCCCGAAATCGGAAATCAATGTTTCCACATTATTACAGGCATCTTCGGGGCTGTCTGCTGTTGTAATTACAAAGTGAAGATTGTGCATTTTTTTATTTTTTTTGGTTAGTGAGTATATAAAGCAAATAAAACAAAAAAGAGGGAAAGTTCCCCCTTTTCATTTAGTCCAAAATTCCCATATAAACTTTTGTATCGAGTTTGCAAACGAGCATCCTGGCTCTGTCAAAATTCATGACTGCATTGCTCATTTTAAGATCGGGGTGAACTCTTTTGAGTGCTGCATCCCCAAATTGCATTGCTCTTTCAACTGCAAAGACGAAATCAATTGCTTTGGCACAAATAGGATCAACTTCAAATTTCTCACCAGTAAAACGATTCTCACGAAAGATTTTAGCAGCATCAAAATTCAGTTTGCCATCAGCATTGAGAAATTTTGCGATGAATTTTTCATCAGCTGGAGAAAGTTTTTTCTTTGGCATAATTTTTTTTGTTTAATTGGTTATGAGTATATAAAGCAAATTATTTTAAAAAGTGGGATCACTATAAATTTTATCCATAACCTTTTTGCAAATTCTTTTAATTTCATCATCAGGCATATATTTCCATCTGTTGTAAAATTCATTTGACATTGCAAGTCTGGCATGAATACCACAAGTCCAAGAAACAAACATTTCAACACCTTTAATCCATTGTTTTAATTCAGCAATAGTCCAACCCACACCATTTCTTTCTTTTAGTTCTTCTTCTGTGCAAGCAGTTGACGCAAATTCTATTATATTTCCCATGAATTTTGTCAAATATGGTTCGATAAATTCGCTTGGAATTTCTGGTAGTTTTCTTCTTTCCATTTTGTTGTGGTTTTGGTTATGAGTATATAAAGCAAATTATTTGGAAAAGAGGGGAGAGTTAAGCAATTTGTAATACTTCAAATTCCCTAATAACCTTTTTTTCAATTTCTATTGCATTGTCTGGTGTTTCTTCGCACCATGTTAATTCAAATGCCTTTGAATCAGAATTTCCATCTTTCATTTCAAGTAGGCTAAATTCAAACTCTTTGCCGTTTTGCTCAACATTTCCGTAATGGAATATCCACGATCCACTTTGTTCTTCTGATGGTTCAAATGTTATTTTCATATTGTGTAAAATTAATTGGTTATGAGTATATAAAGCAAATTATTTGGAAAAGAGGGAGAATTACATCCAGCCCTGTTTTATAATTTCAGGTTTATTGAGCCAATTTAATTTCCATATTTCAAACCATTCACCCCATTCGCCCCGCTTTGATCGGGATACGGATACAGTATCTTCAAGGTTTTCCTCTAAGTGCCTTTTAATGTTTTTTAAAAGATCTTTATAGGTGGGGTAAGAAATTGTTTTATAGGGGTTTTTTGTGCCAAAACTGTTTGCATATTCCCTACGGGTTTCACTTGTTATAATTGTGACTTGTGGTTTAAAATTTGCCATATTATTTGTGTTTTGCGGTTGCGAAAATTTCATTTTTTCTGTCATTATCGTGTCCACAGAAATTGTGAAAAGGGAGTTTAAGGCTGTTTGCCAATTTCACGCTTTCCAAAACTGCATTTAGATACTTTTCAAGTTCCTCCTGAGTTGTGAAAGTTCCTTCAATGGTTAAATTAATTTCTTTCATATTCTCATTCTGTTAATTTTTTTCACTTCTTCTGCTGTCAAAACTCTTATGTTAAGATATTCACTTGCATCTTTTAAAGCAGTCAAATAGGCATCATGTTCTTCAATTGTTTTAAATTCCCTGTGCAAAACACTTGCTTTTAATTCATCTTTTTCAAAAGAGCTTAAAGGTTCTTTAAATTCAATTTTGTTTTGAAACAATCCTAAATTGTAATCACCCATTATCGTTGAAATTCTTAATTTTTTTGTTGCCATTGTTTTAATTGTTGGTTTGTGAGTATATAAAGCAAATTATTTGAAAAAGTGGGAAATAAAAAAAGAGGATTTCACCCCTCTTTTTTTCGGTTTTCACACCATCGAAGTTATCTGGGGTTTAACCAGATCAGGAGGTTTTAACTTTCAAGTGAGTTTTGCAAGGGAATTTAACCCTTTGAAGCTGACTGCACAAAAACTCTAAGTAACAAAAACCTGAAACCCTGTTTTTCCTTTCGCTTCGTGAGTATATAAAGCAAATTATTTGAAAAAGTGGGAAGTTGTCTTGTGGGGGAATTTTGTATATGGGTTTACGACAAAACAGAAATTTAAAAAAAGAAAATAAAAAAGGGTTTTCAATAAAACCCTATCATAATTGTTTCCTCTCCGCTGTTTAAAATATTATCATAAAACTGATTGATCTTTTTAATTTCATGTTTAATTCTTTCAGCATCTCCTTTTAATAAAGCACTTTCGGGGTTGCCATTAAGCCTATCAATAAGATTTTTAAAAATATTGTGTTTTTCATCAAATGAATACCTTTTAATTTCTGCACTCACATTATCATCTGAGGAAATGTAGTTTAGCTTTGATTTGGCGGTTTTTATTTGGTCAATAGTATAAACATCCCGACCACCACCACCACTGCACCCAGCGTTAAATTTTTGGGCATTTAGGCTTTCATAAAAAAGATATTGACCCACAATGTTCCCAGCGGAAAAACAAGCATAAGAAATTTCTTCTCCTTCACGAAAACCAATATTGTCATCGTTTTTTGATTCTATTTTAAAAGCGGATATATCGTGTCCCATTTGTTTAATTTTTGGTTATGAATATATAAAGCAAATTATTTAAAAAAGAGGGGAGGAAACCACTCCTCCCCGATCAAACCAAACCAATATGAACCCAGATTATCTTTTTCTTGTTTCGTAATAACTTTTCAGATATTTTGTTCTGTTCTGTTTTTGAACAATATTCAGGTTATATCCCACAGCGTTTTCAAGTTCGTTTTTGAGATCCCTGTATTCTTCTTTTGTGGCAAGACGGCTTTTTGATACGCAATATCTGTAATCTGCTGACCCATGCTGACCAACGTGAGCATAACAGCTTATATGACCTTCAGGCGTTTCAACATCATGAGGAAACAATGCTGTGACTTCTGTTATATCACCAATAGTGAGAACTCTGAAAATCACATCTGTTTTGTAAGTATCTTTTTTCATTTTGTTGTGGTTTTTGGTTATGGATATATAAAGCAAATTATTGGGAAAAGTGGAAATTCAATCCACTCTTGTAAAACTCAAAATTTCACCCTCTTTTCCTTTATAGGACAATTCTGTATGTTCACCTGAATATACCCAAGTACCATGAAAACGACTAAGCACTGGACACAATTCTATTGCACGATCTGTATCTTTGGCAGCGATTAACATTATACCACCTCCATAGTCAACATCAAGGGAAAATTCAAATACTCTTAATTTTTTCATTTTGTTGTGGTTTTTGGTTATGGATATATAAAGCAAATAAAAAATAAAAGTGGGAGTTTTAAATATAAAAGTCCAGTTCTTTTTCAAGCTTTACTTTGTTTAATCTTTTATCTGATTTTAAAACTTTTCTCAAAGCTTTTTCATAAGAAAAATCTTTATCCATTAGCGATAAAACTTTGTGAGCTGCATTGCTTTTTTTTCTTTTCTCTATATTCATTTTGTTAAGCTCTAAGGTTTTAATATATTGTTCTGATACATTCACAAATTGTCTTCACTGTCTTATAATTACTTGCAGCATATTCAAAGTGTTTTGCAACCATAATTTTCACTTCTTCTGCATTGTTGCCGTATGTAATTAACTTTGCAATTACTTTCTTTTTCAATTCTTCCATTGGGAAAGTTTTGGTTTTATAAGTATATAAAGCAAATTATTGGGGAAAGTGGGAGTTTAATATAACCATGTTTCCTGAATAATAATTTCTTCAATGCTGTCTATTTCAGAATCAACTTTCACTTTAAGCTCAACGGTTCTGCCGTAGAGAAAATCTTCTAATTGAAACGGTGTATCGTTTTTAACTTCAACATTGGCATCAAAATGTGAATCTAACATTTCTTTTAATTTACCTTCAATTTGACCTGCCGATGTAATTTTCATCGTTCCAATATGTTCAGCGTTTCCTTCAGAAACATTGACCGTTAAATACATTGTTTTTTTCATTGGGGAAAGGTTTTAAAGTTATAAGTATATAAAGCAAATTTTATTAAAAAGTGGAAATAACATTTCTTTCAATTATTGCCTTTTCATTGAAAACACATTGCAATCCAGATTTGCCGTCAAACTTTGCAATTACAATATATTCAGCAATTACAAAACCGCTTTTAATAAGTTTTTTATTGTATTTATCAAACCAATTCAATAATTCTTTTATGCTATTACAAGCACATAAAAACCCAGTCATTTCAAGTGCAAAATCTAACCCGTCAGTTTGTAAAGTGGGGTGATCTTTATTTCCGATATGATCTCCATGAATTTTATCACACAATTTTGAAACTTTGTATTTATCAGGAAATTTTGAAAGGCTACAATTAAAAACCCCCGTTTGATCATAAGGGCTTTCATATCTGTAAACTTTATACATAGCTTTGCGGTTTGTGAATATATAAAGCAAATAAAAAAGAAAAGTGGGAGAGTTTATTCTCCCAGATTTATAAATAAATTCCTTTTTGTTTCCTTTATATTAAAAGTTTTCCAATCGTCATTCGTTTTTTTTGTTTTGCAAACTAATTTTGTATTAACCCTTCCATCACAGTTTTCAAATATTGCATAACAGCAATCACCTTTTATGGTATAATCAGAATAAAAAGTACCCTTTGGCTTTTCAACTTTGTGAGTTGTAGTTTTATTAATCAATTTAAGAAAAGAATTTGCCTCTTTTTTATCGTGCATTGCATAACGATTCATTTGTTTTCCCTTATATGGTTTTAATGTTTGTAAGTCCACAACTTTTCCGTTTTCATTTACGAAATAAAAGTATGTAGCACTGGCAGGCATCCCACTTTGTAATCTTTTTCCACGATAAGGAATGTACTGGTTTGATCTTAATTCAAATTTTGGCATGGCTTTTATTTTTTGGTTATGGATATATAAAGCAAATTTCCTGGGAAAGTGGGAATATTATTACCCCCTCAAATTTGGATTCTTGTATTCGGGTATATTTTCTCCAATTTCATCAGCAAACTTTTTGATCAAATCATAAGCTTTTTTTTCTCCATCATTAATGATTTTAATCATTTTTGATATTTTTTCTTCTCCTTTAAAAATTAAAGGCATTTGTTTACGGCTCCTTTCAAATTCGGGATATTCTTTAAGCAACGACCAGAATATATTTGTTTTTTCTTCTTTAGTTAATTGCATGGCTTTTATTTTTGGTTATGGATATATAAAGCAAATTAAAATAAAAAGTGGGAATTAATTAGATACAGACCATGAACCATAATTGAACCAACATACATAATGTTTTCCGTTTGCATCCCCCTCAGTTATATTGCTTCCAGCATAATTCGGGTGCGTGATTATAACTTTAAATTTCTTTTTTCCTTTGCGAACAGTTATTGCCTGACCCTTTTTTGTTATGGGTGAAGTTGAACGTGTGGTTGATTCACTGTATCTTTTGCGATATTCTATCATGACTTTTGATTTTTGGTTATGAATATATAAAGCAAATTATTGGGGAAAGTGGGAAATTGGGAATGTCGGATAATTTATGTAAATACAAATAACACAGATTGAAACTACTATCAAAGCAACTATATTGCTTATTTTCATGTTTTTAATTTCTTCTTCTGCTGTATTAAAAACCATTGACTTAAAAATTAAACAGAAACACCCAAGATAAATAATTATTAAAATAATAATTTCTAAAAGAATAAATTGTAATTCAGTCATAATTTTAAGGTTTTGGTTGTGGATATAAAGCAAATTATTGTAGAAAGTGGGATTAATTCCAATCATTCCACTTTCTTAACTGTTTCTCAATATCGCTGGATTTAACGCTCTTTCCGTTTGTTAGGTCATATATCCTATTCTGATAATAAGTTATCGCATTAGGATTGTGCAAAACAACTAAATCAAGCTCTTCAAAATCTTTTGTAGGAAACAGTTTCCTAAACTTAAATTCATCTTTTTCGCTCCATCCACAATCGGGGTGAAAATAACCCCAAGCATGAAATTGACTTTTAAAATAATATAAAATTGATTGTATCAGTTTTAATTTTGATAAAACCTGATTTGTCTGATTGTGCCTGTTTTTAATAGTTATTTGTTTATACCTTCTTTGTAAAAACTTTACTATCAATATGCAAAATGGTCTTAGAATGAATCTCATTTAATTGTTTTTTATTATACAACCGTTAAACAAAATATTTATCAGCACTAAATTGCTTCATAAATACAACCATACTCCGAGAACTGTTGGGGTATCTGTTAACAACCCTCATTGCTTCTTCTTTTGTTAAACCACGCTTTAAAGTTTTACGCCTTTTAGAAACTCTGAAAATTTGAACTACTTTATAAGCACCTGTATAAGTTTTTTCTTTTGTCATTGGTTTTGGTTTTTGGTTATGAGTATATAAAGCAAATTTCTTTGAAAAGTGGGAATTATTTTTCTCCCCTCCTGTAAAATTTCACATAAGATAAATCTTTTGTGTACTCAACTCTTAATTGTTTTCCAATCCCAAAATATGCCCCACCTTTATCATAAGCACCGTCACAACTCATTGGGACTGCACAATCAAAAACTCTTTTGTTTGTTGGCTTGTTGCCTATATTATATCTTCCCATTGGCGCTCCGAATTTGCAATCTACTTTGGTTATAATTTTATCTATTGTTTTCATTTGTTTATGGTTTTTTGCTATGAGTATATAAAGCAAATTATTTGAGAAAGTGGAACATGGGAAGTCACAGGTGAAAAATCAAAAAGGTATGGTTTACGACCAAACCGAAATTTAAAAAAAGAAAATAAAAAAAAGGGAGGTAACCAGCCCCCCTTCAAACCAATTTAAACAATTAAACTATGAAAAAACCTATTTTAATTTCGTTATTGTTGCTTTGTTAGGGTCAAAATCAAAGTAACCCCCTGCATTATTCATTCTGATAAAATTACCCGAAAGGACAGCTTTTAATTGATTTATAAAGCAGATTTTTGTTTGAGGGGCAAGATTTTCATTCCTTATTAAACTTTCAATCCTGAATGTTATATCGCTTGTTTTTTTAAGTCCTGTTAATGCTTTTTTTGCAAAATCGCTGAATGTAGATCCAAATACAAAATTGTGGGCGCTTATGAGATCTTTAACATTTTCAACGAGAATTGTGTTCAGATATTCCGATGGTATTCTCTGGTCATTAAATACTATGTTTGCTTTTTTCATGATTTTTGGTTTTTAATTGGTTTGTGATTATATAAAGCAAATTTCTTTGAAAAGTGGGAAACGATCATTTCAGTTCATTATCTTTGTCGTCAACAAAACGTTTGAGAGATTTTGATTTGTTGAACATTATATAAAGCAAAACAACAAAGGCGATGATAACTGCCATAAATAAAACAAAAGACGAAAACTCTTTTACTGCTGAAAGAATTGCACCCCAACCGTCAACTTTAGAAATTAAAGCTAAAACAAAAATGAGGTATAAACTGTATTTTAAAATATTTGTTTTCATAAAAATTAGTTTTGGTTTATAAATATATAAAGCAAATAAAAAAGAAAAGAGGGAAAGTTCCCTCTTTTTTATAACCTCATTTTTTGAGCCATTCCCGCCTCGATTATTACATAACAATTTGTACCCCCTGACCAATCTTTGTAGTGTTTTGCAGTTCTGTAAAGTAGATCAAGATCACCACCACTGCCCAAAACAAAGTCTGAACCTCTTACATCGGAAAGAGAAAAATAGAAAATCTTTTCACCTTTTGTAAAAAAACCTGACAGGTAAAAATGACCCCTGTTCATTTCGATTTTGGTTGCCCCAATGCTTTGAAGTTCTTTTGTAAATTCGCTTTTAAAGGTGCGAAAAAACTGGGCAAATTCGGGTGTGGTTGAACATGAGCTTTCAAACCCTTTTGCTAATAATGCTAATGATTTTTTCATCTTTTTGGTTTTAATTGGTTTGTAAATATATAAAGCAAATTATCTGGAAAAGAGGGAAAGCCCCCTCTTTTATAATTTTACTGAAAATAGTGGTTTGTCTTCTGTGATCAAAATACCTCCATGAATTTTTTCACCTGCATTGTTCCACAAATATTCCTGAATTTTTATCAGTTCATCTTTTGGAAATTGGCAAACTGTTGCCCCTAAAAATGCGTTTAAGTGCATGAAATAAGCCCCGCCCTGAACCTGTTTGCTCAGTATCGTTTCACCTGTTTTCAGATTGATCTGTGCAATTCTTTTGTCTGATTGAATTACAATCGTATCACCACCATTGTACGGATACAGGGTAAAATCTTGCGCTTCACCTCTCATGTTCCCGAATTTTACAAATATGCTTTTCATTGGTTTTTGTTTTTGGTTTGTGATTATATAAAGCAAATAAAAAATAAAAGTGGGATTAACAATCCCAACTTCCTTTGTGCTTTGGTTTTCTGTTGTAATCTTTTTTACTTTTGTGTGCTTTGTGATTTGAGGTAAAACCTGTGGCGTTTTCAAGTTCTGCCTGTCTGCTACCTTTGCGGTTTGCTTTCAGATACATTTCGTCAACTTCACTTTTTGACGGCTTGTGGAATTTTTTTGTTTTTGACATGATCTTTGGTTTTAATTGGTTTGACAAGTATATAAAGCAAATAAAAAGAAAAAGTGGGAAAACTCTGGGGAAAACAGGGAAAGGTTGGGGAAAGTTTCAAAGGGAGGGTTTACGACAAAACAGAAATTTAAAAAAAAGAAATAAAAAAAAGAAACCCCCGCCCAAATATAAACGGGTAGGGGTTTTAATCGGATTATTATATATTATAGATTATTAGATGTGCTTATTTCGGAGAGGCTCTTATCATACTATTTTTCATTTAGGGTTAATACTCTTGTTAATTTTCAGTGGGTTTTTATCCTATTCGGGCATCTTATTCTCGGCATACCTTTTTGCTTTTTTACGAAAGTTTTTGATCAACGGATTGTTTTATAAATTCTAAATAAATTTTTTTACTTACATCGGGTTCTCTTATTCTATTCATGATTTGTAGTATTATTTGTTTCGGGCAATTTCTTATGTCTGTATAAAGCAAATTATTTCAAAAAGTGGGATTAAACCATCAGCATAGCTGTTTTTGTTGTCAGTTCAGAATTTAATGAAACTGCATTGATAAGCTGTTTAATAAATAAAACTCTTTGGTTTTCTGCAAACTTTGCAAAACTTTTGTCCACAATTATTTCAGACAGGTTTTGAATCGTTTCAAGTAGATCAACCTGAGCAGAACTCATTGGTACGGAAATTTCACTGGGACGATCTTCATTTGTGGCAGGTAAAGAATTGTTTGAAACTTCAATTTCTCTTTCCTCACTCCTTTTGAAACCTATTGATCTTTTCATGATTGTCAGTTTTAATTGGTTTATAAAGATATAAAGCAAATTTTCTGGGAAAGTGGGAATTTTTATATCACCTTGTTTTTACTCGCAGCCCACGTACCATAAGATTTTACAAACGGGTTGCCCGATACATATTTCTCAAAGATTTTAATTACCGTACCTGTGGGCAAATCTTTGTTCAATTCATACGTACCACCACCGCCAAATAATGAATAACTTTCTCCGTAAACTTTTTTACCCTGAGCCAATTTTTCATTGATCTCTTTTTTGGACTTTGCCTGTATGTGAATTGTTAAACTCATAGCTTTTGGTTTTAATTGGTTTGTGAATATATAAAGCAAATAAAATGAAAAAGAGGGAAAAAGAGTTATGGAGTTTTTTGTAATTGGTTTACGACAAAACAGAAATTTAAAAAAACAAAATAAAAAACGTTTTTCCCGCACCTTGTGAGTGCGAGTTACTATTTTAATATTACTAAGAGGAAAAGACAAACTTACTTTCGCATTTTAAATTCCTTTTTGGTTTGTTTATTTATTTTCTCATGGATATATAAAGCAAATTTTCTGGGAAAGTGAGAAAGGTTTAATGTTTCAAAAAACAAACCTTTTTATTCGTTATACAATAATTACAATCAATTCCACATTTAACAGTTTTATCAATTCCGCAAGGGCAAATAAAAGCGTTATAACGATCTTTTAAACTGTTGCAATAATCAATGTCACCGTAATTCAATTTGCCCCCTATAAACGATGTAATAAGGTTAAAGTTTGATAATTTTTTAAAGGTAAATAATTTCTCAGCTTTTGTATAAGCGTAAAACTTTTTATCAGGAAACATTTTAATTATTTCGAGCCACATATCCACATACTGTTGACTGAAAAAATCACCGCTACCATGTATGCGAACAATGTTTGTTCGTGATGTCTGCAATTGTGAACAAATTAACTCTTTTAACTTGCTTATATTAAAAACAGCAAGATGTAAATTTGTATGCCTGAAAACTCTTACATCGGGATATTGCATTTGTGCCTGTAAAGCGTAGCAACTATCTTTGCAACCTTTACAATTAGGACAACTTAATACAGCAGGTAAATCGAAAACAAAACAATGATGTAATTTTTCATTGCCGTTTTTTAATCTCTTAGGTGAAATAAAACCGCCCTTATATTTAAAAGAGCGAGTAAGGGAAACCTTTGTATAATCAGTATTTATGCGACCTGAAAAATCTAATTTCATAATTAAATTATTTAAAATATATAAAGCAAATAAATTGAAAAAGAGGGAACGTTTTTGGGGAAACATTTTAAAGCATTTTAAAGCGTTTTGATCGGGGAAACATATCAAATATCATTCAGTAATAAAAAAAAGCCTGTAAAATAGCCTAAAAACCGTTTTAAAGGGAACGTTTTCTATATACAGGGAAACGCAAGGGAAAGTTTATGTCAGGGAAAGTTTTTAAAAACTTTTTTTTAAATTTCGGTTTGCTCGTAAACCACCATATCAGGGAAAGGTTTTTAAAAAAAAAGAAAAAAAAAGAGGGGCAACCTGCCCCCCTCTCCCTGATCGTTTTCTTTCGTTATTCGATTTCGATACAATCACCTGAAACTTTTACATTTCGTGTGATATTTGCAATTTTGTAATATCGCATTTTTGCGACTTTCAGATCAAGAACCTTGTCAATATGTTTTTTTGCAAGGGTTAAAGGGCGTGAATTTGTTGTTTTGAAAATACCCTCTTTAATCACAGTTTTACGAACAACCGTACCCTGTATCAAAACACTGCCCGTAGATTTGCAATATTTCAGAGTACCTTTGGGGTTAAGGTTGATGTAGGCATCTTTTTGACCGTTTGAACGGTTTTCGTTTGGTGCAATAATTGACTGAATTTTTTCTTTTACAGCCTGTTCAAGAATTGCAAAACCAAAATTGTCTGAAGCAAGTTTTGAAACATCTGCACCCTGAAGGGTAATCAAATCGGCATCTTTCATATTTCCATAAGACGCACCAACATTCACAACAACATCAGCGATTTCGCTGTTTTCACTTTCGTCTGAACAATATCCTTTTATCGAAATAAAGGACACACCTGAAAAATCGAAACTTTCGATTAACTGTAATAATGTAGTAGCTTTCATAATTTTTGTTTTTTATGGTTTGGTAACTTTATTTTTTCTGATTTCAGTATGTCAAAGAGCTTGTGAGTATATAAAGCGAATTTTCTGAAAAAGTGGGAATTTTTTGTTTCCCTGTGATCGCTTTTTTTAACTACCGAAAGAACGTGACTATATAAAGCAAATTTTCTGGAAAAGTGGGAATTGCCATTTTTGGATGTTTGGCTTGTTGGTTTACGACAATACCGAAATTTAAAAAATTAAAAAAAAAATAAAAGAGGGCTTTCACACCCCCTTTTTTCGGCTTTCACACCTTTTAATTTTTGTTTACTGATTGCAGTAGATTGAACCGCCTGCGATAGTCCGCTACTACATTTTCAAACTGTGCAAGGCATTCACTTGCACTGCGACCTGTCAGACCGTAATAATTCTTTAAATCTCTTAATTTGACGCCCCTGAATTTCATATCCCCTGCCATTATTCTCAGATTAAACCTGTGAACACTGATCTGATAACCGAAATAATCGATTTGTTTTCCCTCTGCAACAACTGTTGGGGTTGTCAGTTTTCCATTGCGGACAGCTTCCTGTGCCTGCTCGAAAGGCGTTACGATTGTTTTCATATTTTTGGTTTGGTTGGTTGGTGAGTATATAAAGCAAATTTTCTGAAAAAGTGGGAATTGACCTTTTTGTATTTTTGTCTATTGGTTTACTACAAAACAGAAATTAAAAAAAAGAAAATAAAAAAAGGGGTTGCCCCCTTTCCCTTAACTTAACAAAGCAGTTTTTAAATTTCCTATTCTTTTGTAAAAGCCCCCCGAATGAATTGACTGTTGTAAATTTAATATCTTATAGTCGAAATGGTGCATTAATTCGTGAAGCAAGGTGTCAAAGGTTGTTTTCGTGGCAACCGCCTGTTTTTTTACAGCAGTAAATTGAAAAATTCTTATGTTTGTTGACCCTGTGTTATAAGTACCGAGAGTTTTTGATTTGAGTTTGCCATTTACCCTTGTATTGTTTTGTACGCCCCCAAAGATAATATTTACCTTTGATACTTTTAAATCATTGCATATAGCGTCTGCTACTCTTTGCAAGTCGTCTTGAGTTACCACGCCTTTTTCCCTCATATAAGAAAAAAGAGTTTTTGTACTTGAAAATTTTACATTGGGCAAAGCCTCAATACTGTTTGATTTTTCGTAATTATCCATAGTGTTAAAGTTATTGGTTGAGTATATAAAGCAAATTATTTAATAAAGTGGTACGTTCCCACTTTTTATTTTTATTTGCTTTATAGATCCATAAACCAATTAAAACCAAAAGTTATGGCAGGCTCAATCGAAATCTCACGCTACATCAAAGAGAGAATTAAAAAGATCAAAAGCGGACAGGAATCAAAAGCTGAAAAAGCAAAGTTCACCGCAAAATTCCTCAACGAATTAAAAGGTATTGACGAACCTGAGTATGACAGGTTAATGAATGAGTACAAAAGCCTGTAAGGTGGCTAAAGAATAAGGGGGTTAATTTAAACCCCCTATATAGATTAGACCCCTTAAATAGACCCACTAATTAGACCCCTTCGGCACGATAATAAGGGTAGTTTAGACCCCTTAAATATACCCCGTCCCAGACCGCATACATTTTTTTTGCCACCCCAACCAGCGATTTAAAACCACTGAAAAACACCTTTTTTAGGGACATTTTATTTAAAAGTGAGTCTAAAAAAATTTTTTTCCCCAATTTTTTGGTCAAAATTTGGCACCTTTATTTTTTTTTAAATTATCTACAGGTTTTGCTCTATGTTCACACCCAGGACAATTACAACTTGTGACTCTATCTTTTCTAGTTCTGTTGTAAACAGATTCTTCCCATGAATGACCACACTTGTGACATTTCCAAAATACTTTATCTGAATAAATATTAGAAACATGGCTTGCGTCTACATTATGATTTTTTTCAATATCCCAATCTTTTGCAATTTTAGGGGATTTTGCAAGTAGGGATGTTTTTTTAAGTGTACAAAATTTATATCCATAGACACTTTTTTCATTATATTTAGGATTACATTTAGGGCAATTTTCATGATATGAAATTCTGTTGAATGGTGTTTCTTGCCAGGAGTGTCCACATTTTGAGCATTTCCACCAAATTAAAATGTCATCATATTTTTGAACTTTATCTGGGGTAGTTATATTTTTATCCCAGTCCCATTGACATAATACTTGTGGATATTTGATATCCAACTTTTTGTTTCTACTGGTTATTGTCTTATTTTTTTCACTATATTTTTTTTTAGTTCTTTTATAGAATTCTTCAGTGTCTATCCAATCTTTGTGATTCTTGCGATTAGGACATAAATTTTTTATTTTTTTGTTTACCATTACTCTTGCTTCTTCTAAAAATTCTTCTCCACACTCTGGACATCTCCACCATAATTTTTCATCAGAAGACTTTCCATATGTTTTATAATCTCTATTTTTTTCTTTAATAAACCAATTAATTAATTCAGGTCTAAAGTCAATAATATTTTTAACAATAGATTTTGTTTTTCTTTTTATATTTGAACATTCTTTACATAATCCCCAATGGAGTCCATTTAACAAATCGTATATTAAAGCATTGACTGGCTCTGCGCAGTTTTTACAATGAAACCACAATTTTTTTGAGTAATTAAAAGAAACCATTTCTGGTTTTAATGGATGATTTTTTTCATAGTGCCACAATTTTGATAAATGTGGATTTTTTTGCATGAGAGAGTTTTTTTTAAGTGGGTAAACAAGATATTCTTTTGGAAGAACATAGTTGTTTAAATCTTGTTTTAAAAAATTTTTCAAGATATCTCCTTGTTCTATTGTAAGTTTATATTTTCTTTGAATATACCAAAACAATTCTACAAGAGCTTTAGAAAATTTATTTTTCTTATAATTGTATATTATATCTTCTTCTCTTATTTTACTTAATCCGATTTCTCTAATTCTGATAACGTCAATTCCATGAGAGTTCAATATTTTTGTTTTTTTTATATCAGCTTCATGTTTGTTATTATGAAAGTAAGCTCCATCATATTCAATTCCCAATTTTAGAGGATGAATATATATGTCTATCTCTATTTTTTTATTATCTATGGTTGTAAAATTATAAGTGTTTTCAACATTATTTTCCCCCAAAACGCTTTCTATAAAGAAATAAAATTTTCTTTCTATTCCAGATGCTCTTTTGGAAACACATTTTCTACAAACAACTTTTTTTACCATTGTAGAAACACTTTCAAACATTTCTCTTTTACAATTTGTACAAATCCAATAATATTTTTTTTCAGAGTTATGAAGAATGTTTTCAAAATCTACTCCAACATTTTTTGTTGGATGAAGACTTTTAAATAATTCTGGATTAGAGTTTTTTAATTTTTTTATTTCTTTTGTTTTATTTCTTGTTTTCTTTAATAATTCTTTTTTAGTTTTTACATTTTCAATTCTTTGTTTTATTAATTTTTCATGGCATTTTTTGCATTTGTCATGATTTTTTTTTGAATCATTCCATCCAAAATCTAATTTATAATCAAAATCATTTCCACAATTAACACATTTTACAATTCTTGACCTTAGAATTTTTTCTTTTTTTCTACATATTTTACACCCAAGATTAAATTTTGTTCTTTTATAAATATATTCTTGATAGCTATGGCCACAGTCTGGACAAATCCACCAAACAACATGATTTGTAAATGCTTTATATTTATCTGGGGTTAATGGGTTGTTTTTTTCATAATCCCATTCTTTAAGCAGATGTGGATAATTAATGGATATATAGTTATCTCCATATTTATTAAAAAGTCCTATATTACATTTTGGACATCCAGATTTATATTTTGTTCTAGTTGATATGATTGTATTCCATTCGTATCCACAATCTTTACAGATCCACCAAACTTTTTTTGAATTTGATTTTGTTATTTTATCTGGAAAAATTTCTAATGCGTTGTTTTTATCCCAATCCCATTCTATTAGTAGTTCTGGAAAGTTTTTTGAAAACACATTTTCATCTGTAACTATAACTGTTCTTTTTTTTACAGTTGAATTTTTATCACAACTTTGGCACATTTAAATTCTGTTTAATTAAAGGCATAGCTTGAAAATCTTTTTGTTTTTTTAAAGTTAAGACCTTAAAAAAATTTTTTCCCAAAATTTTTGGTTAAAATTTGCACCTTTTTGGACAGCGGAAAAAAACATATTGGTTTTTATAATTAGTTCTGTCAAAAAATTTTTTTCTAATTTTTTTGGTCAAAATTTAGAACCAGTTGTTTTGAGTTTTCTGTTTGTGAAAACACTGGTATAAATTCATTAACAATATTAGAATTGTTTTTTAATAGTTTCCAATTTTCTTTTATTTCTTTCATCCATTTATTCTCACAAGCTATTCTGTATGCACGGGGATATTTTTTGCAAAAATCTTTTGAATTATGACATTCTAAAGCTGCTTTTAAACAAGTTTCTTTATTCCAATATTTTTTTGGTTTTCTAATTTCTATCATGTGAGAACATATTTCATCAAGCCAACCATTTTTATATGAAGCTTTATATGCTTGTGAAGATTTTCTACCAAATTCAAATCTGGTTTTATATTTAAGAGCTTCTTGGTGACATTTTTCTTTTATATTCCAATTTACTCTTATTTTTTTTAATTTTTTTGTAACTTCTTTTGTCCATCCATTTTTCTTTAAAAAATAAAAAATTTTTAAATTCTCTTCTTTAAATTTATCAAATAAAACATATTGATTTGCGATTTTTTGACATTCTTCTTTTGTAATTTGTTTTTTAGAAAAAAACTCATCCATCCACTTATTTATTAATATTTTATTATAAAGGTTTATGTTATTTAAGCGAAGTTCTCTTCTGGAACTATATTTTAATGATTCAATAAAAAATATTTCTTTTTTACTTTTTATTTCCATATGAGAACATATTTCATCTAACCACCCAAACTTATAAGCTGCTCTATATATTTTCGGATAATTTGCATTAAATTCTTCTTTAGAAAGGAACATTAATGCAATATTAAGACAATCTTCTTTTTCATACTCTCTTTTATTATTTCCTCCCAAACCTCCTGTCTTTGCTTTATTTAAAATATTCCAACCATTTTTTATATATGAATTTAATATTTTTCCTTCATAAATTGTAGCATCTGTTATATCCATAAATTCTGTACACTCTTTAAAAAAAGGTTTTAATTGAGTTTTTTGTATATGTTTATATACTTGAGACCTTTTTGAACATGTGTGTTGAATCATTCTTATTTTAAGATTATATGTTAATCCTATATATACATTATTATCTGGGAATTCAACAGCATATATTAATCTTTTATATTTATTTCCCACAATTGGAAATAATTGATAAATTTCATATAACCAGCCATTTTTTTTTGCAGATTTATAAGCCCCCCTGTATTTATCTCTAAATTCAGTTCTTGTTTTACAATTTAAAGCAGCTTCAATACAATTTTCTTTAAATCTAAAATCTTTTTTATAGTCTTTTTGAAAGATATTATTTAATTCTTTTACCCATCCATTTTTTATAAAAGAGTTATTTGCAGTTTTATATTTTTGTCTGAATTCTTTTATATTTTCACAACTTAATGCAGCTTTAATACAATTTTCTTTAATTTGCCAATATCCTCTTATTGGCACCAATCTAATCATGTGAGAACAAATTTCATCAAGCCAACCGTTTCTAATAGCGGCACAATATGCACCACTACTATTATTAACAAATTCTCCTCTTGTAGAATATTTATCTGCTTCTTTTTGACATAATTCTTTTGTCCAATATTTTTTTGTAAATGTGATTTTCATATGAGAACAAATTTCATCAAGCCAATTGTTTTTTTTTGCACAATAATAGGCTGGAAAAAAATTAATACTAAAATCTGAAATTGTTTTACATTTACTTACAATTTCTGCACATTCTTCCTTTGTGAAAATTTTTTTTGGTTTTTTTCCCATGACTTATATTTAATGAAACTAGGTTCTGCAAAAGAAATAAAAAAATTATAATTATCAAAATAAAAAATGATTTTTCTATAAATTTTGCACCTTCTTAATGTGAGCAAAAACTGCTGGTCTCATACACATAAAAATATCTGATCCAGAATGTTCGAAGAACATATTGTAATCTTCAACAAAATAATAGAATTTTCCATTTTCTTCTTCCCACTTATCATTTGGGCGGATGTGTTTATAGTAATATTCGACAACTTCTTTGTCTGACATTTCTGGTTCCCATTTTACTCTATGTAATAATGGGTCAAATAGTGGGGGTTTCATTTTAATATATAATTTTAATTTGAATCCATTCTGGGGATTGATCAAACGCAGTTTTGCTATCGGTTATTGAAACCCATTCTTGATATTTTCCCCAACTAAATATGCGGGAACCTCTTGATTTATCTTCATTAATTTCCCAACCGATATTATTAACTTCATTATATTCTTTTACGATGTCAATAATTTCATTTAGGTCAAAAAGTCTTGTATACAAGATTGCATCACCGTCACCTCCAGAAGATATTACTTCGTGAAATATAAAGTCAATAAGTTTGGTGACATGTTCTTTGTTGGGTTTTATTTTTGCAATTTTGCTGGGGTCAAATTTTGCTGGCAATTTTTCCAGATTAAATTTTTCCAAGAATTCGTTAGCTTCTTCGAAAGAAGTTTGGGTTAATCCGATATAGTGATCACATATTGGACATTTATTTTCATATCTAACAACATCCATTGGACCAGCCAACATCCAAATTTTTCTAATTTCTATTGCACAGCACTGTTTAAAATCGATTTCTTCCATATTATTTGTTATTTATTTTTCTACTGTTTCCTATAAGTGTTCTAACATAGTCGCTACAAAACAAACTGACTAGTTCAGCTTCAATATCAGTGGCTTTGAAATGATTTGCAATAGATGGGATTACTGAATATAGCCCATCTAATCCGTCTATTAAATCATTTACTCTAAATAACCCCATCACATCAATTTTTAATTTTTGGTCATTTATTATTGGTATCATTTGATCTTTTGTGTCTAATATTTCACATAAAGTTCTTCTAATGGCTGGGGCGATAGCTTGAATTGTTTCTGCATATTTTGGTCTATCATAATCAATTTGTTGCATATAGCTTTTAATGGTATCGTAATTTATTCCACTTAAGCCATATAGTAATCCAGATCTATCCAGGTCTACTTTTTTAATTTCTTCTCTGTTCATATAGTATTTTGTTTTTTATAAGATTTGTATATTTTATTCAGGTATTAATTTTCCAGAAAATGTGTATCCAGTAACTAAGCAGTGGCTATTGTATAATTCATAAGAATGACCATTTGGGGAGGTGAATGTGACGGTATAGTCACAAAAATCTCCATCATTATGGTGATATCCTTCGGTGGTTGATGATAGTTCCCAATCTAACAATGAAGAAATGTCTATATCATATTCTTCCTTTATGATATCAATAAATTCTTGATCAATAATTCCACCATCAAATGCTGAAAGAATAGAATTTAATTCATCTCCATTTAAAACAATGGGGAATGGGGGTTTTTTTTCTTCTTTTAATTTTATTTCTTCTTTGGGGATTGAGATATATTTAATTACCTCTGGAAAAGACAAACTTATTTCAATTTTTGATAAATATTTAAATATTCTTTTTTGTATTTTTTCAGTTTTAACTATTTTACAAGTATCTTCGAACCATTGGTCTATTTTTTCGAGAGCTTTAACGAAATAATCTTTGTTGTAATAAGTATGAGAACCGCATCCAGTTACAAAAGATAATTCGAAGTGGTAAGATATTTTGTCAAAAAAGAAAAAGGCACCTGTATGATATTCATCATCAGTTAGGAGTTTTTTATACTCATATACTATTTTTCCCCAGCTTTGTTCTTTTTTAATAAACTTCTTTGGGTTATTCTCCCAGGCATCAATAACTTTATTGGCTACTTTCTTTGTTTTTTCTATATTTTTTTTAAGGTTATCGATTAGGGTGGAAGTAATTTTTTCTGGGAGTTTTTCTAGGACTTGTGGGTTTACGATTGAAAAAGTTACACCACCAAGATCAATGTTGGTGATTCTCACGTTTATTTCTGAGAAAGTTTCTTTTGGTATGTTTTGTTTAACTTCGTAAGCTACTTTACCTTCTAAAAGATTTTTTAATAGGTTAAATTCTGGTTTCAGAATAAAAGTTCCATTAATGTTTTTAATGAATTCCATAGCTATTAATTTTTTTCAAGGATATAGACAATATGACCTTCAATTTCATCAGAACTAATTGATGAACCTCTTCCTGTGATTGCTACTTTGTTTGGCGTTGCGAATACAACTTTGTAACCATCATCGAGCAAATTTTGCATTGCATCAATATCTTTTTGATTGGATGGTTTTACGGATATTATTTTTTGCATATATAAATGTTTTTATAATGCAAAGATATGTAAAAGTAATTTATTAAACAAATTTTTTCAAATATTTATATTAAAATTACCCAATATGAATTTAAGAAAGCTTATAAGAGAAGAGATTAGCAAATTATTTGAGATTGATTATTTTATGGCTCCAGACGGTAGAGAGTATGATATGACGAGTAGTGGAGCTATACCTTTTCTTTATTATGAAGATAAGTTACACTTAAGAGATAATGAAGGTTATCTTTATAAAGAAGAAAGTCATTGGGATATTATAAATGACATTATTGATAAAGAAGTTACAGAGAAAAATTTAGAAAACTTTGAAGATGGTGATTGGAGTGCTTATGAACAAGAATTAATGGAAGACACAAAATATAATGGTCGTTTATGGGTTGACGATAAAATAATTTCCTTTTGGAAGATGCCAGAGGACAGATTTACTTTAAAAGACATTGTGGATGAATTAAACGAGGAATCCAGGGGTGAATTTCACATAGATGGATCTTGGGTAATTAGGGTTGGAAAAGACAATAAACTAATTTCATTAAAAGATTTTAGTGGTGGAGAAATAAGCGATGAGGAAAAAAGCGATTTGGCAGATAAGTGGAAGGCACATATAATGTCTCCGTTATTAAAGAAAAGTATGGGATTGAGTCATGTTCCTGCTGGAGTTGGGTCCAAACATTCAGATTATTCTGGACATAGAGTAATAGACAGGGCTGTTGGTAGGGCTCAATAATTACGGTCAAACAATTCGTTTATAGTTTTTCTAATAATTCTTCTTACTTCTTTCAGTCCAGCGAATTTTTTAAGTTGAGGAATGGTATTAGAGTAAATAATTTTATCAAATCCTTCTTGTGGAGTTGGGGGTTCATATTTATCGATCATTCTATCTATTGCTGAATCGGGGATTGTTTTAGATTTCCCCATTCGAGCTGCAGTTTCAGCTCTTTTTCTAGAAACTGTTTTTATTATATTTTCTTTTCCTTTAAAATTAAATACCACTGCTATTTTAATATCTTTGGGGTTAGAAATTTTTTCAAGGGAAGCCAATCTATCTTTAACTCTCATATTTGTTAAATCAACAATAATGTTTTTATTTGTTGTTTTTGCATTTTCCAAATTTTGATTTAAGATTTCAGAAACTCTATTGTTACCATCAGTAACTTTATTGAACACTGTTTTTCTCCAGTACATATTTTCTGGGGCAGGAATAACTTCTCCATATTTTTCATCCACATTTCCAATTTCTGCGTCATTTGGTGGATATACATATAAATCGTCATATGTCCACCCATAAGAGTTTGCAACATTTTCCACTATATCATCTCTGTTAATCACCATGGTATTATCTGGATCTGTGTGTGCATTAATCCAGGTAGATTTTCCTATAGCTGGTGGGCCTATTAGTACGTATATTATTCTACTATTCATTTTGGGTTAAAAACTTTCATATAAATATATTAAAAAACCCCTTTCGGGGTTTCTGGCTCATTTAGGGCTTTATGTTTATTTCATGAATTCCCCAATATTCATGTTTTCCAAACGGATATTCTTTTCTTTCTTCTGGAGAAAACATTTCTCTCCATTTTTTTCTGAGTTTATTTTTATGTTTTTTAAGAGCTTTTTCGGCGCCTTCTTCTGTATAATGGATGCTGATGGTTTTTGGGGCACTTTCGAATATACAACTATTATACAAGAATCCATAGAGTGTTAAAATTTTCAATTCTTTATTATGATATTCTTGTATAATTTGCCCGTGTTTTGCATTTGTATCAAAGTAGACTCCAAATTTTTCTTTATGTTCTTTTTGTTTTCTTTCGTAGAAAAGTTTGGCTTTATAATTATTTTTCATCTTTGTTATTTTTTCTTTGAGATTTAATTTCGCACATTTTAAGAAGAATTTTTGCCTCATGAAGGGCATCGTCAGCCCCTCTATGTTTTTCTATGTATTTTTCATCTGGAAAAAAGTGATCATAAGCTTCTTGTACGGATGGTCTTTTTTTATTTCCTCTTTTATCTTTAAGGTAAACATAGTCCACACAGGCCATCATAAGACATTTAATATGATTTAGTTTAAATGCTTTTGTTTCTAAAAATCTAACATCAAATGATTTGTTAAATGCTGTCACTGGATATTTATCGAATAGGCTTTGTATTTCTTCATAATGTTCTTTGAGAAGTTTTGCGTTTTGGACTTCCTCTGGAGTCAAATCTGAATTTTGAAATATCCAGGCGTTTTTATGTTTGTTTATGTTAAATAAATCGTCTTTAACAACTTGGTTAAACAGAGGTTTTATTTCATTGGTGTCTGTATTTACGAGTACTAAACCGATTTCTATGATAGCATCAGTTTTTACAAGATATCCAGTGGTTTCTATATCTACAATAAGAATTTCCATATTTGTTTAAGAAAAATCAGGTTTGTATTCTTTTATAACAGGAGTATTTTTATATGTATATTCTTTGTGGCCGCAATTTTTACACTCTCTGCTCCATCTGTTTTTGTATTCTTTATGAAAGGACAAAACGGGCCATCTGTCAACTCCATGCACTTCGTATCCAGCATGATCATCTTGTACAGATACTTCTTCTGGATCATATATGGGATCTGCGAAATCGTGACGACAACTTCTTTGAGTTTCTTCCAGCTGTTTTATTTCATTCTTAAGCTGATCAATTTTTTTCTGTGCGTTCATATTTTTTGATTTAATTTTAATCATCATTCCAACATTGGCAAGGGGCATCTCCACCGCAATAGTGACAATATTTTCCAAGTATTTCCATTTTATATTCTTTTGAAAGAGAATCAATTTCCTCAATAATTCTTTTTATTTTTTCTGGATTGTTTTCATCGACTGCTCGACTAGAAACTCCTATTGTCTTATTTTCTTTAAATAAAGTTTTTTTACATGCCGCTTTAATTGTTTCCACAGAAACATCCCCGTTGATTGGATCATAACCAATAATAGTTCCAAGTATATCTAAATTTTCACCTAGAATTGGTTTACCAATAACGGAATCTTTATCTAATCCAGTTGGAATTTTAAATTTCACCATATTAAGATTGTACAAGTTTATCTTTTAATTCAATTCCAATTCTCATCCAGGTGCTTCTTAATTCTGATTGATGTTTATGATAGCTTGTGTAGTTAATTTGAGGTAACAAAACTACCCAGCCAATAACAGAGCATGCTAAGATGAATGTAAAAATCATCCATAAACAAAGAGAGATTGTTAAACAAGTTTTTTTCATATAATTTTTTCATTATATACGAGAAAAAAATAAAAAAGTTGCGTATTTATTTTTTAATTAATTGCCATCCAACACAATTTTTAGTATTTATTTTCCCAACATTTGTAACATTTCTGATGTCACTAAGTTTAATTGCACCTTTATTTGTGTTGGAAAACAATTTTCTTTCAGAAAGATTGTTTTCATGAATAAACTTAGTCAACTCTATTTTCCCTAAAAAATTAAAAATTATATTATCTGGAGATATTAGTTTATAATGTTTTCTATGTGTTAGTTTTGGACCTTTCCTAATTTTTTTTAAAACTTTTATATATTCATCACTAAATTTTCTATTTTTATTTGCGACCCCAATTTTATTTTTTGTTTCTTCGCTGCGAATTATTTTTCTACTCAGCAAAGTTTTGCTTATTTTATCATTTGTTTCTTTAGTTGGTGGATGGGCTTTGTAATAACTTTTCATAATGTCTGATTGTTTTTTTCTAAACTCTTCAGTAATAAATCTATTTTCACACCCATCTCCTCCGTCAGTTAAATTGGTTAATGTTCCAGTATTTAATATTTTTCTTCCTATTAATTTAATTATTTTAATTTCTTCAAGTAGCACCATCTTTTCATTGGTAGATTTAAATATAATTTTTATGATTGGATTCAAATTATCTTTTAAAATAGATTTTATTTTTCTATTTTTAAGAAAATTTTGTTTATTATTCTCTAACCTAGATTTTTTAACATGATCTTTAAATCTTAAACCACTTCCTTTTCCTATATAAAACGGTTCATTATTAAAGATATATTTGTCATATTTATATTCTCCAATTATTCTTGGATCTAAATAAACATAAATATAAAATTCTTTATTCATGTTTATTAATTTTTATAAATTCTATAATCTTATTTTCAACAAATTTAGATTTGTTGATAGACAATTTGTTGGCAATTATCGAAAACTCATTAAATATCTTTTCGTCTAATGTAAATGTTTTTTTAATTTTTTTATTCATAATATTAATTTATATTAATAAATATTACAAATTTTTTAAAACACTTAACTTTTGTGATAGTCTTCTTTATATTTCATTGACCATTTTGGATTAGGTCTATAATCTGTTTTTTTGAAATATTCATAAATTGGTTTCCAATCTGTTTCTGGGTCAAATCCAGATTTATCTTCCCAAAGTACATTAAAATAAAATTTTCTTTCATAAAAACCAAAACTACCCTTTGCATCTGCTATTTCTGGATTTTCATTGTTATATTTGAATATTATTCCGTCTTTTTCAAAAGTTTTTCTGTATACTTTTAATTCTTCTGGATAAGAAGATGTCCATAGTATTTTTATAATATCTGGACGAGTTTCAGTAAGTAGTTGTAAGGTTTCTTTTGCATATGGATAATAAATAACTTTACTAATTTCGCTTGGATCTTTTTTAATTCCTTTTCTATAATCTGGGACGGAAATTGTACCATGAATATCAAAAGAAAAATAAACTTCGTACCACTGTTTATTTTCTGCGTGTTCGAACATTTTTTTTATCCATAAAAGAATTTGCGGTTCTTTTTTGTAACCTTCCAACCATTCAATATATTTCATTAAAGATTCATTACAAAAATCTATTTTACATTTTGTTTCATTTACATATTGTTCTCTAAAATTCATTTTCAAATATTATTAATAAATTTTTTTTATATACGAAAAATTTTAATAAAAGTTACTATTTTTTTTAATATTTATAACAAAAGTGATTTTATGAAAGATAAAATTAAAAAAATAATAAAAGAAATAGTAAGCAACTTTTTAGAGGCTAATGATAAGGGACATTTTAAACAAAGGATTTTTGACAGACTACAAAGTGATTTTACTAATTTTACCAAAGAAAAAAAAGAACTACAAGATGTTGTACGTAATGGAATTGAATTCTTAAAAAAAGTAAGATTTCCAGGACAAGATAACGTTGGAGTTCTTTTGTTAAAGGGTCCAAGTGTTTATGTATATCATAATGTTATTGATGGAAAGGTTGAACATTCCGAAGGAAGGTTTGTTTGGGTTGTTATAAGGGCAAATGACTTAGAAACTATTGTGTTTGGTGATATGAATTACGTTCCAAAAAACACACAAATACACTTAACCATAGATAGAATTAAGGATTATATTATTAATGAAAAGAAATCTGATTTTAATTTAACTGAAAAAGATTTGGTTAGGTTGCAAACAAAAATTCGTTCCAGTGTAGCTGCAGTAGAAAAGCCAAAAGAAAACATAGTAATTATAAATGGAACCAAGTGGATTGTAGATGAGAAAAATGAAAGAATATACAAAAAAAACAACCCAGATGTAAGTTATGATGTTTATGGGTTTATGGAAAAGGTGGATGAAAAACTGCAGGATGAAATTTTATCTTATCTGGTTAAATAACTCAATTGTTTTCTATCACTTAATGTAACTTCCCCGCTTGTTGATATTTTATCAAGCAATTCGTTTATTGTTTGTTTTTCAAGTTGAAATACACAAAAGTTGTTTAAATGTTTTTCAAGCAAACTTTCAAGTTCTTGTTTTGAAAGTATTGAAATGATTAAAAACGAATTATTTATAGAAGAAATTTCCTCAAAGAAATGATTATATTTTATGAAAAAATCATTAATTTTTGATTTTTCTTTTGTAAACACCATTAACCTTGTAATTTCAAAACTATACATATTTATTTTATTCTCTGTATAGGGTTATACGAGAAAATTAAATAAAAGTTAGGTTAATTAGTTTTTTTATTCTATTTCGTCCCAAGATGGATCGATATTTTCTAATTTTTCCCCAGTAAATGATTCAAATCTTATTTGTAGAGACTCTATGGTTTCAAGTTCTATTCCAAATGTATCTGCCTCTGTGTCTAATTGATAAACTGAATTATCTTCTTCGAATATTATAATTTGAAAATAATCTTCGCCTTTATGAAAATACCATTCTGCTTTTTTTGGTCCTTTTATATAAACGGAATCAAAATCTCTATCAGAATATTTTTTGAAAAGTGGAAGTATTTTTTCTATGTCTTCTTTTTTCATTTTATTTCTGGTTCGGTGGTTGAAGATATATTTGTCGAAGAATCTAATGGAATAGAGTTATCATAAACAGTTCTATCCATAAAAACCGCATAAGCATATACGTTTCCTCTTCCGCATGGAACTGCATACATTAGAGTTTGTTGTTGTCTGGGAAATTGTACTGCGTACATAACAGTTTGTTCCATTGGACTAAATGGTGGCTGTGGTGGTGTTTGTTTTTGAAGATCTTCAAGAAATTTTTTCCAATCCATTTCTTTGTTCTCTATTGTTGGAGTAGCTAGCTCAAACATCTTTTTTTCAAAATCACTTTTCTGTGTCAAAAATTTGTTATTGCATGCATCTTTGCAGCATTTAAAACATCCAAATCTTTGTGCTTTAAATCCATTTATCCAAATTTTTTCTAATGGCGTTGAAAGAATATTAAACAATCCTTTTTCTTTTAGTGGGCTTGTCCAGCTTCTCATTGATAGACAAGGAATAACTGTTCCATCAGAAGTGATTCCAATTGAATTAATTCCAGCTCCACATCCAATGTCGTTTCTTATGTTATCAGAAAGAATGATTTTCGCTGTACTTTTTTCCACTTTTTCTTTCAAGGTGTTGAAAGCAGCTTCGTTGTCTGGGTGATATAATGCCAATGGATTGGATGGATCGTTGTATACAGTGAATTGTATTGTCCATATTTTATCATTTTGTTTTACAAATTCTTCAATTAAATCAAAGTCATAAAGGTTTTGAATGTTAAAGTTTGTAATAACTGTATAATTTTTTATCTTATTTATTCCAGCGCAAGATAATTGATATGATTGAAATTTTTCGAGTTCTTTTTTGTTGTTTACAGATATTCCAATCCAATCATAAAATTGCATAACCATGAATGCATTATCATTTGGTTCATTATTAATAATTAAAGAGTTGGGACTTACAATAATTTTGCAAATCACTTTTTTTTCCTTTAAAATATCGACAACCTGTTTGTGGACTGAATATTCAATAAGAATTGGATCTCCGCCACTTATGTCAATTTGCTCTGGTGGATATTGAGCAATTGCTTCAGCAATTTTTAAAATAGTTTCTGGGCTTGTTTTTAATTTACAAACTTCTTTTGATCCACAATATGAACATCCGTTATGACATTCTCCAGTAATTTCCCAAATGATTTCATTTAGTTTAATGTGTTGTGATTGCATAATTTTATAATTTTGATTTTCCTTCTTTTATTATTTGATTTGACGATAAATAATGACAAACTTCTACAACGAATATTTCTCCTGGATTTTCCATAAAACATAATTCTATGTGTTTATTTTCTGAACAACATATCCAAGAATCCTGTCCGTTATAGTTATATTTTTTCTTTAACATTTTCTCCACATATGGTCTATTAAGATTATAATAAACAATCATAAATGAATTGCACGTATCTTTTTGAAAATAGCATGTAATTACTTTAAAATTGTCAGGATCGTGAATTGTCATTTTTCCCTCTTTCCTTAGTCTTGTAACATCTATTTTTAAATTCTTTTTTTCCCATGATTCAGTAGAGTCTTTGCTCAACAACCACGTTTCTTGCACAATTATTTCAGTGGAACATTTTCCAATATAATTTTGAGGAAAACAAAAGTTGAAAATAAACGTTGAAATTAAAAAAAGAATAATCTTTTTCATATAATTAAAAATTTAAATTTATATAATTATTTTCCGAATAAAACCCAATAGGTGAAGCTGGGGCGATTTGGTCCATCATCATCGGTACTATAAATTCTTGTTTTCCATCCAACAGATTTATATCTTCTTTCGAGCTCAGAAAACATGAGCTTTGATCTTCTTTGATGAAATGTGTTAAAATTTACATCTCTTATGGAAAACATTAATTCGCCATCATCAAAATTTTTAAGAATTTTATTGTCTATAATTTTTTCTATTTCAGCAACAGCTGAAAGTTCGTGTTGTGAAAGAGGAGAATTCATTTTTTTCTCATATTCATCTTTTACATCTATGTACGAAATTGCCATAATTATATTTTTTGAATTTTAACACTATACGAAAAAAAACAAAAAAGGTTACATAATTTCTATTTTATCACCTTCTTTAAAAAACTGTTCATTATTTAGAATTTGATTCCAGCGAAGTATGCACATTCTAACATAATTATAGCAATCAAAGCCATAAGTTCCCAGGGAGTAACCATCATTAGCTTCTATTAACATAGTTTCCCCTTTGTCTGTTACTCCAAAGTCAATACCATAAGCCACTGGCGCAGTTTTATATGCTTTTATAGTTTCTTCAATAAAATTGAAATCTGGTGTTATTCTGTGATTTCCGCTATATTTTCTACAATCATAAGGGTGTCCTTCCAAAACAAATGTTCTATATTCAGAAACGAATTTAACAACATCAGAGGCCATAATTTCCATGTCCAAATCATCTGTATGAAGATATTTGAACAATTCTAATTCTTCAGCACTACAAACAACTGCTCCAGTAAACAATTTTGGTAGTCTTGGCTTAACAAAAAGTGGGAAATTTTTTTCTTCCATAAAAGATTTTATAGTTCCCAATCTTATATTTCTTTTTGTATATGGATAAAGTTCTTCTGGAATATCAAGAGGTTTTGGAAGTTCTGCTCCAATCATTGACAATCCAGTTCTTACAGCTGTAACTCCTCCAAAAACCACAGTATCTTTGTCAATTTCTAATGTACCCATGTCCTCTATGTGAAATCTTTGTGTCGGAATCTTAAGAAATTCACATCCCATAAAAGCAATATAAGTTGCTTCGTTTGCAAAATCGCCTTTCCATAATTGGACATAAGCTTTTTTGATATTTTTAATTTGCCTGAGTTCGTCTTTAAATTTCATAATTTTTATTATTATTTTTTCTTCTTATACATTTTGTACAACCTGGTTTTGGATTTCTTGTTCTATCATCAATACGTCTTTCGTATCGTGCACCACAGTGTTGACAAATCCAAAATGCTTTTTCTTTTAAGGCATGAGGAACTTTATCTATTGAAACTCCGTTATTTAGTTCATCCCACTCTTTAATAAGTTCTGGACATTTCTCAGCAACACTTATAAATTTTCTTTTCCGTAAGTTTTTTATTCTTATTGCAAGACGAGTTCCAGAATCAAAGAATGTTCCGCTTGGTGTAACTTTAAAATCTGTTTGAATAAATTGAACTCCTTTTTTTGGAATTATATGGATATCTAATTTTCCCTCTTCGTCAGAAATTTTTGTGTAATTTATTTTTTCAATAGAATATTTTTCTTTATCTATTGGAAAACTTATGATCTCCAATTTATATTTTTTGTTATATAATTTGTTTTCTGATTTTTCCCAAGCATAAAACTGTTTTGGTTTTAAATTAAAATGTTGACAAAGTTGTTTTGGAGAAATGAATATTTTTGAATCTTGATTTTCTTCGATATTTACAACTTTTATCAAAAGAGGATCGTTAAAATTCAATTTTCTTTCAAATTTTTCTGTATTTACTTGATTAATAATTCCCCAATTTTCGTCGTCGGCTCTACACTTTTTAATAAACTCTGGATCATCTTGTGGAAATTCTAATTCTTCTGTTTGTTGAGTTTCTTTTGTTTGGAATATATTATACAAGTTTGTACTGGCAGAAAAAATCGGGGTAGGAGTTTCAATTTTTTCTTTATCTTTTGTTCCAAATAAAAAATCGTGAATTTTTTTTCCTAAAACTTTAAACATATAAAAAATTTATTAATATGCAAATATAGAAAAAAATTATTACAAAAACAATTATTTTTTAACGTATAAAAAAACTTTATCATATATGCCGAACCAATTTTCGATCTTTACTTCAGTTTCTAATTTTTCTAAATTATTACTTGCATAACTAAAAAAATCATCTCCAGCCGTACACCCACCATGACTTTCTCCAACATATATTAAAACCCTTCCTGGTCTCATAGCTTTTGCAACTTGTGTTGCCATGGGGTGACAATATGGGGGCCATGCCATAAAAACATTTCTGTCTTTATATTTAAGCACAGCTTTCCTATCTGTAATTTTTTCAACTGGTATGTATGTTTTTTTTCCTTTGCACCACAAGTTTTTTTCGTCTGGACGTATATCTGTTGCTATTATATCTACCCCTTTCTTTTGTGCAAAAAATTCAGTATAAGCGTGACCAGCTCCAACGGAAACAATAGGAGAAAACCTTTTCATCTCATTTATAAGAGATTGAGAAGGGATATGCCAACTTACTTTAGTTCTAAACTCGTTTCTTATGATATAATCTTCTATATCTGAATTAAAACCAAATGGAGAATGTTTTTCCTTTTGTAAAACCTCTTTGTATTTTCCTTTTAGAAATTGCATTAAAAAATTTTATTAAACATTGCGCTTATCATTTCCTCCATGCTGTCAAAAATCTTAAGTTCCCTGCTTTCAGATGCCAGACGAACACACTCAAACCAAGTTTTTTCCATATATCTTGGTTTTGAATTTGATTCCCCCAATGGATTTACATTTATATGCAACAATTTCTTTACCTTCAAGTTGATCTACAAATATTTCTTTGCAGACTTTTTTGTTTACTATTGTTTTCATTTTTATAGATTTATTTTTTTTAATACTTTGGTTACTAATTTTAGTGATATATCAAGTTTTCCAGAGCATTCAATGACATTTTTGTTTTTGTCAATAATATAAGCTATGTGATCTTTCTTATCTTTCATTTCTTTTTTGTCGTTTGCAACAACAAAATCACATTCGTTTCTTAACAAAGATTCAAACGCAATTTCAATCAATTCATCATGTGTTTTATCAACTTCGAATTTAAAGCCAACAAGCTTCGTTTTAGGGTTCCATTTCTTTATGAACGATATAATCTTCGGATTAACTACTATACGCTCTCTAAGGGAATCTATGAAAGCCTGTGGATCATTACTTTTTAGTTTAATATTTGATGTTTTAAATCCAAAGTCACTTATTGCCATGGAGTGAATTACGACATCACATTTTGGAACAAGCTTTTCCATTGTTTCGTAAACTTGCTGAACACTATCTGCATATATAATTTCTATTGGAACATCATAAATTGGACGCTCTGGAATTTGTGACCCTTTACTGCATATGTAATATATCTTATCCAGGTCTTTGTTATAAGAAAATGTGTCTGCAATTTGAGCACCAAGTTTACCAGTACTAATGTTTGTTAAAACTCTAACTTCATCAATGTGCTCACGGGTTCCACCTGCTGTGATTAAAACTTTCATAATTTTTATTCTTTAAAATATTGTTTTAAACTAATTCCAGATCTTTTTAAAATTTTTCTAAAGTGTGTATAATTTTTAAACACAATTTTTGACTCATCTTTTACTCCAAAAAAACATTTCATATCTAATTCAATGTTTTCAAATACATCAGAATCCATTTTTTTTCGCAAAGAAAGTGGGGCTCTGATTGAGTTAAAATTTCCAACAAAAAGTTCTTCCAAAAAAAATAAACCTCTTTTTTTCTTATGTTCTTCTGTTATTTTTGAACCGTCATAGATTAGTTCCATAAATTATATTTTTATAAAATGATGATAATTTTTCATTGATCTTATTAAAAATGGAGTGGGATCAAGTAATCCATCTGGCAAATCTTGGTTCCATGTTTTGTCAATGTTTTTATAAAATCCAGGTTTTCTTAATTCTAAATGAAGCATACTTGTTGGTCTACCTTTGTCTTTTTTAAGAACTTGTAAGACTTCCCCAATTAAATCTCCAGCCATTACTTCGTTTCCAATTTTAAGTTTTGGATTTACTTTAATTTCTCCATAGACAACTAATCCATCTTCTCCCTCAATAGAAATTGCATCTGTATCGTTCCACCAGTCACAATTTGCATTTATTCCTGTCCAGGGGCGAATATCTTTTACAATTCCCTTTTGTACAGCAGAAACTTTAGTACCAACTGGAGCATATAAATCAACTCCTCTGTGTCTATCAAACCTTCTCATTGCACCAAAAGCTCCGAAATGATATTTTACAGGTATTTCAACTTCTCTTTCGATATTTATTCTGAGAAAAGAATTTGAATCTTCAGTAACTCCTTGGGGTATTTGAGAAATTGGCCAATGCCATGGCTTTCTTGTATCGAGAAAATCTATTGTTTTATTAACGATATCTCTTGGTTTTGGAAGTTTTCCTATTCCGACAACACCGCAAGCCAATTCTCCATAAACAGGTTCAATAATATAGCATCCTCTAGATTCAAGAACATTAAGGTTTTGAGAACAAGCGGGGTTTTCATACATTATTGTGTTCATTGCTGGACAAATAATTTTTGGAATTTTATTAGGAATTGCAATAAAAGTAGACGAAACAAAATCATCAGCAATTCCCATTGCGAATTTCGCAATAATATTTGCTGTTGCTGGAACACAAATGAATGCATCACAATTTTGAGCTTCTTCAATATGAGCAATTTTATTTACATTATCATCTGTAACATAGTGTCCTCCAGATACTACTCCGAGAACAGTGGGGGTTACAAAGTCCAATGCGTTTTTTGTTGTAATTACATGAACTTCAAATCCATTGTGTTTAAGTCCACTAATTACATCTGCAGCTTTGTATGCAGAAATTCCTCCAGAAATAGCCACTAAAATAGTTTTCATGTGATTTACGAATTAACTTCTTCACCTAATATTGGATTTTCATCAAAGAATACAACTCCAGCCTTGTTTGTAATTTTGTTAAAAATTGGTAATTCAATTACTGAAATAACATTTCTTTCAATGACCAGGTTTGGATTTTTACGTGCGTTGTGATTTTTAGGAAGAGATTCTAATTCTTGAACAGTAAACGGTTTAGAGGTTCTTGTTCTTTTAACATAGGTTCCTCTTTTGAATTTTGTTTGCAAATCATTCCAATTAACGTTTTTTTCCAACATCATTTTATCTTGCATTTGATTTCCGTCAAGATTTTGTAGAGAATCGTGAGAAAACAAACTTTGAGCTAGGGATGATATACTATTTTTTGTTGCATCATTTTCTCTCCACAATAACTGTACTGCCGCATCGTGCAGTGTTGGAGTTTGATATATTCTGCAATCAAATACTGCAATTTTATTGTGATTTGGGAGAAAGTTTTGTCTGCTTGTGTTAAAATAATTTACACACTTAACTGTAAGTTTTGACAATATTTTTTGTTTTTTTCCATCATTATAGATTGGAGTTTTTCTATCAGAAGAATATAAAACAAGAGTTATTTCATCTGATTGTGTGTATCCAATAACAGCGCCAGTTTCTTTTACTAAAAACTTGGTTGTGTCGATCATTAAATTTGTTAAACCCTCATCAAATGGACGATTTAATCCCTTGGTCCAGTTGTGAAAGTTATTGCCGTCTAGCCTGATAATAACTGGCAGTGTGGGAATCATTATTTCTGGAGAAAAGTTTTTCTCAAGCCACTTACACCATTCTGATAGATTTTTTGTTTCCATTTTATTGTTTTTTTAATTTCCATTTATAACCGTATGCTGTTTTTAACACACCTTTAAAACAATCATAAATTTTATTTCTTGCTCCACGTCTTAGTTTTAATACTCTTTCAGCATCCAAAGCATTTTCAAAAACATTTAGTACTTTTCCAGTTTTTTTGTCAATCTGCTCAATGTTTTTATAAGTAACTTTCATTTGATTTTTTATTCTAGGCTTTACACTCACCTCTTTTACATAAGACCAAATAGAATTTCCCCATGTTCCACCTTTTTTTATTGCAGTAGATATATTTGATGGTTGTTTCCATCCAATATCAACGCTTGATATACTTTCCCATTCTTTTACAAAAACACCATCTAATGTATATTGATATATTTTTTTTCTTGCCCATGGCTTTGAAATGTTTTTGTCATAAAAATTATTTATTCCCTCTCCTCCATCTGTCAAGTTTGTTAATATTCCAGTTTTATCATCTAATCTTCCAAAACACTTAATAAATTCAGCTTCTATTTTTACCGCATCTTCGTTGGAAATGTTTTCATAAAGTCTTATGTGAATAGGTTCTTCTCCGATTTTTTTTATTATTTCCTTAATAATATTATTTTTATGAGATTTATTTTTAAGATTTGAAGGATATAAATGAGATTTTTCTATTTTATTTTTTCCTTTACCAACATAAAAAGGTTGATAAATAAATTTATGTTCTCTAAAAAACCAGCTACCTGGTTTTAACTGATTCAAATAAACATAGACGTAATAATTTTCCATAATTATAATTTTCATATAAATATGGGGGAAAATTGTAAATTTTTAAAACCACCATTTGTATCAGTCTCCCAAGTTGTTAAAATCCATAAAAATTAGTTTTTGTTTACTAATCTATACGATTTTATGAAAAAAAAGTTACAAATTACTTATATTATTTCGTCAACTATGCCAAGTTTGAGCGCTTCAGTTGAGTTAAAAAACAAATTGTTTTTTTCTTTAAACAAAGATTCTAATCTTTTGTTTGTTATCTTAGTTTTTTCAATGATTATTTTTGTAGCTTCAACTCCAACTCTTTTTACTTCAGTTAAATCTTCGTCTATGCTAGAAACTGTTCCTGCTACTTCAGTTGAGATGTTATGCCACATAAATGTGGATAGTTTATGACAAAATCTTTTATGACCACAAATAGATATTAAAAACCCACAAGACATTGCTGATCCCATTACATATGTGTGAATTGGGGTTTTTGAAGATTTCATTATACACAAAAGAGAAAATCCGCTGTAAAGATTTCCCCCATTTGTATCAATATAAAGTTTTATTGGGACTCTTTTTTGTTTTGTTTTTTCTTCCAACAAATCATCAAACTCATTGATTTTCAATATTTTTTTAATAAGTTTGCCGACATTTTTTTTGCTGACTTTTCTATTAAATATAAGAATTCTATTTATTTCTTTAAGATTTCCCATTGTTTTTTATTATAAAAATAAAAAATTTCTAATTAAAAATCAACAGTTTGTTGAATTTTTATTCTTTTCCGTGTACTGGACAGTCTTCTGAAATAATTCTATAATCTGTACCTCTATTGTCTTCATTATCCATTTTGGGGCAAGTACATTTTGGAACATTATACCACGTATGAAAGTTTTTGTTTAAAGGAAATCCCCACTCTGTTTGAAGAGAAAATTCAATTTGTTCAATTTTTTCAGCGTATTTTTTCAATTCTTTTTTGTTGTTGGTTTTTTCCATTTTTTCAAAAACCTTAAGTTTCTCAAGATGAAGTGTTTTAATGTTTTCAATGTTTCCCCAGGCGTTTTTTGAATCAAGTAAGCGAGAATTAATAACTATTGAGTGGCCATTATAACTTACGATTAGTTCGGGGTTAATTTTTGGTTTTATATTATTAAACGGTTCGTCAATATTAGATGGAATTGAAACTTTTGTTTTTTCTTTTATTCCAAATAGTTGATATAAGTCTGATTTTTTAAATAAGTTTACAGAACTTTCATCAATTTTCTTTTTAATTTCTTTTATTGTCATAATGAATTTTTCACAAATATAGTAATAAATTGTGAAAAAACAAAAAATCCCCCAGATATTCTGAAGGATTTTTGATAAACAAGGATATATAGTTGATATTAAGAGCCAAATGTTGCAAATGCAACAGAAATATTTTCGTCTTGCACAATGTTTGACAGTGTATAAACTGTTGTTGCAGATGGAGTAGATCTTCCTTGAGCAATACCATTAACTGTATAAGCTGAAAGATAATAGTTGGATTCTGGATAAACTGAGAATGATAAGCTCATTCCTTTTGCCACTGAAACAGATGATGCGCTTAAAGAAGTTGTTCCACCTGTTGTTCCAAGTCTTGTTGCATTAATTGTATAATAAAACTCTGGGGGTATTGGTTTTGGAAAAATTTGTCCATGATCTTCTGCGTGAATCATTGATTCTTCGTGTGCATTTAGGTTAAGCTGGCTTCTGCTTGTAACTTCTGGTAAAGTTACAGAGCCATATGCTGCGACCCATTTTTTATACGAATATCCGTTTATTTTAACGTGAACCCATTTTCCTTTTGCACCTGTATTTGTTACTTTCATAATCTTAATATTTTTTTTATAAATAGTTTCTTTTTTTTAAATTCTTATAGTTTGCTAAAAATTTTTTGATTTATTATTTGATACTGCTCCACTCCTACTATTTCCAGGAGGAATTCCATTCAATTCTCTATTTATATTGTCATTATGCAAATCGAATTCTTCTTGTGCTTCTTTGCTAAAATTTGCAGTTTTTGGAGACACTGTTCTGTCATAATCAAGATTTTTTTGAGCTGCGATTGGATTTGTCACATCTTCGAATATGTTTGTAGAAACTGGTGCATCTTGATTGTTTGCAGATGGATATTTAAAATTATTTTCTAAATCTTCTTCTTTTTCTTCTTCAGAATCTTTTTTATGCAAATCCCACATAACTTGGTCATAATAATTTATTGAGTCATCCATTCCTTTTCTGGGTAACTTAAATAAAGCCATATTTGTTGCCAATTGTTGTGCTGCAGCGGATTGAAAACCTAATACTTCGAAAATTTTATTTATTTCTTCTTTTATTAGTTTTTTTATTCTAAACTTAAGAAGAGATTTTCCGTTGATGGTTGGTTGATTTTTGTCGTCTTTTCCTATATCTTTAACAACAACTTTTTTGTTTTTAAATCTTCCTCCAAGAAGCTCATCTCCAACTTCAATATCTAATTCTATTTTTTCTCGGATTAATTTTCTAAGTTTATTTTCCACGACATTTATTTTTCAATAAATATCTATAAAAAATATTACTTATACACCAGCAAGTTTTTTCATTTTATCTTTATCTTCCTGGTTGTTTAAGAATTTTGCTATTTCTGATAAATTTTCAAAAACCATTGATCCGTTTTTTTTGACCATTTCCTTAACTTGATTAAGAGATTTTATTTGAAATTTTTCAAATTCTTTATCATTATCTTTTTCTAAAACACAAAACAGTGTAGTTTCTGGTCTTTTGTTTGAATCATCTATTACTTCTGCTATTGAATAAACTCCAGTCATAAGGGGTGTTATTACATAAAGAACAAACTTTGCTGTTTTTCTTTCTTCTATTTCTTTTTTTTGAGCTTCCTCGTTCCAATCCTTAACAACTGGATTAAAGTAAGGTACTTTAAGGTCTTTAATTAATCTTTCTCTCCAGGTGGAATCATTGCATGTTCCTCCGAGGAATACATTTGGATTGTTTTTTTTCATATTATTATTTGTTAAATCTTTCGTATGCTTTATCGCTAATTTGTATAGTTTCAACTTCTCCAATAAATTCATTCAGATTTTTTGCATTTGAATAACTCATTGTTGATCTTAAATAGTCTTCAAAATTTTCTACCCATTGACTTATTGTATATTCAACTTTTTGTTTTTTTGAAATTCCCTCAGATGTTTTAATTTTTTCTTTATTCCATTTTTTTTGCACGTCTTTGGTTGACATTCCTCTGAATTTTTTTGTAAGTTTAAACTTCTTTTTGAAAAGCCATTTTGCAAAATTAGAATATTGGTTTATTTTTATTTTGTCAAACAAATAGGTGTCCCCACAAGATTCAAGAGATTTGTTAAAAAGAGATCCGATCATTACATAGTCTGCACCAAGTGCAAGTGCAAGAATTACATCTGAAAAATCTTTCATTCCACCATCTGCTATAATTTTTGTTGAATATCCGTTTTGTTTTTTTATTTCGCAACACTCTTTAATTAATGATGCCATTGGATATCCAATTGTAGTCTGCTTAGTTGTTAAACATGCGTTTCCGTTTCCTATTCCAACTCTAACCATATCTATTCCAGCTTCTGCAAATATTTTATATGTCTCTGGGTTTGCAACATTTCCAACCATTAAAACCATTTTTTCTCCATATATTTTTTTTGCATTTGAAGTGGCCTCAATAAGTTTTTCCATATGTCCATTTGCAATGTCAATAAGAATATATATTGTAAATGCAGATTGAAAATGATTTTCATTTTCGTCAGTATTTATATATTGATAAATGAATTCATCTAATCCAACTGATTTAAATCGAAATTGACTTCCCCACCTAGGAGGATTTTCTCCTCTAGGAATAATTGTGTGAATTTTGTTTTTTTCAAACAATTTTGCATTTTCATTATTAATTACAGTGTCCATAGGGGCTGTAAAAATTGGCAAAAACTCTTTTTTATTCACATGGTAGTATGGGTCTATTTGACTTCTGGATGTTATACTACTAGTTTTCTCAGGTTTAATTCTCAAATCATGAAAATCTAATTTTACATTTTCAGTGTTCATTTGTCTTTTTATTAAAAATAACTAAATAGGTTTATAATATAAACATTTTTTTTTATATTTCAAAAAAAATAAATTATGAAAAAAATTATTGTAGTAACAGGAACTCTTTGTTCGGGCAAAAATGCACACTCAAAATTGTTGGCAAAAAATTTAAATTATAAATATTGTTATGTAAACGATATTGTTAATGAAGAAATTAAAAACAAAACTAAAATTGGTTTAATTTTAGAGAAATATTTAAATTCTGGAACCAAAGAACCAGATGAATATTTAACTATGTTAATTAAAGAAATTATTATTAACCTAAAAGAAGATGGAATTGTTTTTAATGGATTTCCAAAAACTGTAGGTCAGGCAAAAGCTTTGGATTCTTTTTTGTTTGCAAGAAAAATAAAAAAACCTATATCAATTTTTTTGGACACTGAATCTGTTGTTTCTTTAAAGAGATTGGTTGAAAAAACAGATCAGTCTTTTAATGAGGTTATGAATGCTTACGAAAAAAGAACTAAGCCTGTAATTGATTATTATGCTCCAACGAGAATAGTATTTGACACATCAAAAGAAGACATAGAGAACGTTAATGAAGAAATTGTTAAAAACCTTAAGGAAAAATGTTTGTTGGGTTAATTGTAGCTAATTCTAAAAATGGAGTTATAGGCAAAGATGGTCACATGCCATGGAATTTGCCAGGTGATTTAAGGAGATTTAAAAAGATAACTGCTAATTCCATTATTATAATGGGAAGAAAAACTCACGAATCTATAGGAAAGGTTTTGCTAAATAGATATAATTTTGTAATATCTAAAGGAGTTTTAAAAACGCCAGGTATTCATCCATTTTCAAATATAGAATCTTCTCTTGAATTTGCAAAACTTGTTTTTCCTGAATGTAAAATTTTTGTAATTGGCGGGGCCAGTATTTATAAACAGTTTTTAAGAAAAAATTTAGTGAACAGGATATACCAAACTGTCATTGATAAAGATTTTGAAGGTGATACCTTCTTTGATTTTGACAAAGAAAATTGGAAAATAATTGAAGAAATCCCTTTTGAAGAAGGAGATAATAAAGGAACATATATAACTTGGGAAAAGGAGAAATAAAAGTCTGCACGTTTCGCTCCGCCAGTTTTTTATACATATTTATATAAAAAAAATATAATTATGAAAAAAGTAAAAATATACACATTAATAGACCCGAATACTGATTTTATTAGATATGTTGGAAAAACAGAAATGTCATTAGAAAAGAGATTGTATTATCACGTTTGGGATATTAAAAGATGTACAAATAAACATAAAAAAAATTGGATAAATTCTTTATTAAAAAACAAACAGTGTCCAAAGATAGAATTAATAGAAGAGGTTGATTTTTTTGAGTGGAAATTTTGGGAAAAATTTTGGATTTCACAATTTATTTCATGGGGCTTTAATTTAGTTAATTATAGTGATGGTGGAGAAGGGTATACTTCTAAATGGGTGAGGGAGCTTTGGAAAAATAAAAAATATAGGAAGTTTCATACAGATAGAGTTACTGGAGAAAAAAATCCTTTTTATGGAAAAAACCATTCTGAAAAAACAAAAGATATATTAAGAGTAAAATGTCCACGTTTTGGAAAAGACAATTATTCTTATGGAAAAAAACGATCTAAAGAATTTATTGAGATTAACAGAAAGAATCAGCCAACTATTAAGTGCGTCATAAGAATGGATTTATGTGAAAATTACATAGATGAATGGTTAGGAATTAAATATATGTGTAAGCAATTGGGTTTAGACGATAGTGCTGTTATAAGAGTTATGAAGGGCAGGCAAAAACATCACAAGGGATTTAAGTTTAAATATAAAAATTAATTATTTTTTTAATTCACTTAGATTACATACTGGAATTGGTTCCATTTTGTGTTGATTTGCGAAAAACCTTTTTTTATATATACTTACAGCATTTGCTTGCCTTTTTGGTAATGCATCGAATTGATCTGTAGAGAAGTTAAATCCTAATGGATTATTAGCAATCCATTCCATGGCCCATTCTAAATCATCATAAGATGCACCGAGTTGTTTTTCATCAGTCATGGAATCATCCCACAAACCATCAGTCGCAATGGCTTCAGAAAGCTCTTTCAATATGCACATGTGACGCCCAAGTTCACGAACTTCTGATTTCATAAGATCTGCAATGGGAGATAAATCTACTCCACCATCTCCGTATTTTGTATAAAATCCAACACCAAAATCCTCTACTTTATTTCCAGTTCCAAGAACCAAGCATTTTTTTATTGAAGCGTGGTAATATAAGGTTACCATTCTCAGGCGTGATCTTGTATTTGCTTCGGCCATGTTTTGTCCTTCTTTGTTTTCAGATTTTTCAATTTCAGATAAAAAGGAATTAAAAGTATTGGTTAAATCACAAGTTAAAGGAAATACATTTGGGAAGTTTTCAACTAACCAATAAACATGAGAAGTTGCTCTGTTTACTTCTTCTGATTTCTGCTTAATTGGCATTTGGATTGTGTATAGTTTCAATCCTGTTTTTGCAGCCAAAGTAGATGTTACTGCCGAATCAACTCCGCCAGATATTCCAATAACAAATCCTTCTACTTTTGCATTTTTAGCATATTCCTTTAACCATTCAACAATATGCTTTTCTACTTTTGAATAATCTAACTTTTTCATTTTAGTTTTGTTTTAAATCATTTATAATTAAAAATGGAGCTTTCAAGTTTTCGTATATTTTTTGAATAGTGCAAGTAAATTCACTTTGTTTAATAAGTTTTTTAAGTGTAAATTTCGTACCATTTCTCTTTTCAATGAATTTTCCCAACTCTTTAAATTATTTTTTGTTTGTTTTCATTGTTGTAAATATAATGTTTTGTTTATAAATCTTTATATTTTTTTAATTATTGTAGTTATAATAACTTAAAAATTAATAGATTAGAATTTACTCATGATATATAATAGTTAGCGTTCATTTGCCAACGCACAATTACAGTAGTCACATTTCTCGTCATTAGTTACATCTTTAGCATCAATAAACCCATGAATTTCACAATAATACATATAGTCTTTCATTTTTTCTAAACAAAATTCACAATCAACTTTGTTTTTATCTATTGTAATTTTTAAAAAACATGAACGATTATTCCTTCCACAAATACTACCAACACCATTATTTCCAACATAATGGACTTTCTTTGCTTCCCAAAGAACATTATCTTTAATGGAGACAAAATGTTTCCATTTACCATTTGGACACAAACCCATATTTCCATCTTTTTCTTTAAGTTTGTGTTTTTTACCTAAGAAGTCAATCCCTAAAAATGGAAAATATTTATCTATTTTATGTGACATTTTATTTAAGTTTTGCACCGCCCACGCTCAAAAACGAAACGCTAACAAGCGGTATAGTTAATAAAGGCTGTTTAAAGTTTATTTCTTCGATTGGTCGGTAGTGGTCAGCCTTTACTAAACCATACCGCCAGCCGTTATGTACCATTATGTAAAAGATAAAGAGTTTCACATTTTTGGCATTTATGAATTTCATCCCAATTGTAATGTGGATTTGGAAATTCGTTAAATTCTATTTCTGTTTTAGATATAAATGTTTTGTCACAACATATTGCCCCACAATTAGGACAAGAATATCCTGTTACAGATTCAATAACCGAATTTTGCACAATATTATCTCTTTCGTTGTTTTTTAATAAATTTCCCATAAATAATTTTTATTTCCTGTCAAACAATTTTCTGTGATGTGCTTCATATGCAAGTAATTTTGTTTTAGCATCTTCCATTGTGTCCATCATACTTCTAAATTGAAGATAATGAAATTCACAAATTTCTATATTTTCATGTTCGTCTTCCATTCCTCCTCCAGCATTTTTTATTTTATCTTTATTTGTAGCTGTTGCTAAAAAATAATGAATTCTTTCTGTGGAATATCCTGGAGTAGTAAAGCAGTTAAAACAATATTCTACGTTTTTTTCTTTAAGCCTATATCCAACCTCTTCAAAACTTTCTCTAATAAAAGCTTGTTTTGGGTTTTCTCCAGAATCAATTTTTCCAGCCATAGCTTCATATATGAATCCATTTCTGTTTCCAAAATGAGTTGGATACCTATGCTGCTTTACAAGAACCACGCATTCTGTATCAGTGTTATAAATTAAACCAGCAACAGCATCTGGCCTTACTACTTTTTGTCTTGAGTATGTAGATACTTTACCACTTTCTAATGTATCTTCAATTAGAGCTTCATCAACTTTTGTATATCCGTCGTAAACTCTTTTTTCTTTTTTTATTTTAACAATTCTTGGCATGTTAGTGATTTATTAATTTATACGATTTTTTTTATAAATGTTTTCTTTAAAATAAAATTTTTTTATATTTATAAATAAATATTAATAAATACAAAACAATGAATACAAAAATAAAGAAAACTTTTACAATAAACAAGGAATTATATGAAAAATTTGAAAAAATTAGTTCTAAAATGTCTTTGAATAAATCTAAGTTTATTGAAAATAAAATTAAAGAGTGGATAGAAAATGAATATAAAAATAAAATCTTATGATAATTTATAAAACAACGAATTTAATCAATGGGAAAATATATATAGGACTAGATACAAAAAATAATCCTAATTATTTAGGTTCTGGTACAGCAATTAAATATGCTATTAAAAAGTATGGCAAAGAAAACTTCAAAAAAGAAATCATTGAAGAATCTTTTGCGTTAACGATAGATGAAATTAAAGAATTAGAAGTTTATTGGATTAAAAAACTAAAATCTATAAACAAAGAAGTTGGATACAACATAAGAAATTCTGTTGTATATACAAATTGTGGAAAGAAAATGACAAAAGAAGTTACACAAAAGAGAAAAGAAATGATGACAGGAAAAAGAAATCCAATGTATGGAAGAACTCATACAGAAGAAACTAAACAAAAGCTTAGAGAAAAAATGTCTGGTGAAAAATCTCCAAGATTTGGAAAACATCATTCAGATGAAGTAAAAAATAAATTAAGTGAATATAGAAAAGGTGTTCCAATATCAGACAAAGCAAGAAAAAATATTAGATCAAATTATGGAAAAAACAACCCAATGTTTGGAAAACACCATTCAGATGAGTCTAAAAGAAAATGTTCTGAATGTAATAAAGGAAAGTTGCCGTGGAATAAGGGTAAAGATAATATTTATTCTAATGAAACCAAAGAAAGAATGAGTAACTCTCAAATTGGGAAAATATGGATTTATAACACAGAAAAGCAGGAAAGTAAACGTGTTATAAAAAACGAATTAGATTTATATGTAAAATTGGGATGGAAAAAAGGTAGATTAAAAAAATTATTTATTTTTTAAACGTTGTTCAATTTGCCATTTAACAAATTTAATTGTTTCTTCATCTCCAATGTGTTTTGTCAAAGAATCTGATAATTTAATGACTGGCATGCCATTTATTTCCAAAAGTTTAATAACTATATTCATTGGTTTAACATCTTTAATATCATTTGTTAAATTAGTTCCAATTCCATATGATTTTTTAATTTCACCTTTTCTATAATTCTGAATTTTTATTACCATTTCGGGGTTCAATCCATCTGAATATACAATTGTTTTTGTTTCTGGTGCTATTCCAAGTTTTTTGTAATGATCAATCATTTTATCAGTAAAAACAAAAGGGTCATAACTATCATGCCTAACTCCAGTAAAAAGATTAGCATACTTAGAATCAAAATCTTCTAAAAAAGAATCTGTTGTAAATGTATCAGTCAGTGCAATGCCTAAATTTCCATTATATGTTTGAACCCAATATTCCATAGCAATTCTATTGGCATGAGCATATCCGAACATCGAAGCTATACCAGAAACCCATTCATGAGCATAAGTTCCAATAGGTTTTATATTGTTGTATAATGCAAGTTCTACATTGCTTGACCCGATAAAGTTTGTATACAAAAGGGAATTTGACAACACATCAACTATTTGCATATGAACGTTTTTTGATTTTGCTCTTCTTGTTCCAAAATCCACGATTTGTGCGTTATTCATATAAAATAAGTTAGCTTTTGCTTCAGTTTTTTCAAGAGAATTTTTAATATCTACATTATCATCACTTTGTCCCGTCATATTATAATACAATTCACAAATGTCTTCCATTAACGTTGTTTCCCAAAGACATGTTCGATACCAATATCCTGCAATTTGAATAGATAGTTTACCTCCTGTTTGAATTATTCCGACTTCGCTGGGGTCATATCTATATCCTTCTAAAAAGTCGAAAAATACAGCTGGCAAAAATGTGCATTTTTCTGAAAATTCTTTTTTTCTTTGTATGGATAATCTTTTATTGCGATATTCATTAACTATTTTACGCAATTCCACTGCAAAACCATCTGGGTACACTGTATTGTTTCTGTCTATAAATTCATATCTAACTTTTGCAGATGGGAAGTTTTTAATAATTGCCCAAGTCATGGTAAATTTATATAAATCTGCCCAAAGAATTGAATCTTTGTTAATCGGTTCTGGTGATTTTGTTTTCATGATAAAATTTTTATATTTTACTATCTTATACGAAAAATTATTCAATATGTTCTCTCCCTTCAAGAATTTTTTTTAATTCTTCTTTATAATTTTTGAATTTTTGCAGGACAATTCCTTCTTGATTTTCTATTTTTTCCTGAGATAAAGGTTGACGATTTTCACCATAATGATCTTCATTATCATATGGTTTCCCAGATTCTAAAAAAGAAATATGTTTTTGAATTCTTACCATATAGGCTTTAATTCTTTTTGTGTCCCATTTTCTAACTGATGCAACGGGTTGAAGATTTACCTTTTGTATTGTTTCCTTTTGTATTGTTTCCATTTAATTTTTAAAATTATTTATACAAATATAATAACTTTATTTGAATAATAACGTAAAAATTACTAAAAAGTTTTCATATTTATAAAAAATGTTGTTTATGGAAGAAAAAATTGCCAGAAAAAAAATAAGAAAGATATTACTTGAGAATTTTTTAAAGGAAGATAATGGAGAAAAAAGGTTTCCTCTTAATATGCCAGTGGCGTCAAGTGACAAAGAAGATATTTTAAAAATAAGAGAAATATTACTTGCGAATAATTTTAAAATGTATATTGTTGGTGGTGCCGTAAGAGACGCTGTAAAAAACGAAATAAAATTACAAAAGAACCCAATGGATACAACTATTGATGTGCCAAAAGATTTTGATTTGGCCACCAATGCTTTTCCAGATCAAATAAGAACATTATTCGAAAAGGCACCTTTCGTTTCCAATATTTTGCACATTGGAGAATCATTTGCAATTCAATTTATAGTAACAAAATCTGGAAACAGATATGAATTGGCAACATTTAGAAAAGATGTTGGAGGAGGAAGAAAACCAGATAGTGTTGAGTACGTAGATAATCCAGAGGAAGATTCAAAAAGAAGAGATTTAACGATCAACGCATTGTTTTATGAAATAACTGGAATTGCAGAAAATGGTTTTGAAGGAGATGTATTAGATTTTGTTGGTGGAGTAAATGATGTTAAAAACAATGTTATTAACACCGTCGGAAATCCAACCGATAGATTTGATGAAGATCCATTGAGAAAAATTAGAGCTATAAGATTTGCTGCAAAAATGGGATCTAAAATTCCCGACAATGTTGCTGAAGCTATTAGGGAAGGGGGAACTTCTTTGACCGACCCTACTGGAAAAATGGTTTCTTTGGAAAGAATAAGGGATGAGTTTTATAAAGGAATTAAAAGTTCAAAAAGCGTAAAACACTTTCTTGAATTGTTAAAAGATTTTGATTTTTTTAAATATATATTTGGTAATTTAACTTTTAGTGCTAATTATTTTATTGAAGAGAAAAATCCAATAATCTTAGTTTCTAACTTATTAAAAGACAATAATGTAAAAAACATAGAAAAAGAATTAAATTTTAGAAAATATAGTACTGATGAAATAAGTTGTATTATTTTTCTTGTTTCTTTGTTAAGTTTAAACGAAAACACTGTTTCTTCTATAAAAAAACTATATCTTCAAAAGGCAAAAAGTGCAAAACCTAAAATAAACGAAAAAATTTATTCAATGACAGAAGATATGATATATAGTTTTGCAAACATAAGTCACATAGACAGAATTAAAATAAGCAATTTTTTAAGACTTGCAAATGAATTTATACAACCTTCCGAGTTGCTTAAATCACTTGGATACCAAGAAAGAGAATTGGGGATGGCTATTGCAAGATTAGAAAAGGAATTTTACAAAAATCCAGATATGGTTAAAAGAATTTTAGATTCTGGAAATTCAGAAGAAATAAAGAAAATAATATTTATTAGCAAATCTTAAATTATGAAAAAAGAAGAAGAAAATTTGTTAAACGAAAACATTCCAGACGAAAGAATTAAAGCTGTTTACAAAAGCGTTTTTAAAAAAGCTGGAATGTCATTAAAAGATTTTACAATTGAACGTGACAAAAAGGAAGGGGTAACATATTTTCACTTTACACTTCCAATAGGAATTCATTTCTGGATTAGGTGGCCTATGGGAGTGGATGCTGCTTATTTTGTTAGTGTAGTTAATGGAAAAGAGTCTGAGCAAAAAACCATATATAGTCCAAATGCTTTGACGATAGCAAATTCACTTGCGGTAGAATATAAAAAGTTAGTAAAAAAACAAGGATTTTTAAAACAGATTATTTCTCTTATATTTGAAGAAAACAAAAGAGTTAATCAGAATCCTCTGATAAAATCATAGTTGCAAACCCTGGTGTTTTTTCTCCCATGTAGGCTCCTGCTGTGTTAAAATAAAAATATTCTACAGCCATTTCGTATGTTTCTGAATTTATTTCCTCTTCTGTTTTTTCTGGCTCTTGTTCTTTCATTTCTTTTTTATAATCTTCAGCAAGAAGATTAATACATTTTTCGGTATCATAAATAACAAAACAATTAAAGTCTGAGGTATTTGCATATCCAATTATTGCATCATTAAAACCATCTGCAATTAATAAATTACCTTTTTCAATACCTTCAATTTCTGTTAAATTAGCTTTTGTAAATATAAGTTGACCTTCTTTTAAACAAAGAGGTTCGTTTTTAAATAAACTAAATAGTTTTTCTTTTTCGTATAAAACATAATTAGATCCACATGCTCTTTCTACATATCCAATTATTGCATCATCTGCGAATTCATCAAGCAATTCAATATCCTCAATAAATTCTAAAATTTGTTCACGTTTATTCATTTTTTTAGTTTTTTTACAAATATATACAATATTTTTTAAAAACAAAAATAGATATTTGATTTTTTTATTATATTTATATGAAAACCAAATAAAATAGGTTATGGACCAACAAGAATTTAGAGAATTTGTAATAAAGAAAGCTCAAAAATATATTTTTGAAGGTGTAGAGGTACAAGAGGAAGAAAAAAAAATCCTTAAACAACCTGAGCCACCAAAATTAACAAAGCCTAGCTTTACGAAAAAAAACGTAAACAAATTACCAAAAGAACCAAAAGAGCCTAAAGAACCTAAAATTCCAAAATCTGTTTCTATTGATGAAGATGCAGTAATAAAAGAAGGAATTTTATCTCCTGATAAAATTAAAATTTTAGCTGAGGAAATGAAAAAAATTAACAAAAAAATTGATTTAAGAAATCCATTAATTAGCCCAGAACTATTTGATATTATAGCTGAAGATAAAAAAATAGTAGATGAAGATCAATCTAATAGGTGGAAAAACTTATACAATTATGAGATTCCAAAGGATGAGTCAAGATAGATTACAATAAGAAAAGCCCCAAATTCTGGGGCTTTTTTGTTTCTATATTCAGCCAAAACTTAAATTTTTATCCACCTTTTGGCTGGATATAGAGTTTTATATTTCGCCAAAACTTTTATTAATGTTTTAACACTGCTATATTTCTTCCTTTTGCTCTCTTACAAAGATTACAACTAATACATGCACCAGGGCAAACAAATTTATCTATTTCATCACCAACTTTATCTATAATATAAAAGTTGTTAGAAACCATAAAACCAGATCCATTTACAACTAAGTTGTCTGATATTTTATTAAAATCTAAATCTTTTCTTGCTGTATATACATAAACTACAACGAATCCTTTAAGTTGTTCTGAAATTAAACTTAACTTATCTACATCAGATTGAGATTTAAAATCTCCACTTTCACTAATACGTAAATATTTTATTGGGTTTTTCTTTTTGTTTTTTTATTGCTTCTTTAAACTCTTCAACAAAAGTTTTCACATCTGTTAAATCCCAATAATTCTCTTGTCTCCTTCTGTATGGCAAAGATTGTGGATAAATTCTTTCCGCTTTTTTCGCATAACAGTTTTTTGCATGTTTACAAAGTCCGATTTTTTCTGATGGACAATCAAATGCTGCGTTCATATTAAAAATAGCAGTATCATTTCCAACCTTACTATTTCCAAAACTTAATAAATCCTTTAAATTTTCATTCATATTGTTAAATTTCCAATAAATAATTAAAAAATCATAAAATAAAACTATTTATAAAAAAATAGTTATTTGATGGAAACAAATAAAGGGAATCCTTATATTATAAAAAGAAGTTTTAATTTTTTTAACGAAGATATTTCTCCAAACGATATAGATGTTCAAGTGAGTGAGCCTAAAGATGAGTTAAATAGTCAAATTTGGGAAAATTATAAATTAAAAAAAGAAGTAAGGGTTGCTATGTTAAAAATAGCAAAAGCATTTAAGGAATATTTAAAATTAGGAGTTCGTTTAAAAGATGTAATTTTCACTGGAAGTTTAGCTAATTATAATTGGACATTAATGAGTGATATAGACATTCATTTAATTTTAGACTTACCTTCTTTAGAGGAACCAGAAGAGTTTCTACAAGAATATATAGCTGCAAAGAAATCTTTATGGAATGATGAACATGATATAAAAATAAAAGGATTTGAAGTTGAATTGTTTGCTAAAGATGAAGAAAATTTGTTTTCAAATAAGGGCGTTTATAGTGTTCTTAAAGACTCATGGATTCAAAAGCCAGAGAAATATACAAAAGAAGTAGATGGAGTTTCTATAAAAGAAAAAGCTGCTACTATTATGAATGATATAGACAGTCTTCAAAACTTAGAAAACGATGAAAAGATTATTGAAAAGGCTGATAAAATAAAAGATAAAATAAAAAAACTAAGAAATTCTGGCCTTGAAAAAGGTGGAGAATATTCAATAGAAAATCTTGTTTTTAAAATAATCAGAAAGTCTGGTTATTTAGATAAACTTTCAGATATAAAAACAAAATCTTTTGACACCTCTTTGTCTTTAATGGAAAAAGATTTATTTGAATCACATAAACCAAAAAAATCTATACTCAAAGAAGGTAAAGGGGGATTTAAAAAAGAATATGGGTGTTTAATGTTAGATTTCCCAATAAAGAATTGGAAACAAATAACCGACTTAATAAAAAAAGAAGACATTTATGATGTTCCAGGTTATGGAATAGAAGACAAACCTCATACAACTGCACTATTTGGTTTTATACATGAAAAAACTAAACCCAGTGATGTTGAAAAAATTGTAAGAAAAACATTAAGTGGAAAGAAAAAAATTGAAATTGAATTAAGTGAAATTTCTTTGTTTAAAAACAAAGATTTCGATGTTTTAAAGTTTGATATTGATTCTGATGATTTACATGATTTAAACAAAAGTTTGAGAGATAATTTTGAATATAAAAACGATCATCCAGATTATCACCCTCATATGACTATAGCATATTTAAAACCAGGAACGGGAGAAAAATATTCAAAGAAGTTGAAAAAGTCGATTAAATTCTTAAGCGATAATTTTTCTTATTCATATCCCCCAAAAGAAAAATATAACTTTAGCATTGGAAAAAAAGAAAACACACTGGGAGTAGAAAAAGGAATTGAAGGAATGACTCCAGAAAAAGTTGAAATTATAAGGAACTTTATTAATTTTGTATGTAATAGATTAGAGTTAGAGGAGCCAGTTGAAATATATCTTCACAAAGGGAGAGATGAATATATAGCCACTACAGCCTCTTATGTTCCCGATGAAAACTCAAACCATATAAGATGTACTGGAAGAGCAATTGTTGATATATTAAGAAGTATAGCTCACGAATTAACGCATAACAGACAAAGAGAAATTAAAAGTTTTGGAGATGGAGAAATAGTACAAACCATTGGAGGATGGATAGAAGATGAGGCAAATGCAAAAGCAGGGATATTAATTAAAGATTTTGCTATGAATTTTGGGTTTGATGAAATATATGATTTGTAAAAAAATGATAAAAAAATTTTTAATATTAATACTTTTGGTTTTACTTGGATTTGTAAGTATTGCACAAAATTTTAAACAGAAAAGTTATAAAAAAATTGTAGAAAACAATTGTATAAATTATTATCAAACCTTAGTAGATAGAACTGGTTTTGTTTATGAGTGGGGTTGACTGGAAATGTTTGTTATGGATGTGCATCTCATTATACAAAAATAATGAGAGCAACACTTTCGACAAATGGAGTATATGCTTATTATATTTTTTTCTTTAGCAATAGCTACAACTATAATGGATATCTTTCAGGAACATATCTAACTGGAATTAACGTATGTATTACAAATTCTTCTGGTGTAAAAAAAACAGTTCTTTATTTAGATTATTTTTTAATTAATCAAAAAACTGACTACTTTGATGGCGTAAACTTAGGTGCTGTTTTTTATTCAAATTCTACAGATGATATAGTAAATATTACTTGGCAATCTTCTATTGTTTATTAATTTTTTCCATATTTATAAAAAAAGTTTTTAATATTTATAAAAAAACATATTTGGAATGGCTGATAAGGAGGTACAAGTTGGAGAAAAGGTAATAGGAGAAAACACAAAAATTACTTTATCTGTAAAAATTGCACTTTGGTTAATTGGAGGTGTTATATTTTTATTTTCTACCGCATTTACAATTGCCTATATTGATGTTAAAGATGATGTAAAAACATATAAAGAACAAATAGAAAAAGATAAAAGTGATTTTATAAAAACTGTTGAAACAAAGCTTGATGAAAAACTAGGAACGTTCCAAAAGAAGGATGAAGAATTTATTAAGGAAATAGGAGATATAAAGGGTGATATAAAAGTTATTTTAGACAGAACTGGCAACAATAGAAATACAGAAACATCAATCAGAAATTCTGTTGACAATAAGCCGCCAGGTTTAAATCAATAAAAAAGCCAGAATTTTTCTGGCTTTTTTATTATGAAAAATATCTTGATACTTTTGGAAGATTTACTTTATCAAAATTGTATATAGTACTTTTTGTAATTTCTCTTAGCATTTCTTTGTTTTCATCGAACTCTTTCATTAACATTTCTAATTCTGTTATTGCATCTATTGGACGGAAGTTATTTAGATCATTTATTAACTCATCAGTTATAATTCCAAGAAAAACAAACCACTTTCCTTTATTGTGATGAGTATGAGGTAAATTTTCACAGTAACATAATTCATTTTGATGTACGAATGAATTATCTCCTACTACTTTCCATCCTTTTTTCTCAATTCTTTTGTAAGCTGCTTTTCTACGAAACTCTAAATGTCTTTCTGCAGCTTCTTTTGTGTTGAAGTATCTTTTTTTACTCATATTACACTGCTATTGGAGCTTTTATTGCTGAAAGCGGATTGTAATCTATTAGTTCGATGTCGTCTATTGTAAATTCAAAAATATCTTTTATTTTTGAGTTTAGTTTTATAGTTGGAAGTTTTGGGCCAAAATAAGTTCCTGTTATTTTCCCAGGCTGTATCCCATTTGTGATTTCTTTCCAATAATCAACTTTTTCTATTTTTGCTTCATGTGTTCTGTGTATGAATTCATTAATTTGTTCTTTGTGATTTAAATAAAGATGAGCATCTCCAAAAGAATGAACAAATTTATAAGGAATCATATTTACTACTTGTGAGACCATATGTAATAAGAGAGCATAAGAAGCAATATTAAAAGGAACACCAAGAAAAGTATCTGCACTTCTTTGAAAGAGCTGTAAAGAAAGTCTAAATGATGGAGTTTTGTATTTTGCAAAACACCCATTAACTCCATTTGTATCCAAACCCTCTAAAAATCTTTTATCTTCCCCCATTTGTTCTTCTAAAAGTTCCACTCTTTCTTTAAAATTTAGAGGTTCAGTAATAAACTGAAACATTGTATGACAAGGAGTAAGTGCCATTTCACCAAGATCTTCAACATTCCAAGCGCTAACAATAAGTCTTCTGCAGTCTGGAACGCTTTTGAGACGATCAATGATATTTTCAATTTGGTTTATTCCTTTTTTTCTTACTTCATAACTAATCCACTTCTGATCATCTTCGCTCCATATTTCCTCACGTTTTACTGGGTGTCCGCCCCAATCAACCCATTGTTTTCCGTAAACAGGACCCAGCCCTCCCCAACGTTTAGCAAAATCTTCATTATCAACGATAACATTTACAAATTCTTCTAGTGTCATTATCCTTGTACAATTATTTTTTGGATCATCAATGTGAATTTCGAAATTTGGTTCACTTAGTGATTCTGCGTATTTTTTATATTTGGCATAGGCCCACTCATCCCAAATGTGAACCTTTTTTTGATTCAGATATCGAATGTTTGTATCTCCTTTAAGAAACCATAGAAGCTCTTCAAAAACTCCTCTGGGATATGTTTTTTTCATTGTCAAAAGAGGAAATCCGTCTTTCATGTAAAATACAGACTGATGTCCAAATGTAGAAATAGTTCCAGTTCCAGTGCGATCAGTTTTTATTCTTCCTTCTTTAAGGATAGTTGTAATTAAATCAACGTATTGTTTCATATTTTTATTTATTACCAGTATGCCCAAATCCACCTGCTCCACGCTTTGTTTCACTGATTAACAAAACATTTTCAAGTTCTGCTTTTTCGTGTTTACAAATTACCATTTGTGCTATTCTATCTCCTTGTTTAATTTCAAAATCTTTATCTGAAAGATTAATTAAAATAACTCCTATCTCACCTCTAAAATCAGCATCAATAGTCCCTGGTGAATTAAGAACTGTTATTCCACTTTTTAATGCCAAACCAGATCTTGGACGTATTTGAGCCTCATAACCTTCTGGAATCTCAATGAATAAACCCGTTTTAATCAATTGTCTTTGAAATGGTTTGATTGTTGCGAACTCTCCTTGATTTTCGAAATTTGCTTTCAAATCCATACCTGCAGAGAGAGAAGTTTCATAATTTGGTAATGCGTTTTTTGATTTGTTTACAATTCTTATGTTCATTGTTTTAAGTTTTAAAAAGCAAATATAATAAAAAAATATTAGATATTCAAATTAATTTATATGAAAGTTTTTAATATATTGATAATAAGATATGTTTTCAGTTTTAAAATTTTCTTTTATTTTTTCTAATCTACTATCTATGTATACAATATCTTTTTTAATTTTTGCAGCCTTTTCAAATTCATCATCTTGTGCAAACGAAAGCATTTTTGGTGTCAAAATGTTTTTTACTTTTTCAAGTGTTTCTTCCAGATTTGTAATTGAAACTTTTGAATTTAGCATTGCTTTGAAGTCTTTTTTTATATTTTTTGACATTTTAATCATTTGGTCAAAATTAACAACACTGTCTATTTCTATTGTTATTCTGTTTTCTAATGGAAAATTGTTTTTTACTTCCATTATATAGTAAACAAATAATTTATCAAACAATATATTTTTTTCTTTTATTTTTAAATTAAAAGATCCACTATAATCCATTGGTATTTTTTTTAAAATATCTTGGTTTGTTAAACAGCTTTTTAGAATTATTTTGTTTGGGTTGTAAATGTTGTTAATTCTTATAAAATCACATTCGAATGGCATAAGAAAATTTCTTAATGCATGATTTGTCCTAGAAACAAAATCTCCATTTAAGTTTAAAAAACACTTTTCTCCAGAGAATTTACATTCTATAAACAAGTAAAAATATAAAGTAAGTTTTTCTCCAATTTCTGGAATTTTATAAATACTGTTTTTTTGTAAAGTAAAAAAAAACTCAGGAGACAAAGAATGTTCTCTTTTTTTATAATCCACTTCATTTGCCAAATTTTCTATAAGTTGTTTAGCTCCATTTAAATTAAACAACTCAAATTCACTTTTCATTGTTTCTTCCAGCTCTTGGCTATATTTCATTCCTTTTTCTTCTAATATTTTTTTAATATCACCAACTTGAATATTTGGAAACTCTGGATCTTGAGATGATTCAAAAGTTAATATATCAGATTCTACATAACCTATGTTTTGAATTGCAAAAATAGCTTTTTCGTAATCATCTTCATTAATTACTGTTTCATCTAAATATTGCCTTCCCTTTCTTGTTACAAAAATAATAGGTTTCTTGTTTTTATCTAAAGGGTTTTCAATTATACAAAAATCTAAGTTTATATAGTTCATTACCATTTGTTTTATTCTAATAAATATTATTTATTTTTTAGTCTTTTGTAAAATATAAAAAAAACAATTTTTAAAAAAAATAGTTTTTAATGATATTTATATAAAAGAAAACAATTTATATGGAATTGGACGAAATAAAAAAACTAAGAAAACAGATTAGAGAAATGCTTTTAAACTCTGATTCGTTAAAAGACATTGACACCTTAAAACAAAAAAAGGGGTTTGAAGAAATTAAAAGGGACGCATATGTTAAACTCGTTGATTTAAAGAATGAATTTGAATCTACAAAAGAAAATCCCGATAAAGAGGGCACTATTAAAAAAATAGATGAGCTTATATCGTCATTAAATAGCGTTAAAAAAACTCTTGGAAAACAATTATAAACTTAAAGTTTATAAATTGCTAAATTTGGATGATATCTTATTATATTTTTCCAATTGGTTTCGTTAAATTTCCAATAACAGCACAAATCTACATATTCACTTGGTTTGTTTATTATTAATTTTTCCCATCCAAGCGCTGATAGTTCGCTTCTAAAATCTCGTTCTTTAATTAGATAATCTAAATCTTCATTTGGAAATAAACAGACAAGTTCAACGCTGTTATATATATCACTTTTTTTAAATTTTTCCAGATCACAATAATATAAAAGATTTGGTCTTTCTATTAATATTTTCAACCATTTCCTCGCTGTGAGTTTTTTTAAATCCAATATGTAAAAATATAAATCCCCAGTGTTAATAATTATATCACATATATGGTAATCCATCAAATCTTTTGTATTTAAAGTAGTAATTGTTTTTTCTGAAAAGCCATTAGATTCTATTATTTCATACGTTTCTTTGGGAGAAAAAAAATATTTTGTAACATCTATTTTTTCTAATAAATCTTCGATTCCAATTGTTAAAAAAGAAAAAGCATCGTCAAGATTTAAATTTTCGAAGTCAATTTTAAATTTATCAATTAAATTTGGTCTAATTTTAAGCGTTTGTTTAATTTCTTTTATCGTGTAATTATATTTAGAAAGATCAACGTATTTTGATATTTTTTCATTTCTTGCTACCAATCTCACTATTTTCATTCTATCCATATTTTCCCATATGATTTTTGAATATATTTCTTCATTGAATGTTTGAGATATATCTGTTAAAACTCTTTCTGGTATTTTTTCGTAATCTACAAATTTAAGAAGATGGTGAATCTCGTTTTCTTTTAATTGCTCCCAATCAAAAGATATGATTTTTGCCATAATAGATTGTAAAATAATATTTGTTTTTTCTATTTTATTCATTATATTTGTAATAATACAAAAATATATACTATTTAAATAAAAAAATCAATATGGAAGAAAATAAAAAGGAAGTAGAAATAGATATGGACAAATTAATAATTAGAGTTCATAATAAAATTGCCATTTGGAACAATCAGGACGCTACAAACGAAGAAAAAGCTATTATGTTAAAAGTTTTGTCTCATGATATTGTTTCTGATATAATATCTACGACATTTAGTAAATTAAGTGGTGCAAAAGTTAAAGAAAAAATTTTACCTGGACAACCAAAAAAAACAGGAATCATTGACAAACTTTTTGGAAAAAAATAAAAACGGGAGTGTTTAACTCCCATTTTTTACTTTTTTACTTTTTTTATCATTTTATATAAATCTTTTTCATCTTCCGACTCTTTATCTCCAAGCCCATCGTTACTAAATTTAACAATGTCAAATTTTTTTGGATCTATTTCTTCTTTCAAAAGAACCTTTTTGTTTTTTTCTTGATACAGTGGATTTTTTAGTTGTTTTTTTTCTGAATTTTCAACTATTCCACAAAGTTCTTTAAATCTTTTTGAGGAGTTTTCCACTGTTATTTCTTTTTCTTCTTTTTCTTCTAATTCATCAGAGTCTTCGTTTTGTTTGTCTGTTTTTACAGAACTTGCCTCATCTTCCATTTTTTTTAGCCTTGTATAATAATCTGGAATTTCATCTAAATGTGCTAATACTATCTTAAGAGTCTGTTCTGGATCGTCATTAGTGATATTTGTTTTTTCATTATTTGAACCATGTTCCAATTCAACCAACATTCCTTGAACAAGTTGTTTCATATCATATTTAGAAACATCTAAATCCATTTTTTTAGCCAACAATTTAACTAATTTCTCGGCGTAGCCTTTGCTTTTTTCATTTGTGTCCATAACATTATTGTTTTTTATAAATATTTTGAAATTCCTAGAATTTAATCAAGGAATATTGTATACTTACGCCAACTCCTGGGCCAATTTGATAGATTCCTTTACCGAAACTCATTCCAAACCCAATATAAGGTCCTACAGACCATTTTTTATTCTTGGATGGGGGTATTTGTGGATTAATCATATTAGATACGTCTGCGCCCTCTATTTGACCCACAGTTACGTTTTTATTGTCTGGACAGATAAATATTTTATACAAATTATCTTCTTTTTTAATTCCAGTAGTAAATCCAAGTTTTAAACTTATATTGTTTATAGTAGAAATTCCTGGCTGTACAGAAACAGAATATTGATTAATATTTTCATTTGTAAGTTTAACATTTGCAAAAAAAGTATTTGTAGTATTAATGTTCAATGAGCTGTCCTGTGAATAATAATCATAATTCAAGGCGTATTTATTACTATCAAGTTTAATAATTGCATTTTTTACAGAGCCAGTGTCTCTATATTCAATTCTCGTTCTCCATATTATTTTAACGACACCTAATTCATTTTTTAATCTTTCATAAAGTTCTGGAAAATATTTTTCAACTTCTTCAACCGACATATCTGCTATTGGTTTACTATAAGATGTTTTTCCAGCTTTGTTTTTATAAATTTTTATCGAATCATTTAATGCAGCATAGTTTTGATTAGCTATTTGTTCTTGACGTTTTAATTCGTTTTTTATTTTTCTTGTTTGATTGCATTGTTGCAAAAAAAGAAGTAAAAAAATTACTCCACCCACTATGATTATAGTCTGTAAGTTATCTAATATTTTTTTTAACATATAATTTTTGTTTATAAATATGGCAGGAAAATATTATTTTAAAGAGTTTGACCTAAATTAAGAAGACGTATTGTTTCATTATTGATTAAATTTGCGTAATTTGTAGCAAACAACACAAATTCCAACATTATTTTTTTATATTCTTTTGTTGGCTCACTATTCCCCTTACCGCTTTGTTGAATAATATTTCCGCTTTTAACATCTATTTCTGTAGTTACATGTGGTTGATTTTTTCCATCTCTTAGTGAGATTATTATAGACCTTTCGTTTTTTATTTTGTTTTTGTATATTTGTTGTCCTACACACATGCCCATTTTTTCACCTTCATATTTTAAATCATCAGAGTCTAATAAATATATAAAATGATTTTTATCTGAACTCCTAAAGAGAATTCTGTTTTTGTCCAATTCTGGAATTTTAATATCTTCAATGTTGTATTTTTCAAACATTTCTTTATGCCATACTTCTTGTTCAAGAAAAGCTTCTTCAAATGAATATGTAAATATGTCAGCCTTTGTTTGAATTGCCCAATCTAAAATGAATCTGATATTATTAAAATTGTTTAATAACTCAACATTCTTTTTGATTTCTTTTGCAATCCATACGTCATATTTATGTTTTCTTTTAGATGATTTTTCGAAATCTTGATTTATTTTATCACCTACAAATCCATATCTTTCTCCAATGTTAGATATGGATTTTATAATCTCATTAACTTTTTCTTCTGACAAATATTCTTTTTTGACACTTTTATTTTCTGGAAGAAAAATGGATTTTATGTGTAGCTCTCTTTTGGTTAATCCTAAAGAGTTCATTATATCATTAATTTAAGAATAATTTCACCTGGAACTTCTGAATTTAAAACTTCATACTTTCCAGTGTATTGTTTTGGGTCTTGCATTTTTAACCCATTTATTTTATGATTCTTTTTGAATGTTATGGTAAAATTTATTTCATCAAGAATAAGATCTTTAATTGTATAACACTTCATTAAAACCCTTAATTTATGCTGAAATATAGTAATGGGTTTTTTTTCAAAGTCTCTCCTTTTTATTTTAAAACTTTTTATAACCATATTGTGTTATTGTTTTTTTCTTTTGGTTCCTTTTTTTGGACCTCTTTTTTTTGGTCTTCCTGGTCCTTTTTTGTTTTTACTTTTCTTTTTTATATCAGAAACTTCCTGTAGAGAATATTTTGAAACATTTTCTATTGCTTTATCAACAACGGTTTTAACATCTTCACATTCAATAATTTTTGATTCATGTATTTCAATGTTTGTAATAGACGATTCAATTTCTCTTGGAGTTTTTAAAGAATCTTTTAAGTTGGAAAGGAAACTTTTGTTGTCGATTTCTTCTTGTTTATATCCAACATAATATTTTAAAAAACTTGGTTTATCTTCTGTGTCAACCATTATTAATCCTTTTCTAGAGTATATTTTCAAAGAATTAGAAAGATGATTCGTTTGTGAGTAAACTATTTCACCTGGACGTAAATCTATTTGAATGTCATTGTTAAAGATGTCTTTGAAAAATACTCTGATTTTTTCTAATTCACCACGTTTTGATTCTTCTAAAAATGTTACTTTAATATCTTTTGTTGGATTCATAATATGTTTTTTTTTAAATATAATAACTATAAATATTAAAATCAAAAAAAAATCCATCAAAATTGATGGATTCTTTATTTTTTTTATGTTTTTTTAATTATTCTCCTGATTTATATAATGGATTAGAAACCAGTTTTTTTGTAAAATGATCAATTAAATATATTTTATTTTGTTTAATGTCTGATTCAGAAATTCTAAAAACTATCATACTTCCTTTTGCTTTTGGAACATCTACAAATCCAGGTTCTTCTCCAGAAAATTGAGTGTTACACAAATTTGACTCCATTGGAGGATTATTTGCTTCAAATTCTTTATTTGCTTTCTTGTCATAATCTTCTCTTGAAATCGTGTTTGTTTGGTCTTTTATTTTACAAAAACAATCGTTTTCATACAACTCTTTCCATCTTTTTGATTGATCTTCTTTTGAAAGTTTTTCTGTGATAATATACCTTTTGTTTATTCCACTTTCTTCGTTTTCAGATAGTGTAGTAAATTTTCTTTTTGTTAAGTCAAGTTTCTTTTTATAGTTTTCTTCAACTTTTTTGTTTTCCTCTTCTTTTTTCTTTTTTTCTTCGGTTTCTTTTTCTAATTTACTTAGTTCTCCATGTCCAGTTTCTTTTAGTTCTTCTGGACTATTAACTCTAACTCCATGTTTTCCTAATGCAAAATTACTTTCCATACCTTTTGGTGGCCATCCATCTTTACCCATTGGAACAACATCTGAATATGGGGTTTTAGGAGTTTGAGATTCTGTTATTAATTTATAACTTCCATCTTCTTGTCTTTGTAAGTGTGGCCTAGCAGTTCTCATAATTCCATAAGTTGTATTTTTTACAGCTTCGTCCATTTGAACTTTTTCATAACCAAGTTTTTTGCTTGCATCATCTTTATGCTCTCCCCATCCGAATTTTTTTGCAAATCCAACACCAGCAGAGTCTTTGTTTGGAGTTTCACTCGTTCCACTAGCTTGGGTTGGACCAGCTGGGGCCGCTAACGTTGCAGTGATTTCTTCTAAAGATTTTTCGTTTTCTTCTATTTTTTCTTCACTTCCAATAACTAACTTTTTATCAGTTGGTTTACCAGTTGAAGTTTCTGGAGTTTTAGACCCACTTTCTTCTTCTCCCTTTTCACCCTTTTTTTCTTTGTCGGCATCTTTTTCTTTATCGTCTTCTGGGGGGAAGAAAAAATATTCCTTTAAGGTTTTTTCAATTTGGTTGCCAGCATCTTCATAAGAGCTTGACAAAATGTTTGTTAATTTCATACTATATTTGTTTTCTTTTACAATTGAATCGTTCATGTTTTTTTCTACTTTATCGTCGTTTGCTATTTTTGTTCCTATTAAATATCTTGCCTCTGCTTCGGCAATAGGTTTAAAAAATTCTTTAAATTCTTTCTTGAATGTTTTTTCATTTTCTGTTCCAGATATAATTCCTCTTTTATTTAGTTTATTTGCAGAATATGAATCTTTTTCTGAAGATTGATGAAATGCTGCGGCTTCTGTGTTTTTATATTCCACATGAACAGTTTCGTCTTGAATTTCTAAATAAATTTCAGAAACTAATTTTTTTCCACCGAAAGTGGAAACTTTTTGCATATATGACACTGGTTTTACAGCACCCATATTTAGCATTTTTGGAACAGAGACAGTTACAATTAATTTTCCGTTTGCAGTTCCTTTTCCAACCTCTTTTTCTCCGCCATCTTTTCCTCCAGCTGCTAAAACATACATGTAGCCATCTTTTTCTTCAAATCCCAATTCTTTAAAAGCATCAATTGTAGCTTCTTTAATTGTTTCTTCAACATTATCTCCCACCAGTTTTTTAATTTTTTGGCGTAGAGCAAATTCATCTGTTTGTTTTACAATTCCTTTTGGGTATAATTCTTTCTTTTCCATTTGCAAATAGATTTTTTTATAAATATTAAAAAAAAACCTTTTCACATTTATTTTAAAATAATAAAGCTGTGTCACCACAGCTTTATTTAACTAATTTCTTTTTTTTCCATGCTTCCCATGTTTCTCGATCATCAATTTTAAAACCTGGGTTATCCAAATATAAATTGTTATTAAAGAAATATCCAATGAATCTTTTTTTGTATATAGTCTTTTTTTTTCTTTTTAATGTATAATCAAAATTCATATCGTAATTACCATCTTCAACTTGGTAAGACACAGTTTTGTACATCTTTTTTGAAAACAGCCAAAATTTATAATTCCATATTGAATTTAAAATATAAAATCTTAATCGTGAGTGTTTCCATATTTTCTTAAAACTTACCATGCCAAACTCATTGGAACAATTACGAAATATAAAAGGAGTAAACAAAAGGAAAATATTGCAATAATGGAAAAATATAGGATAGATTTCATTTTAATTTTATCTGCAATAATAAGATCTTCGTATCCTTCTGTTTTTTCAGTTAACTTAAAGTCTTTATAAAGAGTTTTTATTATAAAACCCCCTAAAATTAAAAAAAGTGATAGTATAATTTTAAGAATTATTATCATTTGTTTTCCTCCTCTTTTTCTTTTGGTAATGGAAAATGTTTTGCGTAATACATTTGAATTGCTTCAATTGTCAATTCTGCTTGAGAAATATTATCAAATTCTTTTTTCAGATTTACAATATTATTTGAAATATCTATACAACCATGCTCCAGAATGAAGGAGATGTTAGCAGCAGCTTTGTCTTTTTCTGCTACACATTGAGACAAAGCCGCTAATAACATTTTTTTTCTAGTATCTTCCATTTATTCTTTTCTTTTTCCTCTTTCTTTATTTACTTTTCTTTCTTCTTTTTCTTGTCCAATAATTCTGTCTATAGACATATCAACTATTTCTGAACTATTAAGAACTTTTTCTGGCCCATAATGTCTTAAGTTGCTTATATATTCTTTGCTATCTACTGACATTTTCTTAGTTTTATTATCAATGTCAATATCAACTCCACAGAGGATTTTATCAAGCTGAATTACTTTGTTTTCTATATCTAATTCTTTCCATGATTTATAATGCACAGAAAGGATATAATCAAAATCATCATTAACCATTTTTTCCACCTCAGATCTTAAAGACAGTGTTCCAAGAGCATATCTTCCACCATCCTTTTTAATAGTTGTGGTATATAGATATTTAATTCTTTCAGGCTTAATTTCTGAATTATGATTTGCATTTAATCTTATCCAGTTTGTAATTTGTAAAAGCTCATCATCAGCATCCATAAATTTAGCGCCTCCAGCAAAAACAGTATCTTTTTCTCTAATTTCGATTGCAATTTCTGGAGTTACAACATTTTGTAAAGCAGAATAGTTTTTTTCACTCATAATTATAATTTTTAAAGTTTAAAAAACAAAGATAAGAAAAAAAAATAAGAAAACAAAATTATCTATGAATTCTTTGTTGTGATGGATCATATTGAGTACGAAAAACTCCCATTCCATTATTTTTGTAAGCTCCACCAGATTGGCGGAGTCTATCTTTTTTCTTATTTCCCTGTTCGTGTGCGTCTGACAATTTTGATGTTACCCATTTTTTACACGCATCTCCCCCGTGTAAGTTCCACACCAATAACATATTAGATTTAACCATTTCGTCAACAGTACCTCTTCTTTGTTGAATTATTCCAATTTTTTTTCTTTCCTCTTCTACTTTAGAAGCGTTAGATTCAAAAAAAGATTTCAACCTTTTCATCTCAACAAAACTTTGTTTTTGTTTTTGAGAAAGCTGTCTTGCTTTTAATTTTCCACTTCCCTGGTTCCCTGTTTCATCTATACTTGATAATTGAATGCCTTTTTGTTTAGCTATATTGATAGCCCCTAATGCTGTTTGAGCTGTTTTTGAAACTTCGTTGGTTGGAACATAACTTCTTTTGTTATTGTTCATCTCAAATGATTCAAACAGCAAATTAATTTGCTCCTTTATTATTTTTCTAAGAAAAGACTTCATTATTCTCCTATCATTGAAAGGATGGATTGTTTAATGTCTATTTCATTTACAGCTGGGAAACCTAAGTTCATCATATTCCAATTTACCTCATCATAAAATGTAATATTGTTTACTGGAGTTCCAGATTTTAAAACTCTTTTAATACACACTTCAAGAACTTCATCTGGTTTAAGATTAGATGGAGACACTTTTGGTGTTTTTACGGCTGGATTGTCTTTATAGTCATCTAAAATAGAATTCACAGTTTTGCCCCTTCCGCCAGTTCCAAATTTACCAGCTATATAATAATTTTCACGGATTTCTCTAAAATCTGAATTTGTGTCTTTAGAAATAAGCTTTTTAAGCCTTTCGTTTTCTTCTAAAATTTTGTTTTCATCAACATTTTTAGTGTTGTCTTTATAAACTTCATGAGATTCCTCTAATGATTTGGCAATCTCTAACATTCTTTTGTCTTGTTCTTTCATTGTATTCATTTTTATATTTTTACCAAACTACTGTTCCTAATCCCAAGTTACCAGAGTAATTTCTAACTGATTTTGGCATAGATCTTTTGAAGATTTTTTCTAAGTCCATCGTATGACCTGTTCCAATCATTCTGTTTGTAGCATTTGACGGCATATCTTCATCTGGCATAATTTCATTTGTATCGTCTATAATTTCGTCTATTTGTTTTACATCAGCCTCTTTCGAAGAATTAAAAAAATTTACTAGGTAGTCGTGAAATAAATTTGGGGATTCGTTTTTTTCTTTTAATCTGTTATTTAACCATTTTTTAAAATCGGTTAGTTTTGCTACAAATGAGTATTTCTTTTTATAAGTAGTAGAAAAGTCTATTTTTATATAATCTTCTTTTTTGTCAAAGTCTACATCGTTAACTTTTGCAATAGTATCTCCTTTGATATAAGTAAAATTATCATCCTTATCACTTTCTGATTCTAATAAAAAATTTTTAATGCTATTTTTCATTATAAATGTTTTATAATAAATAGCATAAAATTCTTTTTTTATTGTGTTTATGTTATTTGTCTATATGCCAGTGTTAAATAAGTTGCTGGATAATGTTTACAAACAAAATCACCTTCCCAATTGATGAAATCTTTTTTGTTACATTGTAAAGTTAAACATCCTCTTATATCATAAACCATAAGCAAAGTTCCTTTTCTTGCATAAAATTCTAGTCCTCCCATTAACATCGGAAATCCATCTTCTGTTTTGTGAACAAATTCATATCCAAGAGATTTTATTTCATCTATAATTCGACCTATTTTTTCTCTTGATTCTTTTTTAATGTGTTTACAAAGTAGATCTTCTAAATTATTCATTATTCAATTTTAAATCTTTTATTGGTCTATAAGAGATATCTTTTGCAGTAAGGAATTCCATTAATAATTTTTTAAACCTATCTGTTCCTGGTTTGTTTGCCATACCTTTTACTTGATGAAATTCCAAACCATTTACACTGTCAAAAGTAAATCCTATAGTGAATCTTGTTAATTCATCTGCGGAAAGATTTGTGGTTCTATCGAATACTTGTCCAATAAGGTAAGATTCTGTAATAACTTTTTTCGAATAAGAAGAGGCGCTATGCTTCATTTGAACTCCTTCTGTTATTAACATTGCTGGGGTAGATATTAATTTAAATTCAATAGGCCCTTCGTAATCTTCTTTGTTTTCTAAAAATGTAAACCTATTTACAAAACTTTTAAATTTAGCATTTTTTTCTTTGTCGGACACAACATTGAAATATTTAACAAGATTATCGTGATAATCTCTTAGTTCTTTATATGTTTTTATTTTATTAAACTCTCTTCTTGGATCAAATTCAAGAACTTCCATCATCATTACACTGTCATCATAAAATATGAATTCAAATTTATTTACGTTTGAATAGTCTGTGACGAAATTGCTCATATTGAGAGTTGGTTTATATTTTAATGTTTCTTGAACAGTGAAGTCTTTTATTATTGTTATAATTCTTTCAAACTCTTTGATGTCCATTGAGTCTCTGAAATAAATCAAATCAATAACTCTTGTGAGAAGTTCAAGGTCATATTTTTGTAATAAATTTATAATTTGATGTTTATCATAGAATTTAAAATATTTCAACAGTTGTTTGTAATCTGAAAAATTTTTAATGTTTTTGTATATAAACTTAGAAGCATTTGCATCATTTGATATTTCCATTACTTGGAATTTGTTTGCCCCAGAGTTGTGTATAACTTTTGATTTATAGTTTTCATTTTCTTTGTATTTTATTTTCATTTCCTTTTCTTCACCCTCAACCACTTCAAAACTTTTCACTTCCTGTAATCTTTCAGAAGGTTTTCTTTGTAAATCAGATTCTTCATCGATTTCCATTTTAACTATTTTACTAGATTTAAATAAAAATTCATGAATTTCTTTGTTGTCTTCATTTACCTCTTCGTTTATTTTTTTAATGTAATTACTAACAAGATAGTTAAATATTGGTATTGGAGAAGTCAATCCGCTTTCTTTTAATTTTTCCACACTTGGTATGTCACACTCTTTCATTAACTCATATAAAAACTTACATCCTTTTGTAAGTGCTATAGTTGATAAATTTGAATATTTAATGATGCCCAGGAATATAGATATAACTTTTTTAATTGAATCTAATCCAGCATGATTAATTCTATTTTTTACTTCACCCAACAGTTCCTCTACTACGTTTGTGTTGTTTACATCTGACACGTTTTTTGCCAGCTTACTGATATATAATTGAATATAATATAAATTATAAATATTTTGAACTTCTTCGGTGAATATATTATCTGTTACTTTTGTAATCTTGTCTAAATCAAATTCTATCTCATCAACATCGATATCTTTAAAATACATCTTATTAAGAGTTTTGTTGTATTTTATGTATTTATATTTTTGTTCAAAATCAAGAAAATATTCGAATTCTTTTTCTTTTATGTTTGATTTTATTTTTCCATAATATAAAAACAATTCATCTTCACTTTCCATTATATTATATCCAGAGATAAAAAAAGAATTATTGACAATAAGTTTTTTTTGGTTTTCTAATGTAGAAAAATTTTTTCCACATCCATCACATATTATAAAAAAATCTTCTTGTGCTAATTTTATACTTTTAAATAAATCTGCAAACTCATCTTCTTCTATTATTTTTATTTTATCACCAGTATCTTGTGGAAATAAATAGTTTATTTGTTCGTGTTTTTCTACGTCTCTATCAAATTTTTTTTCGGTTTCTGTTACAAAACCACAATTACAAAAATAAACTTCTTTTCCATTATTTTCATCATCAAACAAAAATGAATATTCTTTTTTAATTTCTTCTATATTTAAAACTTGCATATGTATTTTTTTTCAAATATAGTAAAAATAAAAAAAAGAGTCAAGATTAATCTCGACTCTTTTAAAATATAAAATATTGTTAGATAATTTTTGATATTCTAAGAGCTTCTTTTTTAATAAACTCCAACATTGCTTTTTTATTTTTAAAATTTTCTGGCAATTGAATGGTTTTTATAGAATCTCTTAATTTTTGTTCGTATTCGTCTTTTTCATTTTTTGCTTCTTTGTTAACCTCTTTGTTTGTTTGACCTTTAGAAAATCCATCTTTTCCAACTTCTCCTTTTCCTAAAACTTGAGTCATTGGTTTTTCAGATTTATCTTCTTTATCTTCTTTGTTCATTGGAACATCGTTTTCTTTTTTTCCAGGAACCCCGCCCTCTTTGGTTGGATCAGCTTCTTTTGTAACATTAGGTTGACTAGTTTTACTATCTACTTTGGGTTTTGCTTGACCTTTAATAAAAGGATTTGTTTCCGTTTCAGATTTTTCGCTTTTTGTTCCCTCTATTTTAGCTGCGGTTGCTATGTCACCATCATGACCTTCGCTTCTTTCTTCCATTTTAACCTCAATTGGATCTTTGGTTGATTTAAATTCTTTTGGAATATTGGTGGGTGCTGCAGTTTTTTCCTTAAAAGAACCACCTTTTTTTATTTCCACTTTTGCTCCAGTAGAATTTTTGGAACCATCATTTTTATTCATTTTTAAATCTGTGGGATTTCCAAGACTTTGAATTTTTTCTTCTTCTTTAAGAATTTTGCGAGCTTCAGTTTGCACATATTGCGCAAATTCTTCTTTGTTTTTGAATTTAATAGTGTTATCCATATAAATTAATTTTTTATATAAATAGACAATAAAACATAAAAATCAAAGAACATAAAAAAAATTTTTAAAAAAAATAATAAAAATATTTAATATGATTTTGAAATTAGAGAAAAAATTTCTATATTTGTTACATGAAAAATATACCAAGACCATATAAATTGCTTATTTGCAATACTTTTCCAGAAAAACAGTTTATTAAAATTTATGGGCAAGAATTATTTGCGTGGCTTAAAAACGAGGCGTTTATTTTAGACAGAGGAAAATGTGCTGCATGCGAACATGAACCTCCACAATCAAGAAAAAACGATTGTTTATTTTTTCACTTATTCGAAGTAAATAAAGCTAATCCAGAACTTTCAAAAGGTATTACATTATGTAAAGCATGCCACTTAACACAACATATAGATAGTGCAATAAAGAAAAAATTAGTAATTTTTGTAAATTCTATACATGATCAAAATAACATAATAAGATTAACTAGATCAAATCAAATTTATGGAGCTCTAAGTCAAAGGAGTATAGTTGAATTAAAAAAAACTCCAGAACAATTTTCAAAAGAATGGTGTTCTGGAGAGTCAAGACCTTCCCCTACATTAAAAGTTATTTTTACAAATAATTTTACTATCGATGATTTATATTAAGATTTAACAACTACTTGTTTTAATTGAAAGTATTTGTCTCCGATTTTTACAACATTTTTTTCTTTATTTACTACTTCAAAAACGTTTTTCTTTTTTTGGTTTTCCAAGTATTCTTTTAGAACCTTTCTTATGGTATCTTCTGCTGTTTTTTTAGCAATTTCTGTTATCATTTCTTTTAACGATGGAAGATCATAATTGTTTTTTTGTTGGGTTTTCATCATAGCCTCCATCATAAGCATCATTTGAGACATTTGTTCAGAATTGCCAGTTTGAAAAACTTGTGGAGTATTATTTTCTGTTATTAACTTTTTATTCTTGTTAAAATCAATATTAACTCCCTTTTCTGCAGCTTTTGCTTTTAAATGAGCAACTGGATCGAAATGGGCCCCTACATTTGAATAGTTTTCGTCTGTTTCAATTAAATTTCCTTGAGGAACTCCATTTCCAGATGATCGAACATTAATTCCAGGAGATTTATCTGTAAATAAACTCTCTAACATTCCCAACTCACCCGCATTTCCTTTAGCTGAAAAAGATTGCGGCTCTATTGCATTTGAAGATTTTTCTTGTTGTTGTCCTGGTCTAGATTTTCTTTTTCCAACTTTTGTTTCTGGAATTTGATTTCCATTTACTCCACTATATTCTGCTTTAATAAATTGTTTAAATTCTTGTTTTTTTGCACCTCTTCTAATTGCTTCTAGTGCACTAAATTTATCTCTTGGTGCAGTATACATAGAAGCATTCCTTTGTGCTCTTTCTTCCGCCAATTGTTGCTGTATGGCTTCTTCAATGTTTGCTTTGTTTGGCATTTCCATGCTCATTTCTATTTGTTGTGCATGTTGTGGTTGTGGAATTGTTTGTTGTGGAGCTTCGTAAACTCTTTGTTCTGGTATGTTTTCAATTGGAATATCCGCTATTTGTCCTGCGGTTTCAGGTAATCCAATAGCTTTAAACTTTTGGATTCTTTGTTGCTTGATTCTTTCTAATTGAGCTAAAGTTAGTTCTTGTGCCATGATTTATTCTTTTTTATAATTTCTAATATCACTAATTTCATAATCATGAAGAAATTTAAGTTTCTTCTCTTTTATTAAATATCTCAATTTTTCCAATTCTTCATCCAACATTTCAACTTTAAGTGTTAAAATCATATTATTTCTTTCAAATTTTCTAAATTTTATTTTTTCATTAATCATTTCAGAAATCATTTTCTTTAAATCTATATAACTTTCTTGTTCAATAAAAGAATAACTTACGCTTTCTCCATACCATTCTTCAAAATAATTTATCGAATGTTTATATTTAATATCTATTAAATAAATTTGGGTGTTTTTTCTATCTTTTGTCATATTTAAAAATTTTAGCTTCTTTTTCTTCTTCATCCCACCATACATAAAAAATAGTGTTTCTACAAGAATTTAAAAAAAATAAACGCTCAATATAGTTTCTTTGTTTAATTTTTTTAAATCTATTTTTAAGTTTGTTTTTTTCTTTAACAATGTATTCATCATCCGATTCAATTTCACTAAGAATTTTCTTTGCTTCAGCATGTTCTTTGGAAAAAAAATAAAATATTTCCTCTTTAAATTTTTTTTGATTTTCTATTATTTGTTGAATTGTATGCATACAAATAAAATATAATCCTTAAAAAGGAAAAATTAAATAGTTATTTAATTAATGTTACACGCTAGGTGTTGGATTGACTGATGCAGTGGGTTGTGGTGTAGCTGTAGGAGGAGCTGATGGTGGGTTTTCTCCCATTTCTAGTTCTTCTTCGCCTGATTGTTCGGTTGGATTTATAATATCGTTAAATCTTTTTTTAAATATTTCTTCGTATAAATTTAATATTTTTCCAAAAACATCTTTTGTTTCTTTTTTAATTTCAAATGGCTTAATTTTACCACCTTCAATAATGCTGTTAATTTTAAATCCGTTTATTAACGACATGGTGAAACCAATTTCACTTTCTCCTGTTGTTATTTTTCCAGAAGTTATAGCATCTTTTTGTCCGTTTTTTATTGGAAAACCTACAATTTGTGCATTTCCAGGTTGTTTTTCAAAAGATATACCTGGAAAACGACTTTTAAATTCTTTGTCGAATTGTTCAAGTTCGTTGGTGGTTATTTTTGGATTTTCCTGTCCTTCATGAAGTTTTAACTTGTAATTCATTTCTTCATCTTTTCCAAATAAAGCATCATGAGCATCTTGAGCTCTTTGAGATTTTGTTTTTTTAATTTCCTCTTGCCTTTTTTTAATTGTTTCAGGCACTCTTCTCATTTCATCATAGACAACTTCGTCTAATGATTTTTTTATTATTTCTAATACTTTTTTTCTTGTAACTTCGTCCATAATTATAATTCATTAAAATAAGATGTTAAAAACTTTGATTTTTCCCAATTAAACCTATTTTGTCTAACAAAAGCTTTAATCATTAAATCTTTTATTTGTTCTTTTGTAAATATTTTTTTATCTAAAGAATCTATTTCTTTTTTTAAAGAAGACAAAAATTCGCTCTTCTGAGATTTTTCGCTATTTTTAATTGCTTTAAGAATGTTCTTTTCAGTTTCTTCTCTTTCTTTCTTAAATTCTTTTTCAATATGCGATTTTATAATTTCCCTAACTTTAACTTCGTCTTCTTTTGTCATGTTAATTAAATTTTTTATATATTCTATTAAGAACTTCAAATAATCTTTTATCTGGATAAGTATCAAATTTATCTTTTCTAACATTAGAATGAGACCATATACCAGGCAAGCATTTATTAATTAATTCTTGGTTATATTCTAACCAGTTTAAATCAAAATTTCCTTGTACTTTTATTTTGTATTTTTTTATAAGAAATTCAAGAAGTTTTTCTATGTTTTCTATTTGCTTGTCAGTATATTTATAGTAATATATGTATCCTCTAAAATCATTCTCTAGTGTATAAACATTACTTTCATTTACTTTTGTTGAATAATTGTTTGGCCACGCAAAGAAATCGCTTCCCTTTTTAACCAAAGGCCCATAGGAACATATTTCTATTCCTATTGAAGCTTTATCTAGTTTTCCATTTGTTCCTTTTACTCCAAGGTGCCAACCCCAATAATCTGGATGAAAAGCTTGATATACTTTTCCAGAATCTCCATCTACAACATAAGCAGTTGCAACTTGAGTTGCATCGCTTGTCCAATAATTTATAGTGTTTTTTGCACTGCCTCCACCAGCTGTAAAGTGTAAAAATATTTGACTTTTTGATGTTACTTGTTTAACATATTGTTGATCTGGTATTTGACAATCTGTTACAATATCAAACCCTTCATAATCTACTGAAGGTAGTGGACTATTATCTTCTTTTGCTGTTCTTTTTTGTGCAGCTTTTAGTGCGGTTAATGTTTTGTCTCCAACAACTCCATCTTGAGTAATTCCATATTTTTTTTGAAATGCCTTTATAGATCTTAGTGTCTTGTTTCCAAAATTTGCATCGACTATTAGGTCATACCCCAATAAAGATAATAACTTTTGAACTTCTGCTACTTCTGGACCTATATCTCCAAATTTTATCATATAACTTTATTTTTTATAAATATGTATTTTTTTTATAATATTTTTCTATATATAAAAAAAACGGGATTTCAAAATAAAAAACACATTATTTTGTAACATTTATAAAAAAAAATCGTATAATACAGTAGAAACGAAGTTTAACGTAAAAAAAAGAGTATGAAATTTATTAAAAAAAACAGCAGTATTGAAAAATACGAAAAAGAACTTGAAGAATATCACAACGAGTTTTCTGAATTTATTGAAATTGAAAAAAACATAATCAAGAATTTGTCTTATGAAGAAATTAGTGAAACAAGAAGGCAAATGGAGGAAGATATTAAAGAAATTAAAGAAACAAAAATAAGAAGAAATGTTGAGTTTTCTCTTTTAGTTTTTCTTACTGTTTATTCATTTGTATGTCTTCATGGGTTATTTTTCTTCATATGTTTAATTCCAATTGTTTTTTTGACGGTAATGTTATATAAAACACTAAGAAAGATTCAAGCTCTTAATCATTCGATTCTAATGTTTTATGATGAAATTGAAATGATTGACAACAGATAAAACAAAAAACCCCCAAAATTTGGGGGTTTTTATATATATATAAGATTACTATTCTTTTCCCATAGGACCTAATATTCCAGACGCATCTGTTGGTGTTGATGTTCTTACAAAATCTTGTTTTTCTTCGCTCCATGCAAGATTTGCAGTAGGCCATTTTCTTACAGCATTTACATATTTTGCTTGTTTTTCTGGATCACCTTCAAAAGATGCATAAGTTTTTCCTTTTGAAGGGTGTTTTTTTATTAAATTCATTGCATACTCTTCACTTGTTTTTGTGAAAAAATCAGTAAATTTATTTTCATCCATTTCATCACCTTCGTATAACTCGTTGAGTTGTTTGAGAATTGCTTTTTTCTCTTCTTGTAAAACCATAAGTTTTTTAACTTTTACAGCTTCTTCTCTAATTATCTGTTCAACGATTGATTTTTTTATTTTCATGACAATAATTTTTATGTTTCCTATAAATATAAAAAAAAAATAAAAATCATATCATCATCAATTTGTTCTTCGTCGTATTTTAAATTTTTATATATTTATATGAAAATATATTATGCACAATTTAAAAGAATTCATAGAAAAAGCTGAAGAAATTCACAAAAACAAATATTCTTATGATAAATCAAATTATGTTAATGCAAAAACTAAATTAATAATAACATGTCATAAACATGGAGATTTTAGTCAAACTCCAGATAATCATATTTATACAAAAAAGGGGTGCAAGGAATGTGCTGGAGTTAAAAAATATACTACTGAAGAAATAATTAATAAATTTAAAAAGACTCATGGAGAAAAATATGACTATTCTTTTGTAGAATATAAAGGTATGTTTGAAAAAATAAAAATCATATGTAAAATCCATGGCGTTTTTGAACAAACTCCAAAAAATCACGTTGAAGGGAAGGAGTGTGGAAAATGTCATGGAAGACATCAAACAACAGAGGGTGTTTTAAAAAGATTTGAAGTTATACATAAAAACATATATGATTATTCAAAAGTTGTATATAATAATATGAAAGAAAATGTTATAATTACATGTAAAAAACATGGGGATTTTTTACAAATGCCAGACACTCATTTAAGAGGATGTGGATGCCCGAAGTGTAAAACGTCTAAGGGGGAATCTGTAATTCGTGAAATATTAATTGAAAACAAAATTGATTTCATTCCGCAAAAAATGTTTAATGAATGCAGAAATCCTGTGAGCGGAAAAATGTTACCTTTTGATTTTTATTTATTAAATTTAAATTTATGCATTGAATTTGATGGAAGACAGCATTTCAGAGAAGGTTTATTTAGTAAAAATTTAAAATCTCTTCAATATAGAGATAATCAAAAAACGGAATTTTGTAAAAAAAATAATATAAAATTATTAAGAATTAATTATAAAGAAATTAAAAAAATAAAAGATATAATGAAAAAAAATAATATTTTTTAAAATTATAGTTATGTGAAATTATTTATCTTTTAATCTTTCAACAAGTTGTTTGAAAATACTTTGATCAACTATTTTCCTTTCTTTTTTAAATTCTGTGTTATCAAGTGTTTTTGTCACTATAAATGATTTATCATTTAAAAGTTCCATTATATCTTCGTCAACAGTGTCTTGACAATATGGGGTTATAATTTCTATTGTATCGGAAGTGGCGCCAGCTCTGTGAATTCTATCACATATTTGTTCTTCATCTGCTGGTGACCATGCAAATCCTAATTTAAAAAGTTTACTAGATGCTGTCAAAGTAAGACCGACTCCAGAAGCCAGTATCATTCCAGAAAATAATTTTATATTTTTATCCTCTTGAAACTTATCTACAGATTCTTGTTTTTCAACTTCATTCATTTCCCCAGTATGTAAAACTGCTATTTCTTGAAATTCTTTAAATATTTCTTTTGCTAGTTCTACATAGTCAGAAACAACGACAACCTTTTCTCCACTTTCAATTATATCTTGAATCATTTCTTTAACCTTGTTTACTTTAATTCTTCCAGTAAACATTTTAAGTTTGTGTATTTTTGCTAAATAAGAATCCTTTTTTTCAATCTCCTTACCATCAACTATTTCTTTTTTTACTTCATTTAAAAGTTTTTGATATTCAGAATATTCTTTATCGTCAAGTTCAATTGGAATTTCTAAATACGTTTTTTCTGGAAGCTCTTTTAAAACATCTTTTTTAAGTCTTCTTAAAAAATAAGAAGAAACCCTTGTGAACAACTCTTCTAAATTAGATGCCCCATCATATTTCCACCCATAATTATCTTGATATCCTGCACCATATCTAACTCCAAATTCATGAGAATTTTTCCATTCCTCTGGTAATATAAAATTTAGAGTAGAGAAAAATTCAAACGGACGACTTTTTATTACAGTTCCAGACAAGAGAATTTTTTTTGGAATTTTTGAAAATGCTTTGTGAATTATTTTTGTCCAGGTAGTCTTTAATTCTTTCATTCTATGGCATTCATCAATAATGATTAAGTCGTAGTTTGACGGGTCTATTTCTTGACTAAACGAATCCTGAAATGAAACCAAACTCACTATTCTTGTTTTAATTGATCCAGTGTTTTCACAAATAGGGCATTTTTTATACTGCTTTATGAGGTCAGTTTGTTCCCACGTACATTTCCCCATTTTTCCTGTTGATTGAAGCATGTTCCCACTGCATTTGTGGTGATATTCGAGTTTTATGTATGATTCAATAGATTCATAATTTGTAATATGAAATAAAGATTCGTTTTTTGTATACGCTATTATTTTACTTTTCTTTTTTGGTTTAAATTTATATACAAATGCTTTTTCATTGGAGAATTTTAAAATTTCTTTTCTCCACATCAATTTTAGTGACGCTGGACAAACTACAAGTGTTTTCAACTTGTGTTTTATTGCATAAGCAAATGCGGGAGCTGTATTGTGAGTTACTATATAATTGTTAGTTAAATATGTTTTATTTGGTGAATTTACAGATATACACTGGTGTTCTTCATCACAAACATATTCCACTTTTTTAATATATCTAGAACAATAATTTCTTTTTATAATATTCCACTCTTTAATTTTTTCATTTAAGTAAAATGGACATATGTTAATTCTGATATTAACTCTCCATTCAATTCCTTTGTTTTTTTTAGTTCTGTCATATTTTTTAATTAATGCTTGCCCTCCTAAAGATTGAACGAGTTCGGCGACATCAAAGGCTAGTTGTTTTGATTTTGTGTGATAATGAACTCTGTTTTTATCAGCACTACCATCTGTATCCATAAGTCCTCTTAAAAGTTCAATTCGCTGATCTACATTTCCACGCAAGTAAATATCTGGAATGAATTTATTTCCTGATTTTACATTTAGTTTTAAATCTACAATCTTGGATTTTATAATATTTCTTCCTATTGAATGATTTCTTGTTATATAATATTGAGGACATGATTTTTCGTAAAATTTAGTTTTTCTTAATTTAAATTCTTCTGGGAGTCTACTTTCTATTAAATTTTTAATCTGCAGTTGTGAGTCTGAAATTGAAATGCAAATAGAATCAAGAACCAAACACCCATCACCAATCAATGTGCCTAACACATAAGGGTTAACAATAAAGTTTTTTTCAGAGTAATTTACTGGATTAGTAATAGGAATTTCCCATTTTAAAACAGGTTTTCTATTGCTTTTTGCTCTTACGCTATTTTTTGAATGAGAATAGCTTAGTCCAGAATCAATAAGTTCTTTCAAAGTTTTTGTTATCCACCCCGTGTTTCTTCTTCGTCTATTTACATCTCTTACTATCCACAGGTGTTCTAAGTTACAGTCAACGTAAAAATCATCATTAAAAGTAACTCTGTATGTTGAATTAATACCTTTAGGAAACACTCCATTGACATTGTAGATCAAACCATCTTGACTAAAAATTTCTTGACCTATTTTTACGTCCCCCATTCTAATCCAGCCATTAGGTGTTGCTAATAATGAATCTAAATTTTGAGCTTTCCCAACTCCAGGTTGATCTCCTAATATAGAAATTCCATTATTAATTTCAAAAAATTTTACAGCTTTTTTTTGATATTCATAAGGTTGGATTTTCATGAATGAGTAATCCTCCATTGAAACGTCTAGCATTTCAGCCTTCAGTTTTAATACTTCTGCAATTTTTCTTTGTCTTTCTACAAACTCATTTCTCAATCTTTCTAATACATCTGGGGTAATGTTTTCGAAGGCAAATCTTATTTTATTATCAATTAAAAAAGCTAAAATTTCACCCATTCTTGCTTCGCTAATAATTCTTACCCATTCATCTTTTGGATTACCATCCATTCCTATAACACTATCCTTTCTAACAGATCTGTGTTCTTTTGGCAACCTTTTTATGTATTCTGTAAGAATTTTTAAATAATCATACCTCAACTCAAAGTTAACCCTTAGTTTTCTTATTTTTACAACACTAACTTCTTTGGTATCGGTATCGGTTTTTTTCTTTTTTGCCATATTTTTATCTTGCAAGTCTAGCAATCCTTTCCCTTTTTCTTTTTTCAATCAACTCTCTATCACTTATTATCTTTTTTTGAGCTTCTTGAATTGCTTTTTCTAACGCAGAAATTCTTTTATTTCCCCAATCTGCGCCTTTTCTGATTTGTATTTTATCTCTTATAATTTCGCACAACGTTCTAATATCTTGTAGTTTATTTCGAACTCTTATTCCAGCAGCACTTTCTCCCCTGAGAACTCTTTCAGTATCTTTTTTATTCGATTCTGCGATTTCTATGAGTTTGTAAAGAAGATCTAATTCATTTAAATTTACAAATCCATTAAGTTCTTCTAATTCCATTTTATTCTTTTTTTGTTAGTTTATCTGAGATGCTGTTTTCTAAATCTTCTTTGTTTTCTTTAACAGATTTCATAGCTCTTTCTTGTTCTGTCATTCTATTTTTTATAACCTGAGAAACAGGAATTGTTTCAACTTGAGCTTGATATAAGTCTATGGCAAATCTGTCGTCTGTATATAGATTTAAATCAATTCTAATAAAAGTTTTTCCTTCCATTTTTACTTTTGCACCATCTCCATTTTCTTCATTAATATCCATCCAAAAAAAACCAACGACATCTTCTTCGTTGTTAATTTGTGTTAAAGATTGTTCAATTGGGGTAATAGACTTATGTCCTTTACTTTCAATTTTTTCATTGTTTTGATTGATGTATTTTTTTACATCTTCTTTGTTGTAGTATGCCATATTTAAATATTTATTTTAATTTTCTTTTCGTTTTCTTGCAACAACTCTACATATTGATTATATTTAGAATTGCATAATGGATGAATTCCTCCTTTATATTTACAAAACATGCAATTAAACTTTTCGCTTCCAGTAAATTTAACTTTTGGAAATATTTTTTCTACATGAATGTTTTTTAGTGTATCTCCTAGTTTTATTAAAGATTCAAAAACTTCATTTTCGGTTGAATTTATATCAACTATTTGAATTTCCCCAAACCCACCAGTTGATTTTTTTTTATTTTTAAGTCTGTTTAAAACTACATATTTACAATCTATTTTATCGAGTGAAACTTTATTTTTTCTTCCCCAGAAAAATTTATAAAACCTCATTTGACACAAGAATATTTCATCTTTTTTCTTTTTGTCAACATCCCATTCTTCTCCAGAAGTTTTCCAATCAATTATAAGATATTTTCCCGTTGAAGGATTAAAAACTACCATATCAACGAATCCTTTAAAACGAAATTTTTTATATATTACTTCATATAATGGTTCCTCTACGCTGACTATTTGATATCCTTTTAATATAACTTCAGTGTCTAAAATTAATAAAATATTTTTTCCTTGTTCAATAAAATCATCAACATCTTTAAATTGCTTATCGTGAAGCATATTGTCCATCATGTCTTTTTTAAATTTGTCTGCAAAATATTTTGCTCTTTGATCTTTGCTTAAATTGTTTTTTACTCCCATTTCTATTGCTTCGTGGATTGCATTTCCAAAAAATAAGTGAATAGATTGTTCTTGTACATCTAATGCTAAATATTTAAAAATTAAATGTTTTTGACCACATTCATTATAAAGAGAAAATTCGCTGAAACTTATATGGGTATTGTTATCATCTATGCCCAAACCAGAATGTAAATCACTTTTAATTATTTTACCATCTATTTCTTTTATAGCCATAATTTTAATTTTTACAAATATAATAAAAAAAAATGTAAAAATTAAGTTTATTTTCATATTTATTACATATGAGGTTAATTTCAGAGTCATACAAAAATAGAATAATGCAGATAGCTGGACTAAAGACAATTGTAGAGTCAATTGATTTTAGTAGAGAAGATTTAACAAAGGCATACGATAAAAGCTGGCAAAGAGTTCAAGGATTCGATCTAAACTTAATTAAACAAGCAATTAGAGAGGGTAGGGCAATTGGAATATCTTATAAAAGTACTGATATGCCTGTTACAAAATTTAGAGTAATTCTTCCTGTTACTTTGGGAACTTATAAAACAAAAAGTGGAGTCCCCTTAAAGTTGAGTGCTTTTCACTTAGCTGGACAATCTGAAAGATCCGCTCAATCAACTGGAAAGAGAAGTCAAGAAACTAATAACGAATGGAGATTATTTGATCTTGATCTTAAAAGTTTTAAAGGAATGTGGTTAACTGACAAGTTTTTTTACGAATATCCTCCAGGATATAAAAAAGGAGATAAAAGATATTCTACAATTTTTAACCAATATGATGTAACAACTGCAGAAATAGAAAGAGATGATAGAGAAGGTAGGGGAGAAAAAATGGGAGAACCAATTGATTTGTCAAAAGTTAAAGCAACAGGGCAAGTTCCAGCTGAAGCGCCAGAAAATATGGAAGAACCAGTTGTAAATACTCCTCCAGAAATAAAGGAACCAGAAGTGAAAACTCCAGAAATAGCAAATGAAAAACCTTTAACAGAAAGAGAAAAAAGAGCTTTATATCTTAGAAAACCTTGGAATAAGTTTTTGAGAGACGGGTTTAAATTTTAATAAAAATTCTGGATTGTTCCAAAGAATTTTATTTGCTTTTTCTTGAAGTTTAATAAGTTCTGTAGAGCTATTGTTTTTTATATCCGTTTTTAATTCTTTATGTATCGTTTTCAGAGTAAAAGAAATTATCCCACGTTTGATTTCAAAGCATTTTTCTTTTCCAAAACTTCCTTCATAAACACTTCCGTCATTATGTTTGTCTTTCCAAATAATTAAACCATCTTTAATGTTTGGCTCCAACAAAGTCTTTTGTTGAACTTCTTTGGCTTTCTTTTTTTCCAAATTATTTTTTTCTCTTCTTTTTTTATATTCATCGGAAACAGATTGGTTATGTTTATTTAATTCTTTGTTATTCATTTTCTTTTATTTTAAACATATGAGCATTTGGGGTTGCTGGGAATGGGATCATATCTAACATCCATATTCCATCATCATTAATTGTGACAGTTGTAATTTTAGACCAAAATATGAGAATTTTTTTTTCTTCTACAGATTTTAATTTGTCCCAGTTTTTTATTTTATCATTCATTTTATAAATATATCAATTTTCATTTTTTTTTAATTTCTTTCCACTCATTTTGAATATCGATATTGTATTTTTTTATAATATGTTTTAAAAGAGCGTCGTTATCTATTTTTTCTCCGCTACAAAATGGACAATATTTACTATCAATTCCAGAATCATCTATAATATCTCCGTCTTTATAGTATGATTCTCCGTCTGGTTTATATAAAGTATATCCTTCGTTTTCATATTTTCTCATTAATTCTGGATCATTAGAATTAAATTTATATCCATATTTGTGCGCATATAGAACATTTATATCTTTATTTACTAAACAATGTGTACACAAACTGTTGTGGCATTTATTACAATGACCAACATATTCTTCGTAGAGAGATTCTCCACACACTTCGCAATGATAATAGTCTACGCTCATATTTTATGATATATTAATTTGAGTTATTCCTGCATGTTCGTTTGTGTTTAAAACCTCTTGTGAAATATTGTCATAGGTTTTATAAACTTCTATAATATTATTAACACTATCTTTAATTTCATTTCTGTGAGTAATAATCAAAACATTTTTATATTTGTTTTTAAGATACTGCAAAACAGTTATGATTCCAGAAATCAAATCATCATCAAGTGTTCCAAATCCTTCATCAATTATGTTTAAAGACGGTTTAATAAGATTACTCATATAATGTAATGCATCCTTTATAACAACGCTAGAAATGAATTTTTGGGCACCAGAAGCGAATGCAAGAGGAAGAGTGTCTGATTTGTCTGGACTGAAATAAAACTCCTCTATAATATCACCCTTTGTTGTTACGCTCATTTCTATCCTAAAATTAACAATCGTGCTTAATATACTGTTAATTTTGTTGTTAATTATTGGAAGTTTTCTTCTAATAATTTTGGCTGGAATACCATCTCTATGAACTGCCTGTAAATATAAAGAATGCTTTTTATATGTTTTTTCTGCAGCCTTTACTTCTTCGAGTTTATTATTATAATTTTCCAAATTATTTTTTTCAACTCTAAGGTCCCCATTTTTATTGGTTATTTGTTGTGAAAGTCCATAAATAGAAAATTTATATGCCTTACTTTGTTCTTGTAATTCAAAAATTTCTTTTTCTATTGATATGTTATGTTTTTTTGCATCTTCATTTTGAACTATTTTTTCAAGATTTAATTTTAACTTTTCTATTAATTTTATTTTAATATCAATGTTGTTTTTTGTAGTTTGCAACAATTTGTTATTATCTTCTACTAATTGATTGTGTATTAAAATTTCTTTAGATTGTGATATTAAAGATATTTTTTCTATTAATTTTTCCTTTTTCTCTTTCCTGGATGTTAGTGTAGCACGAAGAGCTAATAGATTTGAATTTTGTATTTCAACATTTTTGTTATTAGTGGTGTCTTCACGATGTTTGTTAATTGCATTTATATAGCTATTTAAAACTCCAGTTTGTGTTGAAATTTCACTCAAACATTGGTTATACATTTCAATATTTGGTTTTTGTGTAATATTTCCGCAAGTTGGGCACTGTTCTCCTTTATATGTTGGAAGTTTTGCTTGTAAATTTGCTATTTGAAAATTTAAATTTTGAATAATTAAATCAAACCCCTCTATACTTTCTAAATTTCTAATTGGATTTTCATTAATCCATTTTTCTATCTCAACATATTTATTTCTTTCTTTTGTAAATTGATTGCTTTCTTTTGTTAATTCTGAATTTAACTTTTCAACAGTTTCGTTTTCATCGAATGGCAATTCTTTTTTAAAATTTACAGAAATCCATTCAAAAAGAAATTTGTGTTTTACCTCATCTTCTTTTATTTGATTTTCTAATGTGTTTATGTTGTTTAATATATCTTGTCTGTTGTTAATTTCATCTCTTAATAGATTAACATACTGTTTTAAATTTTTAGACAATTCTAAAATTTTATTATCAACAACATCTTTTTTTGATTCAGAATGGTTTTTTTCAATAACTAAAGCATCGTATTCTGACTGAATTTTTGTTATTAATGCTTCAACTTCTAATACTTTTGCTTGAAGGGATACTATATCTCCAAGCTCTTTTTGTTTTTTCTTTACATCGTTAAATGTTTTGTTTCCATAATCATATCTGTCTCTAAACTGTTCTAATCCAAGATATTTATTAACCAAATCGTTTTTTGGTTGTTGATCTTGATTAATATAATCTTCTTTTCCGCCTTGAGTCTGTAGACAAACTTTTGTGAAATCTTCGACTGTTCCAATTGCAGAAAGAACAATGTTTTTAACTTCTACTTTTGTGTTTGCTTTTTTATCTGATATTTCTGGCACCCACTTTTGTTTTCCATCGTCGTCAGTTATCAGTTTTCTATATTCAATTGGATAAGAGTTTGAAGATTCTCCGTATTTATCGACTTTTGTTATAACTTCTCTTTTTAAATAATATTTTTCACCATCTATTGTAAGGTGAATTTTTACATATCCCTTATTAGAAGATGTGTAAATGTTTACAATTTTCTTTGCACTTCCGCCTCCAAGAATGTGTTGATATAATCCCCAAACAATTGCTTTGACAACATTGGATTTACCAGAATAGTTTTTACCAAACACTCCAGTAGAACCTCTCATTTTTTCCAGATTAATAAAAATTGGTTTTTCTGGAAATGAAAATATGTTAGAAATTTCAATACTATCAACATCCCAAAGCTTAACATCTTCAACTTTATCTGTAATCTCCAATTCTTTATCAATAAACTCTGCCAAAGAAAGAACTTCTTTTATTATAGACTCATCTTCATCTGGATTTATTTCTTTTAGATATGTAGATATTTGTTGTAAAAATGTTTCTTGATTTTTTGAATCTGCTACATCAGTATTGTCTTGTTGTATTTTTTTGATTTCAGAAAATTCTACCTTCACAACGTCACAACCAAATTTTTCTTTTACTAATTTTGCAATTTGAGATTCTTTTTCTGTAGAATAATTTTCCTCATAATCTTCCCAGATTATATAAACTTTTGTTTGTTTTTTATTGTTACTGAATTTAATGTTTTCAATTCTTTCTTCTATATTTTCTCCTTTTGCAATTGTTATTTTTGCAAAACCATAATCATTTAAAATATATTTTCTTTGGTGAGTTACAGTTTCGCTTTCCAAATTTAAACTCCACAATAAATATCCACAATTTATATCACTTCCATAATCTTGTTGAATGAGAGCGCCTGAATATGCAATAGAATCATTTTGAAATGATTGATATAAATGAATATCTCCCATTAAAACAGCATCAAAATTGTTAAATGTAGATATATTTAATAAATCATCACCCATTAATTCATATCCATTATCCCCTCTAGCTCCCTTTATTTTTCCGTGATATAATGCTACATATTTAACACCTGGTTCTTTTTTGTCTAATGTTAATATTTTATTGTCTTTACATGAATAAACTCCAAATATAAGTTTATTTGAAATTTTGTAAAATCCACTTTCTGGAAATAAATAAATTCCTTTTTTTGAAAAGTCTATTTTTTCCTTATTTCTTTCTGAAACAATATGAGCTACTTTGTTATCTATTCTAGGTGTTGGATTTGTTAAATCATAAAATTTATTTGCAATATCTATTATTGGAGATACAGTATCTCCTTGCTCCTTACATTGGACATTAAGATCATGATTTCCTAATATTAAATATGTTGGAGAGATTTTTGCTAAACTAATTAGAAATTCAGATGCCAAATCAATAGACGAAGGCGACATGTTTATTTTTAAATGATTTAAATCTCCTGTACAAATTATGTAATCTGGTTTTATTTTTTTTAAATCCTCATATAATCTTTCAAAAACTTCTTTATATTCTTGGTGTCTTGATGAAAATCGGATATGCTGGTCACTTATATGTGCTATGGAAATGTTATTTTTCATAAAATTTTATTTATGCAAAGATATAACATTTATTCTGTTTTTAAAAGAATTGTTTTAAATATTTTTATTTTATAATTTTTTCATATATTTATGTAAGACAAAACAATTTAAAAAACAATTATGAAAAAAGAAGATGAAAATAAAGCAATAGAGTTTAGGACATTAACATTTAGATTAAGTGATGATTTATATCAAAGATGTGTTAAAAAAACAATTGAGCAAAGTGTTCAACGAGGTAAAATTATTAAAATATCTGAATTTGTCAGAGAATCTATGGAGCAAATGTTAAATAATTAATAAAACAACCATGAAAGATCGTGTTATGTCTAAAAAGTGGACAAAAGAAGAGGTGTGTTTTTTAAAAAAAAATTACAAAGAAAAGAAAATGAAGTATTGTATAGACTTTTTAAAAAAAACTAAATCTAATGTTAAATGGATGGTGCAAAAATTAAATCTATCTTATATAAAAAATGATAAGTTTAATATAAATCACAACAAAATTACAAATATATCAACTCCAGAGTCGGCTTATATATTAGGTTTTTTGTGGGCAGATGGGTGTATTGCTCATAATAAAAAATATAATTCCTGTATTACAATTTTAAAAATAGCAAGTGAAGATATGAAACAAATAAAATTTTTATTTGAGTCAATTGGAACATGGAAATATTATAAACGTAAAGATAAAAAACATTGGAAAGAAACAATATCGGTGTCAACTACAAATCCATTTATATATAATTTTTTATTAGAAAATGATTATGATAAAAAATCATTGGTTTCTCCAACAAAAATATTAAATAAAATTCCTGATAATTTAAAAAGTTATTTTTTTCTTGGATTTTCAGATGGAGATGGTTGTTTTTACACAAATCCAAATGGATTTTGTAAACAATATAGTATATCTGGTTCCTATGAACAATGTTGGATTGATTTAGAAAATCTTATGAAACAATTAAAATGTAGTTATACAATAAAAAGAATAATTACTAAAAATGGAAACAAATATTCTCATCTTAGATTTACTAATAAAAATTCATTATTAAGTTTTGGTGAATATATTTATAAAACAACAGAATTGGACAACATTGGATTACAAAGAAAATATAAAAAATTTTTAGAAATTAAAGAACACTTTAGGCTTGCTGGATTAAATTCTAAAAGCAAGCTGTTTGTAAAAACAACTAATTAATTTAATATTCTTGACATTTTATAAATAAAATCTATTTTTTTCCTTTTTTTCAAAAGTTCAACTATTGCTTTTTCTCCGTTTTGTTCATAATGATATGAAATATCTCCCAATCCTTTTAAGTCTACAAAATAAACATCCAAACCTAAAGACGAAAGCTGTTCATATATTTCAAAACTGTCTTTAATTGCATCTTCGTCTAAACATATAATAATTGTAGAGTTATGTTCAATTAATTTTGATATTAATAACCAAGATGGTGTTTTTCCAAGCATCGGAATGGAGTTTGGAATTCTAAACATATCAAACACTCCTTCAACTAAATAAATGGGCAAATCCCAATTTATATTTATTTCGTTAAAAATTATATCATATTTCTCTGGTATGTTTTTTTCTGGAAAAGCCTTTTGATCTGGTTTGTAATATGGTAGTTTTACGTTTTTAAGAAATGTTCTCGCTTCAAAATAATTAACATTACCATAATCGTTGAATGATGGGATTATTATTCTATTTCTATAAGCACCAATTTCTGTGTACCCTATTTTATTATGAAACAATTGATCTATTGATAGTTTTCTTTTTTTTATGACATAATCATATGCCAATTTATGCATTGTTGTTTTTATTGTTGAAGTTATTGGAATATACCCTTCTGGAAGTGGGCAGGTAATTAAATTGTGATTTATCGTGTGTTTGCGAAAAACATTTATATAATTACCTGTATATGTAGGCATTATTAATTTTAACCTTTTATTATCTTCTGTTGATCCATATTTATAAACTAATTTGTGAATTATTCCACTGTCTTTACATTTCCAACATTTGTATATATTTTCATCTGTATTGAAAGCTAAATTGTATTTATCTACATCGTTTTTACACTGATGACTTTGGCAATTAAATTCCAACTGTTTTCTAGTTTCCAAGTCTTTAAATGATTTGGGGTCTCCGAGAAAATTTTTTAAAATAGACAGTATTATGAATTTTTGATCTTCCATAGTTTGCAAATATAGTATTATTTATTGAAAAATCAAAACAAAATGTGTAAAAATAAAAAACTCCCAAATCATCGACTTGAGAGTTTTTTTGCCATTTGTTGCTGATTTATTTTTTTACAACTATGGAATCTACTTTTTTACAAGTATCTACAGATGTCATGCATGAATCTGGTTTTACAATACATGTATCAATGCTAACTAATGTTGAATCCACTACAACATCTTTTGTTTCTCCAGAGTTACAGGAAATTAATGCAACTACTAAAAGTGCAAATAATAATGTGATAAATTTTTTCATTTTTATAAATTTTTAATTAAAGTTGCCTATAAATATAAAAAAAAAGTGAAAATACTAATGGAAAAATTAAGAAACTTTATTTCTTTGAATATCAGACATTTTTATAAAACACTTTCCAATTATATATGAATCTGCCATATCATAATTTTCCTCCAACAGCTTTCTGCTTTTTATTCCGTATTTCCAATTGATTTGTGGTTCCATTTCCACAACCTTTTCCCAAATTTGGTGTTTTGTAGAGGCGCCTTCTTTTTTTATTTTAAAACCAGGCAATACTACTGACCTAGCATTATTCACATTATAATAAATTGGTTCTATTTTAAAGTGATTATATAAAAAAGAACTAATCATCCCATTAAAGAAGTTTAAAATAGAAATGGTATGAGCACTTGAAAACTTTCCTTGAAATTTTTGAAGAGGTTCTTCTATTGCTATTGATGTGATCTCAAATTTCAATAAATGACAAAGTTTATCTTTGAATGTTTCTAATTTTTCAAACAGACTTTTTTTACTATCGAATTTTACAAAATCCATTTCAATCAAAGTGTTTTTTTCGTTAAACACCGAATATCCTATACAAGATGTACTTATATCTAAAGATAATAACATATTTTTAAATTTTATTTAAATAAAATATATAAAAAAAACAAATATAAATCAATAGATAAAATAAAAAAAGGGGAACTTTTTATTTTCCCCTTTTTAAAAATTGTTTAATTATTATATGTCAATTTCCAAGTTAAACGAAAGAATACTATCATATGTTTTTTCGACTGGTCTATCTAATTTTGCCACTGCAATTAATTGCTCGTAAATATTATACAAACCAACTTGCGTAATAAATATAGAATCAAAATTTGTTGATTGATTGCTAATTTCTGCCATATTTCTAGACAAAGGCCATGTTGGATTTTTTGAAATAAAAAATTCTCCTGGCATTGCAATACATACAATGGATGTCATATATCTTATACTAATATCTTCGTATGACATAGTAGAAGTTGTACTGGTAAATACAATTCTAGTTGTTGCACTTGTAGATCCTGCATTTGATCCGTTTATTATATTTGTTCCAGCACTTGTATCTGCATAGCCAGCTTCGTATGTCGTACTTCCAGAAGTCCATGGAATATTATTAATTATTTCTGGATGAGTTAACACTACAAATCCTTTATCAAGACAAACAAATCCAACAGGAATATCATAATTATATCCAGTTGCAACATCATCATATGAATTAAGTGATTTTGGATAAGCTTGATTTACTGGTACTGATAACTTTACAGAAGACCATGGACGTTGGTCTTTGTTGTAGTCAAGTGGTTTCACTTCTGGAGAATAAGCAACAGCCGCAGGTCTCTGTCTAAAATCAGTTGATGGATTCCATGAAGTAACAGCATTGTGATTCACAGCGCCACCTTCAGTTGTTCCAGTAAAAGGTTTATTTACATCGTCAGAAAATAAAAATGCAACATTATTTGGACCAAAGTATTTTATTGGTGAATCAGATACTTTGGATGTTCTCATTTTGTCTGAATAAAAACTAGAAATAACCGTTTTATAAGATCCGCCCCATTGAGGAACTTGTAAGGTAATTGATCTTCCATCAATATATTCACTGTAATTATTTTCACTTATAGGAATTACAACAATTTTGTCAACATTTAATTGAAACAATTGTGGATTTAATCTTGATAATGTGTCCGCACTATAAAAAATAGAATTTGAACGTTTGTGTGGCATATTAAACGATGAAAAATAATGCCCATTTTTTGAACCAACTACTGATCTATCTGCTAAAGTATATGATAGCTGAACGTCAGACAAACTAGTCCATGTTGATACTTCTTTCCTTACGGAAGTTGCTGAATTTACCAGTCTTTTGTTTATTTCTGCCATAATGCTGTTTTTTTAAATTCTTGATATTGGTGTTGCGACGCTAGTTATTGGAGACAATGATGGTGCTTCTGGGGCTTGGCCAGGATAAAATACAAATTCAAAATAAAAACTTGATGTTTTACTTAGTGTACCACTTAAACTTCCCCAAAAACTAAATGCATATTGAACACTTTGAGTTGCTAGTGTGGCATCAAAACCTTTTCTTTTTTGTGTCATTGGCACTGCGGCTGGAGATATATCTTCAAGATTATTTGGCAAAGTACTTGCAAATTTTACAAATGCAGTAACAAATTCTTTTGGAACTGAATTTGTGTAATCCCTATATCCAGTTATATATCCTCTGTCTTGTACACAAGGTACAACAAATACATAGTTGTAATATTTTGCATTACTATCGTCTGGTCCATAAACTTTAAGTGCATATATACTATTTGGAATATTAAGAACCCATGTTCCCTTTTGTGTTCCAACACGAAGCCATCCAACAGAGTTTGGTTTTATAAAATATTGTTCAACAGCAATGTTGTTGTTGTTTATATTTCCTCCATAATAAGTAATTAATTGAACTGACTTTGCAACCACAGAGTTTGTTGGGTGTGGATTTTCTTTTAAAAACAAAGTAGCTTTACCAGAATCTGTGTTAACAGCCTGTTCAAAAGTAACCCCATTTTTTGAAGCTATGCTCGTCATTCTTGAAATTTGTGTATTTGTTGCCATGTTATTTTTTTTATAATTTAAATTATGCAGTTGTAGAAACTGGTAAAGCACTTATGTTAATTCTAACTGTACTATCTGCTATATTTGTTGCTAATGTAAAAGGAACATCTACTGTAACATTGTCATTTGGATTTAATCCAGTTACTCCATCAACTTGTCCGTTAACAGATATTAAATTATCTTCTTCATTAACAATTGTACCTTTTATACAATCTTCATTTTTTCCAGAAATATTAGCTATATCACCAGTTTCAAAAACAATTCCAGGTGTTAAATTGTAATTATAGTCTGGGTCAGACATAGAAAAATATACTATTTTAAAAGCGTCAATAGTTCCACCAGCTCCATCTGACACAAATCTGTTGTTGGTCAGAGGATCAAACAAATATTTTCTTCCTAACTCTGTTAAATATGCTGCTGCATAAATTGTATCTGATGATAAAACGTGTCCCATAATTTTTTTTTTATAAATATATTAAAAAATTTTTTTAAAAATCTAATTCTAATTGAAATGCTAAATATCTTGATTCATTTTTCTTTATTGGATAAGCTGGTTTTGCAACCGCAACAAGTTCGTTGTTTTTATTTAAAATTCCTATTTCTGTAATAAAAGTATCTTCATTATATGTGCTATCAAATGTGTCATTGAACATTGAAGAGTTATATTGATCATTTTTTGCATATATTGAAATTACCGTTTTGTATACACTTGCTAAAATTCCTGTTGTTAAATTTCCATAAAAGAAAGATTCGTCTCCAAAAGTTAATCCACTGTTATTTATTGAATCTATATTAGATGTAAATGCTGAATAGTTCCCAGTTAAAGAATATGTAGTTCCAGAATCATAGTCTGCTTGAGTAATGTTAAAAATATGACTTTGTAAATCAGATGGACTAATTGTTGATGTTCCTGTTTCTCCAGTATATATTCCATTTCCAATTCCACTTGAAATTAACTTCCAATCATCTGTTGGCAAATCTCCAACTAACGTACTTGCAGAAGTAACGATTTCTTGAACAAAAATTTGAACTGAATTTGCGTTCCAACCAGTTCCACTTAAAGTAGATAAATCAGAACTTGTTCTCATATATGGGAATGAAAGTGTTGGGAAACCAACTCTTAAAATAGACGGCAATCCTGTTTGAGAATCTGTTTCACCATATACCTTTTTAACGTATGAACATGGTAAACTTTGTGGATATCCATAGCTTGATCCGTTTTGGAAAGAATTACTTGATACTGTATATGTTACATAGTAAGAATAATCAGACTTACATAATCCAGTAGATATTCCCAATGTTGAAGCAACTGTGGTAACTGTTGGTTCTGGTAGTGTGTAGTTTCTGTTAGATTTATAAGTTAACACTGTCAGAAGTTCTTGATCTGTTATTACTATTATTTTAAGTTTATAATAAACTCTTCCAACAACATTTGATGTACTTGTCATTCCATCTCTTAGTTCTCTATAGTGAGTATTTGATATTGGATCAAACGTATTTAGTCCATAATAATCATATAGTGTTATTCCGCAGCTCATTTCTCTTCCTATAGTTGAGCTTTGAATTCCATAATATTTATGCCACATTACATGTGGTATTTCTAATTTAACAGTACCAGGAACAAACTGTTCAGCATAGGTGTTACCAGAGAACTTGTTTGTATAATGAATTACCCCCAAAGCCTTTGTTTCATTATCAAATCCTAAATATTGTTTAGTTCCATTGTATTCTATGGAACCATATGTTGTAAAACCGCTCATTGCAGAAGAGGTTCCTTCGATAGATGATGTTCTAACTATATTCATGTTCCATACACCACAATTAACCGTGGTAGCAGTACCATAATAAGTTGATATAGCTTCATATGGATAAAAGTAAGTTTGAATTTTTTGATTAGAACTTGCATTTGGAACACTTCCAAAATTTGGAACACTTCTATCAAGATTTAATTTCAATCCACTTCTACTTTGAACTCTATACCACAAAGACACATTTGGTCTGCCACTATATATAAAAGATGTATTATTTGTTATTGCACTATATTGAGGTGGTTCCCATGGAATAAAAACCAAATCTCCAGTTGATGCAGAATATCCGCCAGGTAGAACATAAATTTCTGTACCTCCACTTGGGATAAATTGCGAATAATCTATTTGCGAAACACCAAGAGTTTGACCTTCTCCGACTCCAGCAGTGGTTTTTATTGACCAATTTCCAGAGCTTCCAGAAAAAAATCCAGCAGCACTTGTCATGGCTGAAACAATTTGTCTTGCACTAGTTAAATTTTGTGCATTTATTGTAACAGCAGCGGCTCCATTAAAACTACCAATAGTTCCAGCATAAACTCCAGGAACTGAAGCGGCTAAGGTACTTCTTGACATTGAATTGTTAACAGAAGTAGTAAATCCCTGATTGCCTGCGGCAATTCCCATGTCTGGAAGCGAAACAGCACCTGATCCACCTATTGAAGTTGGTGTGGTTGTATACGAAAACTTTGGATGATCATCTTTTGGTGCTAAAATTCTGTTTTGACAAATATCATAATTAACTCTGTCCATTAAATAATTAACTTCTCTATCAGAAAGGATTATTTTATTAAAAGTTAATGTACCCAACGATAACAATCTTCTTCCAGTATCTGTAAGTTTGATGTTTATAAAATTTGAAGGCTCTTGGATTATGTAACTCATTTTCTTTTTTTTTATAAATATAAAAAATTTTTTTTTATAAATAAATCTTTAAATAGGGCATTTAAAAAAATCTTTTTGATTTATTTTTAAATCTTTTTTGTTAATATTTATAAAAAAATAAAAAACTAAATGCCTATTTTTGACACAATACCAAATTCTGCTACTACATTATCTGTAAATTATAGACCAGGACAAAATAAAAGATTGTTGGCTTCAAAATCTGAGGCAATATTTACATTTGGAGATTTTACAATAGAAAGAGATTATTCATTAGATTATTTAACAGCTGATACAAAAAATCTTCAATTTGGTGGTTTTGATAATTTAGAAACTTTAAACGCTACAAATTTTTCTAGCAGCAATAATATTTCTATTCCATTTGTTCAACAAAATGAATTAAATTTACCTAAAAAAAATCCAAAAAGCCACTCTTATTTTTCCTCTTTTTATACAAGTGTAGCTTCATCAATTAATAATATAATTTCAAATTATCCATATGCTATTTTTTCCTATAACAGTGGTAATATAAATATTTTTGATTATACTGAAAGTTTTAATGCAATAACTTTAGAAAGAACATCTTCTTTTAAAATTCCAATATCTGGTTTAACTAATCAAGGAAATATTGCTTTGGTTTCGGCAAACACTGAAAATGTTTACAGCTTACCTTACGATTATGCAGACTTTTGTATTCAAATTAGTGGACAAACAGATGTTTTTTCAATAAAAAGTTATTCTTTTTCTGGAACATATTTGTATTTTGAAGTTAATGAGTTTTTAAAAAATAATTCCATCACAACATATGTTGATAGTCTTTTTATTAGACCAACTAAAGAAAGGATGTTTAATTATAACGATTCAATAACCGCTTTGGAAACTCAAATGTTAAATGATGGAATATTTTTAATACCAGCAACTGACACTCCTCAAGATGATTCATTTGAACAAACCTTTATATGGCCAAGAACAATAGATGGTTGGGCGCCAGATTCATATGGTTCTGGTTTTGAAGATTATAAAGAAAAAATATTAACGGCAGCAGAAAAAGTTGACGAAGAAAAAACAGATATCTTTATAAAAACAGTAATTCCAGAAAATTTTTTAGAATTAGATTCTGATGGACAAATTTACAGAACAATCGTTCAAACATATGCTTATGAATTTGATAAATTAAAAAACTATATAGATGCTATTGCATATGCTCATAGTGTTGAATATAATAATGAAGAAACTGTTCCTAGAAAATTTTTAATTAAATTAAGTAATCTTCTTGGTTGGAAACTTTCTGACGGATTTAGTGAATTAGACATGTTTGATTATTTAACAACGGATTTAGATCAACAGTCTAATTCTTTTTCTTATTTTAATGTTGAAATTTGGAGAAGAATTTTAATAAATATTGTTTGGTTATATAAGAAAAAGGGAACTAGAGACGCAATAATGTTTATATTTAAATTATTGGGTGCCCCAGATTGCTTAATAAACTTTAATGAATTTGTTTATGATATTACCAAAACAACCCCATTTGTAACCAATAAGGTAGCTGATGATGGATATATTGAATTCAGCTCTAGTTTATACCCATTTCAACATAGAGGAGAAGGTAGAGGAAATGGGGACGCATATATAAATCAATGGAAACCAGAATTTAATCCAATTTCAAGAGTTGATAACGAAAAAGTAGAAATAGGTGATTCTACTGGTGGAACAAGAAATATTGTTAATACAAAAGAAGTTCAACTTTCATTTACGCCATCACAAGCAATAGAAGATGATGTTTGGGAGTATTACCAAAACGTTTGTTCTACTTGGGTTTGGGGAAACCCGTGTCCTTTACTTAGTTGTACAACAATTCCATATGAATATTTAACTTTTAGTCAGGATGATGTTTATCCAACAAGCATAAGTTCCATGACTTTGACAGAATATATAGATTATGTTTATACAAATTCTATTAACCCAACAAATAGGAAAACAAACACACAAAGTCATACAACTTGGTCATATCCAGAATTAAAAAACATATATTTGGCATATTATTATTCAACATGTCCAGATAGCAATAGTTTAACAATGTGTAGACTCGAAGCATATCTTCAATTATTAGAAGTTCAGTTGGGAGATTATATACTTCAATTAGTTCCTGCAACTACAATTTTTGATGATACTGTTCCTACGTTATATAAAAACCCTGTTTTTCATAGACAGAGATTTGTTTATAGAGAAGGGGTTGATTTAGGTTCTATGTTTAGAAAAGAGTTTCCTCCAGAAGTAGTTCCAGAGCCTATAAGATACTCATTTTTAAATACAGGTAAAATATTTGTTTTTGTTGGACAAATTGACATGACATCAAGAAGTTTAATGAGTAGTTCTGGGAACTTAAGAAATATTCCCATAGGAAACATTCATCCATCAGCAAGAACTAAACTACATTCTGTTTCGTCAAAGAAAAATGAAATTTTAACATCTAATTTAATAAATGTTGGAATTCCACATTATACACATATAAGTACAAGGAGCGCAAATATAAAATCTTTTAACATAAATCTTATTGTAAATGCAGGTGGAAATAATTCTGTAATTTCTTCATCTATTGTTGCTGTAAGTGTACCAATTGGTGACGTAAGTGAAACATCTCAAAATTTAATAACTCAGGAAATATTTACTTTTTAATTTTTAAAAAATGTCAATAATATATGATTCAAATAATAGAATTTTTGTAAAACAGGATTATCAAAAACATTCTGGAAAACCTGCATGTTATGCAGATAGTCCAGTAGAATCATTTTATGTAAATCATTTTGTTGATTCGGATTTATATAACAGTGATTATTTCGCTTTTGAAACTCCTATGTATTATACATTAGGTGGAACAATAAATTATTATGGACAAGATTATTGGTCTATTTTTACAAATGTATACAGACCGTTTATTAAATTTATATTCACAGCAAACACACATAGTTTTGGAACTGGAACAACGATTAAACATAACATTTATAGAATTCCATATGATGTTTTTTCACAATACACATCTGAAACAATAAGAAAAAACATAGAGGGAAATAAAGATGTTTCCGAACAAACTGTTGAAGAGACTTTTACTGATTCAAGTGGAAAATCAACCACCACAACCACCAAGAGAAAAACTACCTCATCCAACACAATCGAAAAATTCGCTCCAAAAATTTTTCCAGAAAAAATTGACGGATATGGGTTTGAAACAACTGATAAATACGCAAGTATAAAAAAACTTTTAACTAATCCTATTTTAACATTAACTGCAACAACCACTGGAATTTCAACTAGTGTATATAATTTATCAGCGGATGAATATCAGAAAAAAAAGGGAGATTTTAAATATCAATTATTTTTGGATTATGGACAATATTTTGTAACTACTCAATTCGTTTTTAACAGAACAATGGACGATGATCTTTCTGATTTTTATAAATTAGATGCCAACGATAATCTTGTTCCTGTAGAATATGAAAAAGAATACACAGAAACAACTCCAACTACTAATCACATAATAACTGGAGGAACATTTTCTGGAATTACTGTTTATGGAAATTATTTTACATATTTTTTAATTCCAAATAAACCAAAATGGGAAACTCCATATGTAACAGGACAATTGACAACTTTTTCTCCAACATTTTTTTGGTCCCACACAGATGATGGAGATAGTTTTTTACTTCAAGTTGTTTATGAATCAGGAGACAGTCAGTCTTTTAGTGGGACAGTTTATTCTTATCCAATAGATAAAGAAAGTTCAAATTTAAGCACAAATGAAATGTTGGGTACTCCAGATGGAGATTGGTCAATAACACAAAAAACAACAGATGTTGTGAGAAAATATTCTGTTCCATTATTATATGGAAAGAATTTTTGGTATAGAATTGGAAATGTTAAAGAATTAATAAACATATTTGGTGTTAAACAAAAAGTTGTTACTTTTTCAGATGTTGCTTCAGCAACAACAACAGCGTCTCTTAGAAATTATGTTTATGTTGAATCTGATAGTCCTCACGTAGACGAGATTTCTCAATTGGTTTATCCAGAATATCTCGATGATAGCGCTTTGATAGAATATACTTTGAGTGGGTCCGTCTCTGGAAGCGTGGTTACTGGAGCGACAATGCAACTTATATATCCCAATGGAAATTATGAAACTCAATTAACTGATTCTGTTGGAAATTATTACTTTACTGGTTTAGAGCCTGGAATATATTATTTAAATACATTTTATAGAGGATACATAGAAGATTCTATAAGTGTAAATATTTCAGGAAATACAACCCTTGGAGTAATAAAATTACGTTTAATTTGGGGAAATAGATGGGATACTTTTGATACCATGAGAAATGTTCTTTTTAGTGAATAATAATTTTGTTTAACTATTTATAAAAAATAAAAAAAATGACTGGTGAATTAATATTAAGTTCAAATACCTTAGATCAAGGAAGAGTTGCAATAAATCAAGCATTTAGTGCAACTGCATCTTTTAATGTTGCTACTTTTAACGAAGCAAACTCTGTCTTATTAAGTGCTGGAACAATGATTTCTGGAACTACAAATTTATATGATATATTTAAACCTATTGGAGGTTCTGATAATTATTGGATATCTGGAAGTTCTGGTTCTTATTCCATAAAAGCAGTTGTTGGTACTGGAAATACATTAAATTCAACAGGACAATATTCTTTAGCTCATGGTTATTGTAATTTAGCATCTAATGATAATAGCCATGCAGAAGGAAATTTGTCAAGTTCATTAGGTGACAACAGTCATTCTGAAGGATATAACACAACTACCAATGGGAATGCAAGCCATTCAGAGGGGGAAATAACAAATTCAAATGGTAATTATAGTCATTCTGAAGGATCAGAAACTACATCTATTGGTATAGGTAGTCATGCTGAAGGGAAAACCTCTATATCAAGTGGAAACGAAAGCCATGCTGAAGGATATGCTACAAAAAGTAATGCTGATTATAGCCATTCTGAAGGAAAAGAAACAACTTCTCTTGGATTACACAGTCATAGTGAAGGATATAGTACAACATCTTTTGGACAATATGGACATAGTGAAGGTGAATATACAATAGCTTATGGGAAAAGCAGTCATGCCGAAGGTTTTTCAACAACATCAAACGAACTTTACAGTCATGCTGAAGGAACTCAAACTATTACAAGTGGAGTTGGAAGTCATGCAGAAGGAAATGCTACTATAGCAAATGGAACATATTCACACGTTGAAGGATTTTCAACAACATCAATAGGATATTACACACATGCAGAGGGTTATTTTTCAACGGCCAGTGGATATTCAAGTCACGCAGAAGGAAGTGGAACAACATCTGTTGGTGTTTTTAGTCACGCAGAAGGAAATTTAAACATAGCTTTTGGTGATAATACTCATGCAGAAGGAGTGGCAACAACAGCTAGTGGAAACGCATCTCATTCAGAAGGGTATTTAACAACAGCTGTTGGATTTGCTGGTCATTCTGAAGGAAGAGAAACATTGTCTAGTGGAGTAAGTAGTCATGCGGAAGGATATAGCACTATTTCTACTGGAAAACAAAGTCACGCCGAAGGAGATAGTACAACTTCCAGTGGAAACAGTAGTCATGCAGAGGGAAAAAGTTGTATTTCTATAGGATCTAATAGTCATGCTGAAGGTTTAAATACAATAGCCAGTGCAACTTCAAGTCACGCAGAGGGAAATGCAACTACAGCATTGGGAAATTGGAGCCACTCTGAAGGTTATCAAACACAATCAATTGGAGCACAAAGTCACGCTGAGGGTCTTGATACTGTTGCTGTTAGTGATTTTTCTCATACAGAGGGAGATAAAACAACAACGAATGAAAAATGGAGTCATGCAGAAGGACTTAGTGCAATAACTACAGGATTTTATGGTCATGCAGAAGGAGAATCTACTTTGGCAAGTGGATATGCAAGTCACGCAGAAGGTAGATTAACGACAGCTAATGGTTTATATAGTCATTCAGAAGGATTGTACAGCATTTCAAATGGAGCTTATGGTCACACAGAAGGTAATGAAACAAAATCTTTTGGTGATTCGAGCCATGCTGAAGGGATAAATAGTACTTCAATAGGAAATTATAGTCACGCAGAGGGTAAATTAACAATATCTTCTGGGGCATCAAGTCATGCTGAGGGTTATGTTACAATAGCAAGTGGAGATTATAGTCATACTGAAGGAAATGATTGTAGAACTTATGGACAATATAGTCATGCAGAAGGATATGGTACAATATCTAGTGGAGTATCAAGCCATGCTGAGGGATTTTATTCAACCTCTGATGGTGATTATAGTCATGCTGAAGGTATATTAACTAGATCCTCTGGAACATCAAGTCATGCTGAAGGTAATTTCACAACTTCAATTGGAGAATATAGTCACGCTGAAGGTATAGGCACCAAAACATCTGGAACATCAAGTCATGCTGAAGGTGGTTATACAACAGCAATTGGAAATTGGAGTCATGCTGAAGGATATAAAACAACAACTATCGGCGAACATAGTCATGCTTCTGGTCAATATAATGTTACAAATGGACAATATTCTAATATAATTGGTGGTAGCGGAAATACAACAACAACATCAGCAATTGGAAGTGTAATTCTTGGAGCCAGCGGAGTTACTGCATCACAACCATATTCAACATATGTAAACAACCTTTATTCAGGAACAACAGATGTTTTTGGAGCTGTTTTTAATTCGACAAAAACAGTTTATGTTGATAAACAAAGAACGGATTCTTATGTTGAAAACGGTAATGTAAATTCACCCTTTAAATCTATTTCTGGAGCAACAAATTATATAATAGAAAACGGTGGAAGTACCACGGCAAATCCATATAGAATAAATATTAATTCAGGTATATATTATGAACCAATTACATTACAAAATAGTTCTTTAAGGTTTATAACAATAAATGGAAATGGAACTACTATTATCAGCGGAAGTCCTTATTCTATTGTTAGCGAAACAAACAACACAAATTTAGCAGCCTTAGAATTTTCGAAACTTATATTCTACTCTCCAATTTCTGTTTCTGGAGAAACTAATGGAACTGGTTTTGGATCTACTGGTTTTATTTTTTCCGATTGTTATTTTTACGGAAAAATTAATTGTTATAACACAAATTCTCTTTCAATAAAAAATTGTCAACTACTTTCTGGTGCTGAAGATTCTGTTTTTAAAAATGGAAAATTTTATTTTAGAGGAAGTTATTCAGATGCAAATATTCATGTTTACGCAGATAATAACATTTATAAACCTGCTGGATATACAAATACATTATTTTCTTTATCAAACTCTAATATAAAAGCACTTTCTTCAACAACAATAGAAGGAGATGTTGAAATAAATGCTTTTAATAGTGTAATTTTAAATGCAGCAAATCTTTCAACTGGAGTTACGTTTAATTGTTTTAATTCTGTTATTACGGAAGACTTTTTAAATTTTTCAGGAGTTACAAACATGTATGGAGGAGCTATTTTAAATGATTATATACCAACAACTGGAAGTTCTATTTCTTTAAAATATTCATCAAATTATATAAGAAATGATTCAAACATTCAAGTAACTGGAACTTCTTTTGGAATATCTTATACTGACTCCGTAACAGAAGCTCTAAATTTTCTTGGAGGTTCTTTTTATTCACTAAATGATGATGTTACAGTTTATTGGGATGCAAGTGTAAAACACAATACATATATAACATTAACTGGAGCCAATGGAACATTAAATATACAAAATGTTGCAAGTGGACAAGAGGGAAATATTTTAGTTAAACAAGATGGTGTTGGTGGACATATAATTAATTTGCCAGCAAATAGTAAAATTGCGAGCGCATATGGAACGGGAACTACAATTAATCTTACGACAGGGGCAACAAAATCAGATATTTTAAACTTCAAATATGTTACTGATAATACTGGTTCTAATTTCTATTGGAAAATGGACAAAGATTTTAATTAAAAATAAAAGCCCCAGATTTTGGGGCTTTTTTTATTGCTGCGAAAGACTATTAAAAGATTGATTATAATTAACAATCGTTCTTTGTTCTTTATAATCAACATTTCCATTAGAGAAAACTTTCTTCCTGGTAAGTAAATTATATTGTTTATAAAGATTGTTGTTTTCATCAAATATAGAAAACAGTCCGCTTTCCATATCCCTGGTTGAGTTTCCAAAAATACCGTAACTTAATGTTTTTACAGTCTGATCTACCATTTCTATTTCTAACATAACTGGATCAAAAAATGTATTTGAAATAAGGATTTTTTGCCCTGCCTTTCCAAGATCTGCTCTGGCAGTATTTGACACCAAACTTACTTCATCTGGAGTTAAGGTTAAAAACAATGATGCTCCATTATCGCTAAGAGAATAACTTGTTGTAGAGTTTTGAGATGGAACAGATGGGTTCTGAGCAGGACTTACTGGATCGCTACCTGTAATAATTTTATGAAAATTTTTAATTTTTATTCCATTGTCGTCAAAATATTCAACTTGATACCCAATTAAACTTCCAGTTCCTTGAAATTGTAATTTTGGTATAACAATACCTTTTCTAGAAATTTGTATTTCTTCGCTTGTTTCTGTTACAATAAAAGAACAATCTATGATATTTGTTTCAAAAGTTTTTGGCTTTATTAACACTACATAAAATCCAAGTTGATTGAACACAGCTGCTGGTAATTTTAATTTATATGCACCATCTGCTCCAAACATTTTTGCAAAATCACTGTTTGATATCGTTGAAAATAAAGGTCTCAATTGATTGTCTGTTACCGTTTCTCTATTTGGTGAATAAGCATACAAAACATCGACATCATTGTAGTCAACGTCAGCTAATTTCTTCGTTCCATAAATTCCTACTGCCATAGTTTTATTTTTTTATAAATATATTAATAATTAATAAATATGTTTTTATTATTGTCCATTGTAAACTCCGCAGAAAGTTGTGAAGAAGATGTTGTTATATCTCCACTCATTCCATCATAAAATTCTCCATCAATTTTGTTTGTTAATACAGTAATTTTCACTAAACTGTTTAGTAAAATATTTATACTATTTTCGTTTCCTAAATATTGTGTTGCAGTTCCATTATTAATTGATATTTTAAAAAATGGATAACCTGAGTCATAATTTGGACTATTCACTTGAACATATAATGTTACAACTTGAGATGTTGAAGGCGTTACATTTAAAGATGAACCTTGACCTGCTATTGTTCCATCTGCGTTTTGTGGAATTACACTAATAACTCCAGGAGTAGATGTCACATTAACATTTATTGAGTTTGTTCCTTGACCGTCAACAATAGTCCAATCAATTGGAACATCCCAAACAAAATTAATTTCATAAATATCATCTACACTATATGTTTGAGTAGAACCAATGAGAGGAGACATGTCTCCATCGATTGCTGATGTTAAATGTGGGTTTGTAATAGTGTCATCTACGCAATGGTCAGGTGGAAATAGATTTTCATTTGGATCAGGGTTTTCTTCTGGATAAACATCAAGTGGGTGTCCGTCTATATTTTCAAGATTTTCATTAATCATTTCACCAGGATTGTCATAAACAGCAGATGAATTTATATTCATCATTTTGTACCAACCCCATCCATTTAAATTATCAAAATACTGACCTAAAATGTCTTTTGTATAAATATCATTTCCATGAGAATCTTGTCCATTCTCTACATAATAAAGATTATCTATGTTTGATTGCGATATTATTGGAGAAACAACTCTATATGCCCACTCCCAAACATCTCCATTCTCATCTACTCTTCTAGCTCTTTGAATTTTGTTTTTAAACACTATTCCATCATAAAAATGATCGTCGGTTTCCCAAGATTTTCTTAGACCGTTTATAAAATAATAAACGGAAACTTTAGATATTTTAATATCTCCAGTAACTGTTGAAATGGTCTTTTCAATAATTGGTTGTACTCCTGCCTTAACTAAAAATCTATTGTATAAATCCCATCCAGACACATAATTATAAAAGTCTTCGGAAAAATTTATTGGAATAGAACAGTTAGTAAATCGAACAATGTTGGCACTACCACCGCCTTGAATTTGTGTTTCTACAACATTAGGATTTTGAGCTGCAAATTTTCTATTTGGAGGTCCAATTATTATATTTCCACTGCTATCTGTTAGTATTAATTCAACGTCCGCAGATGTTTCAACTTGACCATTAACATAAGTAGTAACTATTTCGTCATCTTTTACTTCATTTATTTGTGAGTTGTTTAATCCAGAAACTATTATTTCAGTTCTTCCCATTAATGCATTTACAGAATTACAAATAGTTTCAGTCTCACTTCTTTTTCTCCAAAATATTTGATTTGTCCCCATTGATTGTCCACCTTTGTCATTGACTGTATATATTATTTGTCCAGTTGGAAAAGTTGGAAGAGTAGGATAGTCAATACCAAATGCATTCCACTTTCCAGCTAACTCCCATAAGCTTCCATCTAATCCTCTAAGAACAAAAATGTTGTTATTGGTTGATGGAATTGTGTAGTTTGTAGGCAAAAACTGTACAGTATCTGAATATAAACCATAATAAGGTGCAGTAGGATCAATGTCAAAAGCATATCCATTTATATATTCTTTGAATCTTGGGCCATCTACATTTCCTTGAAAATCTTCTCTTAATAAATATCTTAAACTTTGATCTGGTTTATAATAACTCAAAACACTTTCATCTATATTATCATATTTTGAGTCTGAAAAATTTATATAATAAAAATCTGGCAAAGAACATAGTGATACATTTGGTGGTATAGCTGTACTGTCAGTAATTATAATTTTTACTCCAGAAAAGTCAAAATTATCATTATACGAAGTAACCGATTGTGTGTTTGCATGATTTGTGTCGTATAATAATTCTACCAATATATATTCATCAGCACCAGGGACATTATCTTCATTGTTTTCAATGTGAAAAAGTAAATTTTTAATTTGATTTGATGGAGATTGACCTGGAGTTGTCCACGCAAGTGTATTATTTAAAATTCCATTTGTTGGCTCACTTGAAACAGAATCAATTGAAACATACCAATCTATAGATGGGTTTATTCCGTTTTCTATAGACCCTGAAGATTGAGAATATTTCAACCCAATGTATTCATCTCCACTTGGCAAAGAATCAATAAGCACTTGAATTGGTAACCCCCATTGTTGTTGTGTGTCTGGCATTTCAGAAACAGAAAATACAACATATAACCTTCCATTAATTTCTTCTGTCGGCAATGCCACTTGTTGTCCATTGATTTCTGTAAATGGGTTAAAATATACTCTTTTTGGCGGAATAATAGGTGGAACAACATTAATTAATGTTGACATTTTTGTTCCTGCAATAAATTTTCCATAATCTGTTATTTCTAATTTAATTGTTGATGCAACTAGAGAATTAGCCAATCCTATTATAGTTAAAATTTGTTTTGTTGCGCCAGCAGAGGGAATAAATTCTTGTTCAATAACATTTGTTTGTATTTCTTTTATTATGGCATTTGTTGAACTTCCCTGCAAATATGTTATTTTAACTTTAAAAGAATAGCTTTCATCAGCCGTATTAGAAAAAACTATTTTTATTTCTTTTTCTTCATTTAATGTTAAATTTGTTCTTTGTAAAATATAATTGCTTAATTCAAAAGAAATATTTGGAAAATAATTTGTCCAATATTCGTTTGCGTTTGTTTTAAAATTTGGATCAACAAAACATTGAATTATCGTATTTCCAGTAGTTCCTGTTGTGGCTCCTATAGGTTCTGCTGGTAAAAGCACAGGATTTCCCTCTGAATCAGTTATTCCATATAATATAGTCCCATTGCTTGTAATAATATTAGATGAATAATTATATGCACTTCCAAACGACTGTGATGGTAACAACACATTTGTTTGTTGAGAGTCATTTATTTCATATCCATCTATTCCAACTTCTTTCTTTTCCAATGTACTTAAAAAATCATTATGTCTAATTTTATCCGTTACATTCTGAGAAAAAGAAGAATTGTTATTTGTTACTCTAAAAATTGAATCTTTATTACAAGCTTCAAATGCTATTCTTGCAATTTGTGTATGCCTTTTTTGTAAAAATACATTTACAAAATAGTTTTCCCCCAAAGGTTTTTCAACTATTTTTTGTTCCTCTAATAATATTCTATCTCCACCATATATGTCTAAAACAGCATTTGTAGACGCTTCTGGAAAAGGAGGTTTTTGTGGAGAATTTGCTTGAGAATGTGGAACATTACTTTTCCAATAAAAATTGTTATGAGAAACATTTTGTGTTACATATTCATATTCTTGAGTTCCTAACAATTGATTGTTTACAGTGTTTTTATATGCATCTGTTGTTGTATCAGTTGGTGATCCAGAAATGTAAATAGATGAATTTTGTGCACCTCTTAGGATTATAGAATTATAGTATTCATTAAATGAGTCTGCCAATTTTTCATCATCATAATAAATTGCTTTAAATTTTGCACTTGCTTTAAATGTAGAATTAGAATATGATTCATTCATTTCTGTTGATGAAGTTAAATAAGAATAGTAAGCATTTACTATTTTCTGATTATTTTCATTCGACAGAAATCCTCTAACATTTGTGTAATCTACAATTTTTTCTATTTCACCAGTGGGATTTAAATAATAATTGTTTACCAATTCTAAATTATCCGACACCGTTGAAACTGTCGTTGTAGATGTAAAAAGTCTATTTTTTAATATTTCATGTTTTTGTTCCATTTTATTTATTTATAGATATAGGAAAATAAAAAGCTTTTGAAACAACACTGGTTATGTCTACTCTAAGTTTTTCTAATTTGTCTAATTCTGTATCATTGGTTTCTTGATCTTTTATTGTAGAAAGTTTATTATATCCAACTGCATCAAACCAGCTTATTATATCCCAGTTTGGATTGTCAAAATACGCATCATAAATTAAACTTTGCAGAGAGTCTCTTATAACATATGATTTTGTAATATTGGGGTCATCAAAGAAATAACAATCAAACTCTCCAATAGTCTGTATGTTTATTCCAACTGGCCATTGTTTGTTTGGTTTGCAAGCAAATGATTCAAACAATCCTGTCGATGGTTGTTGATAGCCTCCGCTTGTTTTATCATATATATATATTCCATCAAAATATGTTGATCCCGTTAGTCTAAATTTATTAGATTCTGGTAAAGAAGCCTTTCTGTCACCAGGAAAAATTCCAAGAATAAATAGATCCTTTTTTTCGTGATTTGGATTTGAATTTAAAGCTGCCTGTGATAGTTTGGCCACATAACTTATTCTATATTCATCCAAAACCTCTTCAAATGCATAATTTGTTCTTAGATATTTTATCATTTCATTATTTAGTTCACTTCCTTTATTTGTTGATATTCTATTTACTGTATCAAAAAAATCGTAATCAATAAAATATGGATTAATTAACTGTCTTTCAATTTTAAAAATTTTTTCATCCCTTTTAACATCAACATATTCAAAAACCTCATTTGTTTTTGTAAGGAAAATGTCAACATAATAATCACTATAAGAAAGATTTACTCCAACGGCCCTAGATGCAGGAGAAAAACTAAACAAACTTATGTCATCTACTGAATCTGCAAATTTCGAGTTGTTCTTTAAGAATATTTTTTTTTGTATGAATGATTTGTTTAAGTCCATTTTTTAATCGTTAATATTTTCTATAAATAAAAGATAATATAGTATTGCTTGTTATGTTAAAAGATATTATGTTTTTTGTTGTCCCGTCGGCAACATCTTCAACACTAGTTAATGTTCCATTATTTCCATTTATAATGAAAGATTCTATATAATAATTATCTGTTGGAGATATTGTAATAGGTTCGTTGTTGTAATATTTATTTTTTATAACACTATAAGAAATTGTTTCTCCAGTAGGTGAAATAGACACATTTCCACTATAATCCAAAAATGTACTATTAATAGATAAACTCCAAGAACAAACTTCTTTGTAATAAATTTGAACAACGGTGTCTTGTAACATTTTTACACTTAAAGAGGAATTTAAATTTTGAGGCTGTGAGTTTAAATAAAAATCATTAAACTCCCATAGAGGATTATTGTTTTCTATTATTACTGTAACTGTTTCAGTTTCAAGGTATTTTCTAACAGGTTGGTTGCTATCAAAAATAAAATCGTCGGGAGAAACAGAAAGTAATATGTTGTCTGTTGGCGCAGTAAAAAAATTGTTTCCATCAGCTGGAGAAAAAAGAATCTCTATTTTTAATGAAAATTCTTTTGGAATTGGACACATTCCGTCATTATATATTGGCGGTTGATAATGTTCAATATTTGAAGCGTCGTTAAATTCAATATTTCCAGTAGGAGACATATCTATTTCGTAAACTTCCATAGTTTTTACAAATTCAAAATATCCAGTGTTAAAAATTCCTACAACTATTCTATCATGATAAAGTTTTTTTACTTCTGTTGCACAATATTTTGTACTTTCATCACCAATCCAAATTTTATTAGAGTTAATAATGTTTAAATTTTTTTTAATCCAATGTTTGTTATAAAAAAAATCAAAATCATTATTTACTTCGAAAACATTTCCGTCACAATCAGTAACAGCTTCGTTTAACCCATAATCTAATTTCTCAACTATTTTTTCTCCAGAATTACTAAAAGTTAATGTTGTAAATATTATTTGTTGTTCGTAAACATTATGTTGTATTATATCATTTATTGAACTATTTTGAGATTCTACTTTCATGTAGATAGAAAATCCAGAAAACCCTAAAGGAATGTTGTCAACAATATATCTTCCTCTTCTTTTTCCGTATAGATTTTTAAAAGGCATATACTGACTAACCAACTCTTTTGAATTTGTGGTTGCAATTGGTTGTCCAATGCATTGACTATTGTCATAAACTTTTATTATTAAATCATTACAATCACACAAATAAGAATCAATTGCTCCATATATAATAAATTCCCTACTTTCCCTACGCTCTTTGTTGTAAAAATATGTAATGTCAAAAACATTATCATATTTATATTGCCAAATTTCTCTATTGTCTTTAGAAAGATTTACATCAATATAAAAGTCTTTAACAGTCCTTGATAAAATATCTTTATTGCCTAATAATATTTTTTTTCTATTATCCATTTTAATTTATTAATATTGAGGATCGGTTAATTTCCATAATTCATTAACATCCCATTTCGCATCACTTAACAATTGAAGATTTGGAGTAAAGCTTGCATTTGGATTTTTTCTTTCTCCTTTAGACCAATATAACTCCATTGTTCCACCTGCATTCATTCTTTCAGTTCTATAATCGTTAGTGTTAGCTGAACAGCTGTCATCTATATATGCAAAAGAAGTTCCATTTGAATCGGCACCCATTGCATTGTATTTTCCAGGATTTGCAAAAACACCACTTGAATAAAGTCTATATCCATCATAATTCTTTTTATTATTATTTGTATTTTCCAACCATCCATTTGAATCCCAGTTTTTATATGTTTTAACATCTACAGCTCTCCATATTGTGTTTGCATAATATTGACTTTCAATATCATATTTAGTATTACTTGCTGGAAATACGCAATTAACATTAGCTTTATCTTTTATTGGTATACTTATTACTTTAGAACAATTATATTCTCCAGGCCAACTGGCTGAAAATTTAAAAGTTATAGATGTGTTTGTATATCTATTATCTACCTCGTCATAATCTTTATTTCCACTGGCTAATATTTTAATTTTTTTCATAACTACATCTATCATTTTTTGTGTATCTGTTGTTGTTTCTATAAAATTAACATCTCCAGTATATAAAATTATTTTAAATCCTACTTCAATAGTTATTTCCAAATCAGTACCTTGGCCCTCTGATTGAATTAAAAGAACAAGCGGAATATCTCCTGTGTTATAAATTTCAATAGTAGCTACATCAAGATTAATTGACCCAGAATCTGTTAACAAAGGCTCTTCTTCTGGAATAACTCTGTTGTAATCATATTTAACAAATGGTATCAATACTGATTTGTAAATTTTTTCTTTAGTAACTCTAAATTCTTCAAAAACAAAAGAAGTAAAAGTTGGAATAGTTGGTTGTAAAGTATCATGAGAAACTGTATATTTACTGTCAATAATTCTATAAATATTTAATTTATCATTTATTAAAGGAAATGTTCCTAGTTTTTTAGATAAATCCATTGCAATAGTTTTTCCGTTGTTTAACACACTAAAAGAAATCATGTGATTTGCAGTTCCTTTTAAGTTTAAAGAGTTTTTAGACATTCCAAGGTCTGTTGTACTATTATCAACGTATTCATCAATGGTTGTTTGACAATAATTTTGAACATGTTTTCTGTGTGTAGAATCTACTTCTGTTGGTAAAAATCCATCAACCCTAATTGATGATTCGGTAATTACTGGAACAATTCTTGGCATGCTTGATGGAAACAAAAAATATCCATAACCAGCTTCTAATCTTTGATAGTTTTCTGCATTTTTTACTTCTGAGTGTTTCCCTATTATGTAATCAATGTCGTTGTAATATCCACTAGCATAGCATCCAAAATATTGATTTTGTCCATATTTACCCATTCCAATTGGTTCATATTTATACATTCCAGAAGTTGGAGCACTTCCAATTACATCTGTTGAAAAATCTGTATACTGTTCTATCCAACCATTCCAACTTAATCCAAAACCATTCCAGTTTTGGCCATTAATTCCAGGATTTATCATAGAATTTCCTTTAATTAAATCTCCATCTTGAAATTCTGGACATTCTATTCTGTCTCTGTAATTATTTAGATAATAATCAACATATGTTTTTTCTTTTGGACATTTAGGAATTGAATATCTTTCTGGGTAATTTTTGTCCCAGGCTTTTTCGTATGGAAATATTCCGATTCCACTTCCTCTTTTTTCATATGCATCATATGAAGAAGAGTAGTAGTTTTGTATTTCTTCATTTAAACAGCAGTGGAAATGGTCTCTGTCATACCAAGTACCATTTGCATCATGTGAGAGTGCTAAGCTTGTTGTTCTATACAATTCTGATTCTTTTGTTAAAAACATTTTAAGTTGGTATCCACACAACCAAACCCCTTTTGTTGATGTATTTGAAGACATTGGATCTCCAAATTTGTCAGTTTTATATCCAGCATCATCATATATGTTTGATGGAAGTTTTATAGCATGATATCCGTATGTGTGAAAAATAGCCTTATCTTTTATTTGAGAAAATTCATTTGCAAAATCCCATTGTTGCTCAACACTTCTGTCAATTATATCTAATATTTCAACCATTTGAATTTGTCTCGAAGGATAAGTCTCTAATCTTTCTTCAGGGGTTTGTGCACTAGCCACTTTTTGGTTAAATTTTGACATATCTCTAACCTGTACAATAAGAGGAGCCCTTGAATAATCTTGATATCCTGCAGAGTCTATTGGAAAACCCTTATATGTAACGGGCGGGATTATATATGTTGACCATTTTCTTAGATCTAAATTTACCGAAACATTTATTTGTGTATATCCAGTTTGTCCAAATTCTCCCCACGAAGGAACAACTTCGATTGGTAATGCTCTATAAAAATAATGAGGAATAGTGTCAATAGAAAAGTTTTCAAAAGAAGGTGGATAAGGAAAATAATTCAAAGCAACTTCATCTTTTGTTAAACCTTGTTTTAATAAGTCAACTTCAAAAAACAATATTTGTGCACCAACGCTTATATCATGTAGGAAAAATTCTCCATTTTCATTTGTATAAACAACATTTTTGAAAGTTGGATGAATATTTAAACCATCCAATGGAATTCCATTTAAAAATTTATTATCAAATGTAGAAGTTTCTATATTAAAATATTCATTTAAATGATCACGTGGATAATTATCTTCGCTTGAATCTAAAGGTCTAAAGTTTAATCTCAATCTATTTCCATCTGCATCTAATGAGTTTGGGGTTTCAAAATCATTTGATGAATTAAATATTCCAATTGGAACATTTCTTAATGGAATTCTAATTTTATTACCATCAGAGTCGGTTAATTTTTGAACAGCCTCAAGTTTACCAAAAACTACTCCAGTTGCAGATTCTCTTAAAGAATATTCTCCGCTTACTTTGTTGTAAATATTTAAAGTGTTAAGAACATCAAAACTTCTTTCTAATTTAATGTTTGCATAAAAATCATCAATTGGCATATCTTCAAAGAACACATAAGAAGTTGTTCCTGCAGTAAACAAAGAATTCATAGATTGTAAAAATCTATTTGTAATAGAATCTTTTTGTGATTGTGATAATTTTGTATTATTGACTTGAGAAAAAGTTCTTCCTGTAATATGATCTAATGCAAAAGAAACGTGATTGTTTGTTGAAAAAGTTGTATAAGAACTTCTTGTTAGTAAATCATCGGCAGAAGGTGGAGAATAAGGTGTGTCTAATATAAAATCCATTCTTATTTCAGGACTGAATATGTTATTTTGTTGTGTATTTCTTTTCCACAAAACAGTAGTTGGATTTGCAGATAAAAAAACACCATCAAAAACCCCAAGCTCTATTGGAACACTTTCTGTTGTACCAAATTTTAAAACAGCAGGATCAGTTGAAACAGAATAATTATATTCATTGATGTCTGTGTTAAAAAAATAAATTGTCGTACCAGTTCTGCTTCTATTTATTAAAATTTCTTCTTGCATGTTAATAGTTATATTTTTTTGCCGTTTTTATGTTGTAACTATTTGATTATTAAGCAATTCTGATTTTTATGTCTTTTTCAGGGAAACGCACTTCGAACATAGAAAGTGGGGTACTAAATATAGTATTGTCTATAAATTCTATTTGAGTTTTATAAACCCCAGCTGTAGTATCTTCCGTTCTCCCTCCAGTAGCTTGTGAACAAAGAGTAGATGAATACGCACCATTTTCAATATTATAAAATCTAACATCAACAACGTTTATTACTCCAGGAATTTCTCTCAAAATGTCTGTTAATTGAGAAACATATATATGTTGATTCATTTGCCAATTATCTGTATCAAAAAAGTCTTTAATTTTTAATATAGAATTTAATTTTACTTCGCTACCATTATATGTTTTATCTATAAATAAATCAGCTTGAACTTCTATGTTTACAAATTTTCCATCATTAATTTCAATAAAATCATTAATCATTCTATATGGAATCACATAAGTTGCCAAATTTCTTTTAACTTCCCCTGTTGATGTTGCGTTTAATCTTCCATTTGCATCTTTAGTTAGTATATATAAGATAACTTTATTATCATTCACTTCTCCATGAATTCTAAATGGGGCACCAAACTTTCCAGGTATTTGATATGATCTCGAAATGTAATCTTCTAGGGTAACACATCTATCTTGTGAAGCAAAATTTGAAGCTATAAAATTCTTTATTTCACTAACAGTAGGAAGACCTCTTCCGCCTATAGCTGGAATTGGGTTATTTGCTCTAATAGAAGATAACACTGATTGGTTTATAGATGCATCAGATCCTAATATAACCCCTTTTACATTACCAACAGATTGTAAAACATTTGATCCCACGTTACTTAAAATTCCTCCACCAATTCTATATTTTATATACAGCGTTGAATTTCCAGGAACCATTTCTCCTAATGATGGATTTAAAAGTAAAGAAGATACATTGAGGCTGGTTGTTATATCACAACAACTTGTACTTGTTAAATTTGTTAAATATTCTTCATATGAATCATAATTTTCAGATCCCCCGCCAAAAGTTAATTTACAAGTTCCATCAGACATAAATTCTTTAATAAATCTTTTTGATACCTGTAAGTATTTTCCTATTTTTACTCCATTAACTGATGGTTCATTATCATCTTCAACAAAAATTTTGTCTGTTGCTAAATAATCAACTTCCCAGAATCTTTTTGAGTTGTCATGAAAATCTTCATATGTAGGAGTTTTATTTAATCCAACCCCAGGTTCTACCATTACATCAACTATTTCCAAAACATTTGTTTCTGGAAGTGTAATTTGCATGAATGGTTTTTCTTCTCCAGATACAATTTCTACTTTTAATATTTTTGAAACTCCAGCTTTAACCATTTCTCTTTTGAGAATTCTATATTTTACAAGATCTTGGTTTCCGTTTAATACTGGTTGTATTGTTCTATTTGCTTTACCGTCTTCACTAAAGTCACTAGAAAAATCGATATCATAAACAGTTTCAAAAGTTTGTCCCCCTCCTCCAATTTGAAGTCCTGTTCTTAAAACTGGTGTATATGAATAATCGGGCCCATTTGCTGTAGTTGGAACTTCTACAATTACGTCTACAATTGTAAGTGCAGGACGAACTCCTGGAACCTTAAATCCAAATGTTTTTGCCATTCTGTACACAGAACTTCTTTGTGTTACTCCATCTATAAAAAGTTCATTATATTTCTTATCAATTGAATAAGAAAGTAAATCTCCAACATAAGAATTTAATTCCAAAAGCGCCATACCTGGGGAAGCAACATTGAAATCTTGCCATTGATCTGGGAAAAAAGCTTTTAAATAATTAATTAAATCTGTTCTTATGGTTTGAAAATCTCTACTTAGATAGTTAACTTGTTTAATTCCAACTATTGACTGAGTAAATTGTGCGTTTAAATTTAGATTTGCCATTTTTTAATTTTTTAAGATTGAACATATATGCTTACAGAAACAGAGTCTTCTATTTTTAAATCATTAATGATATAATAAAGAGATAAATGTAAAAGATTTGATTCTTCTTCGAATTCAAATTTTATTTTTTTTACACTTATTTCTGGAAAAAATTCCGTAAGCTTCTTTTTTAACTCATCAGTTAAAATAGATTCACTTATCGGATCCCATATTTCCATAATGTAATCATATAGCGGGGAATAAAGTTTGTTATTCATTACCCTTTGTCTCTTTTTTAAAGTTAAAAATGCTGTTAAATTAGACCTTATAGCGTCAGTATCTAATTCTGTATATCCGATTACGCCTCCGTTGTATGTTTCTGTAAACGGAAACTTTATTCCTAATGATTGCATAATTGTTTTGTTTAAATATAAATATTGCTTAAAAAAAAATAAACATTTATATTTTTCATTAAGCATTTGTGAAAAATAATAAACTGAGATATTTATAATAAAAAAAGAAAATGTCAATTTTTAGAATCTACCCATCAAAAAGCAATACGATTGCTTCTGGAGTATATAGCAGTATAAATTCAGGACAAAATTCTGTAACAGACCTATGGTATGGTGGCGGAGGAACTGACACTGCTCCAAGTAAAAGAAATTCAATTAGCAGATTTTTACTTAATTTTGATTTATCTGATTTACAACAAAAATTTAGTAGTAAAGAAATTAATGAATCTTTAGTGTCTTCATATAAATTAAAGCTAAAAAATTCAAAGCCAAGCGATTTGGCTCTTGAAGATGAATATGAATATGATGTATTATTCAAAAAAGTGGCAACTTCTTTTGATTTAATTTTTTTCCCAATAAATAAATATTGGGAAGAAGGAAGAGGATATGATTTAACAAAAGAAATTTACGTAGCAAGACAGTTTGGAAATTATCAAGTTTCTGGTGTTTCTAATTGGAATAGTGCAACTTCTACTGTAAGTTGGAATGAACCAGGGGTATATGAAAACCCAACTGCATCCACAGCGTTTTATACTACACAACATTTTGACATAGGAAACGAAGATATAGATGTAGACATAACAGATATAGTTAAAAATTGGTTGAGTGGCGGTTCCCAAAACTACGGTCTAGGAATCGCATTTAGAAGAGATTATGAAATATTAAGTACTGACACAAGATATATTTGTTCGTTTTTTACAGAAAAAACAAATTCAGCATTTAAACCATTTTTGGAGGTTAATTATAATCAAGTAATTCAAGACGATAGAAAGCAAGTTTCAAACAATAGGCCATCAAATCTATTTTTTTATGCTTTTAGTGGGCATAACTTTGCAAATGTTAATTTAACAGCTGTAACAGTTGATATAAAAAAGGGGAATACAGTTATTTATTCTGATTTGATTCCAAACCAACTTTCTACTGGAATATATTACATTAATGTTTGGATGTCTGGAGCAACAGCTGGAGAAAAATATACTGACACCTGGAAAAATGTAAGCTTTAGTATTTATGATAATCAAAATATAGAACAATCTTTTCAAATACAAAAGAATTATTTTACAGCTACCAAACCTTCAATTAATGATTATGTAATAGAAACATATGGGGTAGAACAAGGAATGATTGTTCATCAAGATGAAAAATTAAGAATATATTGTGACTTAAGAGTTAATTTTAGCACAAGTAAACCGTCTACGTCTTATTCTTTACAATACAGAATAATTATGAACAATCAAGAAGAAGTTGTTCCATGGACAGAGGTCAACCAAGCTGTATTAGATGACTGTAAAACCAATTATTTTGATTTAGATGCTTCCTGGTTACTACATAACCAAACCTATCAAATAAGCTTTAAAATAAGCGAAGCTGGAACCCAAAGAGTAATGCCAGAAAGAATAGATTTGCGTGTGGTAAAACCTTTTTAATTAATCCTTACGTGATTAGATAAAAGATTTTGTAACCAACCATCTACTGTGTATTTTTTTAACTCATCGGATATTGAAGTTTGCAACAAAGGTTTTTGTGGGTGATGTGAGTGCGTTAACAACAGCCTAATTATTAGGTCAAACAATCTAACTGCCTCATCTCCAAAAATAGATGGATGAAGTGAATCTGAAAAATCGCCAAAAGATTTTAAATCTTTGTTTTTTTCAAAAGGTTTTAAATCATTTCCCCTAAATTTTCCTCTTGGAGAATACATGTTGATGCTTGTTGACACTAAAGTTGCTTGAGAAAATTTTGTTAGCAAATCTTGATTGTTTGTCGTAGAAGGAGGTGTTGTAGCAGTTGGAGTTGCTTTTATGTTATAATTAGCTGGTAAGTTTTTATATTCTTGAATGGTTGTTGTAAAGCTCCATGTTTTATATTTTTCTTTTGCTGCTTTAATTTCTGAATCTAACCAATCAATTGTCATTTTTCTTACTGAATAAGAGTTTTTATCGTTTTTTAATTGAAAGTTTGTTTTTAATTCTGTTATAACTATTGTCCCCACAAATCTTCCATTTGTGTCTATTTCTAAAAACGTATTAATGTTATGTGTTATTTTTTTTGGACTTTCTTTTATTTCTGTTTTATTTATTTGATCAACTTGTTTTAATCTTAAATACGATGGGGTTTCTGTATTTATAATAAAGTTTTCTCTGTTCAATTTTCCAGCAATAAGTAATGTTTCTCTGTTTTTTAATATTAAATCTGCATCATTTCTTCCTTGTATCGCAACATCAGAATCTTGTGGAAATATGGACATTAATTCTTGAGAACTTTCTATTTTTCTATTAGATATAAATGTAGTTTCGTTAAATATTTTTACAGATTCTTCATAAAGTTGCCCATTTAATTTTAATTTTGATGTAATAATTGGACCTATCCAATATCTTGTTCCTGAATTTTCTTTGGAATTTTCCATTATAACAAAAACCATTTCTCCCACTTGTGGCCTTACGTGAAAAAATTCTGGAAGAAGAGGTACACATATAACTAATTTGTTGTCTGGTATATTTTGATCTTTTCCTGCGTAATTATTATAATTTTCATCATTACTTGACATCTTTCCTACAATATTTCCATTTTCATCTAGTTTTACTATTCTAACTCTTATTCTGTTCTGTTCAGAATTATCATTGGTTCCAAATGGAACAACAATAGCAGGCCAAACAGTTCTATTATTTGCTAAAGAACCACTGTAATCTCCTATTCCAGATTGTTGTAAACCGCTTTGCGATAAAATATCTAAACCACTTGCTCCGCCCATTTGTTAATTTTTTTTAATTTCTTCAATAGTTTTTAAATATTCCAATTCAATTTTATCCATTTCATCAAGCATGCTTATGACTATTGATTTTAATTCAGCATGTTTTTCTGCCATTTTTTGAGCATACTCAAGTAAATCTTTTTTATTTTTTTTATTTTCTTCCATATTAATTTGCAACTCCAATTCCCTCTTGGGCATTAATAGTTGTTCCAATAGATGCAACAGGCCCTCCTGCATTTGCTCCATTAGCATTTACAGTTCCTCCTGGAAAAATACCAATATCAACTCTCATATCATTTTGTATTGAATCTACCAACTCTTCACATATGGCAACAACTAATAATTCCATAACATTCGGAGCTCCATTTACAAGTGGGCCACGTGGTATTCCAATGGAATCAAATCTAGATATAATAGCATTTGATATAACTTCAGAATTTAATCCTGATCTTGTTTTTTGTGCTAAAATTTCATAAACAGTTAAATTTCTATTGAATTCAAAGGAATCGCTAATAAAAGTCAAGAGCAATTCTGATACTTCATCTGCTATGTTTAAACTTGGGTCTATATCTATAAATGGGAGTGCCATAATAAAAATTAAACGTTAAACGGTAATTCAATTGTGTTTTCTGATGGTTGCAAAGCTGGTTGCACAACTTTTAAAAGCGCCACTTGTGTTGCTGATTTTTGTGCTTTTTTTCTTTGTGCACCACCATATTTTATATCATAATTAGCTTTCATTTTTTCTGTCTTTCTTTTCATTTTTTCCTGGGCTCTTTTAGCTATATATTTTTTAATTAATTTTTTAACTTTTTCAATAACATATGCCAAAATAAAACCTATCGCCATATTCAATATTAAGTTACATAATATAATCATTAAAGAAACTTTCTTTTTTTGCACTTCCGTTAGATTGTTTTTATCATATCCACCTTTTGTAATTTCACAACTTGATGCTGGGTAACAATCAGTTTTAAATGTTGGTGGAACTGGGGAATTTGGCATACCGACTAAATACCCCATCAATCCATTCATCAACATTACATATGCATCTCCAGCAACACCATTAGCTTCTCCAGGAACTGTACCAATAACTCCCACGAAAAATGGTTTTAATAAACAAGTTATAGATGAAATTAGTGTCTCTAAAAATTTTTGAATAAAACTTTTCGATCCTGTTTTTGCATTTGACAAACTGCTGTCTCCAGATGTTTTTTTCTGAATTTGATTTTGAGTAAAACTAAAGACATTAGACATAGCTTCTTGTGGAGTTACAGTTTCTCCTCCAGGCAATCCTGGTGGAGCTGTTTTAAATAAATACATTGGATCGTCTGGTATACTAATGTTTACACCTTGGCAAGTAATTTGAAATGAAAGATTTCCGTTTTGTATCTGTTCTAGTTTTTTTAATTTATTATATTCCACTTCTCCATAGTTTATGTTTGCTGGACTTGATAAACTAAAAATTTGATCTCCTCCACAAGTAGCTTCATCAATAAGATCACTCATTCTTTCATCGCTATTTACTAGTTCATTTTCCCCAGTGTTGGCTTTTTTTGGTTTTCCAAAAATCAAAACCATAAGTTCTTGTAAAATTCTTGTTTTAAGAGCTTCAACTACTATAGACAAAGAGCTTTTTATAATTCCAGAGTTTAACCAATTATAGTTTATTTTTGACAATTCTTTTTTTTGATCTGAAGTTAAACTTCCAGGCGGCATAATAAATGTCGTATTATTTGAATCTAACTTAATTTTCATTGCTGTACACAATTGGGCCATTCCTTGTAATATTAACGATATGAGCTTTTCTGTTCTAAATAATTCATTAAGAAATGCAGTTAATATTAACTGTGGATCAATACCCATCGATCTCAATACTTTTATCATATAATCAAACATAGATACCCCATCTTCTTTTTTGATTTTAAATTTTTTCAAAAAAGGTATGTCTGCTAAGTTTTTCATTGTTCCCATTTGGGAAATCAACTTTGCTTGGCTTTCACTTAATGGTTGATCTAATGGTACTGTGTATGCCATTATTTTTCTTCGTTATCTGTTTCTGTAATAACTCTTTTGTTTCTTGTTTTTTCCACTTCCTCAATTCTGTCAGAAATAGCGTCTTTCCAACTATCTGGAAGATTAACATTTATATCTCCAGTTATTTCATCTTTATAAACAATACTTTTAATTTCCTTAGCTAGAGTTGCTAAGTCATTTGTTGAAACTGAAGCTAAATTTAAAAATGCAACAGCATTTTTTCCCATTAACACAAACTGCTCTGCGGTTTCCATTTGGTCATCAGCTTTTCTGTATCTATCTAAAGCAAGTTCTCTTTCTTCAAGTTTGTTTTTGAAAACTTTCTCTATTAAATTTAGATACCCATCTTTTGAAATTTCTAATTTTTCAGCCATAACTATTATTTTTTTATAAATATGTGGCTAAAAAAAAATCAATCTTCTCTTTTTTGCACAAAATCTTGTTTTAAAACTTTATAGACTATTCTAAATCTATGCAAGGAATAAGTTATATCTTTTGTTTCTAGTCCAGTATTTTCTTTGATCAGTTGATAAACTTGATTTTTATTGTAAACTCCTAATATTTCATGATTTTTAAATATTTGTATAATAGCATCACCAACTTTTTGATCATTTTTTGACAACGAACTTTTATTTAACTCTGTTTCTATTGAATTAATAATAAAATTAAATAGGTCTAACGATACATCTTCTTTTACATATGGTTTTGGATCTTCTATTTTTTTATTGTCGGCTTCTTCTTTATTAGAATCATAATCATAAAGAATTTTTACACTTTTTGAATATTCTTTTTTGTTTCCAAGAAAATAATGTTTTGCTATGGTTCCAAAATAAGAAAATGATTTTGTTTTTCTCCATGGATTAAAATTTGAAAATTTAAGATATAAAAAAGTGAAACAGTCCTTTTGTTGTGTTCTTGCGTCTGTGTCTGGAAGAAAAAGTCTGTAGTTAAAAAGAATATTCTCTACCAGCTTTTTTAGCGGAGTTTCTATTTTATTTCTAAAAATTTTCTCTCTTTGTTCTGCACGATCTACAATTTGTAAAACTTCATCTTTTCTTCTTTGCATTTCATTGCAATAAAATTTATTTACAACTCTTTTTTCTTTTTCTGCTTCTTCGTGTTCTTCTTTTATTCTATTTTCGTAAAAGAACTCGTTTAAATAAAGAAAATCAATAATTCCAGTTTCAGTATCATCTGTCCAATAGGTTTTAATACTTTTTTCATCAAGAGCTAATTCTTTGACTTCAGTGATTACTTCAGAAAGTTCATCTTCAATTTCTTCATTTAATAAAGCTGAATCCTCTGGGCTTAGAGTGTCTTCAATTTTTAACCTTCCATCACACTCTTCACTTAAAGAAAACAAAACTCCATTTTCATTTTGTTTATCAAAACTTTGTTTTTTATTCTTTTTACTGTTTTTCTTCTTCATAGACTTTATTTCTATCTTCATCAAAGAAATATTCTTTTTTAGCTAAATCCATCCAAAACTTTCCTTCAGCTGGAGTTATTCCTCCTTTTTCTATTGGAATTTGTGAAATATTACCTGGAATTTTACAATATATGTGTTTGAAAACGTCACTGTTTTTTGCTTTAAATTCATATCCAATTCTTGGAACACACATTGCTTTTACATCATTATATACCATTCTCATTAAAAACTCATAATAATGACTAATTTTTATACTTTCTTTGAATGGGTAATATTTTCCATCTTCTTTTTGTTCGCTATATTCTTTAATCCCACTTACTCTAAACATTGTACCAATAGGAACCATACAATTAAAGCGGTTTAAAAGATTAATATCTACTTTTCCAGCTTCTTCTGAGAGTCCCTCAGCCCAAGGAGCTTCATTAAGTAGACCATTGAAAATTCCATTTACTGTATTTCTAATGATTGGGAAAAAAATTGAAATATTTTCATTTTCAATTGCATATAAGTTTGCTTGCAAAAACCAGTTTAACCCAACAACATCGTTTGGTTCTATTGCAGAAAAGAATTCATATTCATTTTCTAAAGCAATATTAAATGTTTCATTAAAAATTTTTGGAAAATTATTAATACTAGATGATTTTAGAAAATAATTTACTCTTCCATCAGTTTCTAATATTTGTTCCTCTAACAACCCTTGTTGATTTTTCTTTCTTAAAATAAGTTTAGGATTGTTAAGTGCATTTTTTAATAAATTAAGTTGTTCTTCAGAAAAATCTTCTGAGTGCAACACTAATAAATCCACATTATGACTTTGTTTAGAAACACTATAAAGAGTTTCTTCTAATGTGATTAAATTACTTAAGTCGTCTATAAATATAGAGACAAGTATGTTACTGTTTTTTAAGTCCTTCAAGTTCATTGATTCTTTCATTTTTATATTCGTTAATAATATTTAAAAAGCCTTCTTTTTCTCCATCTTCTGTATATCTTTCGAGAGTTTTTTCATAAGACTCTTGAATTTCGTTGACATCTAATTCTCCATTTAACCATTTATCAACGGCAACACCTAGAATTTCTGCTGTCTGGAAAATATCTCCATTAACAGTCCAAAATCCATTATCTTGTGTTACATACTCTTTTCCACCATATGAATTCCATCCTACAACATGAGTTCCAGATGCCATTGATTCAAGAGGGAGGGTTCCAAATCCAGCAACATCATCTGTATACAAAACAAATGCGCAACTTTGTAATCTTTCTGCAAATTCTTTTTTGGACAATCCACTTAATTGAATAAACCTAACCCACCTTAAGTGTGGATAAAAAGCTTGAAATGTTTTTATAATGTTAAATGTTTTCATTTGATTTTCTTGACCTCTGTTTCCAGTAAATCCAATCATTGGATATTTAGAGGATTTTTTTCCAGGAACACGGAAAATCTTTCTATTGATTCCTTGTGAAAAGTTTTTAATTCTTAAACCAGGCATAACTGTATTTAAATATTCTGTAATTGCATCTGATACTGAAATTACATCAAAAACACCCATTCCTTGCCATGTTTCTCCAGTATTTAAGGCATTAAGAACATAAAACCAACTTTGTGCTAAAACAATTTTTTTACAAGCTACTTGTGCAGTTTTTTTCATTACATTTGGAAACCCTTCTGGAATTATAAAAAAATCTTCAGGATTAACATTCAAAGGTAAACACGCCTGTTTTGTTCCATCATTATAAACAATATCTTTATCTCCAAGTGGAATAAATTCAACATCTGAATAATCAAAATCTAACCATGTTGGGTTAAATTTTTCAAATATTACAACTTGTTTATTTTGTTTTCTTGATTCTTCATAAGATGCCTTTTGATCTTGTCTTGGTTCAAAAACGATTTTAGAATTATATCCCCCGTCTTTTAATATTTTTGCCAATTTTATCAAAACACTAATTCCGCCACTGGGAGAATTTAATGCAGGACAATAGAAATAATATTTTGATTCATTATTTCTTACTTTTTCAATTACAGATTGAACTAATGTGTTGTGATCAATCTGTGTGTTATCAATAACTTCTTTTTCCATATTAATTTTTTTACAATTATTTAAATAAATTATACTTATTTTTAAAAATAAAATAAATGGTTATTTTATTTTTTTACTTTTATTTGTTTTTTTTTATTTTTTAATTTTTTTGTTACAAGAATTTCTTCTTTTGTAATTGGTTCTGTTTGAGAAAGCGGTTTAATTGTAGTGTTAGAATAAATGTCCTGAGCTATTTCTAACAATTTTTCTGCATCTTCTGCTCCAATAACTCCATCAGAAATATCAACACTTTTCATTACTACGTTTTTTAAAGCAATAATTTTCTGTTTTGTTATTTCACTTGTTTTAATTTCTACTTCAAAAGAAAAATATTCTGGATTTATTCTTGTGGAAAAAGTTTTATATATTCTAAAATCATTTATCAAATCTTTTTCAGCTTCGTTTTGAATTTTATATATTTCAACAGATTTATTGTTTATATGCATTTGTTCATGTATAGCTTTCAAGTGAGATTTGTTTTTTTCAATATAATCAAACAAATCTTTTATAACCTCTTTTGTGTATTGAATCCTTTCATAATCTTGAATTGCTTGTTCTCCATTTATGTTTTTTAAAATGTTAAGATTATGTGGGTTTGGTTGCGAAAAAAGTAATTTATTTTCTATTTCAGGTTCTGAATTTTCTTTTCTTTTTCCAAATAAAACATTCATTTGTTCTGGAGTTAATTCAATCTTAGAGTTTGAAACTCTTGTTTTTAACTGAGAAATTGGATCAAAGCAAACTTCGGTTTTGTTTTTATTAATATCTTTGTTTATTATTTTAGAAAAATCTTCTCTATATTTTCCTTCCATAATATCATTAATAACACTAGCCTTATCTCTTCCAAACTCTTTAATTGAATCATAACTTGTTTTTTCTTTTATCTCTTCTTTTTCTACTTCATAAAAGTCACTTATAACTTCTTGTACCATTTCTTTAAAAAAGTCTTCGTTTGAGATTTGTTTTGCCATGATTCTTGACAATTCTTTTTGAACCATGTTTTTCATTTCTGTTTTTACAGAATTTTTAATTTTCTTTTTCATAATTTTTATTCAAATAATTTTTTTAGTAACATTTCGTTGTTTAAATCTTTTAAATGTTTAAGTGTATAATCGGCCTCATCATATTGATTGTATAATCTATCAATTTTAATTGATGTTTTTCCTTCTGGTTTTGCTTGAATTGCCAATGGAGATGCATCCACCAAAATATCACAATAATTCCATTTGTCGGCATCATCTTTTGCTATTTGTACATTTCTTGCTCTACATCCAGTTCTGTGTAGAAAGAAATAGTTTGCAGATATTGCAGATGCTTTTAAATCAGTAATTAAAACAGTTTCAAATAACCCTTTTTGTAATCCATAAGCCTGAATTCTGTTAAAATGACTCATTGCATTTTGATATTCTTCTGAATCTCCAAAGATTCTAAATGGATGTTTTTCATACATAAATTGATTTAAAGCTTCTTGGGGTGTTAAAATTTTGTTCTCAAATGATTTAAAATTTTCAAAAATAACATTTTCTTCCTCTGGCTTAAATGCGTTTTCAGTTTCGAATTCTTTTATTTCTTTAAATTGATAATGATTTAACAAATCTGGAGAATCAACAGGCAATGATATTAATTCTTTTATTCTTGCTTCTATTTGTTTTGTCTTTTCTTCAAAATCTTGTTCCGTTGGTTCTTTGTATTGAAATTCTTCATTCATTTCTACAATGCTTTCGTTGTGAATGAAATGTTTTCGATATTGCTTGTCAAAAGCATCAAGATAGTTTCTGATAACACCATCAATTGAAATTCCTAATTTTTTCATGTTAGTTAGTTTATTTGTTTCTTAATTAATCTTTGTTGAGTTCTAAATGTGTTGTTTTGCTCAGCAACATACAATGTACACAGATGAGAGCATATTTCCGCCTGAGCATCTAAAGTTCTAAAATGCTTCTCTATTAAATATATATCAGAAAGATCACTTATCATCCATAAAAAAGAATTCATTTTTTCTCTATCAAATTCAAATTCCTCATCTTTAATACAACTGAGTTCTGAGTCGTTTACATATAAACATCTTCGTATTATTGGGAAGACAACTACATTCACACACTCCCTTAATTGTGGAAGTTTTTTGTTAGAATTATTTTCAAGTATTAATTCCCTGGCTACATTAAAAGACCTTATAACTTTATCTTTCATTTTGTCTGAATGTATTCCATCTATCAGCCCAGAATCGTACCAATTTATTTCATTTTTTAAGTACATTTTTTTTTATTTTATGCACATAATATAAAAAAAGCCTCTACAATAGTAAAGGTTTTTTTTAAAAAAAAATTTTTTGTATTTATAATTTTTTTGATTATATTTAAAAAAAAGAAAAACTATGAAAGACAAATCAATAAAATTAAGCATAACGCTTCCTCCAGAAATTATAAAAAAATTAGATGATGGCGATTATAATCGTAGTAAGTTGATAATACGATTGTTAAAAGAATATATAGAAAAAAACAAAAAATAATTTACACGACCTGTTCTGTTTTTATTTTTTTCTTCTATTTATAATAAACACTAAAAATTATTTATTATGGGAAGAAGAAAAATAAATTTAGAAAAGCAGAAACAGACAATTGCTGTAAGAATACCTAATGAATTATATATTCATTTAGAGGAAATAAAAAATAAGTCTAAGTTTATTGAATGGTTGTTAATTGAACATTTTAATCAGGTTAAAAATAAATGATATGCCTAAAAAATTAACAACACAAGAATTTGTAGAAAAAGCTAAATTTGTACATGGAGATAAATATGATTATGGTTTAGTTGAATATATAAATAATCACACAAAAGTAAAAATAGTGTGTCCAACACATGGAGAATTTTTACAAATAGCGCATGATCACATAAATGGATGCATATGTAAAAAATGTGCATTTGATAAATTTAAAATCCCATTAGATGTTTTAATAAAAAGATTTGTTAAAAAGCACGGAGAAAAATATGATTATTCAAAAGTAACTTATAAAGATGAAAAAACAAAAATAATCATTACATGTAAACTTCATGGAGATTTTAAACAAACGCCAGGAAGTCACATGTTTGGTAGTGGATGTCCAAAATGTAATGGAAGACACTTTAATTACTCAAATAATGATATAATTAAAAGATTTAAAAATATTCATGGAGATAAATATGATTATTCAAAAATAAATTATATTAATGCCAATACAAAAATAACTATTATAAATAAAGATTATAACACAGAACACCTTATATTACCTTATAATTATCATGTAAAATGTACTAAACACAATGCTGTTAATAAAACAGATTTTTTAATAAAGCAATTTGAAAAAATTCATGGCAATAAATATAATTATGATTTTGTAGAATACAAAGGGGACAACATTAAAGTAAGTATAGTTTGTAATAAACATGGTTTATTTTTACAGACTCCAAACAATCACCTTCGAAGAAAAGGGTGTCCAATTTGTAAAGAACCTACTGGAGAAACACAAATTAAATTCATGTTGCTTAAATTTGGTATTTGTTTTAAACAGCAAAAAAGATTTATCGATTGTTATGATAAATATACACTTCCTTTTGATTTTTATTTGTTAGACAAAAAAATTTGCATAGAATTTCATGGAATACAACACTATGAACCCATTGAATGGTTTGGTGGAGAAAAAATGTTTAAATCTCAGCAAAAAAGAGATAAAATAAAAATGGAATATTGTAAAAACAACAAAATTTTACTTGTAGTTATAAAATATAATGAAAATATAGAAGAAATGTTGTTAAAGGCTAATATTATTTCAAAGTAGTAAATTTTCCATCCTCGTCCATTATAATTAATTGTGCTTTTTTGTCATTGTGAATGATTACTAAAGAGTTTACCCAGTTGCTAGGGCCATTATTATATCCAACACGTAAATTGGTAAATGTTCCAACCATTATAGTACCCATTTTTCTAGTGGCCGTATGCCCGTGTCCCAATACACATTTTATACTTAAAGAACTATAAGAATTTAAAGACCCTCTTGTTCCCGAACTTCCAACAGAACTGTGTTGCGCAAGCTCCCAAGAATTAACAATAAAACTATCATTTGCCGTTAAACATTTGATTTTAGGAAATTTTTCATTTATTAAGTAAGGAATAATTCCGTTTTTTGCTTTTCCTTCTAATAATATTGATGCAAATTTTACATATTCTATTGAATTTTTACAGGTGCTCATTTTGCGCCAATCTTGCATTAACCATGTTGATACAAAATCATCATGATTGCTTTTTACAACAACAACATTAAATTTATTTAATTGTTCAAGCCAATTTAGCATCTCGTCTATTTCTTTTTTCAAAGAATTTTTATTTTCTTTTTCCAATTCATATTGAATAAAAGGATTGTTAAATTCGTGATGATTTATGGATTTAGCATTAAACAAATCGTGAAGAACAATGTGTTCGGGGTTTATTTTTTTACACAATTCCATACCACAGTCTACAACTTTTTTGTTGTGGTCACCCGAATGAATGTCTCCAAACACAACAGCACCACAACTATTTATTTTTTTCACTTCTCCATTAGAAACTTTAAAATGAAGGTCTGTAAAAGATCCAGATGAATTTGCCGTAACTTGTCTACAATAAAATTTATCTTCATTAACAATTTCTACAATTACAAACGAATATGTGTGATTAAATGATCCTTTTTTTCCTAATAGAGTGTCAGTATAGTTTTCTTTTGTTACAGAGCCAGTTGTCATCATGAATTTTTTATCATATCCTTCTAAAACATGCATAGTTTTAAAATGTATTGATGGATGTGCCAAAATACAACTTTTTTTAGAGCTTATACCTTGAATTCCTCGCAATGGATCAGAATTTGTAGGCTGAATTTTAATGTCTCCAAGAACAGTTAACTTTGAATTTAAATCTATTCTGTTTGCGTTCAAATATTTAACAAGACTCGGATGCCAAAACTCACTTTCTTTATCTGCTTTTGAAAATATTGATGTTGGATTTTTGTATCTATATGGAACGAGAATTAATTGTCCTTTTAAAAAATTACTATATGCCTCTATGTTTTTTATAAATTCTGCATTTGGAAGGGTGTTGTTTTGAGCAGATGAAATTAAATAATATTTTCTCCCTTTATCAATTTGTGCTAATTTTGCTAATTTAAAATGTTCGCTTTCTACAACTATATCTTCTTTTTCTTTAAAACCTTCTAATTTTTTTGAAAACCATCTGCGAATTGTTCGTTCATCTTTTTCGAAATAATCTGTTAAAATATTCATTCTCTGTTGAAAAGTCATTGATTTATCTTTGTAGATTCTACGTGCATAATCAATATCTGTCTGTTTTAGGTTTTTGAATTTCATAGTCTTTGTTTTGTTTTTTTGCAAATATATAAAAAAAAATTCAATAATGCAAAATTTATTCTATTTTTCCAAATTTTTCATACTGTTCAATGTCTCCCTTTAGTATGTCTATAATTAGTTCATTAAAGTGAATTTTTGGTTCCCAGCCCAATATTTCTTTTGCTTTTGTTGCATCACCAAGTAAAAAATCAACCTCTGATGGTCTAAAATATTTTGGATCAATTTCAATTAATAATTGTCCAGTTTTTTTATCATATCCCTTTTCATCTATTCCATCTCCTATCCACTCAATTTCATATCCAAGATATTCTGTAGCAACTTCAATAAAATGTCTAACAGAATATGCCTTTCCAGTTGCTAAAACAAAGTCTTCTGGTTCATCTAATTGAAGCATTCTCCACATTCCTTCTACATATTCTTTTGCGTGTCCCCAATCTCTTTTTGCATCCAAATTTCCGAGGAGAAGGGTTTTTTTCTCTCCATGTTTTATTTTTACAAGCTCTGATGTTATTTTTCTTGTAACAAAAGTAAGTCCTCTTTTAGGAGATTCGTGATTAAACAATATTCCGTTACAAGCAAACACCCCATAAGCTTCTCTGTAATTTTTAACAATCCAATAACCATAAAGCTTTGCAACACCATAGGGGCTTCTTGGATAAAACGGAGTCGTTTCTTTTTGTGGAATTTCTTGAACCTTTCCATACAATTCAGATGTAGAAGCTTGATAAAACTTAGCTTTTGGACAATGGTTTTTAATGGCCTCAAGTATGTTTAATGTTCCAATTGCATCTACTTGTCCTGTATAATACGGTATTTCAAAAGAAACCTTAACGTGTGATTGAGCTGCTAGATTATAAATTTCATCTGGTTGTATTTTTGAAATTAAAGCTGAAATAACCAACGGATCTGTTACGTCTCCAAAATGTAATTTTAACTTATCATAAATGTGGTCTATCTTTTTTGTATTAAAAGAACTGCTCCTTCTAATCATTCCATGAACTTCATATCCTTTCTCTAACAACATTTCAGATAGATAACTTCCATCCTGTCCATTTATTCCTGTGCAAAATGCGATTTTTTTCATAATTCTATTTTGTATTTTTTGTTTTTATATAGTAAAAAATTTTTAAACCATCAAATCCAATAATAAAACACTTTTTAAAATTTATTAATAATATTTGCTATAGTTTCTATATCGCATTCTAATAAATCGTGGTGATTAGGCAAATACAAACCAAATTTATCAACTTTATCTGCATTTGTAAAAGATGATCTACCATACTTTTTAATCCAGAACGGTTTGTTTGCTATTGAGCCTGCTATTAATGGTCTTGATTCTATATTGTTTTTTTGTAACTCTTTTGCAATTAAATTTCTATTTTTATTTAAAACTGGATAACCAAGATTTGATATAAATGAGTTTTCTCTTTTTTCTATTTTAAGTTCATTGTTTTTTATTGTCTTTTGGTAGTAAAAAAAATTTTTATTTCTCATTAAGCTATAAAAATCAAGTTTTTCTATTGCTCTTAATCCAATAAACGCTTGAAGATCGGTTGATCTAAGATTAAGTCCTGGATAATAAAAGCAATACAACTCATCAAAGTCAGATGTATTCCATTCTTTTTTTAAACTTTGTTTTGCTTCATATGACAAATCTCTATTCCATCCATGACTTCTCATTGAAAGTAAAATTGTATTTAATTCTTCGTCGCTTGTATTAATAAACCCACCCTCTATTGTTGATATGTGGTGACCGAAGTACATACTATACACTGATGCAAGGCCAAACGATCCAAGCATCTTGTTTTCGTAAGTGGAACCCATGCTTTCACAATTGTCTTCTATTAGTTCTACGTTATACTTTTTACATAAACAAAGTAATTCATTAATTTTTGGAACTATTCCTAAAGTAGAAACAGAAATAAAAAGCATTGGTTTGTCACTTTGGTTTTTTTTAAATATATTTTCCAACTCATTTAGATCACAAGACAAATCTTCCAAGTTACAATCACACAATATTGGATCAAAACCTAATAAGATTGGAGTGCTAACATCTGTTATCCAACTAAGAGCTGGACAAACAATTTTATTACTATACTTTCCAGTTTCCTTGAGTGCTGCAAGTAATAATAAAATAGCAGAAGAACCAGAATTAACAAATATAGAATGTTTTGTACCAACTTTTTCTGCCCATCTTTTTTCTAGCAAAATGGTCAAATCGCCTTTTGTTAATTTAGGAGTTGGATCTTGTTTTAACCATTCTATTATTGCATTAACGTCATCTTTGTTTATTGTGTCGCTTACTAATGTAATTTTTTTCATATTATTTTCTAGCATTGTTTATGTTTTTTAAATACCAATCAATTGTTTTATTTATTCCTTCATCCAACGGTGTAAATTTAAAATCTGCAGGAACATCAGGTTTTGCTGGTTTTCTAAATTGTCCATTTGGTTTTGTAATGTCAAATTTAATTCTTTCTTGTGAAATTTTAAATCTGTCTGCTATAATGTTAACAATGTCTTTAATTGAATATTCTTTTTCATTTACAGCCATCATTGGGGTTCCAGATTTCCAATTATCAATGGCCCATAAAATTATTTTTGCCAAATCTTCTGAATATATAAATTGTCTTAATGGTGTTCCATCTCCCCAAACAACAAAATCTTGATTTAATTTTGATGCTGTGTGTGCTTTATTAATTAAAGCTGGCATTAAGTGTCCGTTTTCTAAATTAAAATTATCTTGTTCACCATAGATGTTGGTCGGTATAATAGAAATCCAATTATTTCCAGTTATTTCTCTTGCGTATTTTGTTGAATAATACAAAAGTCTTTTTGCATAAGAATAGCCGTGATTAGATGGATGTGGTTTTCCATTGTCTATTTGGTTTGCCGTTAATGGATATATCACTTCTTTGTCAGGAAATACACAGGTTGACAATATGTTTACAACGTTTTTGTATTCATAAACAATTGCAGTCCCGATTACATTGTTGTTTATAAAAAGATTTTGTAAAAAGAATCCACTATTATCATTTATATTGGCTTGCACCCCACCAACCTTTGCGGCACAGTGTATGAGTGTGTCTGGATGCTCTGTTTCGTTTATATGGTAAAAATATTGATTTATTTCGTTTATTCTTAGTAGGTCACACTGTTGTCTTGTGTGATAAATATGATCTTCTCCAAGTTGTTTTTTCAATGCTGATCCCAAAAGACCATTTGCTCCTGTTACTATTGCTTTCATAATAAAATTTTTTCTATTAATAATTTCTTGATATTTCTAACTAAATCTATATAATTTTTTGATAAAATCAAATTTTTTTCTATTCCAGGAAGCATTTTTTTATAACTTTCAGAAGTCAAACTGTTACAAACATCAATAATTTCCTTAAAATCATTGACTATGATGATTGAGCTTGTGTCAAAAAAATCTTTTATATTTGGACATCCCCAATATATAGGAACTGTTTTGGTTACAAAACAATCCATTATTTTTTCAGTAAAATAGTTTTTTTGTTTTGAGTTTTCTATACAAATGTGAAATTGAGAATCAAATAAAGGCTCTTTTAAATCTCCAAGAATTTTGTTATTATTAAAATTTTCTACACCTAAATGTTTACTTATGTAAAAATCGGTTGGATTAGAAATTTTTGTTTGTTTATAGTGTATTTTTTTTCTTAAAATATGGCCTTCTGTTATTTCTTTATGTCCAGTGATGTTTGAAATTTGAAATCTTTTTTCTATAAATGAGTATTTGTGGACCCAAGTTGTTCCAAATGGGAAAAAATAAGAGTTTTTGCAATTTTTTAAAATTTCTTCATCAAAAGTTATTATGACATCAAATTTTTCTTGATTTTTTATAACTTCTTCTCTTAATTTACATATAGCTTCTGCCTCTTTTATATGTAGGACTTTAAAGCTATCTTCAGATGGATTATATCCATGGAACCCATCAACAAAATATCTAATTTTTTTTTTATAATCAACCTCTATGTTTGGCCAATCTGGATATGTGTAAGAATTTATAATTTGCTTCATTTTATATCAATTTTATTTTTAATTGGATGAAAGAATTTTCCACCCTTTCTTCCATACCAAACAATTTCTCTTGAAAATTCTTTTTTATCCGTAAAACTCATTTTTGGATTTGTTATTAAGTTCATTTTTGTTTTTTTAAGTTCATCGATAATTCCAGCTCTACAGTTTTCAAAAAAGTTATGTATATCATAAGACAACAAAATGCTTTGTGAATCTTGATTATCAAATCTCACACTTCTGGCTTTTTGGTAATCGAAAACATCAGATAAAACTTTGTTATCTATAAATAAATTTTTATACTTACTTTGTAAAAATTTTTTTATTTCAAAATAAAAGTCATCAATTTTCTCTGATACTCTCAAATATGTAGCTTCTTCTGGAGGCCAAGACACAGATTCAAACCCAGGAACTTCCTGATCAAATCCACTTCCAGATAGTACCCCGTTTAATAATGTATCAATCTTTTTTAATTCTTTTCCAATAATTGTACAAGGATTGTCTTCTCCATATTTTATAATACTACTATAAAATTCTGAATATTTAATTCCAAAATGATATTTAAATATTATAGAAACAACTTGCAACATTCCTAGAGTGTGCATGCTTTGAATTATCCAACTATATTTAAATGATCTAATGTAATCATATTTATTCATAGTTTTTGTTTCAACAACAATTTCTTCTTTTTCTATAATACAACTTGAATCCTTAAAATCAGAATGTGCTTGAAATATTGGAATTTCAACATTTTTCAATCCAAATTCTTGCTGGTAATTTTTATCTCCCATTTTTGCATTTGGCATTATAACACAGTTATATACAACTATACCAGAATGTTGTGAGTTATTTAATAAAGAATCTATTCCTTCTACAAAAGAATCATAAGTTTCTCCTGGAAGTGGTAATATCAATTCAGTATATGTTATAAGTCCATTTGTAGTATATTTTTTTTGTAATTCATTAAAAAATTCCATTTTAATATTTGTTCTTTGTATGTTAACCAATGCCTGTTCGTTTAGCGATTGCATACTTATCGATATTCCCTTATTCATTCCAGCATCATCAAAGATTTTAGACAATTCAAAAACTTTATCTGTTGAATTTTTAGTAAAGCAAACTCTAAATTGTTTTGGATATCCATATTTTTTTTTATTCTGTGTCATTTTAATTGCATAATCTTTATCTCTTTTGAAGATTCCAAAATTAGCATCTGCTCCAAATATAAGTTCTATTTTTTTTTCTGCAAAGTAATCTAATTCTTTTATCAATCTGTCATTGTCAAACTTTCTAATTTTAGATTTAGTGGCAGAACCCCAATCACAAAAAGAACATTTAAAAGGACATCCACGGTTTGTTTCCCAAATTATCATCCAAGCATATTTTTTGTTATTTAACAAATCATCAAATGTTCCATCTAGATATGGAGATTGCATACTACTTAAGTCTTCAATAAAATTCCTTTGAAGCGATTTTACAACCTCATCGTTTTTTCTATCATAGAATGTAGTTCCAGAAATATGCTTAAGAGTTTCAAAATTAGATTGTGAATAATTTTTTAATATTTCATAGAAAGTTTTTTCTCCTTCTCCATGAACTGTAATATCAATAAATGGATTTTTTTTAAAAAAATCAGATGTTTCATTTGGAACTTGTGGACCTCCTAAAATTATTAAACAACTTGGGTTGTTTTTTTTAACCTCTTCGGCCAATTTTAAACTTAACGCCCAGTTCCAATTATAACAAGAAATTCCCAATATATCGACTTTTCCTATTCTTTTAATTAAATCATGTAATTTTTCTGTAATAAAAACAAATTCTTTAAATTCGAATTTATCTAATATAAACTTATCTGTTGATACGTAACTTGATAATACTCCAACACTATAAGGCAAATAAACTTGTGAACCATATTTGTTGTTAAATTGTACAAGTTGTATTGTATATTTTTGTTTCATGCTTATTTTTTAGGAATAAAGACCATATCAGTTTCCCACCACTCTTCTGATTCTGGAAGATGCCAGTATTTTTCGTATTTTCCATCAAAAAGTTTTTCAAAATCAGAAAATTTATTTGAAGGTGAATTGATGTGAATTGGAGGGGTTTTATCCCATTCCACTTCACTTTTAATCATATCAATATTTTGAGTATCGATAAACTCTTTTAATGTTTTTAAAACCGTTAAATCGTATCCCTGTAAGTCAGTGACTAATTTGTGAATTTTTTTTATGCCCATTTTTTTTAAAAAATTTCCCAAATTTATAGTTTTTACCTCTATTGATTTTATAGGCGAATTGTGTAAAACTCCATTTTCGTTTTTTAAATGTCCATATTCTGGATTAACTGTTCCGATTGTAGAAGAGGCATCCCAGTTTTCAAATATATTAAATCTAATAAATTCATTATCATTTTCTGTTAGGGCATAATTAAAGAATTTAAAAGTTTTTTTCATGTTAGATTTAAATCTTTCTTGACAAATTTTTACTTTATCAATATTTGCATCAAATCCATATATAATATCATAATCGTTAATTTCTTCCATTAAACCATCTCCGTTATTGATTCCGCAATAAACTAGAATTTTTCTTTCTTGACCATAAAAATTTAACATAGCTTTAAAAATTATTGTTTAACATATATATCATCACACTCTAATACATCAATTAGTTTATATCCTTTTGTTTTCATAAATTTTTTAAATTTTGATTCACTATATGCGTTTTCTATACTGAAAGCATGTATGTTTATTTTATCAAAATCTATTGTTTGAAGAACATTAAACTCTCCACCTTCTATATCTAAGCTGCAAAAATCAATATTAAACATATTATGTTGTGTTAAGACTTCGTTTATGTTGTAGCATTGAACTTCTATTTCTTTTTTAGATCCCCCAAACAATCCTATTTCATAATCTATTCTTTGTAAATGCTTTTCACAATATTCCGACTTTAATCCGCTAAGCATTGCTGGATATCCTGAAACCTCTAAAAAAATATCTTTTTTCGTTTCTTTAGCAATACAACCATTGATACAAATGCAACTTCTATTATTTTTTAGTTTTTCAAAAATAGAAGGATAGGGTTCTATACATATCCCAGTCCATCCAAGTTCTTTTTCAAAAAACAAAGTATTGTTTATAGCAATTCCATCATTGGCTCCAATATCTAAAAAAACACCATTTCTTTTATTTTTAAAGATATTTTCATTCATATATTTATCTTGTAGGTGCTGGCTGTTGTACATATTATTTTATTTTAAAAAATTTTTTAATTTATTAATATTCATAGAAACATTTGTAGGCATTGTTGGATCAAACAAATAAGTTCCTGGTTTAACATCATTTTTAGTTTGTTTTGCTAAATCCATCATAGTTTTTAATTCGGTTCCAACATTAAATACTCCTGTGGCATTTTTTTCAATTAAATCAACTATTATTGGAGCTATTTTGTCAACATAATCAAAGTTACCAATTTGATTTATAAATGCACATTCATGAGTAAATGGTTTTTTCTTTTGTGTAGTTCTTATTAGTAAATATTCACCAGCTTTTAGTTGAACATATGCATCTCCTATGAGTTTTGTGTATCCATACCAGTTTGCGCAATGCACTGGAACATCTTCTTCTGATGCATTCTCTATTGAATTGGAATAAATATAGTCTGATGAAATATGAATAATCTTTTTTTTACAAATTGAACATGTGTCAACCAAATCAGAAAGCCCGACCACATTTGTTTTCCACATTAAATCTTTGTCTGTAGAATATGTGTTTGTATTTGCAATGCAGTTAATTATTTCTTCATAGTTATTTAAATAATCATAATATGAATGAATGTTATTAAAATCAATTTTATTTTTTTTTCTACTTATAAAATCCCAATTTGTGATTTTGTGAATTTGACTCCCCAAAAGACCATCTCCTAAAATTAATCTACTTTTCATTTTTAAAATTTTTTAAAACTGTTTCGAAATAACCAAAAATTTCTTCATTATAATGTGGAGAGGCCCCAACAAAAAAAACTTCATCTAAAACTCTATTTGCAACTGGATAATCTTTAAAATCGCCAAATTCTTTGTATGCGGGGTGTAACAATAGGTTTCCAGCAAAATAATTTCTTGTTTGTATTTTATTTTTTTCAAGATATGTTACAAGTTTTTGTTTAAAATCATAATTGTCACAAATTACTGGAGTTCCAAACCAAGATGTTGATGCTTTTGGTAATTCGTTTATTATTCTTGCTTCTGGAATATATTTTTCAAATATTTTTTGTATTTTATTTTTACTGTTAACACGTTTTTTGTGAATTTCATCAAATTTTTTTATTTGAACTTGTCCAATTGATCCTTGTAAATCTAATGGTTTTAAATTATATCCTAAGTTTACAAAAAAATATTTGTGATCTATAATTTTATCATAATCTGGAAGCCATTTTGCAAATCTTTTTTTACATATTCCATTTGGTATTATGTTTTGAGATCCAACACAAGAACAATCTCTTCCCCACCAAGCTATACTTCTTGCTGTTTTTATGATTTCATAATTGTCTGAACAGACCATTCCACCCTCTCCAGTGGTAATATGATGTGCTGGATAAAAAGATTGAGAAGATGCAATTGCGTATTCGTTTAAAAATTTCCCATTCCATTTACTCCCTAAACTATCACAATTATCCAAAACAAGCATAATGTTTTTTTTGTTACATAATTCTACGAGAAAATCAATATCACATGTGTTTCCTAAAACTGGAGATAAAAATATTGCTTTTGTTTTTGAATTTATATTTTTTTCAATTAAAGATAAATCAAAATTTAAAGTATCAATTTCTATGTCTATAAAGACAGGTTTTAAATTGTTAATTACAATTGCAGATAATGTTGTTGGGAAACCAACGACAGACAAAATTATTTCATCACCATCTTTCCATCCAAAAACTTTTTTTAATGCAGCAATTAACATTAAATTAGCAGAGCTACCAGAATTAACCATAACTGAATGTCTTTGGTTAAATTTAATAGAAAAAACTTTTTCAAATAAATCAACATTTTCTCCAGCAGAAAGCCAAGAGCCTAATATAAGAGATTTTATTGCTTCTACTATTTCTGTTGAATCCCAATAAGGACCAGAATAATAAGCTGGAGTAGTTCCTGGAACAAACTTAGCATCGTTATAAACATATTTGAGTGTGTTAAATTCTTTTCCAATACTATTAATTAAATTTTCTATTTGTTCGTGAACAGATGTTTTTGTCATTTATTAAAGTTTTGTTCACAAATATAATAAAATCAAAAGAATATATCAAGAAAACAAAGGAGTTTTTTAATATAGATTATTTGGATGAATGTAATTGTGTTTTTTATAAACTAATCTAAAGTTTTTTTCTGTTAAAAAATGACTACAAACACGCTTTTCGAAACAATTTCCTCCATATATTGGAAAAAAATTGGACAATGGATGATTTGTGTTAAAGTTTATTTTTTTCATTTTTTCTACATCTGACAAAAAAACTTGATCTGAAAAAAACACACTATAATAAAACTTATCAAGATGTTTTTCCTCTTCTTCAATCATTTTAAAAGTTCGTTCTTCTTCTCCAAGGCCACAATTTACATTTGTACACCACGGAATTGTCGTTGCTATTGCACGTTCATTTTTTTTTAACTCATCAATCGAATCATAAAGAAAATCTTTTTCAAAATTTAATGTACAATCTGTACTTACATTAAATAAAAATGGATTGTTGCATTTTAACAACAAAACAAAATATTGAATAGTGTAAAAATATCCAAGAGTGCTTTCGTTTATATTTATGTTAAAAAACTTTTTTGCTTCTTCTTTAAATAAATCTACAAATACAACGTTTAAAAGTTTTGCCTTTTCATTTTTTTGAATTTTTTCCAAAAAAACGTCTTTGTTTGAAATGTTATTTACAACTAAGATTTTTTCTTTTATAAGCTCGTTTTCATAATTTAAAAACCAGCTATCATTTGATAAAACAAAATCTAAATTCTTATCATAAACAGTTGTAGCTAAAGATATCATTTAACCATGTGTTTATAACTTTCTAAATTTTCTAAAATATATTTTGGATATGAACTATCAATATCAACTTTTTTTAATTTACACCTAAAAAATGGGTCCACATTGTTTTCCATGTTAGAAGAAATACTGTTAATTACATTACTGTTGTTCATTTCTTGAGCAGAAAAAGATTGAATTTTTTCTTTAACTTTTTCAGCTCCACCCATAAAACTAAAATGCCACCCCCCATTTTCAATGTTTATATTATCTTGAATTCTTAATTGACAATATGAATAATTTTTTAATTCACCAAACGTTCCCATTCTTGATCCTTTCCAATTAAGTTCTTTGAGAACATTAAGATAATAATAATACATTGTTTGATTAAATGTATACATCTTGTTTGGTTCAAAAAAAGAATCCAAATTTTTTAAAATTTCTGGATTTGGAATTTCATCACAATCTGAAGAAATTATAATGTCTTCATCGTTACACGTTTGCATTCCACGCCTTATACATTCTTTTTGAAAAAAATCTCTTCCATATTCACTTTGAGTATGAATGTTAAAAGCATTAGTTTGTTTTCTAATGAACTCATATATTTCATTCAAATATTCTTCATCTTTTGTTTTTGGTTCTTGAATTATTTGTAAGTTAACAAAATTTGATGGCGTATCTTCTATTTTTAAGTGTATTATTTTTGGTAAAAATTTTTCATATCTTTTTTTATTTTCTTCAAAATAAAAAGGCTTTTCTTTTCCAGTGTGCGTAACAGATGCTTCTGAAATGATAAAATAATCCACATATTGGTCTAATATGTTCAATCTTAATTCCAATAAATCTAATTCATTAAAAAACGCAAAACAATCATAAATTTTTCTTTTTTTCATATTATATTTTTTATTTTTCACATTCTGTTAAAAATTCTTTAACAACCTTTTCGTTTATTTTAAAAATTTCTTCTCTGTCAAAATCTATTGGAACGGGGTTTGGAATTTGGTCAAATTTTTTCAAATATTTATCATAATTTATTGTTTTTATACCATCTTGACAATATGCATTTACTCCACACATTAAAGCTTCTAGTGCTTTGGCTTTATTATGGTGAACTACTACATTTGGATCTTCTCCTCTTCCTGTATCATATACACAAACTCCATTATATTTTTGAACTTTTTCATAAAGTGCTGGATAACTACTGAAATCTTCAATTACTGGTAGATTATATTCATTAGTTCTTTCATACGCTTTTATAAGATGTCCAAAATAACACACCCCGTTATGTTCTCCTTCATATAAAGGTGGAAATAAATCTTGGTTTAAAAATAAATCAGAGACACAAACATTAAAATCAAAGCGATTTTTAAATTGTTTATCAAAAAGAAAAAGTTTATCTAAAAGTTTTTCTGCAATATAACAATCTGTGTCTGCAAAATTTGCAGGATCAAAAGTTACTCCTATTATTTTTATACCATTTTTTTTAAATTCGTTAATCTCACCTCTCATTTTTCCAACATTTTGTATAACATCAATGAATAAAACATGAGTTGTGTTTTCTTGAAACTCTCCTGTGTAACAATTTCCATATTTTGCAAGAGGTAGATACATGTGATTATAAGAATAACAAACATTTTGGCTTTCTCTACTTTTTCCAACTATACAATACATTTTCATAGCGCTGGTCTCCATATGTTTTTATAATGTTGATCTCTTATACTTATATGTAAGTTTTCGTTGTTTTTAACGAAATTTTCTTTTTCTTCCCAACATTCTTTTGGAGAAAACATTTTTCCTTGTCTATCAATATACATAAACTCATCTGTAATAATGTCTCCAGTAGACCAAAAATCATTTGAAATATTAAACCTTGCCCAATATTTTGGCGCTATAATTATTTTAGCAGAAGTATTTAAATAAGCTGCCCACCAGGAAAAACTAGAATTAGGTATAATTAAATATTTAGCATTTTTAAGATATGAAAAATCTACTCCCAAATCCCCACCAAGGTGATGAGATGCCATATTTGTGTCTTTTTTTCCATTTACAGAAGAACCTGTGATTTGTACATTGCCAAAAAAATTTACAGCAATTTCTGGTTGATCTGTTACACAACAAAATCTTACATTTGGATTAATGTTTTTTATGATGTTCATAGCGTTTGTGTAATAAGAAATTGGTAAAAAAACATCTCTTTGTCCATAATAATCTCCACACCTTAAATGAATTAAACAAACATTTTCGTCAGGAACATATTGTTTATATTCGTCTTTAATTTTAAACCAACTTAAAATCTTTTCTCTTCTACCTTTAATATATTTTGTAGATTGTAAATTCCCATCTATTTTAGTGTTGATTGGAATTGTAAAAATTTTTTCGTCAGTTCTTGAAATATCAACATTGTTATTTAATGAAGCATGGACTTCTTTTTTTTCTATATAATGATGTTCGATTCCATCTGGTAGATCTGATGATGGGCCATCGTGGGAAGGATAATTTTTTAACTCTTCACCAAAATCAATATCCATAAAATCTTTTCCTTTAAATTGGTGTTTTGATAAAATTGAGAATTTACAATTATTGTGATCAGCAATTACTCTAGTAATTGAATATGCCCACATTTGATTTCCCAGCCCTTGTCCGTTATAAATTTCTGTAGTTATCATTCTTATAGATTTAACATAAAAGACTCTGATGTGTTATTGTATTCCGAAGAATTCTTAAATATTTTAACAATTTCTTTGCTTACAATACTTGGGTCAATATACCAATCTTCAAACGGATCATCTTTGCTAACATTTGCAAGGTTTCCTACAACCATTTCATATCCTTTAGACAACAAAAACTCTCTCGATTCTTCTCTGTTTTTTAAAGATTCTTTTGGGTCTACGGTTTTGTCATAAAAATCTGTCTCAAATGTTATTACAGAAAAACGATATTTATCGTGAGGAAGTTTTTTAAGACAAGCTAACGTTTGAGATTGTGGTTCTATATCCAGTTGCAAATAATCTATTTGTTTAGGATATCCGTTTTGTTCAAAAACTTTTTCATAATCAATTAACAATGCGTCTCCTAAAATAAAATCATTTTTTCTACCATTATTATTAAATGTAGATTTTGATGATGAATCTATGTCTATAGATAAACCTTTCCAGCCAAAATCACGCTCTAACAAATATGTGTTATTTATAAAAACAGCATCCATGGCACCTATTTCAATATAGGTTCCATTTTTTTTACCATTTAACATTGACAAAACAAACATATCTTGATATGCTTGAGAATAATTTCTTTCTATTGTTTCTGATAAACTAAATTTGTATTTCAATTTATCAAATTTTGTTTTATTGTATAATATCATATTAAATTTTTTTTAAATTATAAATTAATCTCCCGTCATTTTCTATAAAGGTATTTATTGAATTTGTTTCTTGTAATATGTCTGAGAAATTTTGGCATTCACCTTTTGATTTTAATATGTGACATGTGTTAAATGAAACATAACTGTATTGTGAATTTTTAATAAAATTATTTATATATTTATTTTGATATTCTATACTAAGTTCTGAAAACGCAGCATCACTTATAAACAAATCAATATTTTCTTCCTTTACATCATCATCAGATGAAATAAATCTTATTTTATTTTTTAAAACATCAAATTTTTCAATATATTTTTTACAAAAACTTATTACTTGTGGTAAGTCTATTATTACATATTCATCAAAACAATAAATCGTACTTATAATTTTACATAAACCTCCATATCCAGCACCAACTTCCACTATTTTTTTTGGTTTATAATTCCCCAATAAAGATTTAATGTTTATTAAATTACTTACATATCTAAGTGTTGCTCCAGATATTTTCCCAATTTTTTCATATTCAAAAATTCTTGGATTTCCAATTAAGTCATTTTCTTTAAATAAACTTATGTTATCCAGAAGAAAGCCAAATTCATTTTTTTCTTTTATGTTTTCTATGTACATTTTACCAAGAATTTCTCCCCCATCTCCAGTGATAACTTCATAATCCGAATCTCTTCTAAAATTTTTAAAAAATTCATCATTATTTGAAAACAATGTACACTTTTGTAGATAATTTTCCAGCTTATCTTTAGGACACTTTTCCCATCCAATATTACAATCGTTTGTTTCCATGTATTTATAAATTTCTATTTTTTAACAAAACATCTGCTCTAAAAATTTGTATAATATCCCAAGTATCACCCATAAGTCTTTTTATTTCATTTAAGTTTGGTTCATTTTCGTAATATTCCACATCACTATATTCTGTAAAAAGGAATCTTATTTTGTCAATCAAACTGTTTTTTGCACCATTTATCATAAGATCTTCCGCACCTTGAACATCTGCCCATATAAAATCAACCAAGGGAATATTTTGTTGTTGTAAAAATGTATCTATTGTAATAACATCCACCTCATATGTTTTATCAAATTCCATTAGTGGCCACGTTGCCTTCATATTAACCATATTTGGCTTTTTTAAAGAAGAAGATAAATTATAAATATCAGCAGATTGGTTAAAAATTGCCCTTCCATCTTTATCACCGACGGCCATTTCAAACAACTTAACTCTTGGATCATTTATTCTTTTTTTAAAAGCATCTATGTTCCTTAGATCAGGTTCAAAACAGTACATTTTAAAATTTAAATCATTAAATGTGTTTATAAATTCTAAAGTATCTTCTCCGTTTGCTGCACCTATTTCAAATATTACAGGTGATGCTGAATTGATTAATTGCCTAATTGATTGTTTTTGCATAATTTTATTTTTAGTTAAATATAATAAATTTTTTATAAAAAAACAAATATTATAAATTTAATATTTTATTTGTGATTTTTGTTTTTGCATCGTTGTACACATCTGTACAATAGTTTGCATAATTAGACCCTATTGTGTAATGTAATATAAAAAATTCTTCATCATCCATTATTTTGACAAATCCTAATTGTAGGGGCTTTGGTAAATTTTCTACATCAATATATTTTTTTATTTTTAAGTATTCTGAATATATTTTTTGTGGATAATTATCATTTTCAATTTGGTGAATAAAAGACTTTTTTTCACTTATTGGAATTTGTCCATTTATGTGTTTTATTGAGATCAATTCATTTTTAAGATAGTTTTCTATAATTTCATAATTAATATTTCCGTTGATTATAAAATGAACTTTTACTAATTCTTTATCCATTACAATATCATAAAGAGTATATTGTTCAAGGTATTTTTTATTTATTTTTTCGTTGTTTTTTAAAAACTCATTAGTTTTTCCACCAACATCAGTAGAAACGCCTTGGCTATAATAAAATCCCCAATCTAATTCTCTAAAGTTTTTAACTTTATTTGTGTCTATACAAATTAGTGCTGGAGTAATGTATAAAAATCCATTTCTATACTGTGGGAAAAAAATAAACTCTGAATCATCCATTATGCTTGAGAGATTGATGTCTCTTGTAAAAAACATATCAGAATCAATAAAACATATTTTATCATTATCTTGCATTATTTTTTGGAACGCCCAGGTCACTGGATAGTATAATGCATTACTTGCGTCTGAATATCCGTTGTTTTTAAATATTTTTCCAAAATCAACATTTAGTTGTGAACACTTTTCTACCATCAAACATTTTACCCCAAGTTCTTTACACACTTTATATATTTGTTGAGACTGAGATTGACAATCGATAGCATTGTTTAACACGATGTATTCAAATCCACCCTTAACGTGTTTTTTTATCGAATTATATTGCATTGTAATAAAATCACACCTCTTGTGTGCTGCTGTATAAATTTTTACCATTTTATTTTAATTTTAAAATTTCTAATTGTTCTTTCAGAACTTCAACATTATCCCCTATTGTTTCTAGTGTAATAAAATTTAAATTTAAACTAAATAAATCATTATATAAATTATCAAAATCTTTTGATATTGTTTTTAAATAGGGGTTTGATATATGCGCTGTTTTGTAAAAATCACAATTAAAACTTTTAACATTTTCATTGTTTAAAATTATTGAAGATAGATCTATGTGTGATTTAATGTTTGACTTATTAATTTTTTTTAAAACTTCTTCACACTCTTTCATATTTGTAATAAAATTGCACCCATACTCTTTTGGATTTGGTTCTATACAAATGTCAATTTCATTAGCAATTTCAGATAATTCAATAAATGTGTTAATAAATATATTTATGTCGTCATCTTGTGAAATTTTTCTGGTTTTAGGAGATCCATATACAATATATTTTGCATTAAAAAGTCTACACACATCTATAATTAAAACAAAATGTTTAATAAACTCTTTATTTTCTTTAAATAAATTTATGTTTTTATTGAAAAAAATCGATTGAAGACCGCACACTCTTAGTTCGTAACTTTCGAGTTCTTTTTTATATTTTTTCAAAGACTCAAAAAAACTGTCGCTTTCCCAGTCACAAATTTTTGTTGGAGCAACTTCTATATTTTTAACATTAAAAGATTTAAGAATTTCAAAAACCTCTTTGTTTTTTTTATAATCCCATGCTAAATTGGATATGCCAAAATTATTTTTTTGATTTTTCATTTTCTATATATAAATTTAATTTTTCTAGAACTTCTTGTTTTGTTTTAAAATACCCACCTTGTTTATTTAATGTTTTTAAATCATAATTTTTAAAAGGAATAGATTTTATAAAAAAAGATTTGTCATGAAATGGAAAAAAATCGTTTATTATAATCTCGTTTTCAACAGGTTCTGTAAAAAAGTTAAAAATTTTATTTTTTGAGTTTATAATAAGCTGTACATCATTAAAAAGCCAATCTATAAAATACCACTGGTATCTGTCGTTTAAATTTATTTTTCCTAAAATGTTATCGTTTAACAAATCAAATATTACATTTTTTTTAAGTTCATTTCCAAATAGTCCTGGTAATCTAATAATAATCCAGTTTGGAAATTTTTTTATTTCTTTTTCAAAATATAATCTGTTTTTACCATAATTGTGATTACAAGATAAAATCTCATGACTTTCATCAAAATTTACTGTGTTATCATACACATCTATGGTTGAAAACAATACTATTTTTTTAAAACTTGAAGATTTAAGATTTAATAAAATTGTATTTATATTATTTAAATCTTCTTCTGGAGAAACATTTATTTTCCATTTTTCTGCACTTGGAGCTGCGCAAAAAATAACATTATGTTGCTTTTCTGACAACATGTGAATGTTCTTTGAGTTATATAAATTAAAACTCGATCTTTTAGAAAAGTTTTTTCCAATAAACCCCGTATGTCCTATTAAAGTATCCATTTTATAAATTAAATTGTTTTTTTATTTCACTTAAAACATCATAAACCGCAGATATTTTACCACACAATACACTTGAGTAATTGTCTTCAGTTTTTATAAGAGTATTTCGTCTTCTGTCTTTAACGTCATTATTAAATTTTGTTTTTATTGTTAAGTATTGTCCAAACACATCATCTTCTTTAAATTCTATAAATTTTTTAGTATGTTCAATTATGCGTTCTTTAACATTATGCTCAATATAGTGATTGTATAAATCTTGATATGTCATTTTTATATCAACGCTTTTTGATTTTAAAAAAGGAGTTTCTGTTACTGATGATATTGTGTGATAATTTAACAAAGTCGGATATATAGAAACAAATTCTCCATCCATTATTGTGTATGCATCGTTTTTGCTGGAAAAATTTTTAATTAATAATAAAGAACAAAGTTCGTGTTTTATATTAAATTTTTTTTTCAATCCTATATTACAATGATTATAAGAACAATTTAATAAAACATCATATTGATCTTTCATTTTTTCGATATCACACTCATTTATTGTTTTATTAAAAAATATTTTCAAATTACTGTTTTTATATATTATTTTTTCAAAAAACTTTTTTATCTCATGAGTATCTATAATTCCCTCACCAACTCTTATTGCACCATCAAATTGTTCCTTATTTTTTAATTTTTTTATTTTATCTAAATTTATTTCTTCAAAGCAAATATTATAATTTTTATAAATTTTTAAATATTCATCAAAGTTGACTTTTGAATTTTTGTGTATTAAATAAATATTATTGTTTGGTATATAACAATATTTTTTAAATTCGTCGAAAAATGGGATATAACATCTTATAGCTTGTTCAATTGTTTCGAAAGATCGTGGATAATGAAATCCATTATGTAGTCTATGCTGATTGTTAAGTATTGCCGATTGCTTTGGGAAAATTTCACATTCCTTTTCATATATATGTACAATGTTGTTTTTTAAAAATTCTTTTGCTAAAAAACAACCATAAAATCCTGCACCAATTATTGCTATTTTCATTTTAATAAAATTAAATTTTTATTGCAATAAAACCTATGTTTACACCTTGCCTTTGCGACATTTCCCATTCATTTATAATTTCATATCCTAAATTTTGTACATATTCTATAAAATATTTTTTATCCTTTGTAATATTAAAATGTCCAGCATCTGTTCCTATGTGAAACAAATCGGTCCAAAGTAATAAATACGAACCCAATGCTGCATATTTACTGATGTTTTCTACAATAATTTTCCAATCTTGAGTATGATCAAGACAATTTCTGCAAATAATAACTCCATCAATGTTATTAATTAATTCTTGGATTATTATTTCTGCTGGTTGTGAATATAAATTAATTGAATTGTCAAATAATGTTTCACCATATAACTCTATTTGTTTTTGTTTATATTCTTTTATTAAAGGTTCTATAATATTCCTTTTTTCAATCCAATATAATGAATTTAATAATCCACAAGGTCCAGAGCCTATTTCTAAATTGTTTTTATATTTTATTTTTTCTATAAATTCATAAAAATCACTAACAGATCCTTTAAAGAATTCTTCAATTATTGTTTGCCAAGAAAATCCTTTTGATATATCTGTAATATAACCATTTTTTTTAAATTCTTTTATGTCACCAAATAATTTTTTAAAAACATTAATACAATCTATGTTTTTTTCTACAAAATCATTATTACAAGCAAGCTCATATGTTTGAGCTGCTTTATAACTGTCGGTATATTTAAATTCTTGAGTTTCCATTTTTTGTTTTTTAATTAGTATATTTTAAAATCTAGGATATTGTGAATTTTTATCTCTGTAGTTGTGAAACCCAAATGGCTCTATTGAATTATCTAATTCATCACAATTATATTCTCTTGAAAATTTATATGCAAGATTCACATCTGGAAATTTAACTCCATTATCTCTTAAAAAATGAAGATTGTGCATTGAAATAAATCCATCTTCATTCCAATAGTTTCTATATGATCGCCATTCAATATTGTGTTTTAAAAAAATATTTAATAATTTTTTACTTCTTAAGCTAAATCCGCCATTTCCAACTCTTATCATTTCTCCAAAATCATCATAAAAAAGCTTATCTGGCCATGGTGCACCGATATAATCATAATTTAGAAACTCGTTTTTCCATTTATCTGGATTTACAACAAAACCGTCATGTTGTACTGTTATAACAAAATCTGTGTCTACATATTTATTTAAGTCATAAATCATAAACCTACTATATTCATCCAAACTGAAAATGTTATTGCATTTTTCTATTTTTATTTTATCGTGTGTTAAATTTGCATCAGTAACTAATTTTACACTTCCAAACTCAATGTTTTTTATACTGTGTTCTATCGCTTTTATTGTGGCACTTAATTTTACAGATGAAACAGCGATAAGAGTAACATTTTTTAAGATTAATTTGTTTTCTGAATTATATTCCATAATAATTTAAAATAATTGTTTTTTTAATTCTATAATTTCTTTTTTTTCATTTTGATTCATGTTTTTAAAACATAACCAATCTTTTTCCATATCGTACAATAAAGGGTTTGAAGATACTGATGGGGGATGCCACATATGAAATAAATCAATTGAAGGTTCGTCTGCAAATCCAACATTCGAAACAATGTTAACTTTTTCCCAAAAAAATTGATCTTCTGCTGCATATCCCCAAAATAATTCTGGATCAAATCCTCCAACATTAAAAAATAGATCCTTTTCAATTAATATAGAACCTCCTTTTGATCCTAGTGCTGGGTGACCATTATACATTGGCAAAGAAACTCCTGTAGAATTTTCATCAAAATTGTTATAATCAATTTCTTTAGAAATTATTTTTTTTGTTAATTCTTCTGATAAATATAATACCCTTCTTTTTCCATATGTTTGTAAACATTTATAATTTTTTAGGTTTTTATATAATTCTTTGAAGAAATTTTTCTTTACTAATATATCTAAATCATGGAGCAAATAAAATTTTGATTGATTTCCATATTTTACTCCAAAATTATACACAAAACTTCTACTATATTGTTCAACTTCGTTTCCTTTTGTCCAAATATAATTTATTTTATTTGTCTTGCAATATTTTAAGTGTTCTGGAAAAATAGCGTGATTAATAATTGTTAAACAAATTTTTTTATCAGTATTTTTTATTGCTTCTTTAAAGCTATCTATTAATGGATTTAAAAACTCTTTTCTGCCTCTGGTTCCAATTATTACATTTATATCAAAATCCTGGTCTTCATCAAATAATAAAAAATGTGAATCTTCATTTTTTATATATTCATAATCTATCTTTTTACTTAATATTTTATTTATCAATTCATTCATAATTTAAATAATTTTTTAGTAATTCATATTTTTCATTATCGATTAAAACATCTTTCAAATCAGTATTATAAAAAAGCTTATAATATAAGGCAAATTTTGATTTTGCCCAATCAACATATGATTGATGTGCCGTTCCTTTGTCTTTGAAGTAAAATTTCATTCCTGATCCTACTCCAGCAAAATGCATTAAGTTTTCTCCAAAATCCATATCACTGTTTAGTTGTTCAAATTTGTTTTTTCTATTCCCATCTATTGTTAATCCGCCAACTTCGTCTGTATTTAAAAAGCATATTTTTCCGTCATTTTTTAGAATATCAAAACCAACTGGATCAAAGTAATCTAAAATTGGATGATTAAGTGGATTATAATATCCAACAATCATTTGTCTTAGTGTGTTAAAATCATATTGGCTTATTTTATTTTTATTAAATGCATAAAAATAAGTTTGTGTGATATCTTTCAATTCGGACAAATCTTTTCTTCCATTCATATTATTTTTATAACACCTAACTGGTCCAATTAAATCATATCCTTCTTCTATTTTATTTGTAAGTAGAGAAATAGATTCTTTTCTAAATATAACATCACTATCAAAATGAATTATGTAGTCATGTCCAATAGAAAATTCCTTTATTACCCTGGTGCCAATATGTGCAGTTCCAAGATGACCATGTTTAAAACATTCTTTAAGTTCATTATCGTCGCTCATTTCAAAATACTCTATGTTTTTGAATTTTCCTACTTCTTTAAAGTCTTTGGCAGTACCAAAAACATTAACTTTTGTATCTGGATGGTATTTAAAAAATGATTCAAGACACTTTTTTAAAATCAAACCGCAGTCATATGCTTCTGTAAAAACAAATGGTTTTTGCATATTAGTATAAATATTTTTTAATTAAGTTTTTGTTATATTCACTATTAAATATAATATTATTTTCTTTTACTATATTCATAAAATAATAATTATCAATTTCATAATTTTCTCCGCCCTCTATAAGTGTTTTTTTTGCTTTAATTTTTAATAATTCTTCAAAAAACAAAATCATTTCAGTTATAAAAATTTTATTATCAAAACAAACATTTATTGTTTTTTTAGTTTCTTTTGAAATAATGATAGGTAAAATATTTGATAAATCATCAACATCTATAAAATACCTAATGGCATTTTTTTGTATTTGTATTTCTTCATTTTTTAAAATTTTGTCTTTAAAAAAATTAAAAGACGTATTTGTGTTTTCTGATTTTCCAACAACGTTTGGTAATCTAAAAATTATATAATTTTGCCAATTTTCTTTTATAAATTTCTCTACTTCTAACTTGTGTGATATATATTTTAATCTACTTAAACTTTCATCAAAAATACTAATGGTGCTAAAATAAATTATTTTTTTAGAATTTATATATTTTTTCAATAAACTCAATTCTCTTTTATATTCAAAAATATTTTCTTCTTTAGAATTAGATACGCCAGATGCAAAGATAACAACATCTCCGTTGTTTTCGTACATTTTAAAGGCTTTTGCTAACATTCCATTTCCTACAACCATTATTCTAAAGTTTCAATTACATTATATTTTTTCTTTGACCTAACATAATTTGCTAGAGTCACTTGTCTTGGTTCATTAATAGCTCCATCTCTTTGTTGATTTGCTACGTTATAAATATATAAAACATCTGAGATATATCTACTTCTTGTTCCTGACATTTCTAACATTGGAAGCATTATAGCTTGATCTCCTGCTGTGTCAAGCCATTCTCCGTCTTCTCTTTTACAATCGTCTTTATTTATTTTTAAAATAAGCTCTCTTTTAAAAGTTCTAAGATGGGATGCCAACCATTGATATTCTCTAAATGAATTGTTTTTTATAACATCATCAGGATAAGGTTTATAAATATGAGAAACACTTCTATAAGGATATTCTTCATAAGTGCCATAAGTCATCCAAACATTACCAGAGTTGTATACATTGTTTAATTTTTGAAGAACCTTGCTGTTTTTTAACCAATCGTCCCCATCTATTGAAACTATTATAGTTTTCGGTTTTGATAATTCTGCAAGCCACAAAAAATTAGCAACCTGTGGAATTCTAATTTCATTTTGATAAGTTTTTAAAATATTAAATTCTTTTTCATATTTTTTTGCAATTTCAAAAGTTTTATCATTAGAAATCGCATCTACCAAGATAACTTCATAATTATCATATTTCTGTGTTAAACACGTATTTAAACACCTTTCAATCCAATCTTGGTGATTACAAGTGTCTATTGCTATGGTAAAATGATTGTTCATTATAGATAGCTTTCTATTTTTTTAAAAGGTTGTTTGTTTGATATTTCTTTATGGATATCCCATTGTAGTTGTTGGTTAACTCTATGATCACTGATTGGATTTTCGAAGTTATAAACGTAAAGTGATTTATCATTATATTTAATTTTATTATAGCCTGCCATTTCCATAATTGGAAACATTATTCCCACATCATATGTCATTTTATACCACTTTCCATCTTTATCTTTCATACATGAGAAATTAAAATCTTGTTCTTTTATTTTTTGATATAATCCAGCTCTAAAAGTTCTTATGTGAGAAACCTTAAATGCAGATTTTCTCAAGTGATTAAATTCTTCTTCTGTATATTCATAAGCACACCCCTTTTGACCATTGCTCCAAGTTGCTTGTCCATACATTATCCAACAATCGTTTTTACAATAAAACTCATTAATATATTGAAGAACCTTATTATTTGGGAGCCAATCATCTCCATCTAAAAGAACAACAATATCATTTGGGTTACAATACTCCATTATGGCTTTATGTATATTTGGCAATGCGGTTAAATTAACATCATTTCTTATACATATTGCTTTTTCATTATCATGTGGCAACTTTTCCCATGAACCATCTGTTGATGCATCATCAATAAAAATAACTTTAAAATCTTCATATTTTTGAGTTAATGCGGACATCATACTTTTTTCAATAAAATTTTCAGCATTATAAAATGGAACAATTATTTTAATTAAGTTTTTATCATATTCAACAGATGAAAATCCTGGTGAAACAAAAATTGGAGACAACATTTTGGTCATTTTATATGTTTTTAAATTTAAAATCTAATTCTTGATGACATCCTTTTATGTCAGAAAAATCTATCGAATTATAATCTATTATTTTACCACTTAAATATATTTCATTTAATTCTTCTGCTAAAAATTTATATTTTTCTCCTTTTCTATTAGGATGTGTTTCATTAACAATATTATTAGGAGAATTAACTAAAGAGCTTGTTTTATATGCGACCATAATTTCTTTAGGATAGTTATCAAAAATTTGTAAACCCCCTTCTAAAGTATTTGGATTAAGGAAATTTATTGCCCTAATTAATTTTTTAATTTCTTTAGTTCTAAAAATGTGACCATCTACCGATAAAGGATATCCAAAATCTGCATAACTTTTTACCCAGTTCCACCAAACAAATTTTTGATCTTGTTTGTCTGGAATAAGAACATTTTCACACTTCATGGAATAGCAAACATTTACATTAAATCCTAATCTTAAGCTAAAACAAAAAATATCATTATCTTTTAAACAATCAATGATTTCTTCCTCTTTTACACCATTATATATTATATCATCATCTGTAAAAAAGCAAGTGTAATCTAAATTGGAATCTAATAATTTTAAAGTTTGTTCTTTAAAATTAGTTTCTGGCACCCAATTTATATTAATAAATCTTGATGCTAATAAAGAATAAGATTTTTCAAATTCTTCGTTAGATGATTTATATAAAACACTGATGTTAAAAATGTTTTTTGCGTTTTTTTCAATTGATTCTAAAAGTAAGTGTAATTGAGCGGCTCTGTCAAAACTAAAAATTATTGAATTTATCATTATTGATGTTTTTTTTTCTATTTATGTAAAGATAATAAAAAAAAACAAAATTTTCAAATATTTATCTAAAAATAACTCTTAAGAATTATGAAAAAAATTAGCCAGAATGAAATTTTACAAGCTATCTTAAATGAAGCTTTAACTATTAAAAGGAAAAAAGAACTCTTTAAAGAGGCTCAAAAAATAAATAAAGAACTTAAAAAATTAAACGAATATGGACATCCAGGCGCCATGCTTGGACATGGTTTTAAAAATTATGAAGGCCCAAGTCCAGTTATGGGTTTAGTTACTACTTCAAATTATGAAGAAGAAAAACCAGAAGGAGAAGAATGCGGTTGTGAACTTGACCAATTTCCAAAATTAGAAAAAGATATCGAGGAATTTGGTGGAGATGAAAATGAAATTGAAAGCTCTTCTGAAATTAATGATATTCAATCTTTGAAGGATGAAAATGAAAAGTTAAAAGCTCAACTTGCACAAATTCAAGATGCTGTTGGAGCTTTAAATGAAGGTTTATGGGATAAAACAAAAGCAGGTTATCAGGCCATTAAAACTGGAGCACAAGCGGCTGTAAAGGCTGGAAAAGAAGCTGGTCAACAACAATATCAACAAACAAGACAATCTCAAGATATTGCAACAAAAAAACAAGAGATCACATCTTTATTATCTCAGGCGAAAGCTAAGGCAATGCAAAATGGTAAAATTGATTATAAAGAAATTCAAAACATTTTATCTCAAGCTGGATATAAATATATCGGCGGAGCTAATCCTTCAGTTGTTACACTTGAAGAGGGTGAAGAAGTTGGTACAATAGAGGGTTTAGAAGAAGGTTTGGGTGGTTTCTTAAAAGGAGCAGCAAAAAAAGTAGGTGGTGATATTTCAAAAGGTGTTAGTAATGTTGCTGGAAAAGTTGCAAATGCAGCTGGAAACGTTGCTGGAAAAGTTGCAGGTGCAGCACAAAATGTTGTTGGAAAAGTTGGTCAATATGTTTCTGATATAAACTCTGCAGGACAACAAGGTCCAGAAGACCAAAATAAAGTAAATGCTGAAAAGGCAGCTGCACAAGCTGAACATCAAAAACAGATGGATTATATTGGTGGACAATATGACAAAGTAATAAATTTACTAAGTCAAGTTAAATAATTATAATTTCATTTTTTTTTACTATTTATAGAAAACTTAAAACAAAAAAGTTATGGCAAAAATTAAAATTTCTAAAGAAGAAGTTAAACAAATGATAAAAGAGGAATACTTCAAAAAACTCACTGAAATAAAGTTGAAAAACAGACTTCAGAAAATAAATGAAGAAATGCAACAAATCATTGCAGAGGACGATTTAGAAGAAGTAACAACTGGCGGAAAAGAAAGTGTTCGTTCAACTGGATGGACTGGTGAAAAAAATGGCGATAAAAAATGGCAACCAAAATTTGAGAAAAAAGGAAGTCACTTAGTAGAAGAAGATGAGCCAGAAGAAGAAATATCTCCTGTAGGAGATGAAATGGGTGATGAAATACCTGTTGGTGATGAAATGCCTGTTGGTGATGAAATGCCTATTGGGGACGATGAAAATTTAGAAGGCGATTTGGACATTGAAGCAATTCTTGCAAAACTTGCTGATGCTATTGAGGATAAAATAGAAACTACTGTTGATGCTAAAATGGGTGGAGAAAATTCTGAAGAAGCTCCTGTGGAAGAAATTCCAACTGAAGAGGTTCCTGCCGAAGAAGTTCCAATTGATGAACCAGAAGAAAACATTGACGAAAAAGAAAACAAAGAAGAAGATGGTGTTGTTAAAGAACAAGACGGAACAAGTGTTGCTCAAGAACAAAAACCTAAAAACGCCGTTCCTTTTGATAATGGAAAAACAGAAATTCCTAAAGCAGACCAATTGGTAAGCGAATCAACAAAGAAAAGGATGCAAATTCTTTCTGGAATTAGAAAAAATGATTTTAACGAATAAACTTAAAACAGAAACAAATAAAAAAACCGCTCAAAAGGCGGTTTTTTATTTTAATTTTCTTTAAGAAGCTCTCTTCCATCTTCAGTTAAAACCTTGTTCTGTTCTCTTTCCATTAATCCGTCTTGATTAGTAGAAATCTTTTTTGGTTGTTTTTTTTCAGGTTGTCCACCTTTTTGTGGATCTATTAAACCATCTCCCCTGTTTTTTTGATTATTATTTTCCATATTATTATATTTCAATGTTTTTATAAATAGTTTTAATTTCCTTCTTTTAATTTATATTGTTCATATCTATCTACAATTTCAATTAAAAATTTGTTTCTAACAATATCTTCAGAGGTAAATTCAAAAGTGTTTACTTCATTGATTCCTTTTACCATTTCAATAAAATCTAAAAATTTTGAATCTTTCTTTTTTATGTCATATTGACTTATATCTCCCATTACAACTGCTTTTGAATTTTTTCCCAATCTAGTGATCCACAATACCAATTGTTTCATTGTTGCATTTTGGGCCTCATCTAATAAAATTATTGAATTGTCATATGTGACTCCCCTCATATAAGCAAGTGGTTCTACACAAATATCTCCAGAAGATTTTAAAAATTCTGCGCTTTGTTTCCCAATTATTTTTTCAAAATTAGACATATAGCTTCTCATAAATGGAGCTGTCTTTTCATCAACATTTCCAGGTAGAAACCCTAAGTTTTCACCACTTTCTTGAATTGGTTTTGTTAAGACTATTTTTTCTATTTTTCTATCGGCCAGCAAACAAAGAGATGTATAACAAGCAGTAAATGTTTTTGACGTTCCTGCTGGTCCTTGAACTAGTGTAAAAATATTGTTTCGAATTCCCTTATATAACTCATGTTGTTTTTGAGTTAATTCTATATTGGCTCTTTCTATTTCTTCTTTTTTTATTGACATTTTTGATTTTGGTCTACTGTTATATTCTTTAACTTCTTTTTTTAACTCATCTTTTATTTGAGTTCTATTACTTTCATGATCTCTCCTTTTCATTTTTCTTTGTATTAGTTGATTTGATACAAATATAATAATAAAAACAATAAAAATCAAAAAAAGAAAAATTAAAATATTTATATGTAAATAAAACAATGGAAAAAATGATAAATCAAGATGAAGTAAATGCTTTACTTGCAGCTGAAATTAGAAAAGCAGGTTTAAATGATGCTATTAAATTGAATACTGTAAGAGAAAAAGTTATGAAAAAGATTCAAGAAATGTCTCAAGGCATTACTGAAATGGAAAATCCTGCAGTTGCACAGGGACCAACAGATTTTCCAAATCCTGAAGATGAAGAACAATTTAAAGTAGCACCAGGAGTTCAACCACAGACAAATCAACAAACTGAAAAAATTGGAATGGAAGCTGGTTCACAACCATTAAATGTTCCAGTTGAACCAAAAATGGCAATTATTCCAGAAATTCCAGATTTTTTAAAAGATGTAAAACCTGAAAAAATATTTGTATATGATTTTAATGAATTAAGTGTTGGTGGAGAAAATCTTTCGAGCAAACCTTTTAAAACAATGGATAATCCAGATGTTCAAAAGTCAATGCAACAAATGTGGTCTGAAAATGGAATTACTAAAGCTGAAGTTTATCAAACAAAATTTGAAAAAATTGGAGAAGTTGTGTTTGATTATAAAAGTGGAATGTCTCAATTTATAGAAAAATCAGCTGAACCAGATTTAAACATACAACAGCAATATAAACAAAATCCATATGCTGGTCAACCAGAAAAAGAAATAGAAAATTATGTTAGAAACACTGTGGATATTGAATCAAAAATAAATGATGTTATAACTAATATTGTTAAAAATTATTTTCTAACAAATTCAGAAAAAGCACAAATTGATCAATCTCAAAATTTTACAACTTTTCCAACAAATCATAATCCAATAGGATCTGGAATTCCTGCTATGACATCACAAGGAATCGCTTATCCAGTATCGGAGGGGTTTATAGTTACAATAAAAGATATGGTGGATAAATTGAAAAAAATTGATACGCCTAAAGAACTTATAGAAACTATAGAGGGAAAATCTAAGTCAGCTACTTTGTTGAGCGACAATAGAGGGATAAAAGTATATAAACTAAATGAAAGAAAATATTTTTTCCCATCTAATCCAATGTCCATAAGAAAATGTTATGTTGAATAATTTTTTTGTTATCTATTTACTTTAACATTACAAATTAATAAATTTATAACAAAAAACATTATGGAAAAATTTTGGAAAATAAAAAACATTACAGCTTCTCCAGTAAAACTTACTGTCTGCGTTAAATCTAATGTGGCTCCTGGTATTATTCTACAGCCAAATCAATTTTGTTTAGGAAAACAACAAATGACAGCACCACTGGATAAGCAGTCAAAAACAAAAAAAGTTTCTATTGAAGAATTTGAAAACATTTATTCTTTAGAATTAGCCAAAGCTTATGATGAGTCTTTTTTAGATAAAGCAAAACAAAAGGCCGATAGCTATGCAAAATAATTTACTTGATTGTCCAGTAGATTTAGAATTTGAAATTTCTGGAGAAAAATTAACTGAATTAGAATGGACTCACATTCCTTCTTTAGATAGTATATGTAAAGAAATAGCTCATGCTATTCATAGAATAATTTTAAAAAAAGCATGGGAAATAGTATCAATTGAAGAATTAAAATGTCAAATAATAAAAAATTTAAATTTTATTGATTTAATAAAAGTTAAATTAGAATTTTCAGGAAAAAGTGGAAGAGTTGAACAATTTCGTGATAATGAAAAATTAAATGCCTATAATACAATTAGCGATTTACCAACTGTCTTAAGTAACAATTTGTTTGGATGGGTTTATTATAATGAAAATGATACATTAAAAACATTTCGTTTTATTTTAAATATTTCCACTGGAGAAATAAAATATTTAAACAATTAGAAAAAACTATTTATTTTAAATTTTAAGAATCCTATATTTAGATATAGGATTTTTTTTATAAATTAAAAACAACAAACATGAAAAATGGGAAAATTAAAATTTTAATGCAACCAAGTGATAATCAAGGTGTTGGACATTTTAGAACTATTTGGCCAGCTCAATCATTACAAAAAAACTTTGGGCAAGAATTTGAAATAGAAATAGGTATTGATACCGATTTTAATAATATAAATTATTTATCACAATTTGATATAATACACTTTCATAGACAATTTGGTGATTATTCAAAAATTTCAGAATTATCAGAAAGACTTAGAAATAACGGAGTAATTTTAATAATGGATATTGATGATTATTGGGATCCAGCAAACACACATCCTCTATATGAAGTTGTAAAAAATGAAAAACTTTCTGAAAAAATATTAAATAACTTTAAATATGTTGATTGTGTTACAACAACAACAGATATTTTTAAAAAATATATTTTAAAACATAATCCGTATGTTCATGTTATTCCAAATGCATTAGACATGAATCATAAAATGTGGAAATCGGAAGTGCAAGAAAATAAATCTGGGAAATGTAGAATTTCTTGGATTGGTGGATCTTCTCATTTTCATGATTTACTTTTATTAAAAGAATCTATGTTAAAATTAAATTCTTCACAAGAACTTCAAGATAAATATCAAATAGTAATGTGTGGATTTGACATTAGAGGTACAATAACGGAAATTAGACCAGATGGATCAACAAATGTGAGAAACATTCAACCACATGAAAGTGTTTGGAATAAATTTGAACAAATTTTTACCAGTGATTATTCTTTAATTAAAAACAAAGAATATGTTGAATATCTTAAAAAAATTAACAAAGAAAATTATCCAGGTTTTGAATTGGAAAATTATATAAGAAGGTGGACTTTGCCATTAACTCAATATGGAAAACATTATGATTATTGCGATGTTTGTTTGGCTCCATTAGACGAAACCGAAATGTTTAAAGATGAAAAGGGTACAATTACCAGAAGAGTTCATATGTTTAATGAAGTTAAATCTGAATTAAAAATTATAGAAGCAGGAATGAAAAAGAAGGTTTTAATTGCTCAAAATTTTGGAATTTATAAACAGTTATTAAAAGATAGAAAAACTGGAATTTTGATTTCTGATAATAAAAAAGATTGGTATAAGGCAATGAGGGAATTAATTTTAAATCCACAAATGAGAGAAGAATTGGCAAATAATCTTAATGAATTTGTAAAAGACAGATATAAACTTGAAAATGTAACTAAAGATCGTGTTAGTTTCTATAAAAAAATAATTTTCGAAAAAGAAAATGGAACGTTGGATGAATATGCAAAAAAAAGATTTATAATGAGTAATCCACAATTTAAAATAAACCCTTTTGATGTATCTCAAAAACATTTATTGTAATAACATATGTTTGGAGCTATAATTGGTGATGTAATTGGTTCGTATTACGAATTTTATAATTGTAAAAGTACAAACTTTCCTTTGTTTTGTGAAAAAACAAGATTTACAGATGATACAGTTTTAACAATAGCGGTTGCAGATGCTTTTATGAATAAAAAAGATTATGCAATTACGCTTAAAGAATATGCAAGAAAACACCCTTTAGTTGGGTTTGGAGGAAGTTTTGTTCAATGGGTTGATGGAGATAGTATGTTGCCATATAACAGCTGGGGAAACGGATCTGCAATGCGTGTAAGTTCGATAGCTTGGTTGTGTGATACTTTAGAAGAAGTATTATGTGAGTCTGAAAAAACAGCTTCAGTAACCCACAACCACTCTGAAGGAATAAAAGGGGCCCAGGCAATCGCAAGTGCTATTTTTATAGCTAGAAAAGAGGGAACAAAAGAACAAATTAAAGATTTTATTACAAAAAAATTTGGATATAATCTTAATAGAACATTAAATGAAATTAGACCAAACTATCATTTTGATGTTTCCTGTCAAGGTTCAGTACCAGAAGCTATAATTGCTTTTTTAGAATCAGAAAATTTTGAAGATTGTATAAGAAAAGCAATATCTATTGGTGGAGATAGCGATACAATTGCTGCTATGGCTGGTGGAATTGCAGAAGCATACTATAAAAATATTCCTAAAGAAATTTGTGATAAAGTTATGGAAATAATATCTAAAGATGTTAATTTTTTATCTATAATTAAACAATTTAATAAAATCATTATAGAAAAATAAAAAGCCCCAGTTTTTGGGGCTTTTCTTTTTATTTACAGAGTTACTTTTTCCATTTTTTCATCAAGTTCAAATTTTATATCCATTCCATCTAAATTAAGAATCATTTCTTTTTCATCTCTGCTCTTAAATTCTTTGAACCAAGATTTTCCAACTACACACAAAAATTTACTTTTAGAAATTTCATTCATAAGTTCATTCTTTCTTTTTTTGAAAAGTTTTGATTTTTTATCAATCCAAGATTCAATAAGACTTTCATCTTGTACATCTTTTACAGATTTCATAAAATTTTCAAATTCTTCAATTGCTGGTTTTAACAAAGATTCTCTTGGAGTTAAAGGCTTTCCGTTTTTATATTTTTCTAAAACTTTTTGAAAATCATCTTTTGAAGTCATTAAAGTTAATTTATCGATTTTAACTTTAAGAGAATTTACAAAAATTTCTTCTCCAGTTTTTTCTAAAGTACTTGGAGGATTAAAGCCAGAAGCAGTAATTCCAAAACCTTTTAACCATTCAGTTGCAGCTTCTCCATATTGTTTAATGAAGTCAAAACTTACTTTTCCAATTTTATCTTTTCTGTAATGATTAAAAACTGTGTTGTTTGCTTTAAGTTTTATAAGTTCATATTCATTTTTAAACAACTGTTCAGCCGACATTGTTTTAACCATTAAACGATTAATAACTGGAATATTAGAAAAATCTAAAATGTAAATTTTATTTTCTTCATATTTTTCTCCTTTTAAAAGACCATTATTTTGAAGCTGTTTAAAAGTGTTTTTTGTTAAACTTATTGGAAGAGTATAAGTGTGAATTATACCGTCTTTAATCAATGTATAATTTCTAAATTTATTTGTTTTAAAAAATTTAGGTAAGTTAAAATTGTTTTCAGGAAGTTCCACTTGTCCTGGATATCTTACCTGAACTGAAAGGTTAGCTCTTTTTTCATTCCAAACAAGGTCTGTAATAGGATAACCTCCATTTTCATCTTCGTATTCAAATACTAGTCCGTCTTCTTTTTTAGAAACCTCATCAACTTTATCTTTTAATTCATCAACTTTTCCTTCTTTTAACAATTTTTCCAAATCCTTTTTATCTTTTTCTGTTATTCCTGTTTTTGCTACAGCTTTTGCACCAATTCTTTTATAATTAAATGCTTCATGATTGGGATACCATAAGTTTTCATCTTCTTCCATAAGATCTTCGATCATGTTAAGTACACAATAAGCATCTTCAGCTGGTTCTAAATCTGGATTATATCCTTCAACAAATCTTGATTTTTTATCTTTTACAGCTTGTAAAAATTCAGATTCAAGTTCATTAATTTTTTGTGTACCAAATGTGTTTGCTTTTTTTACAATAAATTTTGCATCACCAATAAATTTAAGAACTTCAGAAACTTTGTTAAAATCACTAATTCTGCTAAAACTAAATAAAGAAGCGTAAAGTGCATCCATGAATTGATCTTTTTCTTCATCTGATTTTTTTCTAGATGATTCTGAAAGCATATTCATTTTAATTTCTGAACCAACTGAATACTTCGAAAAATAATAAAATCCATCATCATCTTCATTTACAAAAACTTCATTTTTATCATTTGTAGCATAATTAATAACTTCTCCATCTTGTGTAATATTAAATGGACTTCCAAAACTTAACTCACCTTCAAGTTTAACATATTTTCTTTTTGAAATTTTTTGACTGTTAAATTCTTTCTGGATGTATGGTTCATAATCTTGAAAATGTTCACTAAAAATATGAACACCACCAAGCTCACAGGCCATTTTAGCTAAAAGCTCTTTATTACAATACCAACCGTATTCAACAACTATTGAACTTGACAATTGTTCTTTTACTGCACTTACAGCTGACAAAATTTCTTTTGTTGAATATTGATTATCATATCCATCAGTTATAAAAAATAAAGAGTGAATAACGTTTGGTTTACTTGTCATAATTTTATTGATAACCTCTTTAGATTTATCAAATGGATCTTTAAAAGCTGTTAATCCAACAGTAACTAAATACCTGTCAATTAATTCTTTTACTTTGTTTAAACCAAGGTTGCTTTTAATATGGTAATCTTCAAGAATAATTCCACACTGATTTCTACCTGAAAACCATATAATTGTTAAAGAATCTTCGGGTTTTAAATCAGTAGAAATTTTATTGTACAAATCTTTTCTGATTTGGGGAAGTTCGCTATACATTGACCCCGAACAGTCAACGATAAAAATGTGGTGTGTATTAACCACAACTGTTTTTACTTGAACATTTTCTTTTTTAATTTTTTGATTAATCAAAAAAAGTTCGTCTTTAATTTTTACAAATTTTACCATGTTATAATAATTTTTAATTAAACATTATATTTAAAGGCAAATATAAGTATATTTTTTTAAAACTCATAATTTTTATCTATTTATATTAAAACTTTAACAAAATGAAAGATGTTACTTTAAACTTTGGAGCCATAAGAGATTCTATTACAAGACTTTCGTCACAAGAAATATTAAAAGAAAGTACAAGTAATACTCTTAAAAAATTTACCGAAATAGTGAAAAAAAGTCCAGTTTTATTAAAACAACATTATGTATTTAAAAATTTAGAAGACAGTAAACCTTTCGAAAAAGAAAGATTAGCAGAAAGATTTATAAGTCAGAATTTAAGTTTATTGAAGGGAATAAAATGGCAAGATGTTATTAATGAAAATAAAAAAATAAGAATTTCTTTACTTGAAAATAGTCATGTTGAATCAACTGGTGGAAAAAAAGATAATTTATTTAATAGTATTCATTCATTAATTGAATCAATTACAAAACCAAACTTTTCAAACATGGAATCTGAACAACAAGCTTATGAATGTGTTTTAGAATATTTAACAAGAAAAACAGATATAAAAGAATCTTCTAAAGAAAAAATTGATAACCCTGATTTAAAAAATTGGAAATTCATTACAAAATTAGCTATAAATAATTTTAATGAAAGATATGAACATTTAAATGAAGATGAGAAAAGAGTTTTATCAATGTTACTGGCTGATGATAATAAAAAAATAAATCATATTGAAGATTTAAGAAAAGAAAATATTGAACTTATTGATGGAATGTTAAAAGAATCTAAAGATTTTGAAAGAATTAAAATTTTAGAAGGATTTAAAGAAAAATTAAAAATTTCTCGATCTTATGATACATATAGTGCAGATGATTTTATTTTATCTTATTCTGAACTAAAAAATAATTTAAAAAACATGTAAATAAAAAGCCCAAAAAACTGGGGCTTTTTTATTCTTTTGATTTTGAATTTTTTCTTACATAAAAAATATTGTCTATTTTTTTTAATTCATTCCCTAAAAAATTTGATAATTTTTTACATTCTTCAAATAATTCAGTGTTTTTTTTAATGTTCAATGGAAATTTTTTTTCTGATTTTATATTTAATGTGTGAAGATAAATTTCCAATGAGATGAAATTAAATTTATTGTTATAATTAAAATTTTCTGGAATATTATAAATGTATATATTTTCTTTTTCATATGGAAAAAAATAATTTTTATTTAAAAAATTTACAAGTTTGTTATTTAAAATATTTTTTAATTTTCCCTCAAGAAAATTTCTTTCCACATTTTCTTTTTTCGGCTTAATCCAGAAACTTATATTAATGTAAATAGTTTGAGGATAATCCCTGTTTTCGACGGTACCTATTTTTACATTAATTTGATTATTATTTAAAAATTCATCTTTTACAATTATTTCTCTTGCAGTTCTTTTGTTCATTTATTTCTGTTTTTTAAAAATATAATAAAAAAAATCGCAATTATCAAATTTTATAATATTTATATGAAAATACATTACACATAATGGAACAAGATAGTAAATATTATATTATTAGAGAATTTTATAAGTTTAAACCAAATGTTAAACTCATAAAAGAAGCAATACAAAAAGATGAACCAATAGTATTAAGTGGAATTTTACAAAAAGCTAATACGCTTAATAGAAATGGTAGAGTTTATCCATATGATATTCTTAGAAGAGAAGCAACAAAATATATGGAAGCAGTTGAAGAAGGTAGAGCATTAGGAGAATTAGATCATCCCGATAGTGCTGTTGTAAGTTTAAGACAATCTTCTCACAAAGTAATTGATATGTGGTGGCAAGGTGAAGAACTATATGGTAAAGTTGAAATTTTAGATCCAGATTGCGATGATGCAAGAAGATTAAGAGGATTAATGAAAAGTAATGTAATGCTTGGAATTTCTTCTAGAGGAGTTGGTTCTGTAAAAACTGTAAAAGGCGAAGATATAGTACAAAATGATTTTGAATTAATTGCATTTGATTTTGTTTCATCTCCATCAACTCCTGGTGCATATTTATTTAAAGAAGGAAGAAATTGGGGGATGACTCCAATTACTGAACAACAGTATAAAAAAATTAAATGGATATGTCAAAATGGTGTTTGTAGAATGACAGATATGATTGATGAATCAAAAATAATTGTTCCTGAAACACCAAAAATAATTACACCTGAAAATTGCATGTGTGAGGGATATGAAAAACTTTATAAATTATCTAATAACGAATTTTGGAAAAAAATATAGATAAAAATTAATTTTTATATTTTTTTTCATATTTATTAAAAAGTCATAAAGAATAAAACTATGAAAACATCATTAGAAGAAGCAAAAGTTAATTATCAAGAAATTAAAAAATTTGCGACTGAAGCTGCAAAAAAAGAATTTGAAAACGAAATTAATGATAAGATTGAAAAAATTTTAAAAGAATCTTTATCTATTGAAATTGATGATGAAAATAATATAACTGTAGCTAAAGATGAAAAAGTTGTTGAATTAACAAATGATGGTGAAGTAGAAGTTGAAGATATGACAACACACGATAATGAAGAAAATGATGAAAGTCATTTTGATGATGATGAAGAAATTGAAATTGAAAAAAACATAGATGAAATGATAACAATCGAACAAGACCAACCACAATCACCAGAAGCAACTCCAATGGGTGACTCAACAGCTCCAGCTCCAGAAGAAACTAATCCTGTTGATAATGATGTTTTAGAACTTGCACAACTTATTGATAAAATTATTGATAAAAAAGTAAGTGGTGGAGAATCTGGAAGTGAACAAGGAGTAGATGTAGATTATATAGATGATGAAACAGCAGCAAATCCAGCGAGTGAAGTTCCAACAGAAGTTCCAGCACCAGCTCCTGCTCCTGCTCCAGCTCCAGTTCAAGAGGATGAATTGTTAGAATTTTCTTTAGAAGAAATTAATAATATGGGTGAAAATATGATGGAATTTGATATTCCAGAAGATGAAGAATATTTCACAATAGATGATGATCCTGAAGCAAAAGAATTAGCTTTATCAGATATAACAAGTGAAAAACCAGATTGGAAAAAATCACTTCCAAAAATAGATTTACCTACAGCTGAAGAAGAATTAGATGAAGTTAAAATGATGGGACAATCTAATTCAGTACAAAAAACAACAGGAACAAGTGTTGGTCCTGAAATCGCAGTAAAAAATAGAAGTAGACAGACATCTTCGATGCCTGTTAATGAAAATAAAAAAGCTCAAAATGAGTCTAAAATAGACGAGCTATTAAAGGAAAACAAACGTTTAAACGAATCTAATAAAGAATTCAGTGAAGTTATAAAAAACTATCAGGAATCTTTTAAAGATTTAAGAAAACAATTCGACGAAATGCAAACTTTCAATGCAAAATTAGCTTATGCTAATAAAATTTTTGCAAGCGGTGGATTATCTACAACAGACAAAGCTAGAATTGCAGAAGAGTTTGATAAAACTCAAACTGTAGAAGAAGAAAAAAAACTTTACAATAAAATTTTGGAAGAAAACAAAATAGTTGTTGTTAAAGACAATTCTTCAAAAATCAAAGCTACTATCACTAATACAGTGAAAGCAAAAGAAGTAGTATATGAAAGCGCTGAAATGAAACGCAGAAAAGTTTTAGCAGGAATCGAAAAAAATGAAGACTATATCTAATTTCAAAAAATTTTAACTATTTATAGTTTTCAAACAAATAAACAAACAACAAAAAATTAAAAAAATGGGTGAATTATTAAACAGCGGTAAAGTAGGTCTCACAGTTTTCAAAGACCTCGCCGAACAAAGAAAAGCAATCGTTAGAAACTGGAGTGAATCTGGTCTTCTAGAAAACCTTCAAGGTATGAAGAAAACTAACATTGCACAACTTTTAGAAAACCAAGCACACCACATGTTAAATGAAGTAACATTGGATGCATCAGCAGGTAGATTTGATACAGTAGCTTTTCCAATTGTACGTAGAGTTTTTTCTCGTCTTTTAGCTAATGAAATCGTATCTGTACAACCTTTAGCATTGCCTTCAGGTCTTTTATTCTACATGGATGCAAGAGTATCTTTTGCTGGTACAGACAGTACACAACAAACTGGTATTTCTCACGAAACTGCATGGCAAACTGCAAACGGTAAAAGAAGTATCGTAGCTCCTGCAAATACAGCTAATGGAAATGCAGGTCCTAATTTTGCAAGCACAACAGCTTACGAAAGATTCTATAATAACCGTGGTTTTGACTTATCATTTGGTACTGGTGAAACAGTAACACATGCTTATACAAATAGTTCAAATACTCCTGCTACAGTATTAAGCGGAAGTAATTTTGCTAATGGTTTAAAAGCTGTTACTACATGGTTAGGAAACGATTTTAACATTTCCAAACAACAATCAAGCGCAACTGTAAGATTTTCTGCTCAAACAGCAATTTATTACAGTGCAGGTTCACAAAACATTCTTATTGTTGCTAACGGTGGAAGTATTCCTTATTTCTCACAAATGCAACAATGGGGTCTTGATCAATTTGATAGCGGTTTAGCAAATATAGTGTTTGACTTAAGACCAGCTTCAGTAATTGGTACAGATTTTAACACAGATATGTTAAATAACGGTGCTGGTTCATTTGGTTCTGTTTTTGCAGTTCCTTTTAATGCTGCTTTTGAAATTTACAATGATCTTGAAGGTAAGTCAGAAATGTCTGAAATCACATTGAGATTTTCATCTGTAACTGTTAACACAATTACACGTAAATTACGTGCACATTGGACTCCTGAATTAGCTCAAGACTTAGAAGCATACCACTCAATTGATGCTGAAGCTGAATTAACAGCTTTGTTATCAGAGCACGTTGCTGCTGAAATTGACAGGGAAATTATTATTGACATTGCAAACCAAGCTCCTTTCCGTGCTCGTTGGGATTACCAAGGTTTAGCTAATAACGCTAACTTCTTTGGAACACAGAAAGACTGGAATCAAACTCTTATCACTAGAATTAACGAACTTTCTGCACAAATCCACAAAGCAACTCTTCGTGGTGGTGCAAACTGGGTAGTTTGTTCTGCTGAAGCAGGAGCAATTTTTGATGATCTCGAATATTTCCACGTAGATACTTCAGCTTCTCCAGAATCTGAAAAATACAACTTGGGAGTTGAGAAAATTGGAAACTTAGGTTCACGTTACGTAGTATACAAAGATCCTTATTTACCAGCATCTTTGGTAATCTTAGGACATAAAGGTAACACCTTCCTTGAAGCAGGTTACATCTATGCACCTTATATTCCATTGCAATTAACACAAACTATCACTGATCCTAACGACTTCACACCTCGTAAAGGTATCATGACCCGTTACGCTAAGAAAATGGTTAACAACAGGTTCTACGGTGTTATCTACATTGACAACATCAATACTTACTAATCTGAGTAGTTATAATAAAGAGAGGCTGATTTTTCAGCCTCTTTTTTTTAATTAAATTTAATTCCTAAATTAGGTGTTTTGACTTTTTTTATAACTATTTATAATAAAAAACGTATAATATAAAAAATATCATTATGAAAAAAGAATATATAGTTGCAACATGTAAAAAAACAAAAAAAGTTTTTAAAGACTATAAAAATTCATCTGGTGTATTAACAGAACATATAAAAAAAATATACCCAGATTTAATTCATCCATCTAATTTTATAAAAAGAAAATATAAAATAGATACTGGTAAATTTTGGCATGAACAATATTTTGATATTAAAAAAATTGAAAAGGAAATAGAGTTAAAAAAGTGTAAGTTTTGTAATTGGGAAACCAAAGATATTAACAACAATTCAGGACAATATACAATACATTTATTAAAACATCACAATTTAGATACAGAACAATATTTAAAAAAATTTCCAGAAGAAAAATTTCTTTTTAAAACATTTGTTGATAACAAAAAAAATAAAGAAAAGATGTTATCTAATAAAGATAATTATGTTATTTGTAAAATATGTGATAAAAAATTAAAAACATTAACAAATACACACTTAAAAAAACACAAAATAGACTTAGAAAAATATAAAGAAATGTATCCAAATGAAGTTTATCATTCTCAATCATTTATAAAAAGAACCTCAAAAAATTTAAAAAATGCCACTACAAAAATAAAAAATTCATATATATCAAAACCTGAAATTTCACTTAAACAATTTTTAACTTCTTTAAATATAGATTTTGATAATAATAATAGAAAATTTTTAAGTGGTGTAGAAATAGATATAATAAATCATACAAATAAAATAGGAATAGAATTTAATGGAAACTTATATCATACCGAAAATTATGGAGGTAAATTAAAAAATTTTCATTTAAATAAAACAAATTTAATGAATAAAAAAGGTTATTTTCTTATACACATTACAGAAGATGAATGGGAACTAAAAAATGAAATAGTAAAAAATAAATTAAAACATATATTTCAAAAATCAAATCTTAAAAATATTCATGCAAGAAGTTGCCAAATAAAAGAATTAAATTCTATTGAAAAAGATATCTTTTTAAATAAATATCATATTCAAGGAGAAGATAAATCAAATATAAAATTAGGTGCTTTTTTTAATAATGAATTAATTGCAGTAATGACGTTTGACAATATAAGACAAATGAACGGAAAAAATAAAAACAATGATTTGTTTGAGCTTAAAAGATTCTGTGTAAATTTTAATTATAATGTTCCTGGAATTTTTGGTAAGATATTAAAATTTTTTATAAAAAATTATAATCCCAATAAAATAATAAGTTTTGCCGATAGAAGATGGACATTAAATAAAGAAAATAATTTATATACAAAGACGGGATTTATATTAACACAAATTCTTAAACCTGACTATACATATTATAATTCTAAAGTTAGTAGATTTAAAAGATTTCACAAATTCTCTTTTGGAAAATCATCATTAAAAAAGAAATTTCCAGAAATTTATGACGAAAAAAAAACAGAATGGGAAATGATGCAAATGTTAAAATATGATAGAATTTGGGATTGTGGAAAATTTAAATATGAACTTATACTTTAATTTTTAACATCATAAAACTATTTTTATAAAAGCCCATTTGTTTGTTGGGCTTTTATATTTTATAACTATTTATAAAAAAAATAATTTTATGGCAACTTTTAATACAAATTATGAAGCAAAAATTCTACCTGCTGGTTCATACACAGCATCAACTTTAGGTGATGGTTTTTCAGCAACAACAGTTCATCAAGTATTTTGCGTAAGCGCTGGTACAATTTCAATGACCGCATTGGGTGGTGGAACATTCGCTTGGGGAGCAACTCCTGGACAATCAATAGATATATTATTGGGAAGCTGTATTGTTTCTAGTGGATTGTTTGTTGGTTTTAAAAATCAAAACCAACCTGGAAGTCAAAAACCTTACTACAGATATTAATTTTAAATAAAAATCACTATGTCATTTTGCACAGATAGATGTCTTTCGGGAATGTCAGAAACTGATAAAACTTCTCTTATTAATAGAATAAGAAGGAAAATCGGTGCCCCCGTAATGCAAGTTGAACTATTAGATGAACAAATAGAAGAATGTATTTGTGAATCTATAGAGGAATATTCTACATATATAAACAATTGGGTTCTCGTAAATAGATTAGGAGAAATGTTAGGTTTATCCTCAGACATAGATTTTACAATGAAATATGTTTCAAATAGTTTATATTTTGAAGAAAGTTTCGGAAAAGCTATTGCAGAACAAGCGGGATTGGGTGCTAATGGAACTAGAGAGTTAAAATTAACATCTATAGTTTTAACTGCTGGAACACAACATTATATAATTCCACAAAATCGTGAAGTAAACGATGTTTTATGGTTTACTCCTTCTTTTATTAATTTATTTGGTTTAGATCCATTCGCTAATACAAACATTGCTTTTTCTGAATTCGGTGCTTCATTTGCTGGACACACTCTTTATCATGTAATGCCAGTTTTTGATACAATTATGACTGCTCAGGCTGCTGAATTAAGAAATAGAGTTAGAGGAGCTGAATATTCATATTTAATAAGGCCAGGAGCTGATGGTACAAAAGTTTTAACACTTTATCCAATACCAAGACCAAATAATGGTATAGGAAGTGGTGATAATGCTGGTGGAATTGGAGGGGGTGCTGGAACACCTGGAACTGTGTTTTATTATTACTATGATAGATCTGGAAATTATGGAAATCCAGATTATTCTGGAAATTCAGCTAATCCTGGATGGACAGGATATTCTCAAACTCAAATATCACAAGGATATCAAGGAAATGGGTTGGTTTCTTCTCCAGCTCAAGTAAAACTAAATTATTTATCTTTTATGCAATTAAATTCTATGGCACAAACATGGGTTAAAAAATATGCCCAAGCACTGTCAAAAGAATTACTAGGAATAGGTATAAGGGGAAAATTTAATGGACAACTTCCAATACCAGATGCAGAAATGACTCTTAATAAAGATGATTTAATTTCCACTGCAAGAGAAGATAAAAAAGATTTAAAAGAAGAATTAAAACTTCAATTGGAAGAATTAAGCTATGACAAGATCATGGAAAAAAGAGCTTTAGTCCAGGAAAATGTAAACAAAGCATTAAGTTATGGTCCAATGGGACTTTATTTGTGGTAAAACAATATGGCTGATATAAACGAAATAGGAAAAAATCAAGAAGATGTATCTAAACTTTTACATGACGTAAAGGGTTTGAAAACATTTTTTTCTGATAAAGAGGCAGATTTTTTTACAAATACTGGAAGAGAAATTACTGAGGAAATATTACAAACAAGTTTTCTCTTATTTAAAATCGATTATAAAAAAACTAAGGTTCATCCTTTATATGGAGAAGCAAAAATAAAACATTATTTATCTCCAATAGAAATTTTTGGTAGAATAAACGTAGAAGTAACTGATCCTTCTTATCAAACTAAAGGTGGTCTTACTAAAAAAGGTTTTGGTAATTTAACTGCACATATATATTTAGAACAAATAAGAGAATTAGATTTAATTGAAAGAGAAGATGGAAATATAATAATCACTAAAATTAAAATGGGGGATTATGTTAATTATAAAGGTCAGTTTTTTCAAATAATTGATGATGGATATTCTCAAATTTCTAATAAACACTCTTGGGCTGGAGATAGAAGATTCTATATTACAATTAAAGGAGTAGAAGTTGATGAAGACATTATGAAAGGAAGGTAAAAATTTGCCCTTATATTAATATAAGTTACTTTTATATATACAAGTTACTTAGGAATATTTTCTTAGATTGAGCCTTTTTTCGAAGCAGAGTTCCCCCTTACCCAAGCAAAATTTACTTAGATTTGAGAACTCTGCATTTATGGTATAAGGAATATATACTTTCTTGAGTATCGCCCCCCTCCTTTGCAACCAATCTAATCACTTACCTTGATTGGCTTGGAACACTATCGATTGTAAGTAAATCGCCTCCCTGGTTTGTTCCTGTTGTTCTCCAGTGTCCAAATTGGTTCCCTTGATGGACTTAAAATATAGATCAGGTGTTTTTAGCCGTCTATCTATAAGTAAAAAATAATTTCAGAGCAAATATAAAAAAAAAATAGTTTTAAAGCAAATATTTTTTCACTATTTATAATAAAAATTAATGAGTGCTTTAAGAAACATAGGTAAAAACCTTGATAATCAGTTTAAAAACCACAACTTTTTACCACAACGTCTTAATATCGAAGATTTAAGTTTAGGTTTTAAACAATTTATTGAAAGTCAAAATTTACATTTGATTATGGAAAACGGACTGTCAAGAAGAGTTCCAGTAGTTTATATTTCTCAAGAGTTGTGGGCTGAAAGAAAAATGAATTGGAAAGAGATGAGATCAGAAAATGGAGAAGAAATGGCAAGACCATTTATTGCTTTAATAAGAACTGCAGTAAAAAGAGGAACGGCTCCAAATAAATATACTATACCGAATAAAAAAATGTTTACTTTTGTGAAAGTTCCAACATTTGATGGTACATTAAAGGGATATGATTTATATAAAATTCCACAACCAGCATATGTTGATATTGAATTTGATGTAAAATTTGTAGGTCATTATATGGAAGATGTAGATGATTTTTATGAAATGATGTTGGATAGAGCATATAGTAACGGCCAAGGATATATAAAAGCTAATGGTTATGATATTGCTTTAAAGATGGGGGAACCCAGTGATGAATCGTCTTTAGATGATATTAGTTCAGAGAGAGTTTATCAAATTTCAGTCCCTGTTACTATTTTAGGAAAAATAGTTGACCCTACAGATTTTGAGAAAGTAAATACGATAAAGAAAATTTCTATTAAAATTTCTGAGAAATAAAATAATTTATACTTTTTTTATCTATTTATTAGAAACAATAATTTAAAAATAAAAAAACATGGCCACAATATTCGTTAGCCCAGGAGTTTATACAAGAGAACAAGATTTCTCAGTATTTGCTTCTAGAATTGGTATCACCAGACTTGGTTTAGCTGGAAAAACAGAAAAAGGACCTGCTTTTGAAGCAATAAAAGTATCTAGCGCAGATGAATTTGCATTAAGATTTGGAGGAACAAGTCCAGATTTTCCTTTAGGTTATGTAGCTAATTCTTTTTTAGCACAAGCTAATGATTTAACAATCTCCAGAGTTTTGGGACAGGGTGGTTTTACAAACTCTCCAGCTTGGCTTATTACATTAAGCGCTTCTACTGCAACAACAAATAGTTATTCTGGCTCTACTTTAGCAATTTTAAGAAGTAAACAAAGTAGTACTGGTACAAAATATTTTGATGTTCAATCAGCTGTTACAATCGGAACAACTGGAATGGTAAATCCTTTAAGTGATTTTGTTATAAGTGCAGCAACTGGTCCTTTAACAGCATATACAAACGGACTTTCAGTTTCTTTAGATGAAACAAAAGATAATTATATTGTTAAAGTTTTTGGAAAAAATCCAAAAGTAATAACAGGTGCAATTAATCTTTATGTTGAAGAAATTTATCCACATTTTATCAGAGAAGGTGTTGCTAGGAATTTATTTTCAGGAGTAAATGCGCTTCAATCTACCCTTACTTACAAAACTGATGGTGGATATACAGATTATGGAGATGATTATGCTCATTCAATAACACCTTGGATTGTTTCCAGAGTTGTTGGTGGAGAAGTTCATAGATTATTCAGATTTCACACTATTTCTGATGGTGATGCATCTGCAAGAGAAATAAAAATATCAATTGCAAATTTAGATGTAAACAATTATACTTTTGACGTTATAATTAGAAGATTTGAAGATACTGATGCAACAGCATCTCAAACAGCATTAGAAAAATATTCAAATGTGACATTGGACGAAACTGCTTCTAATTTTATTGGAAAATACATTGGAACATGGGATGAGGAATATCCAAGTAAATCAATGTTTATTACAGTTGAATTAGCTAATAGATATCCAGAAAATTCTGTTCCTGCAGGTTTTGAAGGTTATGTTTTAAGAGGTGCAGCTAGCGCTTCTGGAGATGCTGGAACAATTCCTAATATATTTTATAAAACACTTTATCTTTCAGGAGATTCAACTTTTAAAACATATCTTGGAATTTCTGAATTAGGATATACAAGCTTAACTTCAAGCATTGTATCTGTTAGAAATTCTGTAAAATCAATAGAAGCCGATTTGTTTGTTTATCATGGAGGCGATGTATCATCTGCAACTACGAATACAAAAGGTTTCCACATGGAAAATACAGCAGATTCAAGATATTATGTTTCTGGAGATAAAGTTTCTTTAACAGCTTATACAACAACTGCTACATCTGGAATTGTAGATAAAGCTAAGCTTAAATTTACATTGGTTCCTGCTGGTGGTTTTGACGGTTTTAATAAATATAAAACTTTTGAATACCCTTATTTAGAATTTGTTGAAAGCGAAACTGATAATTATACTAAATTTTTAGAAGCTATTGCTGTATTTTCAAATCCAGAAGCAGTAGATATTAATTTGTTTGCAACTCCTGGTGTTGATTATCAAAATAACACTGGAATAGTTAAATATGCTTTGAGTATGATCGAAGACAGAGCTGATATTCTTTATGTAATAGATTCTCCAAGACTTTCAGTTTTCTCTACTACTGATGGAACAACAGAAAGAGGAACACCAGAAGAAGCAGTTTCAACTCTTGAAGCTACTGGAATTGATTCTAATTATGCATGTACTTACTGGCCATGGATTCAAATTGAAGACCCAATTTCTGGAAAATATACATATCAAGCTCCAACATTATTGGCAATTAAAACATTAGCTTTGACAGATAACGTTGCAGCACCTTGGTTTGCTCCTGCTGGTTTGAATAGAGCTACAGCTGGAACAAGTGTTAAAAGAACAGATATTAAACTTTCGAAAGAAGAAAGAGATGTTCTTTATGAAGGTAGAATTAATCCTATTGCAAGTTTTGTACAACAAGGTATTGTAATTTGGGGACAAAAAACTCTTCAACAAAGACAATCTGCTCTTGACAGAATTAACATCAGAAGATTATTGTTACAAGTTAGAAGACTTATTTCTGCTGCAGCATTAACACTGTTGTTCGAACAAAATGATCAAACTTTAAGAGATCAGTTCTTAGCAAAAGTAGAGCCTATTTTATTGCAAATACAGAACCAGAGGGGACTTACAGCATTTCGTGTAGTTATGGACGACAGCAACAACACTTCAGAAACAATCGACAGAAATATGTTAATTGGAAAGATTCAGCTTAAGCCAACTCGCACTGCCGAATTTATAGATTTAGAATTTCAAGTTTTACCAACTGGTGCAAATTTTTCGGATTTTTAAAAATCTGATAATCAATTACTTACAAGGGAGAATTTTTTTATTTCTCCCTTTTTTATTTTATATTTGATAATTTCAAAAAAATTTTATATATTTATAATCAAACTAAGCTTCGGTTAGTAAAAAAACAAAATATATGAAAGAAAAATGTTTAATATGTGGATGTGAAAATCCTAAAGAAGGAATGAAAACTTGTTGTAGGAAATGTGCAGATATATTAAAAAGTAAAAAGTCAAGAGAAATAAAAAAATGTTTGCTTTGTGGAAAAGAGTTTGAGGTTAGAAAAAGTAATCCAAAAAGGCTATGTTCTGAAGAATGTAGAATAACGTGGCAAAAAATGCCAGAAAACATAAAAAAAAGAGTGGACCTTTCTAAAGAAGCTGTAAAAGAAAAATTTGGTGTTGATAATATATTTCAATTAGAATTTATAAAAGAAAAAAGTAAAAATACTAAAAAAAATAGATACGGAGACGAAAATTTCAATAATCCGCAGGAAAACAAAAGGGTTAAAATAGAAAAATACGGAGAAAATTGTTTTAAAGAGTTTTCAGAAAAAGCAAAACAAACTAGAATAAAAAAATTCGGGGTAGATCATCATTTAAAGTTGCCAGAATTTTTAAATAAACAAAAAAAAACAAATTTAAAACGTCATGGAGTAGAGAATATATCTCAACTACAAGAAACAAAAGATAAAGTAAAAGCAACTACAAACGAACATTATGGAGTTGAAAATGCTTCACAAAGTGAAGTTGTTAAAGAAAAGAAAAAACAAACTTCAATGGATAATTTTGGAGTATCTCATCATCTTAAAGATTACAATCTTCTTCAAAAGCATTTTAAAGCCCAGTATAAAGTTAAAAGATACAAAGATACAGAAATATATTATCAAGGGTCATACGAGCTTTATTTCTTAGAAAAAATGGAAGAAAAAGGTTTGTTAGAAAAAGTTTCTAATGGAAAGAGTTACGATTATATTTATGATGGAAAATCTCATGTTTATCACACAGACTTTTTTTATAACGGAAGTAATATAGAAATAAAATCTGGATGGACTTATAATAAAAACGGAAAAGACAAAAAACTAGAAGAAGTGAATCAAGCAAAATGGAAATCGGTAATAGATAGTGGAGATAAAATCAATGTTATGTTATCTAAACAACAAATAGATTTATTTGTAAGCGGAATTTTATAATTTTGTTTCTTTTCCAATTTCTTTATAAAAATCTTCTATAGATTCAGTAGAAGAATTTTCTGGAACTTGTATGTAAAGATGATTAAATATATTTTTAAATCCAGCATCTATTATTTTTTCTCTGTGATCTAAAATTATTCTTTCTACTTCTTCTTCTGATATTGTTACTGGAATTTTTATTTTTTCTTTACCAGGCAAACAATCGAAACGAATAAAAGATGGTTTGAGTCTATCTGAGCTTAGCTTTAAAGTAAAAATTTGTTTTCCGCCATTTTTTAAATATGCTATTAATTCTTGTGATTTTTTATCTTCATGAAGAATAACGTTGTCATTAAATAAGTGCCTTAATTCAATCTCAAATTGCATTTCTTTTTTGACGATATAATTCCTAAGCACAAATGGTTTCGTTGAATATGGGGCTCCGTATAGCGTAGAATGACTCAATAAATTAATTCTTCCATCATCAAGAACTTTTGACATTAAAATATGAGCAATTCCCTCTCGTATAATTTGTCTTATTTTATATCTAATAAATTCAGAATTACTCACGTTGTTTTTTTTGTAAATAGTTAAATTTTAATTATTTTATCACTATTTATTTATGATAAGCATATATTTAAAACCGCTTTTTATATTTACATGGGACAATATATTAAACCGATAAACACTGATTATTTAAAATTGAGCGGAGGAACTGTATCGGGAGACACCTACTTTTCTCAAAATTTGTCGGCATCCACAATTTATGGAGACGGAAGTAATCTCACAGGAATTCATGATTATTATGTTACTGGAGGAAGTAATACTGGATATGTTGTAACATTATCAAGAAATGATGGAGTTAATGTTTCTTTTTATTTAACGTCTTTTGTGGCTCAATTGAGTGGAGATACTTTTACTACTGGAGGAACTTTTGTAAATAATCAATTGTCTTTTCTTACAAGTGGAGGTATTGCTTATTCTGTACCAATTGAACATTTCTCTGGAATCACTGTTGACTATTTACTTACAGCTGCAACATTATATGGAACAACATTGAGTGCTGGAACACTTATTTCTGGAGCAACAAATTTATATGATATATTTGACGTAAAAGGAAGTGAAGATATTACACGTTTACAGCCTGGTTTAAATACATACACTGGAGGAACAGATAATAAACCTTATATTAATATTTCTGCTGCTTCTTTAAACAACTTAAGTGTTTCTGGTTTATCTCAATTAACAACAATTTCTACAACGACATTGAGTGCTGGAACATTTATTTCTGGAACAACAAATTTATATAACATATTTCAAACAATAGGTTCTGATTTAAACAAAACTTATGTTCAAAGTGGTTTAAATATATATACAGGAGGAACTGTTGATAATCCATCTATAAATGTTTCTTCAGCTACGTTAAATAATTTAAGTGTTTCTGGAACATCTCAATTAACAACAATTTCTACAACGATATTGAGTGCTGGAACGTTTATTTCTGGAGCAACAAACTTATATGATATATTTGATGTAAAAGGAAGTGAAGATATTACACGTTTACAACCTGGTTTAAATACATACACTGGAGGAACAGCCAATAAACCTTATGTTAATATTTCTGCTGCTTCTTTAAACAACTTAAGTGTTTCTGGAACATCTCAATTAACAACAATTTCCACAACGATATTGAGCGCTGGAACACTTATTTCTGGAGCAACAAATTTATATGATATATTTTCTACTCCGTCTCAAAATAACAGTTTATATGTTTATAAAAGTGGAGACACAATGACAGGTGCTTTGTTAATAAATAATTCATTAGCAGTTACTGGAACAAGTTCTTTGCAAACAACATCAGCAGTGACCATTGTTTTGGATGCAGTTAAAATAATAACTAAAAATAATATAATTTTATCAGGAGATGTTTTAATTGGTGGTACTTGGTAAAATAAAAATACAATATTTATAATAAAGAAATTATATAATGGCAAATAATCAAATAAGATATGTGTTAAGAAAAAAAGAAACAGGAGGATCAAACCCAATTCCATCGGATGTTCTTTTGGGAGAACCTCTTATTAATACATATGATGGTATTTTATTGTTTTCAGGTACACCAGGGGGGATATATCAACCATCAGCTGGACAACCAGGTGTTTTTGAGGTTGGTTCTACTATAAGTAATTTAAGAGTTTTAAGTGGAATAAACTTAAACAACATGTTTGTTATATCAGCTTCAACTGGTGAAATTACAACATATGCTGGACAAAGTGATTTAACTGGATATTTTCTTAGTGGAACTTCAATAGGTTTTGTTTTAGCGCCAATAAGTTCTATAATTCTTACAGGATCCAGTGGTGGAAGTGGATTTCCAGTACAAAATGGAATAAACATTTTTACTGCAGGTACATATAGTTCTCAAACAATAAACATTACTTCTGCAACTTTAAATTCTTTATCAGTAAGCGGAAGCTCTTATTTTTCATCCATTTCTGCTGCAACAATTTTTTCTTCAAGTACAAACTTATATGATATTTTTGCGGTAAACTTTGATGTAATAGATGGAGGATCATTTTAAAGAAATAAAAAATCCTCCAAATTTCTAAGGAGGATTATTTGTCTATTTTTGTTATAATATTAAAAAGGATCAATATCTTTTGATATTTCTATTTTTATTCCACCTTGTGTTGGAATTGAAAGTCTTTGGCCTGTATTATATCTTAATTCAAATTCTCCATAAAAATTTCCTTCTGTATCAGTATCTCCATCTTGCCATGAATATTGAATTGTTCCACCTGAAGTACAAATGATTTGAGCAGTTTGTGCATATATTTTAGAATTTGAACAATCATCAACCATTGTAAAAGTAACTCCTGTAACACCAGAAAGATCATAGCCTATTTTCTGTCCCAAACTTCCTCTTGTACCAATGCTTACTTGTAACACTGGTAAAGTATCGTTTCTTTTTATTTTAAATATTGATGTTGCAGTACTCATTTTATAAAATTATAACTTCTATTGTTTGTACATCATTAATTTCACATTGTATTTCTTGATTTTCAATTTCTGTAGTAATTTCACCAGAAATATTTATTGGATTTAGTTTAAATGATGTTGTAAGTATTTTTATAGGTTTGTTTTCTAAATATTGAACTGTCCACTTTAAATCATATACATTATCATAAGAATAAAATATCGGGTTTAAATCAGTAAAATAAACTCCATCAGATTCTTTTGTGACCACTGTATTTGTTTCAACAATAGTTGATGTGTCTTTTAAGTAAGTGTTTGCAGTTATTGAAAATGGATTAATTAGACTATATAAATCACTAGCTTTACTAGAGTTTATTTTATAAATTTTTCTATACAGTCTAATTACAGCCATAATGATAAATTAAATAAACTCTGAAATAAAAACTTCAGAGTTTTATTAAAAAATAAAAATTAAGCATTCAACAGACATCTGTCTGGCTGGATGGTGATTTTTACTTTTGCAACATCATCAGCACTGTAATCATAGTCATCAAAAGAAGCGTTTGTGATAAGACATCCAATTAAAGTCCATTTTTCAACTTCAACTCCAGTTGGGTCTAAAGCTTTTAGAACAAGATTTTTCTTGTAACCAATTGCATAACCCATCCTACCAGTTGCGCTTTCAGCGTGCAACCTAACCCATTCCATTACCTTTTGAGTTGTGGAAGGACCAATTACATCAATGAATTCTACATCCATAGTGCTCCATTTATAACGACCACTTACAAATGTTGAGGTATTCATATATGGTATTTCAGTACTTCCAATCTCTAATGAAGGTTTTCCTGAAGTTTGAACTAAATAAGATTCAATTCCCAACTCAGTTGGAAACTCAAGAACGAATCTGTTTTTTCTTTTTGGTTCCTGTTCAACGGGAACTGGTCTAAACATATCAGCCATAATATAATTTTATTTAAATGTTTTTTATAAATATTGAAAAAAATTTTTTCCACATTTATTTAAAAAAACTTATAAAAATTAAATTAAACTTAATTTTCACTATTTATTTTCAGAGCTATATAGCTTATTATTTTTTTTTGAGAAATTATATAATTTCGGCATATTATGACAACAAAAAACGCAAGACTTTTACCCAAAAGAACGGCTGTTTCTGGAAGAATTCCTACTGGAACAACTGGGGATGAAAGTAATTTTATTAAACAAGGAGAATTAGCTGTTAATACAGCAGATAAAAAGCTCTACTCTTTTGATGGGTCAAATGTATTTGAATTTGGTTCAAATTCCTACCTGGGATTAACAGGGGGGACAGTTAATGGAAATTTTATTGTAACTGGAACAAGTTCTTTTCAAACTTTATCTGCAGCAACATTTATTTCTGGATCAACAAATTTGTTAGATATATTTGTTACTTCAATTTCAAATCAAAAAAATTGGATGTCTGGGTCAAGTGGAATATCTTCTATAAAGGCAATTAATAGTACTGGATTAGATGCTGTAGGAAATTATTCTTTGGTTCATGGTTACGCAACAATTGCAAGTGGAGAATCAAGTCATGCGGAGGGTGCTGAAACAACATCCATTGGAAATGATTCACATAGTGAAGGATATTTAACAACAGCTTTCAGCGATGATAGTCATGCAGAAGGAAAATCTAATATATCTAGTGGTTATGCCAGTCACAGTGAAGGTAGAGAAACAACAACATTGGGAGATTATTCTCACACCGAAGGATATTTAACTCTATCAATTGGAGCTAATAGTCATGCAGAAGGATCAACAAGTGAATCTTGGGGGTTAAATAGTCATGCGGAGGGTGGTGCAAATACCAGTATTGGAACTGACAGTCATGCTGAAGGAAATAGTAATATCGCAATTGGAAATTCGTCACACGTCGAAGGAAGTGGAAACATTTCATCTGGTCAAGCAAGTCACGCCGAAGGGAGTCTAACAACTACAATTGGAGATAATAGTCATGCCGAAGGAAATAATACAATAGCATTTGGAGTTAATAGTCATGCTGAAGGAAATAATACAATAGCAATTGGAGAATATAGTCATGCCGAAGGATATTATTCAACAGCAACTGGAATGAATTCGTTTGTTTCTGGTGGATATAACAAATCAATTGGTAGTAATTCATATATATTGGGTGGATTATATAATATAGCATCTGCAAGTAGTTCAGTAATAATAGCTGGTAGTGGTATAACTGCAACTAGCCAATATACTGTATATGTTAATAATTTTAATGCAAATAGAGAAGCTTATATAAATATTTTTTCCGCTGATACAATAATTTCTGGACAAACAAATTTATATGACATTTTTCAAACAATAGGTTCAGATTTAAATAAAACTTATATTCAAAATGGATTAAATACATACACTGGTGGAACTGTTGATTTACCAACCGTGAGTATATCTGCAGCTACATTAAACAATTTGAGCGTTACAGGAAGTTCAATACTACAATCCATTACATCAAACTCAATAATTTATAAAAATGAAGAATTAGATGATAGATTTATTAATGTAACTGGTGATACGATACTTGGTAATTTAACCGTTAATGGAGATTTTTTTGTCATTGGAACTGCTCATACTGCAAATGTTGAAGCATTTAATGTTTCAGCCAACACTATTACCATTAATAATGGGGAAGTTGGCTCTGGAATAACAGCTGGATATGCTGGAATTATAGTAGATAGAGGCACTTATCCTAATTACGAATTTATATTTGAAGAATCATCACAAACGTTTAGGGTTGGTGAAGCTGGCGCTACACAACCTGTGGCAACAAGACAAGATAGCCCAGTAAATGGTGGAATATCTTATTGGAATCCGATTGATTATAAATTTGATACTAACGCAAATTTAACATTTAATGGTTCATTATTATTGATAAATGGCGGAGTGAGTGCTACGTCTTATGTACAAAATAGTGTATCAATGACTGCATTAACAAATGGGTCTAATGCTGATTTATTGCACGTTCACAATTCTTATTTGTCAACGGCAGCCTATACTTCAAATGTTTCTGGAACAACCAATTATGTTCCAGTATTTAATAGTGTTAGTTCAGTAACTAATAGTATTATTTACCAAAGTGGAACTTCAATAGGTATAAACACTCTTACACCTTCTGCCACGTTAGACATTTACGGAAATGGACTTACAACGGGAGTAACGTTTCAAACAGCAAATTCATCTGGTACGCCAACCGTAACAATATTGGATAATGGTAATACAACTTTTATCGGTAATGTAACAGTTAATAGTGGAATAACTCTTAGTGGAAATGTTCAGTATTATCCAACCACAACAATATATCCGACAAGTGATAATATATCTGCATTTAAATTCACAAAATTAGATGCTTCCACCATTATAATGAATGTTGATACAACGAATTCTAGAATCGGTATAAACACTGCAACTCCCCAAGCTTCTTTAGATGTATCTGGAACAACCAACATAACTGGTAACATTAGTGCTGTTACTCTTTCTGCTGCATCTGAGCGTATAATTACAACATCTGGAACTAGTTTATTACAGAATTATTTAACAACGTCAGAAAGCTTTATAACAACTGCTTCTACAATAACTGCAATAACGAATTCTAACAATTGGAACTTAGGTTCTTATACAGGGTCAACAACGGGTATGATTGACGGACAGGAGTATGTTGGAACTGATTACAGATATTTATATCAAAGTGGTAATTTAACTAGATATAATAAATCAAGAAATGGTTTATCAACTTACACAACTGCAACAACTCTTGATGTAAAAGATGAATTAGTATTTGTTAATTCAACAGGAGCAACAACAATTACGTTGGTTTCCCCCTCAGCCTTAACAGATTATTATGGTACAAAAATTATTATCAAAAATATTGGTGCTGGAATTGTAACTTTAACAGCAGGAACTGCAACTATCGATGGGGTTTCTTCACAAACTTTAAATCAATGGGATACTGTTTATTTGGTTTCTAATTTATCTAATTACTTTATAATCTAACATATATGTCAAATATACTTAAAAATTTAAACAATGTAGTGTTAAAGTCGAATGATAAGTGGGCGTATTTTAAGGGGGGAGTATCTATCCCAAATGTTGGAGCGGCATCAAATTTCAATTATATTCATCAGACTGGAGTTTTTGCTTTTGAATGTGATGTTATTATTTCAAATTTTACACACTATAATTTAATATTTGCTAATAGATTAATTGGGGGTGGTAGTGGGCAAGGAATAATTGTTTATAACCAATGGGGAAATTCACAAACAGATTTTCTTGTGTTGATTGGAAACGGCAGCTCACTTATAATGAATTATAATAGAACTAATTTTTTTTCTTTTGGAGTCAAATTTAAACTTAAAATAATTAGTAATGGAGTGAGAATTTGGGTTTATAAGGATAATGTTTTAATTCCGACAAACGCTGCTGGTTCATCAGAATATTATACTGGTTCTTTTGGAACTGGTTCAAGTGCATTTAACCCTTACATCGGAGGAAACATTCAAGATGCAATGACTGGATATTTAAGAAATATGAAATTTTATAATTCTCCCAACACATCACAATTATTATATCATTTTCCGTTACAAGATTCTGCCAATATAAGCAAAGATATTGTTGGAGGATTACAAGGAACATCAACTGCAAATATAAGTATATATGATTTCAGCAATAAAATTTTAACAAATTAATAAAATAAACAAAATGGCACTTAAAAAATCAACATTATGGAATGGTATTCCAATTGAATACCACATCATTGAAAATCATCAATCAATTAAAAAACAGAATCAAACTGTAATTGGGATAGCTAAATATTTTAATAAAGCATCAAGAGATGCTTCTGTTAATAACTTTGTAATATATGAATATATAACAATAGATGGAATTAATTACTCAATCAGTGAGTTATATGGAAAAATTAAAGAGAGTAAAATGGTTCCAACTGGAGAAAAAGTTCAAACTGGAACTGAAGAAAAAGAAGGATTTAATGGTGAAATCATAGAAGTGCCAATATATGAGGATGTAATGAAGGAATCCAATTGGTGGGCAGATGCAGAAAATTGTTAAAAACATTTTTCATTAGCATTATTTTCGTGACATATTTATTTAAAATAAGAATAATATATTATGAAAATAAGAACAGGACAAACAGTTTTTGAAACAATTGTGTCTGTAGACATAAACAATAGGCCAGTTTCTTCGGCAATATTAAATAACATTTTGTATAAAGATGGAGTTTCCTATTCTTCATTAACTGCAACATTAACCGATGCTACAAATGCTATTTTTTCTGTAACCTGGTCCGCATCTTCAATTGGAAGTTATCAGTTATATTCAAAAAATGAAACAACTGATCTAATTTACACATCCGATGTTTATTTGGTGGTTCCAGATAGCGAAGAAATAGCAACTGTATATGTAGGTCTTTAAAAAAACTGTTTAAAGCTTAATTATTAGCATATTGTGTTTTTTTGATCTATTTATACAGAAAACATAATGAGTTTACAAGAACGTCAAGATGAATTTATAAAGTGTGCTACAAATCCAGTTTATTATTTAAATAACTATGGATATGTTTTTGATGCACGAAAACAGCGTGTGCAAAAAATGACATGTTTTGAATATCAAGAAGAATGTGTTTACAAATTTCATAAATATAGAAATAATGTTGTTTTAAAAAGTCGCCAATGTCTTCCAGAAGGAACATTTGTTGATACACCTAGTGGTCCAAAATTAATTGAAAATTTTAAAATTGGAGATGAATTATATTCGTTTAATTTAGAAACGGAAAAATTAGAAATCGATTATATTAAAGATTCTTGGTGTAGTGGAGATAGACAGTGTGTTAAGTTTAAATTACAAGATACAAGAAATTTTGAAGTTGGTGAAAATCATCCATTTTTTGTAAAAAACAAAGGATGGGTTAAAGCCATAGATTTACAACGTGGAGATGAAATTTTAGATGTTAACTTAGGTTTTGGTGATCAATGTGTTAATAAAGATGAAATTAAAATTTTATCTTATTTGATTACAGATGGTTGTACAATTAATCAAGTTAAATTTACAAATAATAATTTAGAATATTTAAAAGAATTTGAAGAAAGCGTAAATAAAATATTTCCAGATTTAGAAATAAGAAAATCAAAGAAACTTAAAGGGTTTGATTATTATCCACATCAAAAACACGGAGCAAGTACAGAAAACTCTTTGATGAAATGGTGCAAAAAGATGAATATAGGAAATAAAAAAACAGAAGGAAAAATTTTACCAAAAGAAGTTTTCAACTGGGACAAACAAAGTGTTTCACTTTTGATAAACAGAATGTTTGCTGGCGATGGATGGATTAGCATTCATAAAAAGAAAAAAAGTAAAAGACTAGAAATTGGCATTGCGTCTCCAAGTATTCATTTTCTTGAACAAATTAAATTATTATTAAAAAAGTTTGAAATTAAGTGTAATATATATGAAGTCAAAAACATGAAACTTCAAAAAAACAAATTTTTCAAACTAAGAATTACACATTCAAAAAGTGCAATTAAATTTGTTAAAGATATTGGAATATTTGAAAAAACGAAAAAAGAACATTATGAAATATGTGAAAATTATAAACATGATGTAAAAAATAATTCCATAATTAAAAAAATAGAAAAGACTGAAGTAAAAAAATGTTTTGATATTTCTGTTGAAAAAAATGAAAATTTTTTAATAAACGGATTGTTAACTCACAACACAGGGCTTTCTGTAATTACAGCTGGATATGTTGCTTGGAGATTAATTTTCAGAAGAGATGAGAAAATATTAATTATTGCAAATGATGGAGGTGGAGCAATTAGGTTTTTATCTGCGGTAAAACAATTTATAGATTATACACCAGCATGGCTTTTGCCTAATAATGGAACAAGAATGGTTGATAACCAAAAAGAAATCCAATTAGGAAACAAATCTTTTGCAAAAGCTAAAGCAAGTAGCCCCGAAGCTGGTCGTGGAGATTCTTTAACTTTATTGGTTCTTGATGAAACTGCATTTATTGATTATGCAGATAAAATTTGGATGGCAGCTGGTCTTGCTCTTTCAGCAACTCAAGGGAAATGTATAATGGTTTCAACCCCAAATGGTACGTCAAATTTGTATCACAATATTTGGACTGAAGCAGACAAAAAAGAAGTAGATTTTAACAATGATGATTTTGTTCCAACAAAAGTCCATTGGACTCAAAATCCATTTTCTTCTGAGGGAATGGAATTGAGAGAAGATGAAAGTGGAGAAAAAGTATATTGGAGTCCTTGGTATGAAGGTGAATGTAAAAGGATGCAATATGATAGGGTAAAAATTGCACAAGAACTTGATTTATCTTTTGAAGGGTCAAAACGTTTGGCTATTGAAAATGAATTAGTAAACAAATATGAAAAGCGTTTATTGTTGGAAGAATATAGGTTATTAGAAAAAAATAAAACATATTACGATTATAGAAATAGCCCAGGAGAAAGATTTGTTAATTATGAAACAAATTTTCAAATATTCAAAAAATACATTCCAGGACACAAGTACATTGTCGGTGCTGACGTGGCCCGTGGAGACGGTACAGACTACTCTACAATTCAAATAATTGACATAGACACTTTGGAGGTTGTAGCAGAATATAGAGCTAAGGTTGCACCAGATCTTTTTGCTCATGTAATTTATAATGTTGGGATGGATTACGGAGAAGCTTATTTGGTTGTTGAATGTAATAGTTTTGGATTAGCAACAGCAATTGATTTAAGTAGAAAAATGGATTATGGAAGGATGTATTATTCTAAAAATATTCAAGAAATTTATGTTAGACCTTATGATTATAAGGTGGCAGAAAATGAAATAATTCCAGGGTTCCAAACAACAAAAAGAACAAGACCGCTTGTTGTGAACAATTTAAGAGTTCATATGAGAGAGGGTACTTTAAAAATTTATTCAAAACATTTAATGAGTGAATTAAAAACATTTATTCAAAATGGAGAAAGGCCAGAAGCAGAGAAGGGAAAAAACGATGACTTAATATTTGCTTTGGCAATAGCATTGTTTATTAGAGATACAGAATATCAAAATGCAGCTGCAACAAAAGAAATGTATAAAGGGATGCTTGATGCTATTGGTTTCATAAGTAAATCAATTGATGGACAAGATTTCGATTCAAATCCAGCAGGAATTAAAGATTCAAAAGATTCTCCAGATGCTGGAGGAATATTTTTCAATAATTTTTCCAATAAGAAAGACAATGAAATAGATGATTTTGATGATGTTAGTTGGTTGTTAAGTCCAACAAATAAAAAAGCTTGATTTTAAATTAAAAATTACTATATTTATTAAAAAAAAACAAATGGCAGAAGATAAAAAAAAGAGAACAAGTATATTTGGTGGTGTGTTAGATGCTATTAATTCTAATAGAAGAAAAAAAAGCTCAATTGATCCACAATCTGCAGGAATGAGTGTTACTCAAACAATGCCATCTCTTGATCCAAAAGGTGGTGTAGAAAGTATGCAACAACAGTTTTTAGACTGGCAAGTAACAAAGATTGCTCATGATTTATATACAAGAACAGTTTATTATGACACTGATAGAATAAGTGCATATCAAGATTTTAGAGCTATGGACGGAACCCCAGAGATAGCAGCGGCGCTCAACATCATAAGAGATGAGGCTTTAACGAGAAGTGAAAAAGGTAATATATTAGAAATTTACTCAGAGAACAAAAGGGTTAAACAAGTTTTACAAGATTTATTTAAGAATGTTTTAAATGTTGATTTTAATTTAAGGCTTTGGATAAGAGATTTGGTAAAGTATGGTGATTATTTTGTAATGTTACAAATTGACAAACAAGCTGGTGTTTATGATTTTATGACACTTCCAATGGAAGAAGTTCATAGAGAAGAAGGTTGTGACGGAAGAACATCATCAATAAGATTTAGATGGGAAACAACTGGAGATTATTTCGAAGAATGGCAAATTGCTCACTTTAGATTGTTAGAAGATAGCAGAAAACTACCTTACGGAAGATCAATTTTAGATTCAAGCAGAAAACTTTGGAAACAATTACAACTTGCAGAAGATGCAATGTTAGTGTATCGTATTACAAGAGCCCCAGAAAGAAGGGTTTTTTATATTGAGGTTGGAAATTTACCTGATGCAGATGTGAAACAATACATGGGAAAAGTTCAAAATCAAATTAGAAAACAACCAATCGTTGACGTTAGAACTGGTAATATGACACAAAAATATGATCCAGAAAATGTAACAGAGGATTATTGGATTCCCGTTAGAGGAGATAAATCTTCAAAAATAGAAACTTTACCAGGTGCTTGTCTTGCTTTAGATACGAAAATTCCGATGTTGGATGGTAGAATTCTTGAATTGAAAGATATAATTAAAGAATATGAAGGTGGAAAACAGTTGTGGGCATATTCCATTAATTCAAAAACTGGAAAAATGGTACCTGGGGTTATATCGTGGGCTGGAGTAACTCGTAAAAACACAGAGGTGGTGAAAATTACTTTAGATAATGGTGAATATATTATTTGCACACCAGATCATAATTTCCCAACACGTTTTAACGGAGAAAAAGAGGCAAAAGATTTGTCCATTGGAGAATCTTTATGGAGTTTTAATAAAAAATTCGAAAAAATAAAAGGTGCTGGAAAAAAAAGACGTAGAAACACATATGAAATGATTTATGATCATAGTACAAATAAATGGGTTTATACACATAGGTTAATTGCAAATTATTTTAAAACTTTAAATTTGGAAGAAAAATTTTCTTATTTAAATGAATTTAAAAACTTAGAAAAAGGAACTATACATCACAAGGATTTTAATAGATATAACAATGAACCACAAAATTTGTGTTTTATTAATTCTAAAGATCATTTTTATTACCATCAAGATAATGTGAAAAACTTAATTGAATATTTTGGAAAAGAAAAAGTTAATCAATGGAAAGAAAAAAGAAAAAATGGGTTGAAAGAATATTGGGAAAACATTTCAGAAAGTGATCTGGTAGAAAAAAGAAAAATAGCGATAAGGAATTTTCAAAAAGGTTCTGATAAATTACAAGAATTATTAAAAGATGAAAAATACAAAAAAGAATTTTATAAAAAAACTAGCAAATCTTTAAAAATATCAAAAAACACAAAAGAAAATAAAGAAAGACAATCTACTTATGCAAGATTACAATGGAAAGACAATTGTTTTAGAAGTGCTGTTGCCGAAAAACAAACTATAAAATACTCAAACAAACTTCTTCAATTTGTAGTAAATAGATTTAAAGACGGGATGCCTACGGAAGAAATATTAAAGGATATAAATTTAGAACATTCTATATTTATGATTGAGTTTAATTTTTTAAACAAAGGAAACAAACAGCTTCAAAAAATGAAAAATGGATTTACTCATAATAATCTTTATAAAATGATGAAATCTTTTGGATATAAAAATTGGAGAGATTTTAAAAATAAAATAGAACTATTTAATCATAAAATTGTGTCTATTGAATATTTAGAAGAAAAACAAGACACTGGAACTATTACGATTGATGGGAATGAAACATATCACGATTATCATAATTTTTCTTTGGCATGTGGAGTGTTTACGAAAAATTCAAATCTGGGCGACATTCACGATATTGAGTATCTTCAAAACAAACTTTTTGCAGCGTTACAGGTTCCAAAAACCTATTTAAATTTTGGAGAATCAATGCCAGGAGGAAGCACTCTTTCACAAGCAGACATTAGATTTTCAAGGACAATAAACTCTATTCAAGAAGCAGTATTATTAGAATTAAGGAGAGTTGCTAATGTTCATTTATATTTCTTAGGATTTGAAGATGATTTAGATAATTTTAATCTTACACTAACCAATCCATCAACACAGCAAGAATTGCTAAAATTGGAAACAATGAAAGCAAGACTAGAAGTGTTTAAAGAATTTTTTAACACAGAAGCAACATCTCCATCATCTTACACATGGGCAATGGAAAATATTTTAGGATTTTCAAAATCCGACATTAAACTTATGTTAAAGCAGAAAAAAGTTGAAAAGAAAATATTTGCCGAAATTGAAAGTGCAGTTGAGACATATAAGAAAATTGGACTATTTGATGAACTTGATGATAGATATGAAGATCCAGAAGCAGCCGCAGCTGCAGCCGCAGGAATGGGTGCAGGAGAAGGAGGAGAAGAAGGAGATATGGGAGCAGGAATGAGTGGTGGAGGCGGAGGAAGCCTTGGTGGTCTTGGTGGTGGATTAGATATGGGAGCGGGTGGAGCACCAGGAGAAGCCCCAGAAGGTGGAGCACCAGAAGGGGAAGCTCCAGAGGGTGGCGAAAGTCCAGAAGAACCACCTACCATGGCAGAGGGAAAAATTAATAATATTATGAGAAAATCAGATAAGAGGATGAAAAATCTCATTAATGAATTATTGGGCCCAGATGAAGAAATGATAAAACTAATGAAAGAAAAAAGAGAGAAAGAAGATAATGTTTTGGTGAAAAAAAATAAATCAATGAATGTTAAAACTAAAAAATTATTAGAATCTCTTGACAGAACAATTAATAGCGTAAAAATTCCACAACAAAAAGTTATTTTAGAAGAAGAAACTGAAGAAGAAAATAAAAATTCTGATGTTTTATTTGAAAGTAATGAAAGAAACAATCAAAAAACAAAAGAAATATTCGATGATTTAGATAAAATTATATCCAAAGAATAAAAGCGATGGATTTTTATAATTTAAAAGAAGATTGGAAAAAATGTAAGTCTTTAACATGTGAATTAGAAATAGATATTCAAAATTTTGTAAAAAGACCAATTTCTAGAAAGTGGTGTTCTTTTTTAAGAAAAAAATCAAAAAGTATAGAAAAATTGGGTAAGAAAATAAAAAAGAATATCATCCGACAAAGACAAGATTATCAAAGTGATTACAGTTAAGCCAGATTTTTTCTGGCTTTTTTTATGAAAAGTCGTAACTTTTTATTATATTTGCGTATACTTTTAAAAAATGGATAAAATAGATATAGATAGCCTAGATATGAGAACGGCTAACAATCAAATAGATAAAAACCAAATAGTTGATATTAGAACTTCTCAAGGAGTAGATAATACAAATGGTTTATATAAGCCATTTGTTCATTTACACCTCCATTCCTTTCACAGCATCCTTGATGGTTGTGGAAGTATAGATAATTACATAAAGCTTGCTAAAAAATATAATCACCCAGCAATTGCCATTACTGATCATGGAACCCTTTCTGGAACATTTGAATTTTATAGAAAATGTAAAAAGGCTGGAATAAAACCGATTATAGGATTTGAGGCATATGTGAATGATAAAATGGGGGATTTTGAGGAGAAAAAATATGAAGGAGGAAACTCTCATCAAATAATATTGGTAAAAAACAAGCAGGGATTTATAAATGCAAACAAATTAGCATATAGATCTTTTAATGAAGGTTTTTATAAAAGAGGAAGAATTAAAACAGAATGGTTATTGGATTGTAAGGAGGGGTTGATTATTACAACTTCTTGTATGGCAAGTTATGTTGGAAAATTGTTAATGGATAAAAAAGAACAAGAAGCAGAATTGTATTTTAAAAAATTGAAAGATGAATTTGGAGAAGATTTTTATGCAGAAATTCAATTAAACGAATTAAGTATTCAAAAAGTTTATAATAGTTTTATTATTGAAATGGCAAGTAAATATAATGTGAAAATAATTATCACATCGGATGTTCATTATGCATTGCCAGAGGATTCGGAACTTCAAGATACTCTTATAGCAATAAATCAAAAAAGTCAGCTTGGACATTCTTTTAAATTGAATGCTAGAAGTTTGTTTTATGCGAGTAGTGAAGATATTTATAATTTTAGTTATAAATTTGGATATGATTATAGAAAAGACTTTATTGATCTATGTTTAGAAAACACACTGGAAGTTGCAGAAAAATGTAATTTTGATTTTGAAATAGGTGTAGAAAAATTCCCAAAATATGAACCTACAGAAGATGTTGTAAAATATTGTAAATCTAAAGAGTCTAATGAAATTATTAAAAAAATTGCATTTTTAAAACTTAAACAAAAACTTAATAAATACAAAGAAAATAAACTTGTTGAAATCAATAATGAAAAGATAAAAGAATATGTAGATCGTTTAAATTATGAAATAAGTGTAATTGAAGAAAAAAATATGTTGGATTATTTTCTAGTAAATTGGGAAATTATTCAATATTATAGAAAAATGGGTTATGACGTAGGTCCAGGAAGAGGATCAGCCGCTGGTTGTTTGCTTACATGGTGCCTTGATATTACAAAAATCGACCCCATACGATTTGGATTATATTTTGAAAGATTTCTTAATCCTACAAGAATGTCTCCTCCTGACCTTGACATAGATTACATGGCTGACACACGTCATATTACAGAAGAATTTCTTATTAATAAATACGGAAAAGAAAGAATATTACATGTATCTACTTTTTCTACATTTAACGAAAAAGGATGTTTAAAAGATGTTGTAAGAGCACATCACGGAGAAGAGGCAACTGGGTATGATTCTGTTGTTTTTCAAGTAACCAAAGAAATGCCAGAATGGGCTAAAGTAGATTATACGCTAAAAGATTGGTTCGAACAATGGCCTAAAGAAAAAGATTGTTCTCCTCCAGTAAGACAATGGTTAACAGATCCAACAAATAGAAAAATTCTCGAACAGACACTGAAGTTACAAGGACAAATTAGAGGTGTTGGACAGCATGCGGCTGGGGTTGTAATTACCCCATCTGCGTGTTGGAATGATGTTCCCACCAATATAATAGCCTCGAATAAAAGTGTTGTAACAGCCTTTTCTGAAGCTGATGGAAGCAATAAGGACTTATCGGAGCTTGGAATTTTAAAGCTTGATATGCTTAGTCTTGAAACTTTAAATGTTGTAAAAGATTCAATAGAGTTAATTAAAAAAAGTAAAGGAATTGATATTACAGAACAAGTTGACTATTTAAACTTAGAAGATCAAAATATTTACACAGAATTAAGACTTGGATTAAATCAGGGTGTGTTTCAGTTTGAGAGTGCTGGAATGAATGCTTTAATTAAAGGAATAAAGGTTGAAAACTTTAAAGAATTAGTTGCAGCAAATGCTCTTTATAGGCCAGGACCAATGGGGATTTTTGCACATCACGATTATGTGAAAAACAAATTTAAACCAGAAGAAATAAAATATCTTCATCCAATACTTGAAACTATCATAGGGGAATCTAATGGAGTATTAATTTTTCAAGAGCAAGTAATGTTTATAGCCAATAAAATTGGAGGAATGAGTCTTGGTGAGGGGGATATGTTAAGAAGATATATGGATAAAGCCGCAAAGTTTATTGATAAAGAGGCTAAGGGGGAAATTTTAAATGAAGAAGAAAGAAATAGTGGGGCATATAAGAACTTTTCTAAGTATTGGAATAAGTTTTTAGAAGGGGCGGTTAAAAATGGGTACCAAAAAGAAGTGATGGAAGAAATTAAGAATTGGATGATCAAATATTTGGGATATTCGTTCAATAAATCTCATTGCGTATGTTATTCATACATAGCGTGTCAGACTCTTTTTTTGAAACATTATTACCCCACAGAATTTTATACAGCATTATTAAATCATATAAAATCAAACAACGACAAAGAAAAAGAAAAACAATGGATTGCATCTGCGATTGCATCTGCAATGTCAAAGGGAATAAAAATAGCACCCCCATCAAGGAGATCTGGGTGGATGTGGACAATGACAGGTGAAAAAGAAATTTCTATGGGATTTTCTGGTATTAATGGATTTGGAGATAAAGCATATGTAGAATTGATGAATCTTTTAAATAAATCTAATGAAACATTTCAATCGATTAAATTACTTAAATTTTTCAGTTTACCTTTTTCAGCTTTTAATAAGAAAGTTTTCGAGGTATGTGTAAAAGCTGGAATTTTTGATGATTGGTCAGAATCTAGAGATTATTTAATTCAACTCAAAACTAAAAAGAAAAAGAAAGACCTCCCAGGTCAATTGGCGCTTTTTGATCTCAATTCAGATGAATTTAATACTGTAATGAAAAACGACTCATTTGCTCAAACCACACCTATTCAAAAAAACAGAGAATTTATAGATGTTTGCAACTTTGATTTAAACAAAATAGAAGAAATGGCTGCTATTAAAATGGAGCTTCACAAAAGAGCTGGTAGAGTAATTGAAAGCATACTTAATTTTTCAGATAATGATTATTATTTTTTTTATTTGGACAATGTACAAGAAGCTGTTTCTGAAAAGGGTGGTAACTATTTAAACATTAAAGTTGGTGATGGAATAAGTACTACTAGTTTAAGGGTTTTTCCAGCGAGAAAAAAAGTTGATGGAGATATATACGATTTGGTTAAAGCAAATGCTCAAAACAAAGGTGTTTATATATCTGAATTTGTTAAAAATGCAAAGGGGTTTATAAACTTCAAGTCAAATGCTAAATTTAAACGTGTAAAGTAAATGGAAAATTATAAAAGTTTTATGAGCATAGAAGAAATAAAAGAATTGCACAAAAACAAATTTGAAGAATATTCAAATTTCATAAAAGCAGAAAGAGATAAGGGAGAAGGAATTTCTAAAAAAACATTATGGATTCTTCTAAATTCTTTTTGTTTAAAAAAAACTGGATGTTTATTAGATAAATACTCATCTGGTAAAAAAAAATATCAATTTAGTGAAGTTTTTGGTTTTTTTAGATCTATTTTTACAGAAACATCAGAGATAATTGATATAGTATATTTTTGTAAAGAGGAAATAGATAGTTATGCAAGAAGTTACAGAGTGTTAGATTCTAAATTTACAAATTTTTTCGAAAAAGATTCAAAAAAAATGGTAAAGGTGTTTGAATTTAAACCTGATAAGATATGAAAGATATAATTTTTGTAGATTTAGATGACACGATGGCTGATTATGCATCAGCACAAGCAATAGCTATTTCAAAAGAGCCTGGTATAATTTATCCACAATCTCAATTTAAGTTTTTCGAGAACCTGGAGCCTATTTATGGTGCTATTGAGTCTTATAATTTATTAAAACAAAAATATAATGTTTTAATTTTAAGTAAACCCTCAGTGTATAATCCACTTTCTTATATGGAAAAAAGAGTTTGGGTAGAAAAGCATTTGGGATTTAAAGAATGCGACAATTTAATATTGTCCTGCGACAAAACATTGTTGAGGGGAAAATATCTTATTGACGATATGGGGCAAACTGGATTGTTGCAACCAGAATGGGAACACATTCGTTTTGGTAGTGTAAAGTTCCCAAATTGGGAATCTGTCGTAAAATACTTAATGTAATGAATTTTCACGTTTATATAGATGGTTCATGCAAGGTATCTACAGGAAAAGGTGGGTATGCTTACACTATTTATGATGAATACAATGAAGTGTGGGTTAGGGGAAGTGGGACCGAAAAAGAAACTACTGAAGAAAAAATAAAGGTTACTGCTGCAGTTGAATCTCTTCGTATGATTGAGAAAAATTACCCAAGTATAATTAATCCACATTTAATTATTATATATTCGAACAATTGTTATTTATCAAATTGTTTTGAAGGAAATTTTGAAGGAAACGAAATGCTGAAAAGTCTTTATGAAATTGTTAAAAAAACTGGAGCAGTTTTTCAAAAAGTTTCAAAAAAGGATTTAAGAATTCAACAAGTTAACAAAGAGGCGAAATCTGCAGCAAAAAATTTAAGATAAAGTTTTGTCAAGCATGTCGTATTTAAAGCTATCATAAGCGTTTTGAAGTGTGCTAGATAGTGATTTTTCTCCTTTTTCTTTCAGAACGTTGTTTAATATGTTTTCAATTAAATATTCTTTCCACTCGTTTGTTTCACAATTTCCAATGCTTTTTTCTTTGTATTTAAATTCTTTTAATAATAGAAAATCTTTATGAAATCTGTTGTTTATAAAAAGTTTTATTTTTGAAGTTATTTCTTTTTCATTTCCTTTAATGTGGTTTTCTTTCATTATTTTTGAAATATAATTAAATACTTCAAAATGAGAGTTGTTAAAAATAGCTTTTATTACAATTCTTACTTGTGATTCAGTAATTTCTTCTGCATATTTTTGTGAAGAAATTTTTAAATATCTTAAAAGCTCTTTGTTTACCAAGGAATTTTCAACAAGCTGATCTCCTATTTCTTTAAAAAAGAAATTTTGATTTTCCCTTTGTTTTCTTTCTCTTTTCTCTTTATTTTTTTCTTTAATATATTCATATATAACACAAAATACTAAGAGAATGGAAATTGTTATTATTAAAATAGTTTTTGAGTCCATATTCATAAAGGTGTTTGCTATAAATAAGTTTTAAAAAGTAAAACAATAGCTTTTTTGAGATATTTATAAAAAAACGTATAAATGGCAAGTGATAAGAAAAAAGTGGCTAGAATATTAAGAGGAATTAAAAAACAAGCAAAAGCTCCTTTATATGCGGCAAAAAAAGCGAAGTTTATTGAAAAGCAAGCGCTAAAAATGTCGAAAAAAATGACTTGGCCAGAAAGGGAATTTAAAAAACTTATGAGAGAATTGGGAATTAAAATATTGCCACAGAAGATAGTAGGGGGAAAAATTTATGACTTTTATGAACCTATTTTAAACATACTTTTTGAAATTGATGGTGATTATTGGCATGGGAACAAAGATATTTTTGAAGAGAAAAATGGAATGCAAAAAAGAGCCGAAAAAAACGATAGTTATAAAAATGTTTTAGCAAAAGGATTGGGATATAAAATCGAAAGAATATGGGAGAGTGAGTTAAAAAAAGATTATGATGGTGTAAAAAATAGAATGAAAAAACTTTTTAAAATTTAAAATGAAAGATATGGTAGTTGGATATATTAGAAAGCAAATAAACGCTTTATTTGAAGGATTAATAAAAACTCATCCGATAAATATATCTAAAAATATAATTGAAAGACAGTTTGGAAATGACTTAAAGATTATTAAAGATAATGACTCGAATAGATTAATAGTAGATGTATTAAACTTTATAGAATTTGATAAACTTTTTGTACTAATTAATAATTTGGGTTATTTTATTTCTGCAATTGATTTTTTGCAAAATGGAAAAGAAAAATATGAAAAGTTTTCTAAAAATGCATTATATAGTATTTTAAAAAATAAAGAAAAATATGATAAAATTGAATTAGTATTAGAAGCTAAATTTGATATAGAAGAAAAGGTGTTACCTGAATTTTTATATCACATCACAGAAGAAAAAAATGCTATTAAAATATTAAAAATCGGTTTAGTTCCAAAATCTTATTCTAAATTAACTTATCATCCAGAAAGAATTTATTTATCAACAAGTTTAAAAAACACAATAATAGTTTTTAACAAATTTGTAGAAAAGAACAAAGATTCTAAATATGTAATATTGCAAATTAATACAAATTTGATTCCTGAAACTATATTTTACGATGACCCTAATTTTAAATTAAAAGGTTATTATACTTTAGATAACATACCGCCAAAATCAATAAAAATAATTGCAAAAACTTGATAGTATGAAAGAGGCTGAATTGTCAATAAATAATAAAACAATAAAACAAAGGCTTTCTGGAGAAATAAATTTCAAAACAGAATTAAATGTTTGTTTTAAATTTTCATCTGGAATTAATATATTAGAGTTGGGTATAAACAATTGTTTAAAATGGTTTAATAGTGATTTTAGAATAAAATTAGAAAAATTAACTGAAAATAAAATTTTATTAGACTTTACAAAAATTACTTTAGAATCAAGTATGATATTTTCAGAAATTAATTCTTATAATTATTTTATATCAGAAATAGAAACAGTTGATATTTTTGATATTAAAAAAAAGCATAATTCTTTGGAAATTTTTTATATAATTAGCAAAAGGGAAAAATATAAAAAAATATATTTTATATTAAAACCAATGTATGATATTTTAAGTTATAGAGAATATTTGTTTGTTGAAATAAATAAATTAAAATTAGATTTTATTAAGACAAGTGGATTAAAGTTAAATAAAAAAATAAAATTGTTTGATGAATTAAAAAAGATAGATAAAAAAGAAGAAAACATTATTGTTGGAATTAATTGTGTATTTGTTCCGCAATTAAAAATTTTCAAAAAAAACAACGAAAATGAAAATGTTTTTTTTTCATTTGATATTATTCCACCAGAAGCGCTTTTTTTAACAAAATAAACTTTAACTATTTATATATATGAAACAACTATTAAGAAAATATATTAGGAAACAATTAAACGAAATGTTTTACAGTTTGTCTGAGGCTGGAGAAAGTGGATCATCATTAGGAAGTTTAGATTCTTTACAACCAAAAGTTGATGACCAGGTACAAAATGTTGAAGATTTACAAAACATAACAAATCAAACTATTGACTCCAATAATGAAACAATTGAACAAATGGAGCTTCAAAAGAAAAATTTAGAGCTTAATAAAAAAAGAGCTAATCAAGAAGTTAAATCTACTGTTCCAGCTGATCCTTTAACTCCAGCCAGTGCAGTCAACACTTTAAGAAGTGTTAATAATGCTAAAGTAAAAAACATAGTAAAGATGCAGCAAGACAATGTTAAGAAAAATATTGAATTGAAAAAACAAAACCAAGATTTAGAAAAGAAGCTTTCTGATATGGAAGATTTGCAACAAACTATCCAAAAAACAGGTGACCAAATGAATTCTGCATCCCCAAATTCACCTTCTGTTCCCACAGTTTAAAAAAATATTTTTTCAAAACTTAGGAAAATAGGAAATTTTTTCTATTTACTTTATTTTAAATTAATTTTTTTGTATAATTATTAAAAACTAATATAAAGTTAATAATTATGGAAAATCAAGAAAAAAGAATTATTGTCGGACAATCTAATAAACCTGAAGAACAAATTCCTCAGCAATTTATAGATAATGAATTTATGGTTCCAACGGAAGAAATTGAACTTCCATCAAGAGGCGTTTTTTACGCAAACAACAAAAAAACAGTTAAAATAAAATATTTAACCGCAGAAGAAGATGATGTTTTGTTTTCCCCAGAACTTATTAAAAGCGGAAGAGTTCTTGATGCACTGCTTCAAATTGTTATTGTAGACAAAGAGTTAAATCCAGATGACATGATTGTTGGAGACAGGAATACTGTTCTTATTCATGTAAGAAGAACAGGTATGGGAGAAGAATATAAACCTGGAAAAATGTCATGTCCTAGTTGTGGAGAGCAATATGAACCAGTAATTGATTTAAGTAAATTAAAACTTAAAATGTTGGAACATCAGCCTGATGCAAAGGGTGAATATGATTTTTTACTTCCAATTATGAAGAAAAACATAAAATTTAGATTTTTAAATGGCAAAGATGAAAATAAAATTTCTAAAGCATCCCAGACAACTAAAAAAGGGAATACGAACTTTAAAGTTTCTAAATCTGTAACTGAAAGATATAGACTTCAAATTATGGAAGTTGAAGGAAACAGAGATAAATTATATATATCAAAGTTAATATCTGCTATGCCAATGAAAGATTCTCTGGTGTTTAGAGAATATGTTAAACTAATATCTCCAGGCGTAGATTTTAACTATGAGTTTGAGTGTATAAATTGTGGACATCGTTATGAAGATGATGTTCCAATGACATATAGATTGTTTTATCCTAACGCAGACCTATAATGTGTGAAAACAAAGAGTGTTTACAGGCTTTTGAAGAATTCAAAAAAAATGCAAATATTCTATTAGAGGGATTTTATGATTTAAAAAAGGAAATTAAAAAAAACAACAACAAGAAGGTTGATTTAACTAGACAATTTAGTATAATCAACCTTCCTTCTAAGGGGGTATATTATCCCGATAAGAAAAAATCTCTTTTAATTAGATATTTAACAGCAGTTGAAGAACACATTTTATGTGATTCAATGTTAATGGCTTCTGGTAAAGGAATTGAACTTATATTACAAGACTTGATAATTGATGACATTGATGTTAAAAAACTACTGTTGAGTGATTTTCAAGCAATTCTAATATTTTTAAGATCCACTGCTTTTGGTAATAACGTTGAGATGAAATTGGTTTGTCCACATTGCAGCAAGGAAGCGGATTATGAATTTATGCTTTCAGAACTAGAATTTAAAAAACCAAAGGTTGAACCAAGCGAAGGGGGCAAATATGTTATTTTTTTACCAGAAATAGAAACTGAGTTTATTATATCTCCTGTTACTTTTGAAAAAGAAATGGAGAAATTTGAAAATGAAACTGAAGATGATTACTTTGTTATTAGAAATGAAGACGGAGTAAATACTAAAATCAGAAAAGACAAATCTCTTTCTTTGGTGTATAACATTGATTCAATTAATGGAATTTCAGATAAGGATCAAATAAAAAAAATTATACGAAAGATTCCAAAAAAATATGTAGACTATATTGCACAATTTATAAATGAAAATGAAGTTGGAATAGATGAAAAAGTAAAATTTAAATGTTCATTCTGCGGAGAAGACTTTATTCAGAAAGTTCTTGTGGGATATAATTTTATTTCTCTTCCAGAAACATATAAGCAAAATATTTTAGAGGAAATATTTTTAATTACATATTATGGAAAAGGAATCAATAGACAAGATGCAATAAATATGGCTGTTTATGAAAGAAAAAAACACATCCAAAGAATAAGAGATGAGATGGATAAACAAAACGAGCAAGAAAAGAAAGCTATGAATAAAGCTAAGTCTGGAAAAGCAAAGTTTTAGATTTTTATAATAGAATTTAATTTGTTTTTTAATACTTCTTCTACATTTTCGTCATACTTTATTCTAATTAAAGGAATGTTTTGCATTTTGCAATAATCAGTCTTTATTTTATCTTTAATTTGGGTTAAAACAAAATTTATTTCATTTTTTTTATTAAAATAATTGTTTTTGTCAAAATGTTGTTCTCCGTCATACTCTATACATATATTTAATTCTGTTAAATAGAAATCAAAAGGAAGTGGACTTTTATATTTGCAGTCTTTAAATTTCTTCTGAGGTTCAAAAAAAATGTTGTTTTTTATTAAAAATTCACGAATTAAAGATTCTCCTTTACTGGATTTGCAGTGGGGGCAGCCTTGTTTTCTGTCAATATGATTTTCAAAAGATTGTTGAAAATCACCATGAATAGGACAAGTAAAAACAACTTTTCTTCCTTTGGTTATTAAATTAACTTTTGAATAATCGTATTTATTATTATGAATTATATTTGCTTGAATAATTAAATTTTCTAAAGGAATTATATTCATTTTAGAACATAAACCACATCCAAACTTATTCCTTAAATGTTCATATGGGAATTGTTCAATTTTTCCATGTATGGGACAAATTATAGTTATAGGATTAATTATTCCTTTGTATATAACTTTTGAATAATCAAATTTGTTGTTATGAATTTTATTTGCCTTTTCTATAAATTCTTGTTCTGTTAAACTTCTCTTTGCACATTTCGGACAGTTTTGACTGTGTAAAATATGGTTTTTAAAAGTCATAAAAAAATCTCCATGTATTGGACAAATTATATTAACATTAGTGCTTTTGTTTTTATAAATTACTTTAGAATAATCATATTTATTATTGTGTGTTTTATTGGCTTGGATGATAATTTCTTCTAATGTTTGATTTTTTCCAGCACATTTTGGGCAACTCTTTCCTTTTAAATGATTGACTGGAGTTTGCCAAAACTCTTTGTGAATAGGACATTTTATAACAACCTTTTTGTTATTTCCAACATATTCTACAAGTGAATAATCAAATTTGTTTTTGTGTATTTTATTTGCTTTGTTTATAAAATCTTCCGTTGTACACAATCTTTTGTTCTTATATTTTTCTTTTGAACACTCTCTACATCCAACTTTACCGTTAATATGGTCTTCTACTCTTTGAGTGAATAATGTTTTATGTTTTTTACAAAAAATTTCAATTGCAAATTTTATCCCTACATATTTTGAATTTGAATAATCATATTTATCTCTATGAATTTTTTTGACCTTTTCAACAAACTCCTTTGTTGTGAATTTTTTAGGCATGATGTATTCCTCCATTTTCTAATTTGTAAAAATGTTCTTCTAATAACCAATTAATGAATTTAGATTCATTTAAATCTAATTCTTTTAATTTTCTAAAGGTTGATGGAGAAATAACAATGGATAAATTTTGTTTTTTTTCCGATGTGTCAATTTTTCTGCGTGCCATAATTTATAACATTTTAAGTGTTTGTTATAAATATAACAAAAAAAATAAAAAAAGTGCAAGAGCTGTTAAAACTTTTCATGTTCTACAGCACCATTATCCATTTTCTTAAAATAGTCTATTAGCAATGAGTCTATTAATTTCGATTTGTTGTATTTATAATCGTCCAATTTTTTTGAAATTTTTGGAGATATGGTTATAGATAGTTTTGGTTTATTTCTTTTCATAATATCTTATTTTTGATAAATATACTTAATTATATTTTAAAATCAAAATTTTTATATTATATTTATAATAAAAAACTATGGATTCATTAGAAAAATTAAACGAACAAAAAAAAATCAATGAAGGAATTTTTAATAATATTTTTAAAAAAAAGCAACAACAAAATAAAATTTTGATTGAGGTTGAAAATGGATATTTATTAAATGGTAACTTTATTGGGGCAATGTATGGAGATGGATATACAAATCCATATGATGAAGATGTGTGGCTGAACCCAGAGTATAAGTGGATGTTATTGGGCAATTATAAAGCATACAAAATATCAATCGAAAATAAAAATATCAATTTTCAAGGTATATGGAATGATGGAGAGTTTAAGGGGAAAGAATTTCTTAGTGGAAATAATGTGTTTTTTGTCGGGGGACAATTTAATGGAAAGACTTATGCTGCAGATAATTTAACATATAAAACTTCTCCAGAAAATTTTATCAATGGAACTTTTGAAGACTATGAAAATGGAATTTTGGGCACAAAAATATATGAAAATGAAATTTTAAACTCAGAAGAAAATATTGAATTAATTAGGGTTCCAGACAATTGGTTTGTAACCATAAAGGGTGATAGAAATAAAATATTAATTTTTAAAATTATAAAAAAATTAAATAACAAAGATTCAAACTTTGTTTTTAAATTAATTCCAAGTATGGATAATGTTTCTATTTTATGGGAAACGATTAGAAATTCATATGAAAAAATAGGGGTTTTAAAAAATGGAGCATATTTCGATTTGTTTGAAAATTATGTTATAAAAAACATTAAATCAATATCTGTAACAAAAACAATTGACGATTTTAAAATATCTTCTAAAAATGTTATAAGTTTTGCATTAGACAAAAATCTTAAAAATTTTGTAACAATAAAAAAAATACCAATTTCATTTGAAGTTGAATCTAATAGCGTAGAATCAAAAGAATTTGTTGAAAAATTTATAAGTGACTTAAAAACTGGGGTATTTTATCAAAAGCTTATTTTGCTTAAAAAATATATTGACAATGGGTTAATAAGTGGATATTTGTCTTTTATACATTTGTCATCAATATTTGACGGTAAAATTGGCCAAACTACTAAAAACCAAAAATTAGACAATGAAATAAATAATTTAATGCAATATTTTGATAATTTCATGAATTTTTTAGTTGAAGAAACTGTGAAAATAGGTATAAAAAACATTATAACAAAATCTTTAAAAAACTTTTTAATACCACAAAAAAACATTATACAAAACATTCCCTCTAAAGAAACTTCAGGAGATAAAGAAAAAAAAGAAAAAATGTTTTCTACATTAAAAAATTCTTTAAAAATGTAACTTTTTTAATATAATTACGTATATATTAATAAATAAGTTAAAATAAAATGAAAACATTTAAATCAATTTTTTATTTAGCATTAAGTTGTGTAATTTTTTATAATTGTAATTCTTGGTATGATAAAATTTTTTCTTGGGAAGTTATGCGTCCAGGATATGACGGAAGTACACCATGGCTTAATTTTTATAAAATTTCAATGATTATTCCTGTTTGGTTTCTTATCTTGTCTTTTATAAATATTGTTAAATCCCAAAGTGTAGCTGGAGAGGTAATTGGAGGAATAATCGCAGGTACTCCAAGTGAATGTGATGATGAACACAAACATATTGAGCGAGTTAGACAATATAGAAATTCGAAAATAAGTTTGATGAGTAATGAAACTGCAGCAAAAGAATTAAAGTCAACAATGTTACTGGATGGAGTTGAAAGTTTAGGAGGAAAGCATTCCAAAAGAGCGGCAGAATATGTTAACTCAAAATTGAGCATGATGGATAATGAAAGTGCGTTAAAATGGATTAAAGAAAAATAAATTTTCTTTAACAAAGAAAAAGGGTGGGAATGTGTTATCATATTCCCTTTTTTGTTTTACAAAATATTTTTTTGTTGTTATATTTATAATAAAAATTTATAATGGCAGAAAAAAATCAACAAAATATTAACATAGAAGCTTATCAAAAAGCAGTTAAAGCTATTGATAATCTTTATAAAAAACAAAAATATTTAGAAAAATCAACTGAATTCATAAAAGATTCATGGGAAGGAATCAGTATGAGTTTATTAGGAATGAGTGGCTCAAAATTTTTCGAAAAAGTAACAAAATCATCACAAGATATTGCTTCTCAAACAAAAGAGTTTGAAAAAGCAAATGCATCTTTAAAAATAATGGAAATTACTTTGAATGAAAGTTTTAAGGGTTTTCAAAAAGGCGCAAAAAAATTGGGAGTAATGTTGGATGAAACTTCTCAAAAACAAAAACTGTTTGACTCTATTAAAAAGCAAAATATTGCCGCACAATTTAAAAGTGAAACAGAAATAAAAGAATTGCAGGATAAAATTTTTGAAAAATTAAAACTTAAACAAAAAATAGAAGAAAAAGATTTAGAAAATCTTGGATTATCACAAAAGAGTATAAAAGAGATTTTAAAAACATCAAAACAAATTGGAGATGAATATAAAAAACCAATAGGATCAATAAAAGGATTTGAAGAATTATCAGTTCTTGGAGATGAATGGAAAATTCAAAGATACATTGCCGCTATTCAAGAAAATAAAATAGATGAATTAATTAAAAAAGAAGGAAAACAAGCTGCGTTAGTTTTGAGTACTTTAAAGGATACCACGCAAGAACAAAAAAATCAATTGTTACAATATGCTAAAGCAAATGAAGAAGTAAAAAATTTAGCTGCCAATGCATTGGAAACGGAAAAGACTATATTTAATTGGAAAAAAGGACTTTTAGAATTTGCAAAAAACCTAAAAAATATTGTAATAAATAAATTGGTAGAATTTGACAATACAATTCACGAAGGTCAACAACAGTCTGGGATTATGTTTACTAAAAATGAACTTGCAATGACTAGTTTAACAATGAAAACGGCTGAATTTGGAATGTCAATTGCAGAAACCGTTAAGTTGATGGAAGTAATGAGTGATACTTTAAATACAACTGATTTTAACCTTCTTTCAAACGCCGCTGATAGTTTAAAAGCAGTACAAATGGCTACTGGTGCTAGTGCAGAAAGTATTGGTACCATGTCTGCGGAAATGATGAGAATGGGTGCTAGTTCAGATAAGTTGGAAGAAAAGTTTTCTGATATAAATGTGAGTGCTAAAATGTTTGGAGTAAGTTCTAAAAAATCTATAGAGAGTATTTCTAAAAACTTTGTTAGATTTAGATCTATGGGTTTTACTGGAGGAATTGAATCGTTGAAAAAAATGACCAATATGGCATTAAGGTTGGGACAAAATGTTGATGAAATATTTGATGTTTCCAAAAAAGCGAGAACCATAGAGGGAGCAATGGATATGGCCGCTCAACTACAACTCGCTGGTGGAAGTTTTGCCAGTGCAGTAAATCCTATGGAGCTTCTCTCAGCAGCTAGAAAAGGTCCTCAAGAAATGCAAAAATTATTAGGTAAAATGGGTTCAGATATTGGGCATTTTGCAAAAAATGCAAATGGAGAAATGGAATATGCTTTTGATCCAGTAGATAAAGATAGGCTTGAAATAGTAGCTCAAGCAACAGGAGAAACTGTTGAGGGGATTCAAAATAGAATAGCAAAAATGGCCACAGATAATAAAAAACTTAAAATGATGCCAGATTTTAAATTTGATGGAATAAAAGATGAAAAGGGAAATTTGATTGATCCAGAGTCAATAAAAGCAACACTTGCAGATTCTGTAGATATAAATGGGGTGGTTTTAAAAGATAGTTTTTTTGGAAAAAAAGGAATTACAGATTTGTCTAAATTAAGTCAAAGGGATTTAGAAAAAATAATGATAGAAAAAGCTGCAAACGAAAAGAACTTAGAAGAGCAAGCAAAACAAAACATGAGTTTAACAAAATCGTTTGACGCTCTAAAAAACACACTTTTGAATATGTTTACTGTTTTTCAGCCATTATTAGATGGATTAACTTGGTTTTTTCAAGGAATAACATCTGTTATTAATTGGATTAAATCACTACCATTAGGTGGAGTTATTTTATCTTTAGGAGCTCTTACAGCGGCATTGTTTTTATTGTTGCCGCCTCTTGTTGGTGGGCTTGGAAAAATGGTTTTTGCAATGAATCCAAAAAATTTATCAAATATTTTTAAAAGTGGAGGAATTCAAAAAGCTATGGATGCTAAAAACTTAGTTGGTAACGGGGAAAAAAATCCATTATCTCCAGCAACGGATGCAGCAACTCAATCAGAAAAAGTAAAACCAACAGCTGGAGGCGGATTGTTTGGATTTGCTAAAACTTTAGGAATGGTTTTTAAAGAAGCTGGAAAATATGATTTAAAAGGGATTGGAATGTTTGCGTTGGCAATAACATCACTTCTTATCCCATTGGCTGGAATTGCTCTTATATTTGGGGCATTGGGTGGTGATCCGTTAATTTTACTTGCTATGGGTGCTGGATTGGTTGGAATGGCTTATGCTATTAAATTAGTTGGTGAAGCAAAAATAAACATAGGAAACGTTTTGATGATGGCTCTTGCAATGGGTATTGTTGGATTGGCACTTATTCCATTTGCTTATGCTGCAAAAATTATGAATGATGTAGATTGGATGAGTGTTTTGGCTGGAGTCGGAATTTTAACTCTTGTTGTAGTTGGATTAATGGTGCTTGGTGCAATGATGATGGGTCCGCAAATTTTAGCACTATTACTTGGTGTCGCAATACTTGTTGGGGTTGCAACTAGTTTAGCTATGGTTGGAGCTAGCTTTATGGTATTATCATCTGGGTTAAAAGGATTAGCAGAGGTTGATTGGAGTACTTTTTCTGGAATAGGGCCTGCACTTATGGGGGTTGCTGGTGGATTAGCAGTTTTTGCTTTAGCTGGACTTTTGTTTGTAAATCCAATTATGTTACTTGGAATGGCATTAATGATTAGTACTTTACTTGCAATTTCACTTGTTTTAATTCCGTTATCATTAGCATTAGAAATGGGAGGAAAGGGATTGGATTCAATGGCGAGTGGGGTTATGAAATTGAGTGATTCTTTGTCAAAATTAGATTTAGCAAAACTTGAAGAATTAAGAGAATTTTCTGGTGCAATGTCTCTTGCTGCCCTTGCAGGTGGAGCAATGACTGCTATGGTTGCTGTTATAGATGCAATTGGAAGAATGACTGGAAGTGGAGAAAAAGAAAAGACCACCACTTCTGGAGAAGGAAGACCAATTGTAGTTCAACTTGTAGCAAATGGTAGAGTATTACAAGAAGTAATGGTTAAAGATACACAAAAATATTCTTAATGTATTTTTTTAATTTGATTATTTATAAAAAAGTCAAATAAATGTATACAAATTTTGATTACGAAGAAGAAAGACAGAGTATGGAGGATAAAGTTAACCAATTTTTTGGTGAATTTTCATCTGAAATTAGAAATAAATTGATGTCAAAGAATTTGGCAAAGCCCCAGAGTCTTTACGACGTATTCTATCCTTCTGTAAAAAAAGAAATGTTGAGTAAAAACTCAAATGTTTTCAACACAAATTTAGATAAAATTTCTGAAGAGATAAGAAATGAACAGTTGGCTAAAGCAATAGAAAAAATAACATCCCTGGAAGAACAATCGGAAGATTTTAGAAAATCTTTAATTGCAAGAGATACTCTTCATAAAAATTCAATAGAACTATTAGAATCTTTTGAAAAAAAACGCAAGGATTTGTTAAGTAAAAACACAAGTTCTTTAAGTGATTTATCTAAAGACTCTGAGAGTTATAAAAATAAAAATATTTCAAAAAACAAAACTAATCCAAATTCAGAAAAAGAATTAAGCGAAAGTCAAACGCAATACAGGGAAGAAAATTTAAGTCACAATGTATCAAAGTTAAAAGATTTGATTGATGATTCTAAAGATTATAGAAAAGAAGATTTATCAAAAAACCCATCAAAAGATATAGATTTAGAAAAAGTTTCATCAAAATTCAGAGAAAATGAATTAACTTTAAATAAACAAAAAACCTCTGATTTAGAAAGCAGTTCATCACAATTTAGAAAAGATGATTTATCTGTCAACGTTATAAAAACTTCTGATTTATCAATAGATTCTGAAAAATTTAGGAAAGAAGATTTGTCAAAAAACGCATCTAAGGATATAAACTTAGAAGAAAGTTCTTTACAATTTAGAAAAGAAAATTTATCAGATAACGTTTCAAAAAACTCTGATCTTGAAAAAGATTCTACAGAATTTAGAAAAGAAGAATTATCAAATAATGTTTTAAAAAATTCTGATTTAACAACAGATTCTTTAGTGTTTAGAGAATCTGAACTTTCACGTAACAAAACAAAAGAGAGGGATTTAGAAACAGATTCGGCTAATTTTAGAAATGCAGATTTATCGGCAAACAATTCTATTGAGCATGATTTAGAAAAAGAGTCTGCAACATATAGAAATAATGAATTGTCGAATAATGTTTCAAAAGAAACAGATATAGAAAAGTTATCCAAAGAATTTAGAGATGGAGAGTTATCAAATAATGTTAAAAAGACAACGGATTTATCTTTGGATTCAATAGGGTACCAAAAGGCAAATTTATCATACAATGTTTCAAAAGAAACAGATGTAGAAAAAGATTCTAAGGAATTTAGAAATGGTGATTTATCAATGAACACCCTAAAAGAAACAGATTTAGAAAAAGAAAATGAAAATTATAGAGTTAAAAATTTATCACAGAATGTTTCTGTAATAACAAATCTTGAAACTAAGTCTGCTCCGTTTAGAGACAGTGAACTTTCTATAAATGTTCCAATAACAACAAATTTGGAAAATGATTCTGTTGGCTATAGAGATGGGGATTTGTCTGCTAATGTTCCAAAAACAACAAGTCTGGAAGATGATTCTATTTTTTATAGAGAAGGAGATTTGTCAGCAAATTCACCGATTAATTCTGACTTAGAAAACGATTCTGTTAATTATAGAGATGAAAATTTATCTTCTAATGTTCCAACAATAACAGATCTAGAAACATATTCTGCAGCATTTAGAAGTAATGAATTGGCATATAACACTCCAATTGTAACTAATTTAGAAACTGATTCTGTCACATATAGAGATGTTGATTTGGCAGCTAACACTCCAGCTGTAATTGATTTGGAAGTTGACTCTGTTCTTTATAGAGAAGAAAATTTAACATCTAACGTTCCGATTGCAACAGATATTGAAACAGATTCTGTAGCATTTAGAAACAATGAGTTGTCAAGCAACGTTCATGGGTCTCAAACTATTGATTTGCATGTTGATCAATATGGAACATTAAGTTCTCCAGGAAATGAAAAAAAATATAATTTATCAAAGAACGTAACATCAAATCAAACTATTGATAAACACTTTGATCAATATGGAGGGGTGAGTGGCGGAGAAAATGAAAGAGAAAAAAATTTAAGTAAAAACGTTGGTCTTGGACAACTGGGGGTTAATGTGGTAGGACCTTTCGGAACCTCAATGTTTATTGGCGTTTCTGGAGTTTGGGCTCAAGGGTTAATTTTTAGAAACTTGCTAACTTTAAGAAATAGAAAATATAAAGAAGAGAGTGTTGGAAATGATGAGAGTGATTATTATATAAATAATCCTTTTATAAATCAATATACTTATGCTACACTTGGAAATCAAACATCGGTGAAAGATATTAGGGAAAATAATCTTTTAGGTAATGCTGGTGGTGGATATTCGAAAAAAAACAAATATATTGCTGGCGGAGGTGGTGGAAGTATTTCAGATTATTATTCAGACCAAAAGGTTTTGCAGTATGGACAGGGTGGTATGTTGTTACAAAATACTTTGAAAGTTCCAAGTTTGGGGGAAATTATTGATTTTAAAGCATTGCCATTTACTCCAGCAGATAGCATAAATGCAACATTAAATTTTAATCAGAACATTATATCTCCAATAGAAAGAAGTTTAAAAAATGCATATGATGGGTCAATTGTTTCTATGAAAATGTTAAATGCTTTTTCTATAGATTATTTAAACGACTTTGTATCAAAAACAATAGATTATGAATTGGGTAATAAAAAAATAACTGGAAAAAGTTTTGAAAGTTCAATGAATTCTTCAATTAGTAGGGTTTATGATGAAAAAAATATTAATAGAGAAATTAGAGAGTATTTAAAATATTCCAATGCATTTATGTATTTAAATAATGGAAACTTAAATACAACCGAAAAATCAACTTCTCCAGGGGATATATATCAGAAAATATATTCAATAGCACAAACATCTAGTTCTTTAAACGACAACGAAGATAAATCTTTGTTGGATTTAATAAATTCACTTGCGTTATTCACAGAAGAAAGGAGAAATAGAATATCAAAATATGTATCAAAATCCTTAAATGCTCCAAGTGGAGTTTATTTTAATGGTGATGTAGAAAAATCTTTTGATGCATCTTACGGAGACTATGATAACAAAAATATAGGATTTAAAACAAGACCAGGAAATCCTTTGGATACTACTGATTTTAATTCTGAAACAAAAGGGGTTAGATATATTCTTAGAAAGATAGCGAATAATGATAATGAATTACAATCTGTATCTTTTAGATTAAACTATAAAGACATACAGGGTGTTGAAAATGCTCCATCTAAATCATTTGTTATAGGAGTTAAAAATAAAAAAGACAAAAAAGCATATCAAAAATATACAATAAGAAATCCATATGCTCCACTAGAGGCTGGAAAATTGTTATTTTATCTCACAAATTATTCAATTGACCTTGCAAATGGTCCCACAATGTATTTTCCTCCATATATAAGTAATTTTCAAAATTCAGATGGTGCTAGTTGGAACTCTACTAATTTTCTTGGAAGACCAGAAGCTATTTATACTTATAACAATTCATCAAGAGATGGAAGTATTTCTTTTTTTGTATTAACAGACTATGCAGAAAGTGTTATGATAGGAAGAGAACAAGATGAAAATATGAGCCCAATTAATGCAGCTACATCTAAAAATTTTACTGTTTCAGATTTAGGAAAGTCAGATATATCAACAAAAATTTCAATTGCTGCGATAGAAGCATCTAAAGCTGAAACAATAAAAAAATTAAATGAACAAAAAGAAAAAGTAAATCAAGAATTTCAAAATTATCAAAAAGAAAATACATTACCCAAAACAGATGAAGAAGCAAAGGCAATTGGGTTAGATGATGCAAAATTGGCAGAAACAGAAGATAAATACGCCGATTTTAGTGATAAAATTAGTGTTTATCAATCTTTAATAAATGCAGAAGAAGTTTCTGCGCAAGAAAAAATAAATAGTTTGTATGAAACTAATTATTCAGAATCTTCTACAAAATACAACAACATATATAATTTTCACGTATCTGAAAACGATACAGTTGATGGATATAAAGAGTCAAGAGTTACAGATACAAAAACAAGGGTTGATGAAATGATTAAAAGTTTATCATTTCAACCTGCATATTTTTCAGGAAGTAAAGTTGATTTTAAAAACAGAATGGAGTTTTTAGCAAAGATGACAAGACCTGCAAATAATGTGGCTAATGGTGGATTTTCGTTTACAAAACCCCCAGTGTGTCATTTAAGGCTTGGAGATTGGATTGATCACGACATTATCGTAAATAGTGTAAGCTATGATTATGCGAATGCTCCGTGGACAACGAACCTTGATGGTGGAGCAGTGCAACCGATGTGGGCTAGTGTTACAATTTCATTTAACATAGTTGGTCCAGCTGGTGGAAGTGGGGTACCATTAACTTCAACAGATGTGGAGGGATTTTTTGGAACAAAAACAATCAGAAGATCGTCATAAATAACTGTTTTGTTTAGTTTTTTAGTTTACTATATTTATAAAAAAACAACTATGGCATTTAATTTTGGACAATTATTAATAAATCGTGCTGAATCTAAATTGGAAGGAATGCCTCCAATTGAAATAAGTACAAGACAAACCGACAAAAAGGTTTTGTATAACAAAAATCTTACAAGGTTGGATGTAATGGCTGGTGAGTTTTATGAAGATGAAACTCTTTGGAAATTAATTTTATGGGCAAATCCAGAATATGAATGTGAATTTGATATTCCAGACAATACAGTTATAAGAATTCCATGGCCAAAAAATGATGTACTAACAGAAGTAACATCAAAAATTATAACGACAAAAAATTTAGGATAAATGGGAAATTTACAAAGGCCAGAAGTTTATAACATGAAAGACTTAACTATGGATGTTAAGTTGAGAACTTGCGTTGATGGAAGTTCTTATGATTTTACTGGAAGAAAAACTTTTGATACAGGTTTCTATAGAAAAAATATTGGATTTGGAATAACAGATATTAACATAGAAATAAATCCATCTTTACAGCCAGCTATTGAAATTACATTTAAAGATTTATATGGAAATACAATATTTGGAACACAAAGAGGATCTAATGATGATATAGACACATCTGTTTTATTTAATTGGCCACCACCAAAGTTTTTGTTTTCTTTTAAGGGTTTTTTGGGAAGAGAAGTAACTTGGATGCTAAATTTAAAAACTACGAATGTTAATTTTGTACCTTCTGATGGAAGTTATGAAATAAAATGTTCTTTTGTACCAAATCAGTGGGGATTTATGGCTGATATTCCAGTTTTATATTTGCTTGCATGTAAAAGATTGAGGTTTAAAAAATATGGAAAAAATGAAATTAAAGTAGGAGATTGTACTTTTACAACAGATAGCATTTTTTCTTATGTTAAAATTGGAAAACAAGTAGAAATAAAAACAAAAGAAACAACAAATCAATTTGATTCAGTTATCAGGCAATTAACTGGATTAAGATATAGTGCGGCTCAAACAATATATAAAACAAAAAAAATTAGTATAAACAATGCAATTAGCGGATTGGTTAATAATGAAGGTGTTTTTAATTTTACAAACTTAAATGTTCCAGAGCCAGATGGATTAGATGAAGATAGAATTAATTCATTGATGTTAAGCAGTGATAATTTAAGTCAATTAAATACTTTTTTGTTATTGAGTACAACAAAGGGAAAAGAAAAAACTCCCACTGATTTAGATGTAAAAAAATATTCTAAAATTACTAAAAGTTTTAAATATGATGATATTAGCTCGGATGGAAATTTTTTAAAATCTAATCCTAACGAAGATTTGTCTTTGTACAAAAAGACTGTTTTTGATATTATAGATGGTAATTTAATGGCTATTGATGCAGAAATAAAGAAAAGAACTTATCTTTCATCGAAGACACAAATATCAAAAATGACAATTAAAGAAATTTTTAATCATATAGCAAGAGATTCTGCGTTTATTCTTGGTAGCATTCTTGAGGCAGGATTCCAAGGGTATTCAGATAAAATAAATATAGAAAGTCGCAACAGTGCTGATGCAAAAGAATTAATTGGTAAACATTTTCCATTGGCGTTGTATAATGGAGAAGAGGTTCCAGCAATAAAAGATTATGGATTTAATTATGGTGCTGATGCTTATGAAATGAAATTTGTAAATGAATTTATTGAAGCAATTGGACAAGGAATTTCAGAAGAAATGGTTTCAGAAGTTTCAGCCGACGATAGTGCTTTACAAAAACCAATAAACAGCTTAGAGTTAATTTCTAATAACCCATGGAAACCATTTTATTCTAATATAGTTGAAAACATTTTAATACGATCTGGAATTATTGCTTATGTAACAAGATCTGGAAACCCTTTTTCTCCTGGAGATTATAATACTTTTTTTGGAGGAGATGCTGATGATTTAAGTGTTTTATTATCACTTGCAAAAGATGATATTACTAGTAATCTTACAAAAAGTATTTTAGGACAACTATCATTTGAAGACAAAGAAGCATTAAAGAGATTTTGTAGGTTTTGGGTAAACTTATTGTCAAACGATGGTTTGTTTTTTATGAAGCCATTTATTGATCCAAAAAAAGACGAAGACGATAATATAAATACATTTTTTGATTTGTCACCTGGAAGCGGAAAGCTTGTAACTTCAAATGAGCCAGTTCAAGATAATATTTTGGATTACACTATTATTATAGATGAATATACAAGTGAAAATGTAAAAATTGCTTATGATGATTATGTGTCAAAAGGAGGTAGTGAAAATAGTGGTCAAACAATTGCAAATATTTTATTAAAAGCTGCTAATCAAAAAGATAATGTTCAAAAAACCAATTTTGCAACAGCAAGTATTAGAAAAATGTTAGATCCATTTTTTAATAAACCAAACAACAATGAAGACGATCAAGGTTTTAGATATGGTCAACCAACATTTACTTCAACAAATTTCGGTCTTATAGATAGAACATCATTATCTTCTTATATTGTGAGAAATAATGAATTATATTATCTTTTACCAAAAAACGATATAAATAGTAATGTTACTAATGAATATTGGTACATAATGTTTGCAAATTTGGATGATTCTAATAAGGCTAAATCTAAAACTTCGTTAAGTGAAGAAGAAATGGATCAAAGTCTTAATCATTCTGATTCAAAAAATCCAGTAGGAGTTGTTGTTATAGATACAGCAATGAAACCTGGAGATGATTCAAGTGAGCCGTTAGATAGAGTAAACAACATAAATGAAGCAATAGAAAAAGGTGTAGTGGCAGATTATATGTTTATGAATCAAGTGATTAAAAAACCAAGTACATCTACACAAACTATAGAAGTAGATTATGATTCATATTCTTTTAAAAGAAAAGTACAAGATAAGGAAAAAATTGCAGCTGTAAGTTATGACCAAAACGTGTATAACGGTAAAATAGAAGCAAAAAATTTAGCTTTTGTGCCATATACTCATTGTTCTGGAGATTGGGGTGCTCCAAATTTGGTATTTGGACCATTTTGTGTAAATGGAAGTGGAGACTTTAGAAGTGCAAAACAAAGAGCTATAATTAAAGCAATGTGTCAATCTATTATTGATAGATTAAGTGAGATAGAATCAGAAAGAAATGAAGTTGTTGGGAATGTAATAGGAAAAGGAAGTGAAAGTAGAAATCTTATTTATAAACAAATGCATACTATATTCCATCAATGGCAGGTTATTGCAACATCAATACAAAATCAAGATTTTTGCAGCAACATAATTCCAGATGGTGTAGATTTAGCAAGAAGTATAGAATATGAATATGGAAATTGTAAAAACCATGTACAAAAAGATCCTGTTAAAAAATTAAAAGAACAAAGTCCAACAGATGGAAACACGATGTTTGTTTATGACTATCCTTTGGCCCCAGTAAACGGCAAGGTTGTAAATGTAGAAGATGCAATAATTAACATAGAACCTTTATATAAACCTAATGGAAGTACAACTGTTTTAAATATAATACAACAAATTTGTACAAAAAACAATTTTGTTTTTGTTCCATTTCCAGGAGATGCAAATTCTGATAATATAAACGATATTTATAAACCGTATCCAAATCCAGTAGATTCAAAAATAATGAATTATTTTCATGTGTTGTTTACTCCAACTCCAGAGACGAGAAGTAAATTAAACAATAATGCTTCAGAGTTAATAACTGATCACATGAAAACTTATAGTTTTCAAAATGACGCAATATCAATAGCATTTGGTGCAATTGATAATCAAATTGTAAAAGGAATTTCTGTTGGAACTGACGCTTCAAAACCAACAGCTGAAAGTATTATTAATTTACAAAGACTTGCCGATAAAGAAAGTACAAATAGACAAGTGGCAATAGATTGTTCAATGTTACCTGTTTTCGAGGGAAGAAGTTATAGGGCTACTGTTGAAATTATAGGCAATGCGCAAGTTTATCCAATGCAATATTTTTATATTGAAAAAATGCCTATGTTTGGCGGGTTGTATCAAATATTAAAAGTGACTCATTCTATAAGTCCAAATAATATGACAACAAAAATGGAGGGGGTTAGAATGAGGTTTTCTGCAAATGGAGAATACGGAGGAATTCCACCAGTTACATTAGATGACTTAAAAGAATTGACAAAAAATGTAGATAAAACTATGGAGGTTCAACCATCTCAATATGTTGAAGCATATCCAAAATCAAAAAACCAAAACAGAGCGATTAATGGAGGAGAATTTACTGAAGACGGAACTGGTTCAAATAGTAAAATAACTGCGCCCTTAATGCTTACTGATAAGTTTATAGAACTGGTTAAAGATATAAAATTTACAAATTTGGCGGATGTGGATGCATTTTTTAAAGCAAACACAGATTTTAATTCTTTTACTGAATATTTCAATGCAACGCACATGCAAAAAGTAGGTGGAAAATGGCAAGGTGTTGGTGTTTGGGCAAAAGATACATTAAATAGTGGAATTCTTTTAAATCCACAAAATACTAAAATTTTTGAAAAAATACCTATTTTGTGGCCAAAAGGATATGCAAACTTTTTTGAAATATTTACAGTTTGGACAACATCAATTAGTGAAAGCGGTGGGTTAGCAGTTTCTGAAGGCGCCAATAGTTTAAAAACAAATCCAGAAGGTTTGACGGGAGCTGCAGCAAATGGGAAATACCAACGTGCGCATCCTGGGCTTTCTTATTTGTTTGATGGAGATGGAAAACAATCTTATAATGGAATATTAGGAAACAGATTTGTTTATGATAGTTTAAAAAACAATTCGACATTTAAAACTGCTCATGCTGATCCAAATCTTTTCACAAACAGGTCTAGTTTGGGTTTAGACACTGGAAACGTTTCAGATGTTTGGAAAGGTCATATTATGCCACAAAACGTTTGGTTTGATTTAACGTCTAATCCTAAAAACATATTAGTAGATACAGATTTTAATAAATTTAGAGGAAGAGGATATCCTCAACATACTGGGAGAGTGTTTTTTCAAAAATTTCTTCCATATCTTTTTGGAAGAGATGATGTTTTGCAGCAACCAGTTGATAGTACAAGTTATCCCACTGTAAAAAGTATAACTGATAGATGGGTGTCAAGAGTAAATACAACTTATGATACTATTATATATCAAAAACCGATGACGGTGATTGATAAAATACTTGATACATCATATGATTGGGAATGGAATTATTTATTCAATTCTTCCGATCATGCAGTTGCATGTGCTGCATTAAGGTGTTGGATACAAATACAATGTAATAATTCTTTTACTATTGATATGGATTTGAGTTTAGGTAGGGATAAAATAATGGAAATGATTTATGGGTATGCTGGATCTCCGACCTGCAGTTGTAATTTGGTAAGAATAAAGACTGGAAGCAAATATCAGTATGCTTATGCGCAGCAAAATTTAGAAAGAGTAATGCAAATAGTTGCAACAATAGGAAAAATTCCCCCTTCATAAATTTGTTAATTAAAATTTTTTTATTTACTTTTGCTGAATGTATGTTTGTAAAATTATAGCAGAAGTAAAAGAGGATTTTGAATTTTTACGTGAATATGTCAGTAAATATCCCGTAAAGCTTTGTCTGTCATATGATGAGGGATATGAGGAAAATATTCCAATTCTCATTATAGGGTGGTCTGTTGTAAAAAACAGGTTTAAATCTCAAAACATTCTTGATAAGTCAATAAGTAAATATATTGAATGGGGATTTAGCAAGTTAGAAAAAGAGGAAGAATACAACGTAACAGTTGAAAGATTCATAAATGGTGCAGTTAAAAGTTGGCTCCCAAAGGAATTTATCTTGTTTGACCCAGTGTTTCAAAAAAAAACTTTTTCAGATTTTATTTCAGAAAACTTAAATTTAAAAGAACAATCTTATTTTTATTTTAACAAAAAGTCCTTGTATATTCATAACGATGGAAAAAACTTTATATTGAATATAAATTCATTTGAAATGGTTTATGAAAACTACAAAAGAATAATAACTGGATTTATTAATAAAACAAAGTGTCTTTGTTTTTCATATAAAAACATTGCAGATTATGTAGAGTTTGACGAATTAAATTGTGTATATACATTTGAAAATGCTAGGTGGGTTAAATACGGCAAAGAGGTTGATGAGTCTTATTTTAATATAATTCCTGGATTTGAAATAAAAAAGTATATTCCATTTATAATGAGTAAGGTTTCTCATTTTGAATTTTCCGATGATGAAAAAACAAGTCTTAAAAGAGCGTGTGAAAAAGACAATATAACCCAGTGGTTGTCATCTAGGCAATTTAATGTATCAAATGATTTTAAAAAAAATGGTGTTGACATAAAAATAAGTGGTGATAATAGGCTTGTTAATGTATCTTATTCCAATAAGAGAACTTTAACTGGAAGAATAGTGGCTAATAGCTTATATAACCCTCAGAATTTGGATAAAAAAACTAAAGACAGGGAAAACATCATCTCAAGATTTGAGGGCGGCAAAATCGTTATATTCGATTATACATCATTTGAAGCAAGGATAGCTTTATATTTTTCTGATGATAAAGATTTCATTGATAAATTTCATAAAATTGACATTCATAAGTATACTGCAAATATAATTTTTGGAAATGTACATATTTACAAGGAAAATAGAGATTTTGCAAAAAGTATAAATAATCACATTTTATACGGGGCATCAAAAAACACAGTAATGCAAAAGCTTTCTTATTTAAAAAATTCTGAAGAGGTATATTATAATATAAGATTATTTTTAGCCCCGTTGCTTAAAAAGTTAAATGAGTTAAATGAGATGTTTAAAGAAAGGGGGTATATAATAAACCCCTGGGGAACTATTGTGAGGCCAGAAAAAGGTTTTGCTAGTTTTAACAATTTTTTACAATCATCAGCCGTCGAAATTATAGTAGATCAATTATATAAAATAAAAAATTTCATATCAAACTATAAAAGTGAATTTTTATTTCAAGTTCACGATTCTCTTGTGTTTGATATTCACCCAAAAGAGTCTTTTATTGTAAAGGATTTAGCGAGGTTGATTATGTATTATAAAGACATGTTTTTTAGCATAAGTTATAGTAACGGATATGACTATAAAAACTTAAGTGAACCAATAGATGTAGTAGAGGATTAATATTAATAAAAATGAATTTTAACTTGTTTTTATAAACATTTATTACTATATTTGCATATAATTTAAAAAACAAAAAATATGGGAAAAATTACTTATTACCTAAAGAAAAAAATCGGAAAAGAAACTCACACTTTTATGGTTGATGGAAAAAATTTACACGAAGTTGTAATGGAAGGAAAAAAACTATCGTTTAATGACGTTGATGTTTGTGGTATTTGTGGAAGTGATAATCTTGAATTATCTGCACACGTAACAGAAGAAGACGGTTACGATTACACTTATATAAGGTGCAAAAAATGTAAAGCAACTTTGAATTTTGGTCAACAAAAGAAAAATGATGACATTTACTATCTTAGGACGATTGAGATTCCTGATGGACAATACAAAGGACAAAAAGCGTATGATTGGAAGCCATTTGTTTCTAATCAGGCACAGAAATAATTATTAACCACATAAAGAATATTATGGCAAAGAAAAAAATTGAAAATGATTTACCCTTGAAAGAGGTACAAACAAACGGAGAAGAAGCGGGTTCTGTTATAAGAAAAAAGTTTTCTGGTCTTAGCGAATATAAGGCTAAAAACAATATTAAAGAAGCAGAATATAAGCCGCAAGAATGGTTGGATATGAGCCCAGCGTTTAAAGAAGTTACTAGACTTCCAGGACTTCCGTTGTCTCATTTAATTTGCAATTATGGTCGAAGTGATACGGGTAAAAGTACAATGATTATAGAAGCTGCATCTTATGCGCAAAAACAAGGAATTTTGCCAGTTCTTATTTTAACTGAACACAAATTTAGTTGGGAAAGAGCTTCAACTATGGGATTAGTAAAAGACGATTGTATTGTTTTTGATAGTGTACAAACTATTGAAGATGGGGTAGATGAAATATTAAAATTAATGAGGCAGCAAGAAAAGGGAGAGTTGAATTATGATTTATTGTTTTGTTGGGACAGTATAGGAATGACACCTTCAAAAGCTGAATGGGCTTCACAACAAGAGGATGGAGGAAAAACAGCAATGATGGTAACAGCAAAAGTTTTAAGGGCTCAATTCACAAGACTTTTGGCTCCTAAAATAAATGCAACAAGAAAAAAAGAATGTCCATATACAAACACAATGATTGTTGTAAATCACGCATATACATCACCACCAAAACCACCTTCTACAATATCTGGGCTTGAGCTTTATGGTGGAGATGGAATTTATTTAGCATCCACATTAGTGTTTAGACAGGGTGGAATTATGAGTAGGTCATCAAAAGTTACGGCGACAAAAGATGGAGTAAAGATTGCATTTGCAATTAAAAGTGCTTTGGTTGTTGAAAAAAATCACATAACAAATGTTGCAGCAAATGGTGCAATAGTTTGTACTGACCATGGTTTTATTTTAGAATCTGAAATTGATGAATACAAAAAGAAATATAAAGATGGTTGGGATTTGGAGTTCGATAAATATTGGAAAGCTGTTAGCTCGGAATAATATGTTTTTTTGAGAATATTGTGATAATTGATTTTTTATACTATTTATAAAACAATAGATGATAATATGTATAAAAGAATCTGTCCAAAATGTAAAAAAGAATTATTTTATTCTAATATAAAAAACAGAAACAAAGCTGAAAAAAACAATGTTTCATGTAAAGAATGTTTTTTTTTAAATAAAAAATATGAAACTTTGTTAAATTGTAAAAAATATAACAAAAGAGTATTAACTGATGTGCAAATAGAGCATATAAAAAAAATATGGAGCGATCAAAAACTTGTTAAAGAATATGTAGAAGAGGGTATAAAAAACAAAAAAGAAATAGCTTTAACCAATAAAGGAATTAAATGGGAGCGTATTTGCCCAAAATGTAAAGATATTATAATTCATACAAATAAACAAAATAGAAACTCTGCAAAAAAAAAGAAAACACTTTGTTCTAAATGTAGTCACATTATTTTTGGGAAAAATCATACAGGAAAAAGCAACACATTCTACGGAAAGACACATTCAGAAGAGTCAATAAGTAAAATGAAACAAACCGCATCAAAAAGCGAAAAACGGCAAAAATTTTTTAAAAAAATAAGAAGTGAAGAATATAAAAAATCTTTTGCAGAAAGATTTTCTGGAAAAAATAATCCAAGATTTGGAAAAGGAAGTTTGTATGATATTTGGTTGAAAAAATATGGAGAAGAGGAAGCTGAAAAAAGACAATTGTTATATAAAGAAAGATTATCAATTTCTTTAAGCGGAGAGAATAATTTTTGGTTTGGGAAAACACCTCCATGTGGAGCTGGAAATGGCTGGAGTGGTTGGTATAAAGATTGGTTTTTCAGGAGTATTCACGAACTTTCATATATGATTAATATCATAGAAAAGGAAAAATTACAATGGAAATCTGCCGAGTGTTCTGAATTTAAAATATCTTATATAGATGAAAAAGGTAAAAAACGAAATTATTTTGCAGATTTTATTATAGAAAATAAAAAAATGATTGAAGTTAAACCGAAAAGATTACAAAATACGAAAAAAGTATCTTTAAAAATAGAAGCTGGAAAGGCTTTTTGTAATAATAAAATGCTTGAATATGAAATAATTGATCCAATTATGTTAACTAATGATGAGGTGATGTTTTTATATAAAAATGGAGCTATAAAATTTACCAAAACCACAGAAGAAAAATTTGTTAAAAAATATTTAAAGAACTAATTTTATGGTAACTTTAATAGTAGATGGGACTTGGTGCCTCAAAAAGAACTTTCACAAAAGAAAAGGATATGAAGCCAATGGGAACCTTTGCGGGGGCTCATTTGGCTTTCTTGATAGTTTAAAGTCTGTGATAAGTAAATTGTTACCAGATAGAGTTGTGGTAATGTGGGATGGATTTAATGCTGGAAAGTTCAGATATGAAATTTACAAACCGTATAAATCTAACAGAAAGAAAGATTGGGAAGCAGAAGAACATGCTATTTCTACAAATGGAATGGATTCCCCAGAAGACAAAGAAAGGTTTGAGATAGTTCTTCAAAAATTTGTTGTTAATGAATTTTTAGAAGCGTTTCACATCAGATTTCTTGAAGTAAAGTACATAGAGGCTGATGATTTGATTGCTTATTATATTTTAAATAGCAAGATTGAAAACGAAGAAATAATAATATACAGTAGAGATGGAGATTTTCTTCAACTTGTAAGTCCAAAAGTTTCCATTTTGAATCCAGACAATTTTGAATTAATAACCATACATAATTTTAAAAAAACATATGGTTATCCAGTTGAAAACGCTCTTTTGTTTAAATGTTTTGAGGGAGATAAAGCTGATAAAATAAGTGGAGTTAATGGAGTTACAACAGGAAATTTGTTAGAAAATTTTCCAAGAATGTCAGAAGAAAAATATATGTATAACCGTCTAGTTGAAGAGTGTTATAATAAAAAAAGAGAGAAAAAAATAAAAATTTACGATAAAATAATTAAAAGCAGAAGTATTCTGTATAGAAATGCAGAACTAATGAATTTAAAAAAACCTTTTATAAATGAAGAAGTAAAAAACGAGATGCAAAAAATTTTTTACGAACCAATAACAAAAGATTTTTCAATAAACTCTGCTATGAGTTTGTTTATTAGAAAAGGATTTACTAAATTTGTAAAAAGCGAGTATTTAGATTTGTTTTTTGCTCCATATTTCAGAATTACAAACAAAGAAAAAGAATTTAGTACAAATTTAAAAAATTAAAAACATGGATTCAACGAATGAGAAATTAGTTTTTCAACTTGAAAACAAAAAAAGTGGTAATGTTATCTTCCAGTATGAAGTTGACTTAATAGGATTTCAAAAAGAAGTTCTTGAAAATGAAAATGTAAGTTTTTTTTATACATTCAAAGACATGAGTGTTGAGTTAGAAGAAAAAATTTCATTAAAACTAAAACTTGGAGAAAGTAAGGATGCAATTTCTTTTATAGTTAAATATTCTGATAAAATATTGAGCGATTTAAAACTTGATGTTTGTGGAATAGAAGAAAAAAATATTTCACAAAATGAAGTGGAATTGTATTTTATATTTGAAAAAGTTAGTCAAATAATTATAAATAAAATATCCGAAGAACATAAAGGAATAATTTTAGCAAGTGTTGAAAAAAAGTAATATGACTAATAGTAAAAAAAATAAAAATTTACAAGATGAATTATTAGCTTTTATTAATGATAACATAGATGTTTTTGAATCAAACTATCAATCAAAATTTTTAAAAGTTTTTATTGAAGACAAAAACAATTGGCCTCAACAAATAATGGATATTATATTTCCAGAATATTTTGATGGGTATCATAAAATTTTGGTAGATTATGAAATGGAATTTTTTAAAAAGTATAGAATTTCAGCCGATTATGATGAGCTTGCAGAAATGGTTAATGATAAAGAAAAAGATGATCTTTTAAAAGAACATATCTATGGCCTCATTGAAAAAATAAAAGTTTTAGATTTAGAGCATCAAAAAAAAGAATCAGTCAAAGAGAGAGCTTATAAATATTTCAAATCTCAAAAAATAAAAAATACACTCATAGAACTTGCTGTAGATTGGAAAAAAAACACCTTTGATTCTATGAAGGTTAAAATGGAAGATGCTCTAAAAGCTGGAGAGCCAAAAAATTCTGGTCACGATTATGTTCGTGATGTTAAAAAAAGATTGAAGAAAGATTTTAGGAACCCAGTTTCTATATTGCCAGGTTTAGATAAACACATTGGAAAGGGAGTTTCTTCTGGTGAGTTGTTTGTGGTGATGGCTCCAACTGGAGGAGGAAAATCTATGTTTCTTGTTAGAAATGGAGTTGCAGCACTGTTACAGAGAAAAAAAGTTGTGTATTATACCTTAGAACTATCAGAAGAAATAGTTGGACAAAGATTTGATGCCTGTTTAAACAACATTCCACTTAGAGACGTTTCAAATTTCGAAGAGTTGATTGTTGAAAATGCACAAGAATTACAAATAAATCTTAAAATTAAAAATTTCCCAGACGGAACTGCAACAATAAATACTTTTTACACTCACTTAGATTGGCTTCGTTGTAACGAAAATTTTATTCCAGAAATTATCATAGTTGATTATGCAGATAATATGAAACCTTTACAAAAAGGTGAGTTGTTAAGACATGAGCTGGTGGATATTTATAAATCTTTAAGAGCAATGGCAATAGAATTTGGGGTTCCTGTTCTTACAGCTTCGCAAACTTCTGGAGATGGATATTCGAAAAAAGAAATTGAATTAGGCATGACAGCAGAAGCAAAAGCAAAAAATAATATTGCAGATTTGGTTGTTGGATTTGGCAGGGATGATGTTCAATTGCGCTCAAATAAAGCAAGTTTAAAAATATTAAAAAACAGAAATGGTCCAATAGGCAAATTACTCTCATTGATATTTGATTCTAATATTTTAAAAATAGAAGTTGAAAATCCAGATGAAGAAGAATATACACACATTGAAAAAGGTGCAATTATTGGAGTAGATTCTGTTGAAAGACATAAAAAAGACAGAAATAATATAGATAAAATAATGAACTCTGCAGGACAATTATTACAAAATCAAGAGTTTACTCAAGAGATAAAAGATTAATAAAGAAATTGCCAAAAATTAAAAACTGTTTTCTATTTATTGAGACAGAAAAAATACAATTTATGGAAGTAAAAGAAAAAAAAACACAAAAAATTTATTCAAAAGAAGAAGCGCTAAAATCAAGCACCGAATATTTTAAAGGAGATGTAATGGCCGCAGAGGTATGGGTTAAAAAATATGCACTTAGAGATAAACAAGGAAACATATATGAACTCACTCCAAATGATATGCATAAAAGGATAGCAAAAGAGTTTGCTAGAATAGAAGGTTATTATAACAATCCATTAACAGAAGAAGAAATATTTGATTTAATAAAAGATTTTTCGTATGTAATTCCTCAAGGAAGCCCAATGGCTGGGATTGGAAATAATTTTCAATATGTTTCTATTTCAAATTGCTTTGTTATTGGAAATGACACTGATGCTGATTCATATGGGGGAATTCTTAAATTAGATCAAGAGTTGGTTCAACTTCAAAAAAGAAGAGCTGGTGTTGGGTTAGATTTATCATTTGTAAGACCTGAAGGATCTATCGTTTTAAATTCAGCACTTACTTCAACTGGGGTGGTTCCATTTATGGAAAGGTATTCAAATTCAACCAGAGAAGTAGCTCAAGGTGGAAGAAGGGGGGCTTTAATGGAATCAATTTCTATTGTTCATCCAGATTCAGAAAAGTTTATCGACGCAAAAATGGAAGAAGGAAAAGTCACTGGAGCCAACGTTTCTATTAAGTTAACTGATGATTTTATGAAGGCTGCACTGAACGGAGAAAAATTTACACAACAATATCCGATTGATTCTAAATCTCCAATATTTTCTAAAGAAATTGAAGCTAAAAAACTTTGGGAGAAAATAATTCATAATGCATGGAAGGCTGCTGAGCCTGGTGTGTTGTTTTGGGATACAATAATTAAAGAATCGGTTCCAGATTGTTATCAAGACGATGGTTTTAAGACTATTAGTACTAATCCATGTGGTGAAATACCATTGTGTCCAGGAGACAGTTGTCGTCTTATTGCCATTAATTTATATTCATATGTTGATAATCCATTTACAAAAAACGCTAAATTTAATTTCGTTCTTTTTAAAGATCATGTTAATAAAGCTCAAAGAATGATGGATGATATGATAGATTTAGAATTAGAAAAAATAAATTTAATTTTAGGTAAAATTGAAAATGATCCAGAGCCAGAACACATAAAAAGAACAGAAAAAGAATTGTGGATTCAAATAAAAAACAAAGCGGAAAAAGGAAGAAGATCTGGATTGGGAATAACAGCAGAAGGAGATATGCTTGCAGCTTTAGGTTTAACTTATGGAACTGATGATGCAATTGATTTTTCAGTAGAAGTACAAAAAATTCTTAAACTTGAAGCATATAGAAGCTCTGTAAATTTAGCAAAAGAAAGAGGTAGTTTTGAAGTGTGGGACATGGAAAAAGAAAGAAAAAATCCATTTATACAAAGAATAAAAGAGGAAGATGCAGATTTGTATAAAGAGATGATGACATATGGAAGAAGAAATATTGCACTTTTAACAATCGCCCCAACTGGAAGTGTTTCAATTTTAACACAAACAACATCTGGGATTGAACCTGTTTTCTTACCAAATTATATGAGAAGAAGGAAAATTAATCCACAAGAAAAAGATGCCAGAGTAGATTTTACAGACAAACAAGGAGATACTTGGCAAGAATATCCCGTATTTCATCATAAATTTGAGACATGGCTTCAAGTTAATGAATATAATGTAGAAGAGGTCAAAAAAATGAATTCCGCTGAAATAAGTAAGATAGTAGAAAAATCTCCTTATCACAAAGCCACATCCGCTGATGTTAATTGGGTAAAAAAAGTAGAAATGCAAGGCAGAGTCCAAAAGCATGTAGATCATTCAATTTCTGTTACAGTTAATTTACCAAGTGATGCGACAGAAGAATTGGTTGCAAAAGTTTATGAAACTGGATGGAGAGTTGGATGTAAAGGTTTGACTGTTTATAGAGATGGTTGTAGAAGCGGGGTTTTAGTTTCAGCTAAAGAAGAAAAAAACAAGAAAACATTTGAAAATAATGCTAGAAAAAGACCAAAAGTTGTAAACTCTGATGTATTTACTTTTAACAATAACTATGAAAAATGGGTAGCTATTGTAGGAAAAGTTTCACCAGAAGGAATTGAACAAGCAGAAGAAAATGAATTTCCCTATGAATTATTTACTGGAAAACTTGATTCTTTTCCAATTCCATCATATGTCGAAAAGGGCCAAGTAATTAAAAGAAAAATTAAAAACGAAGTAGGAGAAGATGTTTCTATATATGATTTCAGATATATAGATAAAGATGGTTATCCAGTTGAAATGGCTGGACTTTCACGATCTTTTAATGAAGAATATTGGAATTATGCAAAATTGATTTCTGCTATTTTAAGACATGGAATGCCTATACCATATGCTGTAAATTTAATAAGTAGTCTCAAACTTAAAGGAGATACTTTAAATACGTGGAAAAATGGTGTAGTAAGAACATTAAGAAAATACGTAAAAAACGGAACAATAAGTCCAGATACATGCGAAGTTTGTGGCGCTAAACTTATATATGTTGAAGGATGTTTAAAATGTAATAGTTGTGGTCAATATTCAAAATGTAATTAAAAATTTGATTTATTGTATTTAATTTATTATATTTAATAAAAATTTTAAAAATGAAAAAGAACAAAAAAACCACAGAAGAAAGAAAAGCCGTTATAAAGAGGGGCGTTAAGAGATGTGAAAGATTGAAAAAAACTCAAAAAGAAAAAGGGGAAAAGAAAACTTTTGCAATTCTTGAAAAAAAGAAACTTAAAGAAAGACAAAATCAGGAAATTGAAAAGATATTAAAATCTAAACAATTGAATGGACCCGCTGATATATCTAAAACAAGATTTAAACCAATGAGTTTTACTCAGAGTGTTTATATGGTTTATAGAAAGAAAACTCTAGAATCAAAGAAAAAAGAAGTTGTTTAACAATGTAAAGATGCCCGTCAATGATGGGCATTTTTTATAAAATTTAACTATTTATAAAAAATAGTTTTTGTTATGATAAAGAATAATAAGAAAAAAGAAATTGTAAAAACATTACAAGAAAGTTTGGGGGAAATTAATCAAATGAACCCTGGTTCGGTAAAACCGAAGGCTAAAGAAACGGTTGTAAATTTCGATAAGAGTACAAATCCATATGAGGTTATATTTTCTGAAAGAGGATTTGAAATTCAAGACACAAGATTGAGTTTTGAATTTATAGAAACAGCACTTTCTAAAGAAGTTAATATAGTTCTTGGAAAAGGTAAGGGTTTGGTATTAGATTCTATTAAAATGGAAAAGATTTTAAAATATAAAGATCTATATTCCAAGATTTCTATTGGTTAATATTTTGATTTTGTACAAATTCAAATATTTGTTTTTTACTAAATAAGACAATAATTTTATCGCCGTTATCTACGATTGCTTTCCATTTATTTTCGTTTTCCAGTTCTAATTTTTTGTCCTTTCCATTTTTATTATAAGTCCATGATGATTTAATTTCTATATTTAAATCGATGTAAAGGAAATCAACGTGGTATTTATGTTTTTTCCCATTTAAATAATATTCATAGCATTTTCCATTCACAACTTTACTTAACAAGTTTTTATATTCCATTTGCTCTAAAAAATATTTTTCATAGGAGCCTTGATAAAAAATACTTGTGTTTTTGTATTCATGTATTTTAGAAGAATTGACTTGAATTTTTTTATAAATTTCAGTGTTTTGAGATGGATATTCTACGCCGTATTTTAACAAACAAGTTTTTTTTGATTTTTCTCTATGTAATTTCACAAAATCTTTTCCGTATTTTTTTATTTTAGTATCTATTATTTTTTGTTTAACCTCTTTGTTTTTTGTGGGAAATTCAGTTCCAAATTTTTTTAAATTAGTTTTTTTTCCCTTTTCTCTTACTTGTTCGTTTTGTAGTACATGCTTTGTTTTATATATTTTTAAATTAGTTTGTTTTGTTTTCTCTTTAATATTTAAGTTTTGTATAGGATAATCAACTCCAAAATTATTTCTTGTAGTTTTACGTTTCTTTTTTTTTATTTCTTCATTTTGAGATACATTCTTCACTCCCCAATTTTTTAAGTTAGTTTTTGCTTTTTTGTCTTTAATATTTTTTAATTTAGACACATTATCAACACCATGATTTTTTAAACACGTTTCTTTGTATTGATTTTTAAATTTCTCACTTTTCATAATGTGCTCAACTCCAAAATTTTCTAAAACTGTTTTTTTAACTTTTTCTCTTGTTGCAATATGACTTGAAGCACATTTGTTTGAACAATAATCTAAAATTTTATGATTCGACTTATTCCAAGAAACATTTTTAATACCACAATTTGCACATTTTTTAAATTCTGTAATGTTGTTTAAAATCATTTTAACTCTATAAAAAACAGGAAAATCTTCGGGGCAAAAAGAGGTTTTTTCTTTTATTTCTTCTTTTATATTTTTATTCTGTAATAAAACAGAATTTAATTTTTTTCCAGAAATTTTTCCTTTTTCATTTAATATATTGATTATAATCCAGTTTTTTAATATATTTGTTTCCATAAATTTATTATATTTATATATAAATAGTATGAAAAAAATAAAAATATTTGATTTAGACGATACATTGATTAAACCAATTTATTTCTATGAATTCATAAATATAGAAAACGGGCAAATACAAACGGAAAACGAAGATATAAAAAATTATATTAAAAAAATTAAGAATATTTTTTATTTGTTGTTCGCAAAAGAGTTGTGTTTTGAAAAAAACAATGATTTTATTATAATTCTTGATTGCAGAAATAAAAAACCATTAGGAGGAGAGTTCTTGGATTTTATTCAAGATTTAAGTTTGGAAAAATTAAAAGAAGTAGGTTTAAAATTTTCTATAAAAAAAGATTTATTAAGAGCATTAGAAGAAAAAAATCAAGTTTTAAACTTAAGACCACAGCCAGATTATTATAATAATAATGAAACAATAGGAATAAAAGTTAATAATGAAATATTTGAAATTTATAAAAATTGTGAAAATAAAATGATTGTAACAGGAAGGGGGGAAAAAATGAGATTAGCCATAGAACAAAGATTAAAAGATCTTAAAATTGAATTTCCAAATTATGGATTACATTTATTTCCAGGTGGAAGCAAAGGAATTGCCGATTACAAAGTAAAAGTAATACAAGATAGTATTATTAATAATGGATGGGAAGAAGTTCACTTCTTTGAAGATAGAAATGATTGGCTAGAAAAAGCATATATTGAAACTATTGAAAAATTCCCTGGTGTAAAGTTTCATAAACATCTTGTTACAAAAATAAAATAAAAATATTTATATAAAAATTTTATGAGTAAAGAAATTAGAGAAATGATTGATAAAGTTAAGAACTTTAATAAATCAGTAAATGAAAATGTTAATAAATATAATTATGATCTTTCAGATGATCATATTGATAATATTAACAGAAAAAATGCCGTGGAAATAAATTCAAAACGTGATGAAAACAAATATTCTTCAGAAGAATATGAACAAATAAACTATATAAGACAAAGGCTAGAAAGTATAGGGTTAATTAATGGTATTGATTATAATTTAGATGTTCCACAAAACTCATATAGAACAAAAACAGAAAGATTTGGATTTTTATTTTGGATTAAAAAATTAGATAAAAAATTTGGACATCATGACGTTGATTCTTTATTAAAAAATACAAACTTGATTGTTACAAATCCATTTGTGGGAGGGCAAGCACATGGGTTTATTCAAAGAACAATAAATATAAAATAAAATTAACTCTTTAAAAAGTTGTTTTTTTTATATTTATTTTGTATTTTTGCAATTAGACAATAAAATACAAAGACAAAGTTTATGAGTACAGGACAAGAAGGTTCTGGGAAAGTTTATCAAATGACCCCAGAACAAAAAGCAAATTTGAAAAGTTTTGGAAAGAAAAACGGCTTGTCTGAACAAAAAGTTCAGAGTCAAATCGCTTCAAAACAAACTATTCAAACACAAGAGACCCAACCACAGCCACAAGTTTCCCGCCCAGCGGTAAATGTTGTGCAGGAACAAAAAACAATTTCAACAGTAGTTACTCAGCCAGTTTTAAAAAAACAAATAAATCAAGGCTGTGAAACTTATTTTTGTTATCAGGATGAAAGTGCTGGTAATTTAGAAATTGATTTAATCACATTTAGAGAGAAAGGTGTTGAAACACGTTATCTCTCTTTGTTGTTTTCAGGTCTTGATGTAAGACAAAATCCCCCAGTTCCCCAAGAAGCCTTTCTAAATATTGAATCAAGAGAAGAGTTTGAGAGAATCAAAGCTTTTTTTGCTCAATTAGATTGGGAAGACTAATCCACATAATTAATGGATATAAGCATTGCGCTTAAGGCTTATTTTAAAGACCTTAAGAGTGTGGAATTGCTCAGCGGAGGAGAGCAAACTGAACTAGCAATTAAAGCAAAATCGGGGGATAAACTTGCTTTAAATAAGTTAGTTCAAAGTAATTTAAGATTTGTAGTAACAGTGGCAAAGGAATATCAATATAGTAATATTCCATTAGAAGATTTAATCAGTGAAGGAAACATTGGCCTTATAAAAGCTGTTGACAAATTTGATGAAACTAAAAAAATTCGTTTTATTTCTTATGCGGTGTGGTGGATAAGACAATCGATTATACAATCTATTTATGAAAATGGAAGCATTGTACGATTACCAGTAAACCGCATCAATATCAACAATAAAATAAATAAAACAAAGGATATTTTATTTAAAGAGTTAAACAGGGAGCCGACATCAAAAGAAATAAGTGACTTTAGCGATGTTTGTGAAATTGACATTATAAATTCATTTAATGATTGTAATTTTTTTGTAGAATTAGAAAACTCATGTTCTGAAGATTCAAAATCAACTTTTTCAGATTATCTAGAGGGTGATGAATTTAATAATATACAGAAAAAAATTAACAAAGATGCTGCTTCATACGAGATAAACACAGTTTTATCAGGACTCAACAAAAGAGAAAGTAAAATTCTAAAGATGTATTTTGGACTTGAAACTGGACAGGAAATGAATTTAAGAGAAATTGGTGAAGAATTAGATTTAACAAATGAAAGAGTACGTCAAATAAAAGATTTTGCATTGAAGAAACTTAGAACGTATGGAAAGTGTTATAAGCTGAAAGAGTTTTTAAACAGTAACATATAGAACTATGGAAGAATTAAAAGAGAATATGTTGGAAGGTCTAAGTGGAGAATTTAGAAACAGAATTAAAGAGCTTTATGATAAAGTTGATTTCAATTCAATTAAAGATCAAGAAAAAAGCAGTTATTTTGGAGTAATAAGGTATATATCATGTCTTATACTTTCACCAGATAAAGAACACAGGTTATATTGTATGCAAAAAGACAACTGGAGGGGAATTAAACCAGAAGATGTTTTTTTAATGATAAATGTGAACGAAATAATGGAAAAACTTGAGAATTTTTATAAAGATTTTTTACCCATTTCGGAAAAATATTTCCAACATATTGATGCACATGCAGAAATGATGGTAATTTTTAGCAGGAACTATGTTTTTGGTTTGATTAAAGAATGTCAAAAAATTAATAAGTAAATTACAAAAAATCTTTGTTTTTCTTTTGTGTGTGCTAACTTTTTAATATATTTGTACATTAAAAAAATAAAAATGGCAAAAAGAAAGAAAAAGTTAACTCCAGAAGAAGAAGGTCAATTAAGTTTTATTAATACTTTAGATAGAGTTAATTATACTGAGGAGCAAAAGGATTTCGTTGACTATGATGGAAAAAAATCTGTAACACTTGTTGCAACTGCAGGTTCTGGAAAAACATTTTCTGTAGTTCAAAGACTTAAAGCTCTTTTAAAACGTGGAGTTCCTCCTGAAAAAATGATATTTTTCAGTTACACAAAAGCGGCAACAGAAGAACTTCAAAAAAGAATTGGTCGTGACGATGTAAAAATAACAACCATTCATGCTTTTGCATTGGGTATTTTGGCAAAAGCTGGAAAGTTTAAGTCTATTATAACTTTTCATGATTTTATAAAATGGTACAAGGAAAAATACAAACCAGGCACATCAGCTTCACGTGAAACAAAAGCTGAGTTTTATGAACTCATAGGGAATCTTTATGAAGAGGCTGATTATATTTCTTCTGCAATATCTGCATTTAAGTTGCAAACTGCCGATGGAATTAGATGTCAAGTTCCAGCATATCTTTCTCAATATAATGAATTTTTAAGAGAAAAAAGGAGTAGAGACTTTTCTGACATGCTTATAGAAGTAAACAATTTATTAAAAGAAGATAAGTGGTTAAAAATGTTTAGAGGGCAATATGATTACATTTTTGTTGACGAATATCAAGACACAAGCACAATTCAATTGCAGATTTTATTGTCCTTAAATGCAAAATATTATTATCTTATAGGCGATAGAAATCAATCAATATTTGGGTTCAGTGGAACTAATTGTAAAAAAATAGAGGATATGTTAAAGGGAAGAAGGGAAACGATTGAAAAAACTTTGACTGTTAATTTTAGAAGTGACAAGAACATAATCATTAATTCTAACCGTTTTTCCTCGCTTAAGGCAGAACCAAATAGTAAAGAGGATGGATTTGTTCAAAAATATATAATGTTTCAAATAGAGGCACCTAAAGGAGAAAATGGGGAAAAGAAAAATTTAGATTTAGTTACTGTACTTAATACTTATTCTGAAGTTGCAGTTTTGGTTAGAACAAATTCTGCAATAAAACATCTTGAATTTGAACTTTTGAAATTAAAATATCCAATGAGGTATTTTAATTATATAACAAATAGTGATTTTGTTGAATATAAAAAGGGAAACGTTCATGTTAATTTACAAGAAAGGTTAAATAGGTTAAAGCCACATTTTAATGATAGCGAGATGGCAATTTTTACTTTTATTGAAGAAAATAAAACAAGTAAAAAACTCATTACATCTATTCATAAAAGCAAAGGAAGAGAGTTTGATTATTGTGTTGTAGTAAATTCTATAGATCCAGAATTAATAAAAGAAATTGGATTAAATAAAGTTTTATCTCCAAAGCAACTTTTTAGATTAACATTTGACCCTAACGAAGAAGAAAATGTGGAACCGAGAAATATTCATTATGTTGCAGTATCAAGAGCAAGACATGGGTTGTTCTATATGCTTTATGATTTTTAACCATATTTATTTTAAAAAACAATATGGAACAAAAAATTATAGCAGCTGGGGCATTAGCAATTTGTCCAGAAACAAATAGGTTCTTAATGTTAAAAAGAAGAGATGATGTGGTTTATCCTGGATATTGGGGAATTGTTGGTGGAAATTTCGAAGAAAAAGATGTCTATCCAAAAAAAACGGCCATTAGAGAACTTAGAGAAGAAACTGGATATGATGGACCAATAAAAGTATCAAAACAACCAATATATGTAGAAAAAACAAATCATATAGATTTTTATACATATATTTGTATTTTGCCATGGGAATTTGTTCCAAATTTAAAAGGAGAATGTAAGTGTGGAAAAGAAAATTTAGATTTTGGTTGGTTCCCACTCACTTGTAAGTGGGATTACGAAGAAAATATTATTCCATCCATAATTGAAATTCTTGATATAAAAAGAGAATCGATTGAAAAAGTTGTTAATAAATTTAAAAATAAAAATTATGAGTAATAAATTTTATGAAAAGGTAGATAAAATGTTTGAAGAAAAGTTGCAATATGAAGATATTCCAATAATTCGAGTAAAAAGTTTAAAAGATAACAGAATTTTAGAAAATCTTAATTATGATAAGCTTTTAAGATTTGATTCCAATTTAAATATGTACAAATTACAAAATGACGGAAATTGGAAGTTGGTTGAAAATGCAGACTTCAAGCCAGTGATTGTTTATAAAGAAAAATTCATAAAAAAACCCCCACTTTAACATGGGGGTTTTTTATTAATTACTTCTTAGTGGAGACGTAGCCATTAAAGCAAGTAGATAAGTTAAGATGTTATCAGACACTTTATAGAATACCAATAAACGATTTGGAGAATATCCTCTTTTTAATAAGAAAACAACGTCATTAATGTTGTCTAAATAACCCTTTTGTAAATTTTTGTTGTCAAATAAATCTGCCATAATATTGTGTTTTTTATACTATACGAAATATTTTACAAAAAGTTTCTATTTTTTAAGATATTCTGAAATCAAGGTGTTTCTTATAATCTTCCTAGCTTCATGGATTTGAGATTCAAAAAAAAGATCATTTGCTAATTTTTTTAACTCGTATGTGTTAAATTTAAAATTATCATCATCCGTTTCCTCTAACATTATTCCTTCATATAAATCTTCTTTTCCATATTTTTCTTCATCATAACCTCCAGAAAAATTAGCAAATTCAAGCGCATCTGGGTCTCCTAAATCTTTTAATTGGTCATTAAAATAAGCAAGTTGTTGAGCTGCATCTTGTATGTTTTTTTTGTCAGTTATGTAATCCATTAAATTTTCTGTAAAACCACTATGTGTATTTTGAAGTTTTTCGTAATAAGTATCTCCTGCGAAGAATTGTCTAAAAGTTTCTGGATTAATTAATTTTGTTGCTTTTTTATAATCCTGTATTTTTTGTTTTTTTCTAATAAGAAAAGTTATTGTAGCCTTTAATTTCCTTGCAGCTCTTTTTTGTTCTTTCAATTTGTTTGAAATTTGGCCTTTTTCACCACTTTTTTCTCCCATTATTCTTGCAGCATAACTTGAAAGTCTAATTTTTGCTTCCTCTATTGGAATAGATAAAGATTGAGATAATATTTCAGTAATTGGATTTGCAAAATTAGTTAACAAAGATTTTTTAATATCATTAAATGTATATTTAATTTTATCAAGTATAATACTTCTGTTTTGTTGTGCTATTTCTGGAGTATATTCTTGTGAAATTTGTTGTTTTTGAATTTTATCCATTAAATAATCCTTAATAAATTTTGTAGTTTCTTCAGATAATTTCCCATCAATAAACATTTGTGCTATTTCTTTGTTGTTTTTCGTTGTCCCAGCAAATTCATCAGTGGCATTTTCCCCAACGACTCTTAACATAAAAAGTTCTCCTCTTACTGGATTTTTAGACTTTATTAGTTCATAAACTTTTTTATTTGCAAAATCTAAAGAAGCCATTTTTTCTTCTTCGGATTTTTCTCTTGCTGATGGAAGTTCAAATTCTGGCTGTTCTTCTGTTCCAGCTTGATATGTACTTGCGAATGTTTGACCTTTATCTCCAAATGGCTTATCATAGGAAACAGTTTTTGGTTCTTGTCCAATATCTCCTTTTTTCTTTTTTACATTTCTTGTTAAACCATATTTTCCTAATTCTTTATCAATTTTTTCAGTAGAGGACGTATTTGACAAAATTCTTTTAATTGCATCATTAACCCTTAAGCCTAAAAAAGAAAAGAAGAAACTATCTGGTTTATCCATTTCATCTCTAACATATTTTTCTATAAGATATTCCATTTTTGGAATAGAAAGTTGTTTTATTTCTTCATCTGGCAATTCCATTCCTTTATATGAAGCATATCTTGATTTTGCTCCAAAATCTTTCAAAAATCCAGAAAAAGGTCTTCTTCTAACATCTTCAATTTCTATATCATTCCAAACATAATCTTTATATTTTAATCCCATATCAGCTAAAAAAATTCTAAGAACATCATCTGTTACACCTTGAAATGCATTTGTAATAGAATCTATAATATTTATTTTGTTTATTTGAATTGTTTCGTTGATGGTTGGTAAAACATAATCTCCGCTACCTTGTTTATATGCATCAAGAAGTAGTTCTATTGCATAAGCAATTGTTTTTAGTTTTTTTCCCAAATCTTGTTTAATGGTTATCGTGGAACCAGATCCTTTTTCCATCATAGACTTAGCCCAATTTTCTCCTTCTATTCTAGTTTTCTTACCCCACGAATCGTTTTCATCTGGAGTAACTTTTTGTAGATTTTCGTTTAAAGAAGAAAGATAGCTTTCAAGTAAAGTTTTTCTTATTATTTTTCTAATTTGTTCCATAAAATTATATTAAGGTTTTTGTTATAAAGTTTTGTTTAATTTCCAATAAATATGCATCAATTTTGTCTAATTGGACTTCTTTGTTTTCAAATTGAATATTTATTCCAGATATTCCAGAAAATATTCTAGACAATCTTCTTAATTCTTGCGGTCTTCTTTTTGATAGTAATTCTTGAACCTTTCTGTCTACATCATAAGCTTTTGCTATTTCATCTTTTAAATATTTTGATTTATTTAAAATATAGTCAACTTTTATAGTTGGTTTTAATTCTTTCCCCTTTTCGTCTTTTCCTCCAGGATAATTTAAATAATTTATTACATCTTCACCAGGGTTTTTTATTGTAAGGAATTTAGTAATCATTTCTGAATTCATTTTTCCCTGTTGTGTTTCTATTAAAGCTTTTCTTACTGAGAATGGAATTTTTTCAATGTTTTTTAATTTAAAAACTTGTTTATTTGTTTTTTCTTTTGCTGTACGCTCATATAGTTTTATGTTAAAATAAAAATCTGAAATATAATTAACAAAATCTTCTTTTAATTGATCTACTCTACTTTGAGAATATGTCATTTGCTTTTTCTTTTTCTCTTTTTCTACACCATGAATGTTAAATGCGGAAACAGCAACTCCTATTTGTTGCCAAACCTCAGAATCCTTTCCTTTAAAAGTATAAATTGGTTTTGGATACATATTTTTTGCTTCTGCATCTTTTTCCATTTTTGTTTTTAAATCTTGTTGAGATTTTGTAAATTCGGATTTTATGGCACCAGGAACACCTTTTTCAAGGTCTCTTGCTTCTTTGTATTTGTAATTTACATATGGCTCTAAAACATCAACAACTCCTTTGTTGATATTTTTATCTTTAAAAAACATAGCATATGTTACTAAATCTCCACGGTTTTTTGTTTTTAAAGATTCAAGTTCTTTTTTTGCTTCATTTTTTTTAGATATTTCAACATCTGTTGTTTCTGGTAGAACGTCAATGTATTTTTTAGTAAAATTATCTATAGCTTCTTGTGGAATTTTTTGACTTAAAAAAGGAAAAGATTTTGCAAATTCTGCTTGGTAATAATAAATAGCTTTTCCCATATCTCTTTCAAATGCCTCTTGAAGTTCTTCGTCTGAATATATTTCATACATACTTCCATCATCTTCTGTTCCTTTTATAGATTTATATTCTTCTGTTTCCTCTAATCCGTCTTTTGAAAATGAAAATTTTGATATTCCTTTATAAAAATCAAATAATTCTGAAAACATCCTATCTCTTTCTGATCCTTCTGCTTTCTTTGCATATATATCGTAACTTTCTTCGCCTTTATCTTCTGGCCATACATCTGCAAATTTTTTTGTTGAATGTAAAGCACCTATACCATTTAAAAATCTTTTACTTTGTTTTGCAATTGATTTTAAAACAGTTTGATTTTTTTCATTATCACGTAGGAAATTAAAAAGATCAATTGGTGAATTAAATTCATATAAATATAATTCTCCTTCTTTTACAACTTCTTGTTTTTTTAAATCCTCTTGAGGAATTCTGTCGCTCATATCTTTTGTAAAATATATAGAACTTACATTTGACATGTTTAGTGCTTCTAATGTTGAATGATTTGATTGAAAATTATAATCTGTCATTTTTTTGATTTGATCGATTATTGCATTTCTTGCAACAGTTAAAGCCCAGGCGCCAAAATTTTGAGCTTTTACATCGTAACTGGTTTTCACTTTATCTAAAACTTTATCAAGTGCAACTTCCAACATTATTAGAAATTCGTGATCGTTTGGGTTTATATTAAATTGTCTTCCAGTTAATATAGCAGCTGATGGAAAAATAACAGCCCAATAAAAGTTTCTTAATATACTATATGCTTTATTGTAAAATGTATAGTAAGATTTGTTGTCAAAAATTACTGCTTCTATTTTATCTTTTGGTTTTCCAGAGATTATCCTGGATAAAAATTGGATTTGCCAAAATCCAAGTGGAGATAGTTTGAAATTGTTTAACGGCGAAGAGAATTTATAAGATATAATAGCTTTTTCATCTCCCCTTACTGTTGCGAAATCTCTTTTAATCTCTTCAATTTTCTTCTCATAAATTGCATCATTTTCAACTCCGTGTTGTGCCAACACTTTTTGTTTAAGCTCTGTGTCTTGATATTGTTTTAATTCATCGCCAACGTTTAATTTAAAAATCTTATCCAATTCTCCTTGTGGGGATTTTTTAAAATTGTTTTCCAATAGTTTTATAAATTCAGATGTAGAAAGATTGAGTTTTCTCAAATCTGGTATGTGGTTGACTTTATCTGGCGATATTGTATTTATAATATATTCAAAAGTTTTGTTCTGTTTTTTAAGTGCCATAAATAAATAAGAAACATCTTCTATATATTGATCCGCATTTCCAGAAACCATAGCATATTTCATGGGAAAATTTAAATAATCTTCCTCTTTGGTTTTTAAGTAATCATCAAAACTATGAGATAATTTTTCAGAATCTGATTCAACAGATTGTTTTTTTTCTTTATCCACAACTTCTATGTCATCATTATCAGCAACCATAACGTCATTGTGTTTTGATTCACTTATAATATTATTTACGCCAGCTAAAAACAATATTTTGTCTATTTCCTTTGTCAATTTTTCTTTTTTTTCCATATTGAAACACTTTTAATATAAATATTTAGAAAATATAAAAAAGTTATTTTTAAAGATAAATAAAAAAAAGGTAATAAAATTTTGTTTTCTCGTTAAAAGGTTATATATTTGCTCAGAATTTTAATTATTAATAATAAAAAACATTTTTTTATGAATGGAATTAATGAAGTATTGTTACTTGGTACAGTGGGTTCTGATCCAGAAACCAAGATTTTTAACGAAAATGCAAGAGTAAGCACATTTCGTTTAGCGACAAATGAAAACTACACCGATAAAACAGGTGTTAAAAAAGAAGTAACAGAGTGGCACAGTATTGAAGCTTGGAACTTAGTTTCTGATACAATAGCTAACTATGTGAGAAAAGGAACTCATCTTATTATCAAAGGAAAGATTAAAACAGAATCTTATGATGATAAAGATGTTGCTGGAAAAAAAGTTTACAGAACAAAAATTGTAACGAATGAAATTCACTTTTTGCCAGGCGGAAAAAAAGCAGAAGAACAAAACGGACAACATCCTAATTATCAACCACCTGTTCAGAATCAACCTGTTTATCAACAGCCTGTTTATCAGCAGCCAGTTCAGCAACCTGTTCAACAGCCAGTTTATCAGCAACCAGTTCAACAACCAGTTCAACAACCAGTTCAACAACCTGTTCAACAACCTGTTCAACAACCTGTTCAACAACAACCAGTTTATCAACAACCAGTTTATCAACAACCTGTTCAACAACAACCAGTTTATCAGCAACCAGTTTACCAACAACCAGTTCAGCAACCTGTTCAACCAACATCTACTTATAATCAAAAACCAATCCAGCAAAGACCTGTTCGGCAACCTGTTCGGCAACCTGTTCAGCAACCTGTTCAGCAACCTGTTCAACAACCTGCTCAGCAAGCACAACAGCAAGTTGGAAACTATATGTCTGATGAACAATTTATAAACAACATGGGTTCTCCCGATGATTTACCTTTCTAAATCGTTGTAAATAAATAAAAAGCCCTGCATTTGTGGGGCTTTTTTGTTTTAAAAATCTATGAAAGTAATATTTTTTTAATATTTATATTTATAAACTGAAAATTATTATGAAAATAGAAAATAAAATACGTTTGTTGATACGTGAATCGATAAATCAAAAATTTGATGAAGAAAGAATTTCGAATCCAGAGGCAGATGAATTTGTTAATAAAAAAGAAAATTTTCTTGGTTCTCATACTTATGGAGAAAATATTGGAGATTTAGATAAAATGTATGTTGCATATTCTTATGGAGAACAACATCCTTTGTTTGTTTGGGTTGACAAACAAGAGTTTAAAGAGCTTAGGCCATATGAAGCAAAAGATTTAACAGAAGGTGAAGATGATGGTAAACCACATGCACATTTATACAGTGATGAAATAGAACACGAAAAGATTGAAGACAAAGAGGAACATGATTTGAGTTATAAACAAGGACCTTGGTTTTACAATGAAAAACCATATTATGTTAGAGATAAAAAAGGAAGATTAAAGCCAAATAAGTGGACATATAAACATTTAGAAAATCTTAAGCCAAATGAAAAAACCCAAGCCAGGGACTCTATTTATTTAAAAAAGTTAATCAATGACTTTAAAATAAAATATAAAATAGGCACAAATACCCACACCGATCTTAAACCAGGAGAAAAATAATTAACTATTTGTTTTATAATATAATAGTTTTTTCTTAATTTTGTATTTATGAAAAAATTTTATGCAATAATTTTAGCATTTACAGCTGCTTTGCTTGCAATTACAGCAGCTTATTTTTCTGTGTTTGGATTATCAAAGCTTTTTGTTGGAGCTACAATATCTGTTATTGTAATGGCAGCAACATTAGAGTTTGCAAAAGTGGTGACTGTCTCATTTCTTCACCAGTATTGGAAAAAAATATCAAAAGGTCTAAAAGCATATTTGTTGTTCGGAATTATAGTTTTGATGATTATAACAAGTATGGGTATTTATGGTTTTTTATCTAATGCTTATTCAAAAGTTTCAATAGACTTGGAAAAAATGGGAGGAAACGTAGAATTGTTAGACAAAAGAATAGAAATCAAGAAAGAAGAAAAGGAAAGACTTGATGAACAAATAACTACAAAAAATGAAAGAATTGTTTCTTTAACAAACCTTAGAAAAGGACAAGAAGCCAGGCTTGATTCTTTATATGAAAGAGGTTGGACAAATGCTGCCAAGAAAACAGAAACAATAATAAGTCAAGCGGATGAAAATATTTCAAAACTTAATATAGATGTTAATAACATAAGTACTAAAATAGAAAATTTGAATGATTCTATTGCTAAATATGAGACTTCTAAATTAGGAATTGGAAATAGCGATGTTGCAGCAGAGGTTGGCCCCCTTAAATATATTTCAAAGTTAACTGGAGCTAGTATGGATACGGTTGTAAATTGGTTAACTTTACTTTTGATTATAGTGTTTGATCCTTTGTCAATTGCACTTATTGTTGCTACAAGTGGTATGGTTAAATTAGTAAAAGAAGAAAAAAAATTAAAAGAAATTGAAGAAAAAAAAGAGGCGTTCAAAAAGAAAGTGCAGTATATATCTGATGAACATGGAAATTTTAAATTAGAAGAACAAAAAAGTGAAACAAAAGAAGAAAATATATCCACAGAAGAAAACGTTGTTGATACAAAAGTGGAAGAAATTGTTTCTACAAAAGAGGTCGTTGTAGAAGAAGAAAAAAATAATGAAACAATCGTTGAAATACCAGAAAAAAACGCAATTTTTAATATAAAACAAGATACGGTTGCTGATGGAATATTTACGGCAACAACTTCTAATAATAAAATAGAAAAAATTGATGAAGATGTATTAAAAAAACAAAGCTTATATTTAAAACTGTTAGATATTTTATATAATTCTGGAATAAATAAAACTGGCGATGAAATTCCTGTTTATTCAGAATTTAAAAAAACAATAGATAATAAATTAACCGAAATAAATGATAAAGAAATAAAAGATTTTCTCATAATATGCAATTTATTTAAAATAACAGAATTTAAAGAAAATTCTGGATATTTTGTAAAGAATTACGAAGAGGCAACATATTTGATATCAAAAATTTAATTACATTATCATATATTTTTCCCCAGCCACATTCTCTTCTTTGTTTTCGGAGCCATTCAAAAATATTTGTTCGTTTTCGTATTAATAGTAATTATTTTTCTTTATTTATAGTAAAGTAAATTTGTTATTATGAGATTAATACTAAAAACTATGCAAAAAGTCGTCATAGAAGTTCACACAAAAGAGGTGGAAATTGATGGATTTGATTATTTGTGGGATAAAATTAGAAATGTATATAAAATAGATAAGTATGAAATTTTTAATATTGAGAAAAATAAAACTAAAACTTTAATTTATATAGAGCTTGTTCCATTAAAAGAAAAAGAACTTCAAAAGAGTTTGTAATTTACAATAAAAAGTGCTATATTTGTAAAAAAAATTAAAATATATGTCAAAAACTTTTGATGCAGAAAGAGAAGAAAAAAACCTTGGGTCTGTAAATAAAAAGAGCAAAAGCTCAACTCCTTTATTGGATTATTTTGGTAGAGATTTAACAAAATTGGCTGCAGAGTCAAAACTAGATCCAGTATTTGGAAGAGAAAAAGAAATAGAGGAAATAGTCCAAATATTAAATAAAAGAAAAAAAAACAATCCCCTTTTAGTTGGTGAACCAGGAGTTGGAAAAACTGCTGTTGTCGAAGGACTTGCTATTAAAATTCACAAAAAAGAAACAGAAGTTTGGCTCTTAAACAAGAGAATAGTTGAAATTAATATGACTTCAATGGTTTCTGGTACAAAATACAGAGGTGAGTTTGAACAAAGAATGGAAGATTTAATAAAAGAAATAGAAGAAAATCCAGATATTATTACATTCGTTGATGAAATACACAATGTTATTGGTGCTGGAGGTGCTTCTGGTTCTATGGATGCTGCAAATATAATAAAACCAGCTTTATCTAGGGGGGTTATGAAATGTATAGGAGCAACCACTTTGGAAGAATATAAAAAGCATATTGAAAGTGAAGGCGCTTTTGAAAGAAGATTTCAAAAGGTTTATATTAATGAACCAACCAAAGAAGAAACTGAAATTTTATTAAACAATATCAAAGGCAAATACGAAGATTATCATGGAGTAGAATATTCAAAAGAAATGATTGGTGAGTGTATAAATTATGCAGACAAATATATAACATACAGAAAATTTCCAGATAAAGCAATTGATTTGCTTGATGAAGTTGGATCTAGGGTGAAGCTTAAAAACACATCTCTACCAGAAAGTTTTAAAGAGATGGAAGTGGCACTCGAAGAAGCTGGCAAAAAGAAATTAGAAGCTTCAAATAATCAAAATTTCGAAGAGGCTGCAAGATTTAGGGATGAAGAAAAAAGAATACTTCACGAATTAGAAGATGAAAAAATAAGGTGGCAAAGTGAAGTTAGAAAAAATAAAATAAAAGTAAAAATAGAAGATGTTGCTTATATAATATCTTCTCACACTGGAATACCAGTTAATAAACTAACCGATTCAGAAAATAAAAAATTATTAAGTATTTGTGAATACTTGAAGGAGAAAATTATTGGACAGGATGAGGCAGTACAAAAAGTTGAAGATGCAATACAGCGTTCAAGATTAGGTCTTCAAGACCCATTTAAACCATTGGCATCTTTTCTGTTCTTAGGCCCCACTGGTGTTGGAAAGACTTTAATGGCCAAGTTTCTTGCATCTCATTTATTTCACACAAACGACTCTTTTATAAGAATTGATATGTCCGAATATGGAGAAAAGCATTCTGTTTCAAAACTTATAGGATCTCCTCCTGGATATATTGGACATGAAGATAAAGGTCAATTAACAGAAAAAATTAAAAACAGGCCATATTCTCTTATTTTGTTTGATGAAATTGAGAAAGCACATCCAGATGTTTTTAACGTTTTTTTACAAGTTCTTGATGAAGGTAAATTAACTGATTCTTCTGGATCTGAAGTAAACTTCAAGAATACAATTATTATAATGACATCTAATATTGGAACAAGAAACATATTAGAGGAAAACACTCTTGGATTTGGTGCGCAATCTGACACTCTTAAAAATGATAAAAAACTTGTATTTAAAGAGTTGGAAAAACAATTTAAACCAGAGTTTTTAAATAGAATAGATGAAAAAATAGTATTTAATGCTCTCGGAAGAGAACAAATAGAAACTATTACTAAAATAGAAATGAATGAGATGTTATTAAGAATTAAGGAAAAAAACTACAACATAACAGCAACTGAAGATGTTATTAAAAACATAGCTTTGGTTGGATACGATAAAAAATATGGAGCCAGACCAATTAAAAGAGCTATTCAAGAAAGAATTGGAAACCTTATTTCAAAGGCTGTGTTAAAAGGACAAGTTGTAGTAAATCAAAAATATAATCTCATTCTTGATGGTGATGAAATAAAAATTTCTATTGTTAATAATGTTGAATTAAAAAAAACAAAGAAAAATGCTCGAAGTAAAAGCGAATAAATCTATTTATTTTGATGGAGAAAAAATAGATATTGGAGAAAACTCAATGCGTGATTTTTTAATATCTTCATTGGGGTGCCCAATTGTATTGGATAAGAGTTTAACGCTTGGGGATTTTGTTCATGTGTTGTATGATATTAGAGAGTTTATTAATTTATATTGTAGCGAACAATATGAAGTTGGAAGAGCTCTTTTTAGTGCAGGCAAGCTTTCGGAAGCATGTGATTATATAAGAATATTTAAAACCGCAGAAGTTACAACAGATGGGGTTTTAAAGATAAATACCCAGACAGAAATGTGTTCTTATGATGAAGTTGGTAAAACACAGAGCATTTGTAATCTAAAATTTGTAATTGATACAAAAATTGTTGATGAAGATGAAGTTTTAAGAGAGGGTGTTGAAGTTAAATCAGATTTTTCTTTGCTCGAAATTATAGAAGTTTTATATGAAGATTTATTATATTCTATAAAAAAAGATAATATTTTAATTTAATTTTTGAAAAATTTTAATTTTTTTATAGTTGAAAATCAAATAGATATAAGATTTTTTAAAAATAAATTGAAAAAAACTTGGTTTTTGTTTTAGAATTTAATATTTTTGTGCATATTTATAATGTTAAACAGGAAACTGATTAACAAGGTTCTTAAAAAATATTTAAAATATAAAGTGGTAATTGATAGAGTTACTTCGGTTAAAATTGGTTCGACTCCAATAATGCCCTCAGAAATGTGGACGTTATTTCTCCTGGAAACGGGAGAATCACACTCTTCAAAACTTTCCCTTTTTTTTTAATTTTTTTATTATTAACCAAAAACCAAAACGCTATGTCAAAATTTAGCAAAACAACCCCAAAAGCAGTTACCAAAACTGTTAACTTAGCTGGTGGCGAAGCTACAAACAATCAGCAGAGTTAGAATTGGTGTCTATTCTTTTAACTTCTTTCGTTGAAGATAAATTCTACGAAAAAGCAACTGATGGTCTTTCTAGACTTAAAAGTGTATTAGATCGTGTTAATCCTTTGTTTGCAGCTAAAGCAGCTGTTTATGCAAGACAAGAATTCGGTATGCGTTCCATTACTCACGTATTGGCTGCAGAACTTGCAAAGAAATTGTCTGGAGAATCATGGGCTAAGAATTTTTACAAGGCTATTGTTCGTAGACCTGACGACATGGTAGAAACTATTGCATACTACTTTGGTCAAAAAAACAAATCTTTGTCAAAATCAATGCAAAAAGGGTTTTCTGAAGCTTTTGGAAAATTTGATGCTTACCAATTGGCTAAGTACAAAATGGAAAACAAGGAAGTTACATTAATTGACGTTGTTAATCTTGTACACCCTGTTCCAACCGAAAAAAATGGTTTTGTTGAAGTTTCAAAGGAAGATTACATTTCTTTGCTTGAAGCAAAATTAAAAAGTTTGAACAAGAATTCTAAGAAAAATGCTGCAAAAATTGCAAAAGTAAAAGAAATATTGTCTCCTGTTAAAAGACAAAAAACGGGAACAGTTCAATTACCAGCATTGGATGCTTTAATGGCAGGTATGTTGAAAAACACCGAAACCACTGAAGCAAAAATGTCAAAAGCTGGGCAAGAAGCTTCAAGTGCAAACGAAAAAGCACAACTTAAAGCTGATGTATGGAAAGAAATGCTTAATAGTGGAAAAATGCCATACTTCAACTTGTTAAGAAACTTGAGAAACATAATTGAACAAGCTCCTGGTGAAGTTAAAACAGCATGCGGATTGCTTGTTAACGAAAGAGCTATCAAAAATTCATTGGTGTTGCCTTTCAGATATGATACAGCAATGAAAGAAATTGAAGCTATGTCTAGTAATTCTTCAAAAGAAGTTAGACAAGTTATGGTAGCTTTAAACAATGCAGTTGATATTTCTTGTTCTAACGTTCCAATATTTGAAGGAGATACATTAGTTATACTTGACGTATCTGGTTCTATGCAAGGAAAACCTGCACAAATAGGAGGATTGTTCTCGGCTATCATAGTAAAGAGCAATAACTCAGATTTTATGACTTTCGATAGCAATGCAAGATACCAAAACTTGAATCCTTCAGATAGTGTTTTGACTATTGCTAAGAATATCAGATTTACTGATGGTGGAACAGATTTTCACTCTATCTTCAGAGCTATTAATAAGAAATATGAAAGGCTAATAATTCTTTCAGACCTACAGGGTTGGATTGGAAATCACGCACCAACATCAGATTTTAAAGCGTATAAAGAAAGATATAAATGTAATCCTTATGTATATTCTTTTGATTTAAATGGGTATGGAACTATGCAATTTCCAGAATCACAAGTATGTGCACTGGCGGGTTGGAGTGATAAAATATTTGACTTGATGAAAATTCTTGAACAAGATAAAAATGCACTTGTTGATACAATAAAGAATTATATTGAGTTTTAACAATTTTTTATTAATTTTGTATAAAACCTCGGAATTTTTCTGGGGTTTTATTTTTTTATCATATTTATAATAGAATTTTAATACTATTTGATATGAGTGAATTGTTTGATTTTATAACAAAAGAAATAAAAAAAAGAGGAATTAAATCTATTTTGAGTTCGTTTTCTAGAGAAAAAAAAATAAAAGAAGAAATAATTCAAGATACATTATTCTTAAATGAATATAATCCAAAAATGTCAGAAAGGATTTATTGTATTGTTAATAATATAACTTCTATAAAAAAATGTAAATATTGTGGGATAAAAAAGGTGAATTTTTTAGATTTTTCTAAAGGATATAATACAGGATGTTCTTTAAAGTGTTCTCATAACTCGAAAAATATAAAAGAAAAAAGGAAAAAAACTTGCATGGAAAAATATGGAGTTGAGCATCCATTGCAAAATAAAGAAGTAATGAAAAAAGTTGAAGATACTAATTTTAAAAAATACGGTACAAAATATATTTTACAAGACAAAAAAATGCGTGAAAGGATAGAAAAAACTAATATTGAAAAATATGGATTTAAAACCCCCCTTCAAAATGAGACTATAAAGAATAAAATAAAAGAAACGGTTGCATTAACATATGGAGTAGATAATGTTTCAAAGTCTAATGTTGTAAAAGCGCAAAAAACTGCTACAACATTTTCTAATTATGGAGTTTTATACCCACTTCAAAGTAGTTTGATTATGGATAAAATGGAAAACACCATGATTGAAACATATGGCGTGAGACATAATTCCTATCGTAAAGAAACTTTAAAAAACAGAGAAAACACTTGGACAAAAATATATGGAATTAAAAATCCAATTTTTATTAACAATAATAGAGTGTCTAAAATGTCTCAAAAACTTTTTTGGTCAATTTATGAAAAATTGCCAGATGAATTGAAAAATAAATGCTATTTTTCTGAATTAAACAAAGAATTTGACATTGAAGATGGTGAAAACAAAATACATTATTTATACGATTTTGTTATATCTAATATAAAAATGTGTGTAGAATTTAATGGAGATTATTGGCATTGTAACCCAAAAAAATATAGTGAAAATTATGAAAACAAAATTGTTGGAAAAACTGCTATTGAAATATGGAAAAATGATGATAGAAAAATAGAGTTTTTAAAAAATAAAGGATATGATGTTTTTGTTGCATGGGAAAAGGAATATAAAAAAACACCAGGAATTGTTTTAGAAAATATATTAAGATTTGTTAATAATAAATTTTGTTTTCTTTAATATTTTTTTTATATTTGACTAAATAAAACAAAGACAAAATGGACATAAGACACAAAACAAAAGTAAATGAAGAGATTATAAAAATTCTCAACGCTTTTATTGCTGAACCAAACGACAATGAAACAAGGCAAAAAATAGCATATCTATTAAAATGTTTTTTAGAAAAAGAGAACATAGATTATCAAACAATCAATCTCTATACAACCCCAGAAAAAATTGATCAAGGATTAGTTGACATTAGAGTGGATGATGAACTATATCCATTTATGGTCTAATTTACAAATCAATAATGAAGAATAAAAAAAGGGGGCAAAAACCCCCTTTTTTATTTAATGTCTCCCATTTATCTCATTTCGTATAATTTTCTTTCTGCAGCGATTTTTGCTTTTTTAACTTCTTTAAAGATGTCTAATATAACTTGTTTTGAAGCACTGCCAGAACTTTTTCTTTCGGCAACTTCTGGAATGTTTTTCATATGCTGATCTTGTTTTAAAGTAGCCGATTCTAGTTTGTTACAAGCATCCGCCAGATTTCTAACTACTTCTTCTAGATCTTTTTTATAAGATTCATAAACATTACTTTCGTATGTTTTTTCTCCGCCTTCTTCTCCTTCTTTTAAAAGATTTAAATCTTCATTAACTTTTTTTAATTCAGATTCCAGCATAACTTGTTTGTGCAATTTAGACACTTCTTCATTGACATATTTCTTTAAGTCCATAGTTTTACGGTTTTCATATAAATAGATAAAAATTTGATTTATTAAAATATTATGTTTATATTTTTTACATGGGATTTGTATATTTAATAAATATAGAAAAAACAGACTTGTATAAAGTTGGAATAACTAAAAATACAATAAATGAAAGATTAAAGTCTCTACAGACTGGAAATCCTTTAAAATTAATTATTATAGATGGATATGAAAGTGAAAAATATCAAAAAATAGAAACTATAATACATCGAAGTTTAAAACACAAAAAATATATCCCAGAAGACTTTGAAAATTTATTAGGAGAATGGTTTTTGCTATCTCAAGAAGATGTTTCCAATTTTAAATCAAACTGTAAAAAAATAGAAGACTCCATTGATTTTTTAAAGAAACATTCTACTTTGGATTTGAAAAATTGTTTATAGTTTTTTTATAAAAGTTACTCATCTACTTCTTCTTTTCCATAGTTTTTGATATTTATAATAAATGTGTAACAAAAAAACAAAAAAAAACGTATAATAAGTATGAATGTAATCAGACAACATAAAAATCTTGCCATTGGAGTGATCGGTGATATACACGGAGAATTTGATGTTATAAGAGAAAAAGTGAAATATTACAATTTAGAAAATATGATATTGTTTCAAGCTGGTGATTTGGGTGTTGGTTTTAGATATAATGATCCAAGACAGCCAGAAAAAGAAAAGAGAAGGTTAGAAGAAATTAATATTTTTTTAAAGAAAAGAAAAATTTTCCTTTATGTTGTAAGAGGGAATCATGACAACCCTATTTTCTTTGATGGAAACCATAATTTTACAAACATTGTATTTATGCAAGATTATGATATTGTTGAAATAGGAGAACGTGCTGTTTTAGGAATAGGAGGCGCTACATGTGTTGATAGAAAACCGAATCACAATTTTAAGGACTATAGGGGACACAATTACCCTGGAAGAAAAGAGGGAATAGATTGGTGGCCAGGTGCAGAAAAAGTAATTTATGACGAAGAAAAATTAAAAACAATAGCTGGAATAGATATTGTTGTAACTCACACGGCACCAGATTTTGTATACCCTCCAGTTTTAGGGGGAACTGTTTTTAAGTGGATTGAGTGTGACCCAGAACTTAAAGAAGAACTTATTGCTGAAAGAGAATTAGTTGGAAAGATTTATAAAAAACTGGATGAAATAAACGTAATTAAATGGTGGATTTACGCCCACTTCCATCAAAGCAAGTTTCAACTGTATAATTTTACAAAATTTAAATTACTTGATATTGGAGAGGTTTATGAAATAAAAGCTGAAAGAGATGAAGAATAATATAGAAAGAATAACTCCAGATAATATTTCTAAACTAAAAGACAATGAAGTCTTTGTTTTTGGATCAAATTTGAGCGGACGGCACGGTAAGGGTGCGGCAAAAACAGCACTGGGTTGGGGTGCAAAGTGGGGACAAGCAGCTGGGTTACAAGGAAAAACTTATGGAATTCCAACAAAAGATGCTTCAATAAGAAGGGTTTTAACAATTAATGAAATTAAACCTTATGTTGATGAATTTGTTGAGTTTGCAAAAACAAATACACAATTAACTTTTTTAGTCACACCAATAGGGACTGGACTAGCTGGATATAAACCAAAGCAAATTGCCCCACTGTTTAAAAATGCTGTTTTTTTAGAAAATGTGTACTTGCCAAAAGTTTTTTTAAGAAAATTGTAAGAATGCGGTTTATCTGACTATTTATTTGTAAACATTAATCATGGATATAAATGAATATTTAAAAAACATAAGTTTGGCGAACAAAAATAAAGGAAATTGTGTATATTGCGCATTTAATGTTGTCAATAAGAAAGTTTATATTGGATATACTCAGACAACATTAGGTAAAAGAATACAGTCTCATTATCATATATCGAAATGGAAAAATGAATCTAAAAATTATTTTCATAGTGCATTAATGAAGTATGACAAAGAGTGTTTTAATTGGTTTATTTTATTTGAGAGCGAATTTATTAAAAAATTAAAGGAGAAAGAATCATATTTTATTAAATTATTTAAAAGTAATAACAGAGAATTTGGTTATAATTTAACAACTGGTGGAGAACAAAGTTATTTTAACGATGAGGTTAAGTTTAAAATATCCAAAAAAGCAATTGAAAGAAATTTGAAAGGTGAAAATAATCCTTTTTTTGGGAAGCGCCACTCTGAGGAGCAAAAAAAGAAATGGTCAATAGACAGGAAGGAAACTAATAAAGGAAAAGAAAATTCGTTTTTTGGAAAGCATCACTCTAAAGAAACAATAGAGCTCATGAAAAACATTTGTCGTGAAAAATTCAAAGATAAAAATGTTATTGAAAACATGAGAAATTCTAAAAAAAATAGCAAAAAAATAATTTGTTTAAACAATGGAATTATATATAAATCAATATCCGAAGCAGCAAGACAATTGAATATTGGTAAAGGAATAATTCAATCACAGTTACATAACCGTCAAAAAAAGGCAAAGGGATATATGTTTAAGTTTGTTGAATAGTTTTTATTAAGACAAATATTATATATTGGCACAAATTAAAATAGATCTATGTACACATATCTTCTTCTTTTTTACCAGGGGGTATATTTCCAGTTGTAGTAGTACTTGTTGATGAGGTTTGTGTTGTTTGTGTTCCATTTGTAGTTTTTCCTTTTATTGTAGAAAATATATCTTTTGTAGCCGTTACACCTTTTCCTCCAAAAACATATGTGGCAAATAATAAAATTGCCCATTGAATTGCATCAGTTGTTTCTGACATAGAGTCTTTGTTTGGAAAAAACATAAAATAGGCCAAGGAAGCTATGTAACATACAACAAAAACAAATAGATAAACTCTTCCTTGAGAGAATTTCATTCCATTTCCTTCAGTTTTTGTTTTTAATATGTCTTTAAATAAATTTGATTTCATATTTTTTATTTATAAATATTTAGAATAAACTAAATAACAAAATTATGAAAAAACTTAGTAAAAAAACTCATGTTGAATACAAAATGAGTGAAAAACAACTTAAAGAAATTGAACTACAAAATTATCTTAATCAAGCAAAGCAGTCTGCGGTATATTATAGAGAAGAATTAGAATATCAACAAGAAAATAAAAAACCAATAGAATTTGGAGAACAAGTTGGAAATATATATATTTATCATGAATCAAGTTTTTCAGTGAAAATGAAAGATATACCACCCAGATTAATTCAAGCTTATTATTTTTTAAGAGAAGACAAAGTTGAATTGGAAATTATTTTAGGAGGAGGAGATGAAAGTGACGTTTATGAGGTTCTTAAAAGTAAAAATCATTTTCATATAATTAATGAAAATTCAGAAAAAGAAAATATTGAAATATTATTATATTCAAATGGAGGAATAAATAGAAAAATTATTCTGGAAGATATTAAAGTCGTAGAAATAGAAGCATTTCAATTTGGAAGCTACGAATCAAATGAATTATGTAAAGCAAAAGTTGTGGTCAAATATGAATCTAAAAAAATTGAAAAAATTTAAATAAATTTTTATATTTGAAAATCAAAGAGTTACATAAAAAGTTGTAAAATAAAACTATTTTTTCTTGCTTTTTATGTAACTTTTTTTATATCTTTGCGTATAGATTGGTAGAAAACAAAATTTTTGAATATTTATTAAAAAAGAAGTTATGTTATAGATTGTTGAGAATAATGCAAAATTAATAGTGGTTGTCAGAAGAGATTTGACCACTGCTTATCAAGCTGTACAAGGCGGCCACGCTTTAGCTGAATTTTGTTTAGAACACAATAACATCGCCAACTCCTGGCACAAAAATTCCAATTATTTAGCGTATTTGTCTGTAAAAGACGAAAAAGAAATGTTGTTCTTGATTGAAAAAGCTCACTCAAGGGGAATTACTATTTCCATCTTTAGAGAGCCTGATATTGACAATCAAGTTACGGCTATTGCTTTAGAACCATCCGATGAATCAAAAAGGGTGTGTAGGAATTTACCTTGTGCCCTAAAAGAAAATAATTTAAATGGTTTAATAGATAAAAATAGTTATAAAAACGCTGAGTCTTTAGTGATGCAGGGGGTTTAAATCCCCTTCTCAGCACCACGGGGAAATGCAAATAATGGTTGCAGCGAGAGGTTCGAGTCCTTTCTCCCCGACAAAAGAAAAAGTTCTTTGACGTATTGGAAAAGCCCAGGCGGGTAGCTTAAGTAAAGCGTCTATCTTCGAATAGAAGATTGGTGGTTCGTATCCATCTCCGCCTACAAATGGCTGCTTAACACGTTTCAGATTGTGGAGTGAATGATGAAAGCAAACAACAATCAGCTGTAGTTGTTTGTGAGTAAAGTTTGCAAAACATGTAAAAAAACAATGTGTAGCACACATTGCGAAATGATGGAGTTAAATTCTGGAAATAGTTATCCAGGGTTGTAGGTTCGATTCCTCCAGCAGCTACAAAATAAGGCTTGGTAGTTTAATGTTAAAATAACATTGTATCGTTAAAGAGGACGGAGTAAAAAGGCCACTGAAACGCAAATCGTTTGTAAAACGCATTATTAATGAGTTCCGACTACAATGCAAGATGTTGATTCATAATCAACTCAAGCCACAATTATTAATCAAATAAATGTATATTATGAAACAGTTAAAAAGTTCAACAATGCTAGAGGCTTATAATTATGAGAAACCTTCAGCTTTCAGTAGAGGAATGTCTGTAAAAATTAAACATGATACAGAAATGTTTTTTATATCTGGAACAGCAAGTATTGGAGAAAATGGGTCCACATTATATAAAGGAGATTTTAAAAAACAAACTGAAAGAATGTTTAAAAATATCACTGGAATTTTAGAAAACGAAGGGATAAGTTGGAAGAATGTGATAAAAACAACAATATATCTTCGAGATATTGATCGTGATTATGAAGAATTTAATATAATAAGAAAGAAATTTTATGAAGAAATGGGTTTAAAAGCTTATCCAGCTTCAGTTTGTGTAGAAGCAAAACTTTGTAGAAGTGATTTATTAGTAGAAATGGAATTAATAGCAATAAAAGATGAAACCGTACAATAAATTAAAAACCTTTCAAATAAGATGGGCTGAAAAAATGGGTGAAGATAAAAATAACCCATACCTTATTAGGTGGTCATTTATTTTCTTTAATTATTCTATAAGGATTCATAAATGGATAAGATCAGATGATAAAAGATTTTTTCATGATCATTCTTGTAATCTTATTTCAATGATATTGAAGGGTTGGTATTATAATGTTGTACCAAATGATCCAGATAATCCAGATGTGAATAATTGTAGAAAAATAAAAGCAACTGCATGGAGGCTATGGTTTGCAGATGCAAAGAAAAAACACTATTTGGAAATACCAAAAGAAGGTGCCTGGACAATATTGTTTTGTGGAAGACCTTATCATAAATGGGGATTCTATGTGAAAGGTAAAAAAATGAGACCTTTAAAGTACTTTGATAAGTTTGGAATGATAAACGAATAAAAATAACCCCCCATAGCTCAGTGGCAGAGCGCCTGTCACCGAAAGATTTGTGTTAGCTATACAAGTTGAATAGGTGGGATACAAGTGGGAGATTCAAAAGTAAAGAGGGTGGAGCATTAAGAAGCTGTTAATGTAAAGTCTGAATGAAATTGTTTTGAACAGGAGTGTTTTATTAACGTGCAGGAGGTCGAGTGTTCGATTCACGGCTGGGGGGACAATATAATCTGGACATTTTTCTGGACAACTTGTCCAGAATATGTCTGGATTAGTGTTAAAAAATGGTTTATCTGGACATAATCGGGACACAATGTCTCGATTAATGTCTCGATTATGTCTCGATTAATTAATAAGGGAATGTAGCTCAGTGGCAGAGCAACGGTTTCTAGAACCGATTTGGTCGCAGGTTCGAGTCCTGTCTTTCCTTCGATTGCACATGTTGTGCGGTTATAACTTAAATTAAAATTTTATTATGGAAACATTAACAGTAGAAAAAGTAGACGAAGTAAACTTTCAGAAGGTTGAAAAGTATTTAGAATCAGTGTCAAAACACTTGTTTCTAACAGAAGATGGGAAGTTTATAAAGGCTTTTCCAATGAAGATCAAAGACAAATTGTATTGTGTAACACTAGAGTTTGATGGTGTTGAATCAAACATTGTTCGTATTTCTAATGTAGATTACTACATTAAAAACTATGGGAATAATGCAAAGAATGTAATTTCAAACATTTTATTTCCCCCTCATGGTAAAAATAGAACGTCTATATCCAACTTCAAAGCAATGAAGGAAAAGGTAAAAGAAGTTAAAAAAATGATTGAAGAAAAATTGGATGAAAACAATAGATCTGTTGTTACAAAAGAAGTTGAAAAAACACTTGTAGGTTTAACAGTTAAAAAGAAAGAGGAATAACCCTCTTTCTTTTTTTTATAAACTTGTTATTACTCCTTCTTTATTATAAATAGGTTCTTTGTTTTTTTCTATAAGTTTTGGTTTTATTGATGATGCAAGGATATTTACACAACGATCTGGATATGTTGCGCAGTATTGAAAATGACAAGTTATATTAGTATTAAATTGTAATACAAAAGATGGGATGATAATTTCGTGAATGCCAACGCATTTTAAATCTATGTTTTCTTCATATAACACAGAAAATTTTTCTTGAAAAGTATAAATTTGAAGAGTAGCATATTCTGAAAACTCTTGTTTGATGTCATATTTAACATAAACAACTCCATTTTCTTGATAAAAATCTAATATTTTTATTTGTGAATTTTGTCCGTATGAAAACATACAAAACACCATGCATAGTAAAGAAAAAATAAAGTTTTTCATATGAATTTAAGTTTGATTATATTGCAAATATACGTAATTTTTTTGATTTGTTATTATATTTTGTAACTTTTTTTTATTTTTTGCGTATATATTGGTAGAAAACCTTCCATAGCTCAATTGGCAGAGCAACTGTCCCTAAAACAGATGGTTGTGGGTTCGAATCCCTCTGGTCGGGCTCGTTTCGTTTCGTTTCTAAAATTCCTCTGAAATCTCTTGATTTTGGGGGGATTTTTTTTTATATTGTTTTAAAAATATAATATGAGTGCACAAATTACAGAAAGAATTAACACAAAAACAATTCAGTTTGCCTGGGAAAACCAAGTTTTGTTCTTGCAAATAAAAGAATATGAAAAATGAACATTTACTCCATCAGAAATACTCCTGAAGATGTTGTAAATTATAATGTTTCCACTAATTGTGGAACCTCAACTTCGTATGTTGTTTGTGATAGCGGAATAGTAAGTTATCCAAATAATTCATTTGCATTTAAAACTCCAATAGGAGATCTTTCCACAATTTTAAATTCAAGTAATGCAAAAGAAAAAATAGAAGCAAATAGAAATTTAATAAATAGAAACATTGAGTATCTCGAACATGTTAATGAAATTTTTGATTATATTGAAAAAATAGAAAAACAGAAAAAATGTTAAACGATATAACAAAACCTTGGAAAGAATCAGGGTTATTGGAACATTTAACCGATGATCAATCAAATGAACTTGCAAAAGTTTTTGAGGAAATAGCATTGTATTTAATTTCTTTAAAAAAAGAAGAACCTGCAGCCGTTTTTATTTTTCCTGCATTATATAGAATATTTGCTGGAATAAATAAACCTGGAAAATTTTCTCTTGTTGTTAACAGTGTCAATTTATTCTGGGATTTAAAAGAAACACTCGTTAATTTTAAAAATAAAAATGGAGATTTATTTGCAAGTCCAACAATAGATGCTGAAGCAGAATTTCTGTCTGAATATTGCAAAAATTACGTAAATGATTTAAAAAAACGTGGAATAATATAAAAAAGGAGGAAAATAAAAATGAAAGATGACATCTTAAAAAAATTGTTTTATACAAAGTTTATGCTTTTGGTTTCAAAAAGATTTAAAAGACAAAAATTTATTGATAAATTAAATTCTTTTATAGAGAAATGTTTATTAGAATTCGATCAGCAATCTATAAATGAATTGAGAGAACAAGTGGAGTTTTTATCAGAAGAAGAATGTAATGAGTTGTATTCTACTACTTTTGAATATTATGATTTTCTTAAATTTGGTAAAAATAGATTAAAAGTGGATGAATATAACCCAGAAGATTGTAGAACTTTTAAACAATATAATGATGCGTTAAAAATTGCTTTTATGGCAATAGATTTTGAAGAAAACTTATATTCTTAAAAAATAATTTGGTTTTTATGTAACTTTTTTATATATTTGCCGTATAGATTGAAAAAAGAATTTTTTTGTATATTTATTAATGTTATGAAAAACAAAGTTGAAAATATGAATTGGTCATCCAGGAGAAGAAGCTCAAGTAGATTTACTTGTTCCTGGCCGCATATTATCTAAATTTGTTAAAAATATTTTTAGAGAAACCCTCGGTCAGAAATGAATCGGGGGTTTTTTTTGGAGAAGTGGCAGAGTGGTTGAATGCGGCGGTCTTGAAAACCGTTGAGCCCGTGAGGGCTCCAGGGGTTCGAATCCCTTCTTCTCCGCCAAAATGTTCTTTAAAATAATGGAAGGTAGCACTCAGTGGTGAGTAACCAGGCTTGAACCCTGGGCCATCCTTCGGGATGAGCGTTCGATTCGTTTACCTTCCTCTTGAGTGTATGAGTTACACACAATTAAATGTTCTTTGAAATGATGTTTGTTATTATATCAAGGTATTTTTTAGAAGAGTTTTCTTTGAAATATTTTTGAGTAGATGTGTCTATGATACATAATGAAATTTTGCTTTTTATACATTTTTGAAACTTTTTGTTGTCATTGTTTTTCGATTTTTCTAATTTTTCATTTCCAAAAATGGGTTCAAAATGAAAAATTCCATTTAATTCAAATGCCAATTTTATTTTTGGAATATAAATGTCTAGCTCAGAATTTATTGCTGTGGTATCATTGTATAAAATTTTTAGATTTGGGTATAATTCAGAAAGTTTTTTTTCAATCCATATTTCTAATTTAGAACGATTAGTACCGTGAGTTTTGTGTGAGTTGTTATATTGTGCATTACATGAAATGCTGCAAAAATGATTTTTTCCTTTTTTTAGTTGTGACTTTTTTATTAAAAATTCTTTATTACATAGTTTACAATTAATTGTGGTTTTTTGTAATGTAGATTTTCCAAGACAAGAAAAAGAACAAAACTTTTTAACACCCCTTTTGTCTTTTATTATTCTTTTTTGTGTGTAAAAAGTTTTTCCACAATGTTCACACTGTAATGGTAATTTATCAGATGATTTTGCTAAAATAAATTCTTCTTGAGTATATAAAGGAATCATAAAATATTTAATGATATAATAATAAATATGCGGAAATAATAAAAACAAAAAACAGTTTTCACAATTTATTCTTTACGTAATGGAGAGTTGCTCGAAAGGTAAGAGTCAAGTTTGCTAAACTTAGGATGGCTTAAGGCCAAGCGAGGTCGGTACTCGCACTCTCCGCCAAGGATGTAAACGAGTTCAAATCTCGTCGCTGGAAATAGTTACCAGTAGGAGCATGATGTTGGAGATATGCAGTCCTGTTTTGGAGAGTTGACCGAGTGGTTTAAGGTGCATGCTTGGAAAGCATGTGCACCGAAAGGTGCCAGGGGTTCGAATCCCTTATTCTCCGCCATTTCTCCCCATAGCTTAATGGATAAGCATCAGTTTTCTAAACTGACGAGTGAAGGTTCGAGTCCTTCTGGGGAGACAAAATGTCTCAGTAATTCAATGGACCAGAAATTCAGCCTTCTAAGCTGAAAGTTGGGGGTTCGAGTCCCTCCTGAGATACAAAAATAAATGTCAGTGCCCACAAGAGAGAGGTAAGCGGATTCCAAACCCGTGATTTAAGTGTTCGAGTCGCTTCACTGGCGCAAACATACAGGTGCGTAGTTCAATTGGTAGAATAACGCTCTCCAAAAGCGAAGATTTGGGGGTTCGAGTCCCTCCGTGCCTGCAAAATTATTATATGAAAAACAAACAAGAAAATAAAAAATCAGCAATAGCTCAGCATAATGATTATATTTCTTTTTTAGAGAAACGTATTAAGAGCAAAAACTTTAAAGATAATGTTTCAGAAGAAGAATATAATAAAACTGTTGAAAAGCTTAGTAAGGCCAGGTTAAAATTAAAACTTGGATTAATTAAATAATCATGCCCCCATAGGTAAAGGGATATACCGAAAGTTTCCTAAACTTTAATTTCGTGTTCGAGTCACGGTGGGGGTACCAAAAGGAGGAATAAGCCCCCCTTTTTTTATTTTCTCTTAAATGAGTTTGATGGTTTTGAAATTGTTCCCCCACTCTGTCTTACATTTATAGATGGTCTAGAGTAATTACTTGGTTTCGAATAATTATTTGGTTTTGTGTTTATTGGTTTGTTAAAATAAACTTGCGGTTTTGAATAATTTGGTTTAGAATCATTAAAAACTGGTTTTTGATATTTTTGTGGCCTTGTATATTCAAATGTATTTGGTTTGTTATATTCTGGTTTAGAATTAACAGACGGTTTAACATAAGATGGTCTAGAATTGTTTGTGGTTTTTTGTGATATACTTTCTCTATGTCCATAATAAGTAGGTTTATTATTTGAACTATGATGTCCATTTCCATGATGATTTTCCCAATTATTATGGTTCCATCCATGATTATTGTGATTATATGAATGTCCCCAGTTATAATATGAATGTCCCCAGTTATAATATGAATGATCATAATATCCGTAGTAATATGGGGAATAATTATAGTAATAATATGGATAATAATAATTTGTCAAATACAAATCTACTCCTCCAATAGAAAATAAAAATAAACAATCAGAATAGTAATTGGAGTAATATCCATATGTACTATTGCTGTGAAATCTATAAAGTCTTTTTGTGTAAAAATAATCATCAAACTCATATTCGTCTGAGTAATAATTATTGGTTATATACGTATTTCCTTCCTGTGTAACAGTGTCGTGACTTGGAGAATAATAAATATCATCTTGAGAGAATGAAATTAAAGAAAACAAGATGAAACTGATTGTAAATAATAGTGTTTTCATATTTTTATTTTTAAGTTTACATTAATCTTTCAATAAACATGCCAACATTATAATTGTTTGATTTTCAATTTAATTATAATTTTTTAACTTTTTATTTTTTAATACGTATAATAAATAAAAAAAATATATGAAAAAAAAGATTGCAGTTTTTACGGGAGCTGGAATATCCGCAGAAAGTGGAATTCCAACATTTAGAGATAAAAATGATGGATTGTGGACAAAATTTGATGTTGATTTGGTTGCTAATGTTGCTGGTTGGAAAAAGGATAGAGAATCTGTTTTGGATTTTCACAATCAAGTAAGAAAACAAATGAAAGATTGCCAACCAAATGATGCACATAAATTAATTGCGCAATTAGAAGAAAAATATGATGTCATTATTGTGACGCAAAATATAGATTCGCTACATGAAAAAGGGGGTTCTAAAAAAGTTTTACATATTCATGGAAGTATCGATAAATCAAAAAGTAGCTTAACAAATGAATATTTTTCTGATTTGGCAGAAGATCAGGATTTAAAAATTGGAGATAAATGTGATAAAGGCTCTCAACTAAGACATGGAACTGTTCTTTTTGGAGACCCACTTCCACATACAGAATTTGTTGCAGCTGTAAAAGCAATTGATGAAGCAGATATTCTTATTGTAATAGGTACATCACTTCAGGTTTATCCAGCTGCTGGGTTAATTAAATATTTTCAAGGAGAACAAATTTATGTTATTGATCCAAATTTTGTTCAGTTGGCACCAGGAGAGGGAAGAACTTTTATTGTTGAAAAAGCTACTGTCGGAATGAAATTTCTTTTTGATAAACTAATGGCATAAAAAAACCCCCGTAATTGGGGGTTTCTTTTTTATAAGTTGTTTTTGTTTATTCCATAAGATTCATATAGTTGATTTCTAACAAATTTTCTTATAGTTTGTTCCTCTTTAACATATCCCTTTTTTTCTCTACTTTGGAATTGTGGATTTGTAGTTCCTGCTCCAGATTGATGTGAAGATGAAAGTCCTACACTTTGCATTTCTTCTAATCCTTCTTCTTTTTTTAATTTTTCTCCAGATTTACCTAATCCAGTAGTTTCGTCCATATCTTCTTCTTCGAGTTTTTTTAATTCTTCTTCTATTTGTGCTTTTTCTTCTACAAGACTTTTAATATGAAGAGCTTCTTCTAAAATTATTTTTTTTAATTCTTCTTTTTTCATAGCATTGAGTATTTTTGTTTAATATAAATAGTTGTTTTTTTTAAAATTAAAGAATTTTAATGTTTACTTTCTTTTTATTTTTAATTATATTTATAGTAAATAAATTTTATATGGTAGCAACTGTTAAATATTTTTTAAGACCAATTACGCACTGTTGTGGTGGTAAGTAAGTGAAGCTGGAGGGACTCCAGCTTTTAAATTATACTATGGAACTTTTTCTTTTTATATTATCCTGTATAGGTGCCACTTTTATTATTAACATTTCATATGTTTTTAAACCAATTAGAGAAAAGGCTTCTATGTTTAATCCGCATCTTGGTAAGTTTTTAAAATGTCCACAATGTATAGGATTCTGGGTTGGATTGGTAATTCGAGTGCTGTTTATGTGGCATGGAGGGGAGTTTTCTAATATTCAATTGAGTGATTTATATAATGTGATTTATGGGTTTGCAAGCAGTTTTGTTTGTTATTCCTCTTATCTTCTTTTAAAATTTTTCATGGATAAATATGATTAATTGAATTTTTTATATATATTTGCACAAACTATTTAAAAACAAAAATATGGCACTACAGGAAATTTTTAGCAATTATTTGCAGTTATTATGGGATTCATTTCAATATGATATTGACGTGTTTAGTCAAATATGGATATATGCTTGGCTTTTAATTCCAGCTGTTTTCTATTTTATATTTTTCATAATAAAATGGATTGTACTTACAGCACCAATTTGGGTCCCATTTAGAATGGTGTTTGGTGGATTAAGATCAATTTTTAGTTTTAAAACAAGTAAAACTATAGGTAAAAAATAAAAATACATTAATTTTATAATTGTATATAATGTAATGTTAACGGAGATGAAAATCTCCTTTTTTTTTTATATTTATAGTAAATTAAAATTATGGCAAATAAAGGTTTTGCTCTTTATAAAGAAGGAAAAAATTTATATATATTCAGTGTTGCTTATGAATATGAGGACTCTAGATTTGTTGGTTTTGATGAAAAAGGAGATGTGTTTAAAATTAACAAACTAAATCCAGAACAAAAAGAATGGTTGAAAACTCACGACTATAGACAGGATGAAAAAACAAAACATTATATTTTCATAGGAGATTATTATTTAAACAAAGTTAAATATGAAGATTTTCCAAAGGGGAAACCTTATACACAACTTCCAGGAGGAGGAGGAGTTTATAAAGAAACAAGGAAAATTAATTTTGTAATTAATTTGTTTTCAAACAAAACTATATTAAAAGCTATTGAAAATTACGGATCGTTCCAAGAATCATATAATATTGTAAGAAAAGTTATTAGAGAGGCAATAGATAAATTAATATATAAAAAAAAAGCAGATACCTCACAAATGATTGGGTTTAAAATGCTTGAAAAAGAGGCAAATAAATTTAAAACATCAGAAGAGTTATTAAGGAGTGGCGGGTTTTCTACAAAAGCTCTTGATTTAGCGGCATTTGGTTTTACAGAAGATAATTTAAAAAAAATAATGCCTGGGCAATTGTCTATTAAATGGAAAGATGATTTGGGTAATGCAATATATCAACAAGAAAAAAGTGGGTTGTCAAAAACAGAATGGGCCAACAAGGTTAATTTGTCAGAGCCAATTGATGTGAGTTTTGATGGAAAAAAGTTCTATATTGAGGATGGACATCACAGATATTACGCAGCAAAAATTCTTGGAAAGCCTCTAAATGTTTCTCTGGAAATAAAAGCAAATCCAATAGCGAAATTATCAGATAAAGGATATGATGAATTTCATAGAGATTTTTTCGATAAAATGAAAAAAACAGAATTAAAAGAAATTGATTTAAAACAAGAATTTCCTTCAATTTCTTTTACTGCAGTTTCAGTTGAAGAAGAAAGCGAAAAAAACAAAATTGAGAAAATATTCAATTTATTAAAAGAAAAAGGAAAAATTCCAGAAAGTTTTATAAGACCGCAATTTAAAGATGGAACTTTAGATTATCATATGACAATTACACTGGGAGAGTTGCCGTTGAATTTTAAAAAAGATTTAAACAAAGAGGTTGTGTTAAATATAAATTCTTTAGGAATTTCCGATAAAGCCATAGCGCTTGGGATTTCTGGAGATTATTTCTCAGAAAATGATTATCAACATATAACTGTTGCTTTTAAAGATCTTCCTAAAGATTCAAAAGAAATTGAAACTTGGATTCCGTTACACAAACCATTTTCTATTACTGGAATAATCAGAGAGTTTGATTCTAATAAAAAGATTATAAAAAGAGGAGTTTTTGATACTCCAATTGATGAAGCAAATCAAATTCAAGTAGGTAATTTTCAAGCACAAGCAGTTCCGCTTGGAAAAGGAAGTATGTTTCCACAAGAAAAAAAATTATAATATTTTTAATTCTTTTAACTTGTTTTTCTCATATACTTCTATTTTAATTTTTGGATAACTTTCCAAAAAACTATTGAATTTAAGCAAAGAATTATCCCTCCACCAGCCCTTAATTTCAATATACTCATTTTCTTTTATTAGATAAAAATCTGGCGTATATGTTCCCTCTTTATTATCATATATTATTGGAAAAGTTTTTGATTCATATAACCATTCAATATTTTTAACGTCAAGATATTTTGCAAACTTAATTTCCCAAGAACTTCGCATCCACACTTTTGAACCGTCTTTACAAATATACCACTCTCCTCGTCCATGAAAAGGTTTTTTCCCATAAAAAAAATTATTTTTACCTCTTCTTTTTTCTAACTCTTCCTCAGAGTATTTTTTTCCATACATTGGATTTCCTTCTTTTTTATTTTTTTCTCTCATTTTTTGCAAAGATTCTTCTGAGTGTTTTTTACCATAAAATGGATTGTTTTTCCCAGTGTTTCTTATGCTTATTTCTTTTTTTCTTTCTTCAGAAAAAGTTTTCCCTTCGTGTGATTTTTTAAGAGCTTCTTTGACGTGATCTGGCATTTTTATACCTTTAGAGTGGCTTTCGTGTGTTTTAAAATACTCAATTAATGTTTTGCTTATTTTTTCTTTATTGTTTTTTGCATTTACTTTTGCAGAGCATTTAAAACATAATTTTATTTTTTTTGCAGATTGAAATTTTTTATATAATTCAATGCCACAATTTTCACATTTCCAAACAACCATTTTACTACTGCTTGGTTTTAAGTCTTGTGGATAATATCCAAAATTTTCTTTTGTTTTTTCTTTTAATATAATTCCCATATTTATTATTTTTATATAAATAGTAACAAAAAAGCTTATTTGAATGTAGTCATAAATATTAAGCTAAAAAGTGAAACTTTTATTATTTTTTTTCGTATATTTTGTAATTAAAGTTATAATGTGAAATGAAAAAAGTTATATATGGAAATTGTTTAGTTTTGCATCCACAAGGATTTGAAATGTTTTGGTGTGACACAAAAAGATCAAATTGGTATTTGTCAAAAAATCTTGCAAATATTATTTCTGACAATCCTTTTGTTATAAAATTAAACTTTGAACCTGCTGGGCATGGGAGTAGAGATGACCAATTTGCTTTAACTCAAAAGAAAAATATTTGTGTAGTATGTGGAACAGAAGAATTAGAAAGGCTTACTAAACACCACATAGTTCCTGCATTGTATAAAAAACATTTCCCAAAAAAACTTAAGGTTGCAACAAGTCATGATGTTGTTTGTATTTGCAGGGAATGTCATGATGAATATGAAAATGTATATGCCTCAAAACTAAAAGAAAGTATATCAGAACAATATAGTGTTCCCCTTTGTAATTCTCATTCAGATTTTGTTAAAGCAATAAAATTATCCAAAGCTTTTATTTTGAACTACGAAATGATGCCAGAAGAAAGAAGAGAAGAGCTTCTTATAACAATATCTTCTATATTGGGATATGAAGAAGATTTCGCCCCTATGGTAGAAATAGAAAAACTTTCCAAAATAAATCAAAAAGATTACAATGAATTTCACAGTAATCATGGAAAAGAAGTAATGTCAAAAGTAGAAGATATTCAAAAATTTGTGGAGATGTGGAGATTGGATTTTTTGAATAATATGAAGCCAAAATATATGCCAAAATACTGGGATGTTCACAGAATTGTTGATAGACCAGTAAGGATGTTGAAAGTCAATTAGTTATAAAAGGTTTTTTAATAAATTTTTCTTTAAAAAATCTATTGTTTTCTTAAATCTGTAACTATTTATAGTAAATTAAACTTTATTAGTTATGGAAAACGGAATTAAATTTTTAAGACCAAAAGACTTTAACTTGGGAGAAGATTGGTCAGATGTTTATTTAGAAATAAAAAACATAAGAAAAGGAGAAATTTTTTTTGAATGTATTAAAGGGGAAAATCATAAGTTATTAGCATTAACATCTGCAAGAAGAATATCTGATGGGTTTTTTGTAGTAGTACAAAATGACGAAGGTGATATTGGGGAAATTTTTTATTCAGATTTTACTTTGTATCCAGCTCCAAATCTATTTAGAGAACCGCAATATCTAACTGAAATAAACAAGGAATTAGTTTATGTGATAGAATAAAAGAGACCCGCAAAAAAAGCGGGGTCTTTTATTGTAACAAAATCGTTGTTTTTTCGTATAGATTAAAAAAACAATTTATGAAAATTAAAGTAACAGAATTCGGTGCCAGACACTTTGATCCAAAATTTGGAGGAACAAAGATACTTAACAAAACCATAGAAGAGTTTGAAACATACATTCAACAACTTATTGATTGGGAAGATGATAATGTGGCAATAGGAGAAAAACTATTACCTGGATATGCTGATTTTTGCAAACTTTGGCCTATTAAAAACTTTACTGATGCCAGAGTTGGATCGTTACCTATAACCTTGGAAAATTACCAATACTTGAGAAGTGGATATTCCGCAAGAACAGAGAAAGAATTGTCAATTCTTTCACGTTGGCTTGAGTTACCACTTGGAAAACCAAAAGCTGAGTGGCTTATGCTTGTCCTTTATTCAAAAGAACAAATTGAAAAAGAAGCAGTAGCAATGGCAAAGGATAATACAACGGAAATTTTTGGGTTTGATGCAGATTGGGGAATTGTTGCTATTCTCGGACAAGAAGTAAATGTTGAAATTCCTCAAACACCAATTACAATAATGAGAAATGCTTTGGGGATAGAACACGGAGGGTCTGGGATGCCTATTGACAAAGATAGATATGAAAAAAGCGTTGAATATTGGGAACATCATGCTATAGTTAAATGATATATTTACCGAATCAATCACAATTAAAGTAATATTGTTATTCATATAATATTACTTTTTTGTTTTATTTATTGCCTTCGGCTTGGTATTTAAAATAAAAAATCATTATTAAAATCTGGATATATTTTTATATGTTGTCTGCCAGGCTTATATCCTTCCTGAATAAAAGTTGGGTTTTTATCTTTATAAACTTTAAAAATTACTCTTTGGCATTTTTTATATATTTTTTCATATATATTTTTTGAATAATTAAATATTTTATCAAAGTATTGTTTTTTATTTACCCTATAATAAAATAAAAAATTATTTGTATTTTCAAAACTGTAGTTTTTTATTAAATCTTTTATCTGATTATTAAGGTCAATAAAATCTTTATCGTTTAATGCGTCTATTTCTTTTTGCGTGATATAAAATTCTGGTTCTTTTAAATATAATAAAAAGTTTTTATAATATATTGATTTTAAAAAATCTTGTTTTATGTTTTCTAATGATAATGAAGAAGTATGCATTAAATTTTTGTATAGTGCTGATATATTTGCATTTCTTTCAAAGTAGAGTGTGCAATAAATTAAAAAATTGATTTTTTTTATAGTTTCATTTGATAATGAATTTATGTTTATTGAATTGTAAACATCATCTTTGGTTTTTCTTATTTTATTATGTAATTTTCTTTGATATGTTTCATAAATATGAGTTAGTTCATGTAAGATTAAATTTTTAACATTTTCATTAAGAACATCATTGTGTCTAAAGCAAACGTTTAGTTTTATATCTGCATATTCTAATTTTTTGGTTTGCGGATTTATTTTTACTTCTTGGTTAATTTCTTCACCTCTATTTGATTTTTCAATAATTTCGTTGCTTATATTTTCATCATTAATTTGTATAAAAGAGATATGAACATTTAAATCTTCGAAAAACAAACCTTTTTCAAAACCATCTATATGGATGATTTTGTTCATTTTTTGTACATTATTTATTAAATTGTTTTTTGAGTCATAAACCACACTCCATCGCCCTCCACTTTCAAAAGTTTTTTTAATTTCTTTTTCTAAAACATTAGAAGCTTTTAGTGCATCTTCTGGAACACCATATTCTTCTTCAATTATATTGTTGTTTATAATTTCTAAAATTATGTTTTTAATATAATTTTTTATTTCTTTTTCCATTTTTATTTATAAATATATTAAAAACATAAAACATTTTCAATTATATTAAAAATTTAAATTTATTTAGTTTTTTGCAACAAAAGTATTACCTTTACCGTATAAGTTAGTAAGAAACACATAAAAATTAATAATATGAAAGCAGAATTGAAAAACACTTACGAAAATCTTATCCAAGATATGATTGTTGATGGTATTAATGGTATGACGCCAGAAATGAAAGAAATGATTTTATCAGCACCAGTTGAAAAACGTAGGTCAATGATTTTAACCATACTGGAAGAAAATAATGTTGAACACAGATTAATGTGTGGTAGAATACAGAAAATAGTTGATACTGAAAACCATAGTGAAATGAATCACATTAAAGATGTGGTTACTATGCTTCGTGATTATGTTAAAGTATCTGCTACCGAAGTTAAAACTATGGGTGAAGTTATGACTCCTATAGAACTTACAGAAAATATATTAGATTTATTGCCTTATGAAGTATGGAGCAATCCAGACTTAAAATGGTTTGATTCATGTGCGGGAGTTGGGACATTCTTTTCAGTTGTTATTGAGAGATTGATGAAAGGTTTGGTTTCATTTCAGCCAGATGAAAAATTAAGATACAAACACATTGTTGAAAATATGATTTATGCTTGTGAGTTACAGGCGAAAAATTTATTCTTATTTTTATATGCCTTTGACCCAAAAGATGAATATGCGTTGAATATCTATAATGGCAGTTATTTAACTGAAGAATTTGATGTATATATGAAAGAATTTTGGGGGATAGAAAAGTGGAATATAATTGTACAAAATCCACCATATAATTCAGCAAGTGACAATAAAGGTTCAGCTCATGTTCTTTGGGATAAATTTGTTACAAAGACTATATCACAACTTATAGACGGTGGCTATATGTGTGCTATCCACCCAGACGGTTGGAGAGGGTTGGGAGATGGTTTTAGTAAGGTAAAAAATCTATTAAAATCAAAACAAATTCTTTCATTAGAAATACATGACTATTCAGATGGATTAAAAACTTTTGGGGTTAAAACTACTTATGATTTTTATTGTTTACATAATGTGCCAAATACAATGTTTACTAAAATTAAGTGTATGGATGGCACAACTCAGAGAGTTGATATATCTAAAATGGAATTTATACCCAATGGCATGTTTAACGAATTTAATAAATTAATGGCTAAAAAAGGTGAAGAAAAAGTTAATGTATTAAGAAGTTGTAAATATCACACACAAAAGGAATATGTTTCTAAAGAACAAAGTGAAGAATTTAAATATCCATGTGTTTATATGTCATTGAGCACAGATGTTGTAAAGTTTCGATATTCAAAAACAAATAAAATGGGACATTTTGGCGTGCCTAAAGTAATATGGACTAATGGAACTGCAAGTAAGCCAATTATTGATGAAGTTGGTGAGTATGCCATTACTGAATTTGCATATGCAATTATTGATGAACCGAATAATCTTCCTTTTATTCAAAAAGCAATGTTGCATTCTGACTTTATAAAATTGATGAATTTTAGAGATGGCAATGGTGGTAAATTTGGCCATAGATACGATAGGAAAGTTATATCATTATTTCGCAAAGACTTCTGGAAAGAGTTTTTAAAATAATTAATTGTAAGCAATTTTTTCAAAACAAAAGCATCATAGATTAATTTCTATGGTGCTTTTCTATTTATTTTTAATATAAAATTTAATATATTTATAAAACAACAATTTAACAATGGAAAAAATAAAATATAAAAAAATAAGTATAGCGCTAACTCCAAAAGTTTTAAAGCAATTAGAATCTGGTAGGTACAATAAGTCAAAGTTAATAGATAATTTATTATCAGAATATTTTAAAGAAAAACGAAAAAACAATTAGCTTTGAAGCTAATTTTATTTTTTCTTACTATTTATAATAAACAAATATTATGGGAAGAATTAGAGTAGAATTAGAAAAGAAAAAAGACAGGCTATCTGTTACAATTACAGAACAAAATTTTAAAGATTTTGAATATTTCGATGTAAAGAATAAATCAAAGTTAATACAGTGGCTTTTAGATAATCATTTTAACAACTTAAAATCTAATAGTCATGTATAAACTTTACTATTTAACATCTGAATTAGATGGAATGAAACCAAAGTATATAGGTTATACATCTAAAAACTTAGAAGATAGACTTAAAGGTCATATTCGTGACTGGAAATATAAAAAATGTAAATCACATAAAGTTAACTGGATTGGTAATGTAATAAATAATGGATTTGAAGTTAAAATATTTTTAATAGAAGAAACAGAGTTAATTGAAGAAATTTTAATTTTGGAGAGAAAATATATTGAACCTATATTTGATACATTGGTTAATTCTACTAATGGTGGCGAAGAATCTAAAGTTTTTTCAAAAGAAGTTATAGAAAAATTATCTAAAAAAACGAAAGAATATTTTAAAAAAAATAAACACTATAATTTAGGTAGAAAATATAAATTAACAGAAGAACAAAAGAAAGAAAGGAATAAAAATCTTGGTAATAAAACCAATGGTGACAAAAACCATTTCTTTGGAAAACATCATTCTTCTCAAACAAAAGAAATTTTAAAACAAAAAAATGCTAAATACAAACAATTTACATATGATGAATTGTTTATTTTATATATTGATAAAAAATATAAAATTAATGAAATCGCTAAACTATATAATTCAACATATAAAAGTGTCCAACGACAATTAACTAAACTTAACCTTAATAAAAATAAGTTTAAAAATAATAAATAAAAATTTGCATTTAGCGAAATTTTTTAGTATCTTTGCGTAGATATATTAAATTTTAAAATCTCACACTGTGTAGATAAGTGTATAAAGTTATGTCAAAATATGAAAGAAAATTAAAAGAGAGAAAAGAAAAAGATGGTAAAAACATCGAATTTAAAGTGGAAAGAAATGTTGCCATAAATAATAAAACAGAAAAAGAAATTATTAAAGAGACTGTTGAAAAAATAATTACCAACATCGAATCAAACGATTATACTTATTATGTTGGAAACTCAAAAACATTGATTGAAGTTGTTAAGGCAAATCCTAAATATTTAAGGTCAGTATTAAACGAAAGTGAAGGAGATAACATAGATAACCTACCAACTTATACTGAATAAGAACAGTGAAATTTAATTATTGTATTTAAAGTACCTCAAGGAATAATTCTCTTTGGGGTATTTTTATTTCCCCCTGCGCTTTTGATAATAAAAATTAAAGTTTACTATTTTTAATTAAAATATTCATCAAAACATTTGTAAAAACTGAAACAAAAGTAATACCTTTTACGTATAAATTAATAAAAAGATAAAGTTATGCAAGAATTAATTAAAAAAGCAGAAAGTTTTATTAGTAGAAATGGAGAATACAATATTCTTCCCTGTGAAATTTCAGCTCCAGTAATGGCAAGTTTTGCTGATGCAGTAATAAGAAATGAACTGGTATTATCAAAAGAAGAATTGTTTTTACAAGCAAAGGAATTTATCTTAAATGAAGAACTTGAAGAGATTTTCTATTGCATAGATACGTTTGCTGAAGCGTGTATGGAATTTATAAGCTCATTAACCAAAACTCAAGAAAAAAGTAATTCGATTCATTGTTAAAACATTTAACCCATATTTATTATAAAAAGCAATGGACCAACACGATTTTTTAAGAATTTTAATAAGAGAAGAATTGGAACGAAAAATTCTATATGAGGGATTAATATATACGTATTCATTAGAAAAGCTATTACCCGAATTATATAATTTAGGATTTAAAAGAAATAAGTTTCAGTTTCACAACAATAAAATAATTATTCATTTCGATTTAAATGATAATAATGAAAAAAGATATTTAGAATTAAATCGTATTATGGATAATGTAGGCGGTTGGTTTCATGGTGTAAGCATTGCTGGTTCACCATTAAAAAATAAGCTTGATTTTATTAAAGTCACTAATGGGACTGTTATTTTACAATATGAACCAAAACATGATATAGAAATTGGTGTACCAGATAATATATATCATTTAACTAAACAAAATAGAATTGATAAAATAAAAAAAAATGGATTAACACCAAGAAGTTCAGTTGATTTTTTTAATTTTAATGATAGAATTTATTTTTCAATTAACAAAGAATCTTTAAAAGATTTAGCTTTACAAAAAAAACACATTGAGTTAAATAAAATTGTTGAAAAAGAAGAAAAGGGAAGTTATAAATCAAAAAAACAAAAAGATTTTGAATTGGAAGAGGCTGGAAGGTTTATAATACTAACCATAAAACCAAATTGGGGAAGAGTAACGACAAGATTTTTTAAAGACCCCAATTTTTTTGATGGATATTATACAAAAGAAAACATACCACCATCTACTATAATAAATATAGAATATTTAGATATTTAATTAAACTTTTAATAACATGATACACTTAGAACACAATTTCAAAACAAAAGCACATTCACTTCCAAGATTATTCGAAGGAGTTAACAAGATGTCAACGCTTATACGTAGAATTGAATCAGAAGCGATTTTAGATACTTTAAGGTATGATGCCGATAAATATAAGGGTGATGCATTTGAGTTCTTTGTAGAGCTTTTTTTGGCACTGCATCCAACAGATAATAGAGTAGGTGTTTATAACTATAAGCCGAACCAGGAGAATGATAATGGTGTGGACGGTGTTGGCGTAAACATAAGAAATGAAAAAACTGTTGTACAAGTAAAATTTAGGTCAAATGTATTAACCGAATTATCATCAAATAAAGATAGTTTAGGAAATCTTATTACAGACGGCATGTTATCACATAATGTTGTTGCTGATATGGAAAATCCTAAAAACTTCAGACATTTCGTATTTACAACTGCTGACGGGTTGAACTTTTATACCGATGGCGAAATGTTCAAAGGAAAAGTTAAATGTTTTGGATATAAAGATTTCAGATGTTTATTAGATAACAATCTGATTTTCTGGAACAAAGTAAGAGAAATAATAAATTCTTTATAATAAAGTAAAAATAATTGTGATTTTATTTTTTATGTGTAACAAAAGTATTACCTTTTCCGTATAAAGTAATAAAAAACGATATATTATGAAAATCTTAGATAAAATATTCGAAAAGAAACAAACAAGCGATGTTAAAATTTTTGATAGACTTTACCCATATCAAAAAGATGCAGTATCAAGTGCAATTGCAAGTGATAAAGGTATTGTTTGTATGCCAACAGGAGTTGGAAAGAGTTTTTGTCAATCAGCAATAATTGCCGATGATATTATTAAAAATGGCGATTTTCAAATGTATGTTGTTAATGCACCAAGAATAGTATTGACATACCAATTATTAAAAGAAGTTTATGGTTTTCTTGTTGATGCAAAGATTGAGGCAAGATATATGTTTGTTCATAGTGGTGGTAAAATAAACGAAAAAGAATTGGAAGATATTCGCATTAAAGCAAATCTTGATGGTGCTAATATACCATTCTCTGAAATTGGTTCAGGAACCAGTGTAAGAGATATACGTGAAATGATAGGTAAGGCAAAGGCTCAAAATTTACCTTTGATATTTTTCAGTACATATAACTCAGCAGAAAGAATTGAAGAAGCAAGAGACGGTTTTGAACCAATGTCAATAATTCTTAATGATGAAGCACATTACTTGGTTCAAGAACAATTTCACGATATTTTACATATTCTAAAATCAAATCGTTGTTATTTCTTTACCGCAACAACTATTTCAACTCCTTCTGATACTGGTAGGGGAATGAATAATGTGGAATCTTATGGTGAAATTCTATATAGTATGACACCAAGACAAGCTATTGATTTGGGTAAAATGGTTAGACCAAGATTACATTTTGTTATTACAGAAGGCGTTTATAATACTGAAGATTATAATAAATCAATAAATAAAATCATTAAAGATACTTTTGAACAGCATGGTAAAATATTAACAAAGACTTTTCCAAAGGTATTGGTTTCCGCAAAAGGAACACAGGATATTATAAATTTCCTTAGAAGTAGAGAATATGCACAACTAACACAAGATGGTGTTGATATTTATGCAGTCGCATCAAATGGTGAAGTTGGAAATAATATTAATGGAGAACAAGTTAGTAGACAGGATTTTTTGAGAAGATTAAAAGTTGATGGTAGCAATGCAACAAAAAAACTAATTGTTCTCCATTATGATATATTGGCAGAAGGAATTGATATTAGTGGGTTTTCTGGTATAATGCCATTAAGAACATTATCAAAGAGTAAATTTTTGCAAACTTATGGTAGAGCAGCAAGACCAGATAACATTGATAGAAAAAAAGTTGATAACAAAGAAATTAGTGTTAATGATTTAAAATCAATGAACAAACCATACGCTTACATTATGATTCCAAGTGTTTATAGTGGGAATGAGGATGATAAGGAAAATGTAATTCAATTAATTACTGAGTTAAGAGATTATGGATTTAATCCCAATGAAGATATTGTTGGCGCAGATAGAATACATGGTCTTCCAGAAATAGAACAACCTGATGGGTTAAATGAATTAAGAAGAAATCTTCCCGATATTGGTCAGACCATTGAAGAATTACAAGTAGAATTGGAAGCAGAAAAACATGCTAAATTAAGTAAGATTGACTTGCTTAGAAATAAATTTGGATTATAAACAGTATAAAAATTAAATGATATGGCAAAAAGAATTAGTTTAAAATTGACGGATAAAAATGATTGGTTAATTGAAGCAATCGAAAAAGCAAGAATTGAACAAAATAGACCATCAACAAACAATATGATTGAAACAATACTTGTTGCTTATTTTAAAAAAGAAGAGAAGAATAAAATGTTCAAATGTAATTTAGGTTAAATATATAAGTTTTAATTTTGTGTAACTTTTTTGAAGTTTTTACGTATATATTGGTAGAAACGAAAAATTAAAAAAAAGAAAAGTTATGAAAAAATTTGTTTTTATTATTTTTATTTCTATCTTTGCAATTGTGGGATGCACAGTTCAAGAAAAAAAGATGGTGGAATCTGTTGAAAAAAATAGTGTAGCAGAAGTTGAAAGTGTTGAAAAACCGTATTCAAATCCCGCTGTATTTTACGGCTCAGATTTTATGTCTTTCATGCAGTCTTTGAGAAAGATTGGTAACTATGACATGATGTTGCAGTTTACTTCTTCTGAAAGTATTAAAAAATACGGAAAGCAAAAAGTTAAACAATATTATAAAAAAAAGTTTACTAATATGTCTAAGTTAAAATTACAAAGTGTAACTTGTAACTCAGACGGAACAAAAACTTTGAATTATGTAAACACTAGCGTTGCCACTAAGTCTGCAGCTTCTGTAATAGTTGTAGTGGAAAATGATACTTGCAAACTTGTTCTTCCTACTGATTTGAAAGAAAAAATTTTAAACTAAAAAAAATATGTCAAAATTAGTAGTAATTGATCCAGAGGAATATGTTCTTGAAGGTGAATTTGAAAGATTGAGAGCCCCAGAACACACATTTCTCGATGAGGAAAATATACTCGCAGCAGTAGAACAATTTAAAGTGGATTTTGTTGACCAAGGACTCGCATTAGGGGAACTTAATGAGGGTTTTTTGGTTATGCCAACAATAGTGGAATATAACGGAAAGTCTGTAAGTGCAGAGCAAGTTGCTGAAGAAGATAAAGAACCAGCCTTTATGATTCTATCTATATATTGGGATAGAGATAGAAGAGCTATTTGTGGAAGGTTAATTATCTTAAATAATGATGAAGGAGAAAAAGTTAAAAAAGCTATTAACCAGGGAGTAGAATGTTTTATGTCTGCGACCCAAACAGAGCTTTATACAGTTATGGACAAAGAAAACGGAAGAATGTATTGTAGAATATCCAATATTCAAGGGTATAGATTGTCTCTATTTAATTTTCATAGCACAGTATAATGATTAAGCCAATAAAGATTGAAGTTCAAACTGTTGAACACTTTGACCCAGAAGGAAAATCTCTTGGGTTTCTCAATGATTTTGAAAACATAGATCTACGAAGGCAAATAGCCGAAAACAAAGCAATTGGATATCATTTAATATTTAATGGAGAAAAAATTGATATCTTGCCAGATGGTAAAATAACAAATTGGGCTGTCGGATTATATGATGATCATGAAATTTTACTTTCAAAACTTTTTAAAGTACAAAGGAATATTTATATAAACAAATAAATTTTAAAAAATGGGAACATTAAGGGAAGTTATCTACAAAGAACTGTTAATTAGATACAGAAAAAATAAGATAAGAGATTATCTTTATTCAAAAGAAAAAAATTTAACTATTGCAAAAAAACAAAACATTGAAACAAAAGTTGAAGAGTTGTGGAAAGATAACTTAAAAAACCCAGAGTTGTTAAAAGAAATATGTGAATTTGTTATTGTAGAATATTCTGACACATATGATATTTCAATGTTAAATAAATTGAAATATGAAGCCAAAAGATATGGTAGAAAATCTTTTCATATTGTTGAAATTGAAAGGATACAATCAGATTTAATAACAAATTATTCATTTGGTGTTTCATTGGTGAAAAAAAAGGAATATAGCATCAGTGTTTCAGATACAACTGGTTTGTTTAAGGTAATATTTTCTGATGGTACATATATGTATTATGCAAAATGGATAAGTGGAGGAGGAAAGACCAGATCTGTTGAAGGAATGTATGCTGCCGAAAAAAAAATATGGCTTAATTTTTTGAAAATGATTAAGCAAGAAAAGAAAAAGAATGCAAAACCAAAAAATGGGATATTCAGAATTTATAACAACGGAATAGGTGGAATTGAATATAAAAAACTTGAAGACTTACAAGAAACTCCAATAGTACACCCATCAACAGAAGTCCTTTTGCAAGATATTAATTATTACTATAACAATGTTCCATTGTTTACAAGATTTGGAATGTCTGGAGTAAGAAAATCTCTGTTAGTTGGACCTCCTGGAACAGGGAAAACAAGTTTGGCTGTAAAAATTTCTAAAAAATTCTCAACAGACAAATGTGTAGTGTTCTCAATGAATATTGTAGACGTGGCACAGCATTTAGTAAAATGTGCTACACACAAAGTTAGTACACTTGTTGTTCTTGAAGATGCCGAATCAACTCTTTCAAATGCAAATTCTGCTTTGTTAAACTTTTTAGATGGAGTTGATCAACCAAAAAATCTTCTTGGTTCATATATAATAATGACAACAAATCATCCAGACAGAATTGAACCAAGAATTCTTAAAAGACCTGGTAGAGTTGATAGAATTGTTGAATTTGGAGTTCTCACTGGAGGATATGCAATTAAATGTGCCGAAATTTACTTTGAAGAAATTCTATTTAATGATAAAAATCGACCAACAACCAAAATTGGGAAAAAATTAAGAGAAGAATTATATCAGCATATAAATGGAATGTCTGGGGCTGAAATAAAAGAACTTGCACAAGCAACTGCATCATTTGCTGTTAGCGTAGGAGAAGATGTTAGTGTGGAACTTATACAGTCAGTTAAAAAAAGAATGAAAGAAGACATTCGAAACATATCCAAATACGCATCTGAACAATCTTCAATGTCAAAAAGAAAATCTGTTGGATTTGAAGGGGAACAGGATGATTTTTCAAAATTTGATGAAAAATATTTACAAGAAGTAGGAACAGTGTAAAAAAAAATGTGGAAAATTTTTCCCCTTTTTTATTTTTTGAAACTATTAAATTTAAAATATGGAAACTAAAAAAACTATCGTAATCAATTTGTTTGCTGGCCCTGGAGCTGGTAAAAGTACTTTTTGTGCTAGTATATTTGCACAATTAAAATGGGAAGGTGTTGAATGTGAAATGGCTTTGGAATATGCTAAAGACAGAGTTTGGGAAGGTTCAAACAACGTCTTAGAAAACCAATTGTATGTTTTTGGAAAACAACAACACAGAATGTTTAGGTTAAAAGGAAAAGTTGATGTTATTGTGACCGACTCCCCTTTGCTAAATTCTATTATATATGATGTGAAAAATGATGAACATTTCAGAACAGTCATTATTAATGAACATCACAAATATGAAAATATGAATTTTTTCATAAAAAGAGCCAAACCATATCATACAAAGGGAAGACTTCAAACAGAAGAAGGTGCCAAATCTTTAGATAAAGAAATTAAAGACATGCTTGATTCTTATAATATTGTATACGAAGAAATACTCGGAGTGCCAGAAAATACAAAAGTTATAGTAGATAAAATATTGAAACAACTTTCATAGTGAAACATTTTATTATCACATTATTTTTAAGACAAAATAAACATCACAAACATTCTGTGCTGGTACATACATTAATAGTTTTTTGGTATTCACTATTTTCTTCTAAAAAAAGATTTGCTACTGCAGCGCTGCTTCATGATATAGGAAAACCATTTGTTGCTACATTAAAAAAAGATGGATATAATTATTCCTTTACAAATCACGAAGAAAAGTCTTATCAAATAATTAAAAACTGGCCATTTATATCTGATTATACAAAAAACCTGGTTAGATATCATTATATAAGAAGAAGAATGGAAAAAGATGCAATAAAGCTTAAAAAAGGAATCAATTCATCAAATGGAGATCCAATTACCCAGGAAAAAATAGATCAAATGATTCAAAAACACAACTCTTTTCCAGTTTCTTTTCAAAAAGATTTAAGAATGTTTCAAAAATTAGATGATAAAGCAAAATAATAATAGTTTAATAATCAACAAGTTGTAAAATATTTTAAAAAAACTTTGAAAAAAACTTGTTTTTTATGTAACTTTTTTTGTAACTTTGCGTATGAATCTGTGAAAACAATTTTTTTTGAGATATTTAATAATATAAAAACATAATAAAGGTGAAACAAAATTTTACATATCGTCAACCAGAAACTTCCCCAATGGGCGGTTATCCATGTGCAGCGGATGCTGATTATGGATGTGGGACGGGTATGTTTAACTCAAAACCTTAATGAAGTTTTTATAAAACTTAAAAGGTGAACAAACAACCCGAATCCCAAAAAAAGATTCGGGTTTTTTGTTTTAATACGTTCTTTATAAATAAATGAAAATTGGAGTGTGTCGTATAATGGTAGTAGTATCGCCCCGTCACGGCGAAGGAGGGGTTCGAATCCCACACATTCCGCAGTATAATGGTCTTTGACATGTTGGTGAATTTAAAACACATAATGAATGCTGGTTATTATTGTCCAGTATTCATTGTGTTGTTTATAATATTAATAATAATATCTAAATATTTTTTACAATTTTTCTCTTTAAAATATTTTAATTGAGATGAATCTATTATACACAAAGATATGTTTAAATCAATACAAGATTTATATTTTCTTGAATCATTATTTTTTATTTGATCTAATTTATTATTACCATAAATTGGCTCATAATGGAATATTCCATTTAATTCGAATGCAATTTTTAAAGAGGGTACATATATATCTAATTCTGATCCAATGGCATCCTTTTTATTATAATGAATTTCAAGACTTGGATAAAGAAAAGTGAGTTGTGATTCAAGCCATATTTCTAATTTAGATCGTCTAATTCCAGTTGTTTTGTGAGCGTTAAAATATTTAGTAGAACATGAGTGCGAACAAAAATGATTTTTATGTCTTTTTGTAGTAGAAATTAATTTTTTAATTTCAATATTGCAATTGTCACATCTTATAGTTTCATGCTTAAACTGAGATTGATATTGACAATTTCTTGAACAATAATCATTAGTTTGCTTGTTTTTTGGGTTTAATGCTGCTTTAATTATATACTTATATCTAAAGAATGTTTCTTTACAATATTTACATTTACATGGCAATTTGTCGCAACCTTTAGCGTTGTCAAATTCTTCTTGTGTATAAAGTGGTGTCATATAATATTTTTCATATAAATATCACAAAATTTTAGAAAATCTATTTTCTTTAACAAATTGTGAAAAAAAATTTAAATTATATTATTTTTTATAAACTAAAATAATGCGGGTATAGCTCAGCTGATAGAGCGTCAGATTTCCAATCTGAAAGTCGAGAGTTTGAACCTCTTTACCCGCTCAAAGTCAGTGGCAATCAGTAGGGATACTTCGACTGCAAATCAAAAAACTCCCTCGGTAACTATTCCCTGATTTACAATATAATATCATAGTTTTTGAACGATAAAGCTAACAATGATATTGAGCAAAATCAACTTTATCATATTAATAATTAAAACTTTGGAGGGAACAGCCATGCGAAAAGCGAATCAATTAAAGAGAGGTTAAGAAAAATTGAAGAAAAAAAACAAATCTCTGGTACAAGAAATCATAAAAGATTACAAAAGTATTCTGAAAAGTTTAACGAAATCTTCACGTTTTTTTTAATGTCTTATAGATGTGGAATACTTACTTTCTGCGGTTCAGATGTTAAAGTGGAATTTGATCTGGATTCTGATGATGGAAAATTTGGATTCAGAAAATTTGAAAATGGTGAAATAAAAATTAATAATCTTAAAAGTTGTCACCCAAACATTTTGAAAACTGTAATTATGGGAAAAAAATCTTGGGGGTTGCATATTAATATGTGGTCAGAGGGTATTGTTGAAGGGTGTTTTTCTAAGTATGAAATACTTAAACAATTTGAAGATAAAAAAATAAAAATACCCAAATCTTTATTAGAAGATTTTAATAATAGGGTATATAAATTAACAAAACAAAAAATAAATCCATTAATTAATCCATAATTCATTTTTTTTTATTATATTTATAATAAAAAAGTATGAAAAAAGTTTATATTTATTTACTTTCTGACCCAAGAAATAAAAGTATAAAATATGTTGGAAAAACATATAGGGTAGAAAGAAGATTTAGAGACCATTTAAATGAAAGTAAAAATACAAAAAAAACTGCTTGGGTTAAAAAATTAAAAAAAAATGGATTGTTACCAGAACTTTTTATCATAGAAGAAACTGATGAGTTAAGTTGTGATTTTTGGGAAAAATATTGGATTTCTCAAATTAAAACTTGGGGGTTTGAGCTTACAAATATGACAAATGGTGGAGATGGTTCATTCAGTGTTGTTCCTTGGAACAAAGGTAAAAAAGGAATTTTCAAACACTCGGAAGAATCAAAAATAAAGATGTCAAAAACAAGAAAAACAAGTTGTCTTGGAGATAAAAATGGATTTTATGGAAAAAATCATTCTAAAGAAAGTAAAGAAAAAATGTCTGCTAAAAGAGTTGGATTAAAATGGAGTGAAAAAACAAAAGAAAAAAATAGTGGAATAAATAGTAAGAATTGTAAAAAAGTTTTTTGTTATAATTTAGAAAATAATTTGATAAAAATTTATAATTTTGGAAGGCAAGTTATAGAAGATGGGTTTGATTGGAATTGTGTTTCTAAGGTTTGTAGAGGTGTTAATAAATCTCATAAAAATCACATTTTCTCTTATTATAAATTGGGGGCTTAGCTTAATGGTAAAGCGGTTGTTTTGCAAGCAACAGACCAACGAATCGGTATCGTTATCCTCCACAAATCAGTGGCAACAGAATGAGTTACTTCGGAAGAAAATAGTCTGTAAAACTAAACATTGTAGGTTCGAATCCTGCTTTCCCCACCAATTAAATTTTAAACTATGGGGAAAAATTCAAAAACAAAAAAGCTTATTCGCTTTTACCCTGATTTAAATGGGAGTATTAGACAACCAGGATGTCTGACAGGCTGTAACCCTGTTGCCCTTCGGGGCGTTGGAGGTTCGAATCCTTCTACTCTCACAAATTTTAAAAATCTCCCTTTGGCTGCATAGTGGATGCGTTGTTGGACACAAGTTAGTCGCCTTGGAATAGCGTTAAATAAAAATGGGATAGTAACTGACCCATGAGCCAAAGTTTTCGAAAGGATGGTAAATCGGCTAAATCAGCGGTCTGTAAAACCGTCGCCTTCGGCTATGGGGGTTCAACTCCCTCCCTTTCGACAAATATTGCGGGTTAGAGAAGTGGTATCTTGCCAGTCTCATAAGCTGGACTTCTCCAAAAGGGAAGCGGGGGTTCGAGTCCCTCACCCGCTACCAGTGAAAATGAAATTAAAATTCGGGTAGTTCCACAGATGGCTATATGGGTCTGTTTCGGAGACAGATGTTCGCAGGTTCGAATCCTGCTTACCCGACAAAAAGAAAAGGGTCTTGGGAGGTTCACAAGACTTGAGTTACTGACCTGAAACGTGAACGGTGATGGTTAGGACAGCATCTCATAAGATGTTCTCTCTTTTATTTCTGGGTGTTCCGCAGATGGCTATACGGGCGTGCTTTGGAAGCACGTGTTCGGGGGTTCGAATCCCTTTACCCAGACAAAACAAACAGCGGAAGGTTTGTGCCGTTGAGCATTGTGACTCCACGACTTTAAATTCCGCACCTTACGGGGTGTTCCACAGATGGCTATATGGGCTTGCATGGGATGCAAGTGTTCGCTGGTTCAAATCCAGTTACCCCGACAATAAAATTAGTGGCAAAATGTAGAATTTCATCGTCCTTCCAAGACAGAGGCCATAGGTTCGAATCCTGTTCCCCGCTCTAAATAAAAAATAATGCGGGGATAGCTCAGTTGGTTAGAGCGCTTAAAAACAGATTCTGCGAAGAATTCCCTAATTTTTAACATATTTAAGATAAAACAGTGGCAACAATGAGAGTTACTTCGCAATCATAATGCCGTCGCCGTAGGTTCGAATCCTGCTCCCGCCACAAATAAAAGGAAAATGGCGGGATAGCTCAGTCGGTTAGAGCACGTAAAACAAACTCTTATAAATTTTCCCTGTTTTTTGAAAAAGGATGGTGTAGACAACCCGCAATACACTGATTATTTTTAATAATCACATCTAAGGGTGACAGATGGGAAAGACTATCATTTCGGGGTGTAGCGCAGTTGGCTAGCGCATCTGGTTTGGGACCAGAGGGTCGCAGGTTCGAGTCCTGCCACCCCGACTAATTGAACAAGACGAAAGTCTTTCCGAAGTTCTGTAAACCCACCCACTTTAGGGTGAATGGAAGAGTTAATAGGAAATCTGGGGGTGTAGCTCAATTGGCTGAGCAGATGCTTTGCAAGCATAAGGTATGAGGGTTCGAAACCCTTCACTTCCACTAAGCATACAAGTTCGACTCAAAAAAACTCCACTTTTATTTTTTTTTAATATTTATAAGAAAAATAAAAGTATGAAAATTTTTAAGAATAATAGAAAAACAATTTTAATAATTTGCGAAAATTGTAAAAATGAGTTTGAAAAAACAAAAACAGAATTTAAAAGAAGTGAAAAAATGGGAAGAAAACATTTTTGTTCCTTAACTTGTTATAATGAATTTCATAAACCTAAAATTGATATTAAAAAATGTAAACATTGTGGTAATTTAATTTCATACGAAAAAAGGTTTAATACTTTTTGTTCTTTAAGTTGTTCTACATCATTTAACAATAAGAAAAATACTGGCAGAAAAGTTGTTTTTAGTGACAAAGCAAAAGAAAACATTAAAAATGCTAATATTAAAAAAAATGGTATTGACAAATATTATGAAAATCCAAATTTTTGTTTAGAGTGTAATGCTATTTTGCCATTTAAAAAAAGAAAAAATAAATTTTGTGGGATAAATTGTAGAAAAATTTTTGATAAAAAAAAGATGACTGAATTTAATATATATAAATCAGAGTGTCGATTTAATTTTAATCTAAAAGATTTCGTAGAAGAATTTGACTTTGAGTTGATTAAAAAATTTGGATGGTATTGTGCAAAGAATAAAGGGAATAACTTAAATGGAATTAGTAGAGATCACATGTTTTCAATTTCGGAAGGTTTTAAACAAAAAATTGATTCAAATATTATTTCTCATCCAGCAAATTGCAAATTAATGGTTCATTCAAATAATTCAAGTAAAAATAAAAAATGTTCTATTTCATTAGATGATTTAAAAAACAAAATAGAAAATTGGAATAAAAAATATAAATTAGTGGTAACAAATTAAGTTACTTCGATAAGGAATCTGCTGGCGTAAGCCTTCGGTGGTTCGAATCCATCCCCCTCGACAAATAAGGAGTAATTCGGGGGGGTTCCAGAGTGGTTAAATGGGGCAGAAAAAGAAAAATGCTTAGTTCGAAATTTCCCTAATTTTATGCGGTATTAGTTCAGTGATAGAATGTCACATTGCCAATGTGAAGGTCGCTGGTTTAAATCCAGTATACCGCTCAGAGTTCAATTTTTATTTTTTGCTGATATTTATAGTAAAATAAATACAAAAAAATGGAAAAAAAATGTAAATATTGTGGACAATTAATAAAATATGACAAGCAACAACAACTTGGTGGTCATATAATTAATTGTAAAAAAAACCCAAACAAAAAAAACATGATACAAAAAGCATCTAATAGTAGAAAAATAGAAAGATTAGAGTATGAGTTTGGATGTTTGAGATGTGGAAAAAAATATGAGATTATTTTAAAAAAAACAGATTTTGAGAAAAAAAAATATTCTATGTTTTGTTCTAGAAGTTGTGCAAACAAAAGAATTCAATCAGAAAAAACGAAAAAAAACATAGGAGATTCTATAAAAAAACGCATTAGAGAAAATGGTGCGTTTGGATTTTTAATAGAGCGTATTGAAGCAGGTAAGAAAAAAAATATAAAAGAAAAACCAAGATGTAAATTTTGTGGAAAAGAAGTTAATAAGCATGAAAACATTTATTGTTCTAAAAAATGTGCATCACAAAGCGAGGATGTGAAAAAGAAAATATCAAATTCTATAAAAGGAAAAAATAGCGGAAAAAGCAATGGAATGTTTGGGATTTCTCCATCACATAAAAAATATAAAGGTGGAATTTATTATAGTAATAAAAATAAAAAAGAAATAAAATACAGAAGTTCTTATGAGTTAATAGCTATGGAAATATTAGAAAAAGATGATAATGTTCTTTATTATAATTACGAGCCATACAATATAAAATATAGGAATGGAAAAAGAAGTACAATTATAGATTTTGAAATTTTTTACAAAGAAGAACTAAAAAAAATAGTTGAAGTTAAGCCAAAAAGATTGTTAAATAGATGGAATAATAAAGAAAAAATTAAAGCTGTTAAAAAATATTGTAAAAAAAATAACATACCATTTGAGGTATGGACTGAAAAGGAATTAAATATTATAAGATAAAGGATTCACAATCTTTACTTGCAAAGGAGAGAGTGTTTCCCCCGCTTTCTAACAATTAATGCATGAATTGTTTTTAAGCAAGTGATGTGTTTGCATAAGAGCTGTAATTAAGAGTTCAGCAGTAGATCAACAAAGGCGATGTGTTTGGCAACACGGTTAAAGCAAGGTGCTCATTTCGTAAAGAATTAGCATTTGTTTGATTGTAATTGTCTTTGTTGTGAAATTCCGAGACTCTCTAACTGTGTAAGTCAGTGAGATTATGAAAGTAGGAGGCTTTCACACATCATTATTTTAATGGCAACATGGCGCAATTGGTAGCGCAACGCTCTCATAAGGCGGAGGATTTTTGTGGGTTCGAATCCCACTGTTGCTACACTGTTACTATATTTTTCCAACATGTTTTATAAATTTTTCAAATTCTTTATTAACAAATTTTAAATCATATCTTCCCATATCTTTTATTATATAATATTTGTAGTTTTTTAACTCTATTTCCTTAATTCTTATTTTATCTCTATTTTGAACCTGTTTAACAGAATGGTTTTTTGTTATTTTTTCATAGTGCCATTTTCCATTCCAAAGAACTGCAGTTTTTATATCTTCAATTATTACATCTGCATCCCAACCATTAAACATTGGTTCGTTGGTTAAAACTTTATTAAAATAAGATTTACATAATTCAGCAAAATACATTTCGTTTTTACTTCTTCTTGATTTTTTTTGTATTTGTGAAGATAACAACCCAGTTGTTTGTGATAAAGGAGAATTTTTCATCCATTCAGAAGCACATTTTTTACAACAAAACTGTCTATCTCTTTGTCCATAAGGAACAACGAACTCTTTAAGACATTTTTTACAAATTATTTTCACAACGCCCTTCCCATATTTATCTGGATTTTTTCTTATAAAATCTTTGACTTTTTTTCTAATTTTATTTTTTGTATTATCACTATGAGGTTTTGAATTAGCACAATTTCTACTACAATAGTATTTTTCTTTTTGTGGGAATAATTTTTCTCTTTCTCTAACAACGAGCGAACCTCCACATTTAAAACACTTAATTGTAAACTCAATAAATAATCCCAGTCTTTTATCAATTTGTTTTGATTTTTGAAATTTATTTTGGCAACTTATAGAACAAAATTTTTCATTTTTTGTTTCTTTTTCACAATTTAAACATTTATTCATAATTTATTTTTTATATAAATATTATAAAAAACGATAATTGAAGTTGAACTTAAAAAGTTTGCTATTTATTTTGTATTATAATAATTATTTTATATATTTGCATATAATTAAAAATAAAATTATGGGAACACCAATTTCTAGAATTATGCAAAGAAAAATCAAAGTAAAAACGAAAGAGGTTATTGCTGCCTTGTTACAAAACAAAGAAAATCACATTGTTGAGTATGCAAAAGCAAAAAAGGCTTATAAACTTGAGGGTTTATCACAGTTAGAGCAGATTAAAAAAGACTTAGAAGAAGGGAAAAATGGACTTCATTTAAGTTTAGTTGAACCAATTGATAGAGTTGGTATGTTTGATGACTTTATTAAGATGTTTGAAATGGAAGTTGAGTCTGAAATTGAATTAGACACAGAAGAATTTAAACTTTACATTCTTGATAAGGGTGGTTCTAGTGAACATGCCAGTATGTCAAATACGGCTTATTTCAGAAAATACGGTTTATAAAAAGAAAACCCCCAGAGAAATTTGGGGGTTTTTTGTTAATTTATTTCTTCCAGTGGTTTTTCTGGTACTGGAGGAATTGAAAGTTTTTTCAATTTTCTATATAATCTAGAATTTTGTTTTCCACTTCTTTGCAGAACTTTCTCAACAATATTTCTAAATTCTTCATCTGTCATTGCAATTTGGTAAGCTTTGTGTGCTTCTATGCTATCATTTCTTGTCCACTTATTGTCTCCAGCTTGAGGAACATCTAAGTTTAAAAGCATTTTAATGATATATTTTTTTGCTATTTCATTGCTTGCATTAGTTGGGGTATCTACTCCTCCAATGTTTAACAAAGCGCTTCTTTCCAGATCGCTTATTTGTTCGACGTTTGAAAATTTATTAACTAATATATTCATATATCCATCTAAAACGTTTCCTTTTACATTAAATATAGCTTCTAAGTCTTCTAGGTTTATTGGATTAACAACTTTTCTTTTTCCGTTTAATTTTGCCTTTGCGAATATATAATCTGCAAGATATTTGTCTCTTGCTTCTTCCATTTCACTGAAAGTTAATTCTTCTCCAAAGTCTAATTTGTTTAAAACAATAATTGAATCATCTCCCATAAGTCTCCTTGCCATATCAATTTGTTTTTGATCTCTTGTGAGTCCAGAGTTTAGTTCTTCTAAGGAGTTTTCAAATAAAATGTTTATTTGTTTTTTTATAATTTTTCTGATAAAATTTTTCATAATTATATTGTTTGAGATTCATTAAATGTTCCTGCTCCAGCAATTTTTTCCATTCTTTTTTTAGTTCTTTTTATTTTTTCTATTTCGGAATTGTTTAATTTTCTTTGCATATCTTCTTCTGCTTGATTAATTAATTCTTGATCGCTTGGTAATTCTAAATTTGCTTGTTGTAATCCTTGAATTATATTTTCCAATTCCTGTTCAGTTGGTTCTTTATAAGTTCCCATTTCTGGTTCTTTTTCTAGATCTCTTAAAAATGATTTATGAGCTTCTCCTCCTGGTTGCATATCTGGAATATCTTCATATTCAAATGAGCTTATATAATCATCTTCCCAATTTTCAAATAGTTTTGATACTTCTTCTCTAATAAGGCTTCTTAGATTTTCTTTCATTATATAAATGTATTTATAATAAATATTAAAAAAAATGTTTGTTTCTTGTAACCTTTTTAAATTTTTTCCGTATAGATGTGTGTAAATAAGATTTTTTTAAATATTTACATTCACAAAGGTTCTTTATATAGTTAAGATAAAGCGTAACAGGCAGGCTCCTACGAACTCCCCCAGGTTCGGAAGAAAGCAAGGGTAGTGGTTGAGCAGCCTGGTTACGTCTCTTAAAAAAAGTTTTTTAAAAAAAAAATAAAAAAAACTTGTTTTTTTGAAACTTTTTTCTTATCTTTGCGTATAGAGTAGAAAATTAAGTAAGATACGTTCTTTAAAATATTGATAAAAAATTTATGGCAGTGTGCTGTCGTTGACAACCTACTGGTGGTCAAGCCTGATCCGAAAGGGTCAGGAAAATAAACTGGGTGACCAGGATAAAGGCGAGGTTAATATCTTGTCGCTTTTGAAAAGAAGTCGAGCATACAATAGGTTAGTACATTTCACAAGGGCAACTGCTGAGTGAAATATCGTCTCTGAAGTGCTTGAGGCGGTTGATCTCCGAAAGGGGCAATAGGAAAAGCCGAGGAATAATGTTCAAGGTTTAGCAAGCTTTAGAGCGTGTTCCATTTATCTTTGGAGTTCTCGTTCTCGTAAGAGTTACAGGGCGGCGAAGGTGAGAGCGTACCGATGCAAAAGGGCGCAGAGGGTGTATAGTATTTCGTTCCCAAAAGGAACGAAGCTGTTCCAGCGGCACATCTTCAATTAAAAGCACAACTTCAATTTTATGAAAAAAATTCAAGCAAGCAAAAGTTCCGCTGGCGTTATAGGCGAAAGGTCTCTCAGATCCTGGCAACTTCGGTTGAACTGGGGACGTTTGACTCGCAAGGTTTAACGGATTATTGTGAAATGTTATGGCAGGGGGGCACTCTTGTTATGGCGGTAGTAGCAGTAGAGTAGTTTATGACGAAAGAGGTGATTGGTCTAACCAATCGAGATTGAGTTGGTACATGCCGCAAGGTATGTGGATAAGGTGGGGAACCAATAATCCCCCGAAAGTTGACTCACTAAACCTATAATCTCAGGGTTTTATAAAAATCTCAATTCGAAAGGGTTGAGATTTTTTTTTACTATTTATTATAGTAGGAAGATATTTATATCTATTTTAAAGAGTCTTTTAAGACAAAGGTGGAAAAATCCACTTAAGAAATTTGTTTGAAAAAAAATTCCTATGATTAAAAAAACAAAAAACTCTACATTCTTTAATTCAACCTGATTAGAAAATTTATGTTAGGATCAAATCTACATAATTTTTATGTATCAAACAATCAGGTTGTGGAAGGTACGTTCAATCCATAGAATGGGTTACGAGGCTCCACACTTCTTTGTGGAAACTGAATCTAAGAAACGTGAAAGATATCACGAAGCTCAGATTGAGGCACTCAAAGAAGCTAAAAAAAGAACGAGGTTGGCTGATTTTCCAAATTCTTGGGAAATAAGAGTTGAAAAAGTCAACAAAGTTTTACAAAATGGAAAATGGGTTGATCAGAAATTGGTTAATCCAAATGTTTAAAAGGAAAAGCCCCAGAGATGGGGCTTTTTTGTTTTCTTTTTAAAATCCAAAGTCTTTCATTGCTTTTCTCTCTAATTTTTTTGCTAGAGATTTTGCAAGATGAAATGCTTGATCTAAATTTCCACTTTTTAACAAAGCTTCAATTTTGTTAACTCCTTGTCCATATTCCATACTATCAGGAAGATCAGAAACCATACCTGTTTCGCTTAATCTATTTATCAATTGTACTGCAGCTTCTTTTGATCCTTTTTCTTGAATCCATTTATTTAATACAGCCTTTGTTTTTTCGGATATTGGAACAATTGGTTTTTTGATTTCATCTACCATTGGAGAACTTCCTTCTTCTGTTCTATGATCTGCTTTTACAGCTTTATTTTTTCCTAAAGAGGACATACAGATAGCATAAGGGTTTTTTCCACCTTTTTCACCAACTGAAGTAACACATTTGTGAAATTTTTTAGTATGTATTCCTTTTCCAGGATGTGGGGGTTCCATTCCAGCTTTTTTATACATTGCATCTACATCTTTTGTTTCTTTAACAAAATATTCTCCACCTTGTAATCTTTTGTTAAATGGTATATCTTTAAAACTTGTTTCTTTGTCTGGATTAATATATAACCTATAAACATTGCTTCCTAAATTATCAATATCATTATAGTGTTTAAATCCAAGATTATCTTCACCATCAATATCGCCAAGCATAAAATGAGCATTTCCATGAGCTTTTGCAACAGATTCGGTAAATGAATTTATTTTTTGTATATCTTCATCTTCTAATCCACTTAAATCTCCATTAATTAAAGCAGACATTGCCCATTCTGGAACATCATAATCCACCAAATCTTCTTTTCCTTCTTTTAAAAGTCTTAGTTCTTTATTGATTTGTCTTTTTTCTTCTTCAAGAAGTGTTATTTTGTGAAGTTTTATTAATTCTTCCTGAATAAAGTTTTTTAATTTTTTATGGTTTTCTGTTTGAATTTTACTACCTGGATTTCTACCAAATCTATCTTCTGGATTATAAACAGGTTCTCCTGGTTTTACAAATGTGTTGTAAACAGGACCGAGAGGCTCTCTTTCTTGTGTTACATCATGAATTATTCCATCAATACTAATGTATATTTTTCCATCTGTACCTTTATAAATAAAGTTCCCAGTATCTTCATCTGGGCGTAAAAAAGTAAGTTCAATTTTTTCCATATATAAATATTTTTAATAAATAGTTGAAAAAACTGTATCTTTTAAGAAAAATTTTCGTATATTTATCAAAAACCAAAACTTATGGAAACAATTATTTGTGAAATTCGTGCAGCAGAAGGAGGAATGGATTCAAAACTTCTTGCAAAAGATTTGGCTGATGTTTATAGAAAAGCGGCCAGGGTTGAAAATTTTTCCATCTCTACTTTAGAAGAGAAAGATGGATGTATTTCTTTATGTCTTTAGCGGTGCTGGCGTAAAAAAATTCTTTTCAAATGAAGCTGGAGGTCATACGTTTAGTCGTGTTCCACCAACAGAATCAAAAGGCAGAGTTCACACTAGTTCAGTCACTGTGGCTGTAATGGAGCCTGGGCAACAAGTAAAAATCCAACTAAAGGATAGTGATGTGGAAATTAAAATCACAAATGGGACAGGTCCAGGTGGACAAGCAAGAAATCGCACCTATTCTTGTGTGAATTTAAAGCATGTTCCCACTGGACTGGTAGTAAGATGTGATGAAGATAGAAGTCAACTAAAAAACAAAGAAATTGCCCTAAAAGAATTGACAAGAAGGGTACAAAAACTATATGATTCTAATAAAAAAGAAAAAGAGCATAGAGAAAGAAAAGAACAGATTGGAACTGGATTTAGGGGAGATAAAAGAAGAATGTATACTTTTAAAAGCGATTTGGTACATGACCATATAACAGGGAAAAAAGCAAGCCTTAAACAGGTGTTTAAGGGAAATTTAAAATTGCTGCACAGTTAAAATTAATTTTATCCTTTTTAATATCTCTATTTATTTTACTGCAAAGAGGTTGGAGATTTGTATAATACCATAATTTTAAAGATTCTTCTTCTGTTTTAGCAGTACACAATGGAATAACATGGTCTATGTCCCAACCATAATATAACTGTCCATTATATAATCCGTGATTTTCCCAATTCATCCAAGATTCAAATTTAGATTCTATATATAGTTTTAGATTTTTAAACGAACATCCAATAACATCAATTGTTTTTTTGTTTTTCTTATATCCATTGTTTTTAAACAATTTGTTAAGTTTTGTTCTTATTTTTTCTTGTAGATTAAATAATGGGTCAACTTTTCGCCTCTCATTCCTTTTTTTGTTCCTTAATATATTTTCATTATTTCTGTTTTTCTCTCTTCTTGTTTTTATTTTTTCTTTGTTGTTTTGCCAGTATTTTGTATGGCGTTTTACACCGTTCTTATATAGAAAATTTTCATTATATTCGTTTGTGTATTTTTTAAGTTTATCATAATTTTTAGCTCTATAATCTTTATCATATTGTTTTTTAGCTTCTGCATTATTAAATTTCCATATATCGTAATATTCTTTACGACATGATTTACATCTATATTCAAGCTTATTATTCCTTTTAGGAAAATAATCTTCATCATTAGGTTTTTCAACATGGCATTTAGAGCATATTTTAGTTTCCATAATTACCTTCCTCCATTTTCTAATTTAAAGAAATGTTCTTTTAATAACCAGTCGATGAATTTAGATTCGTTTAAATCTAATTCTTTTAATCTGTTAAAGTTTTCTGAAGAAACAACAATAGAGAGATGTTGTTTTTTGTTTTCTGGGTTAATTTTTTTACGTGCCATAATTTATAATATTTAATTGTTTATTATAAATATGCAGAAAAATAAAAATAGCACTTGTGAAATTAATTTTTTTTATGTTTCACAACATCTTCATCTAGTTTTTTGAAATAATCTGTTAACAATGAGTCTACAAGTTTTGATTTGTTGTATTTATGTTTTTCTAATTTCTCTGCAATTTCAGGAGAAATTGTTATGGCCAACCTGGGTTTATTTCTTTCCATATGTCTTTTTTAAATAAATATAATAATTTTTTATAGATAATTCAATTGAATTTATTTTAAAATTGTTGTATATTTAAAATAAAAAGAATATGCAGTTAAATTCATCAAGAATAAGATCGGTGGAATATAATAACTCCACCGAAATTTTAACAATAGATTTTGTTAAAGGCGGAAAATATAAATACTTTTCAGTTCCAGAAACAATATATAATGGAATAATAAAGTCAGATTCTCCAGGTAATTATTTTGATACAATGATTAAATCAAAATATAATTATAAAAAAGCTTAGTTTTTATGATAACAGAAAATTATAAAAACAGGTTACAAGAATTGGCTGGAATAAATGACAATGTAATGGATATTATTGTCACTATTCCAAAATCAATTCAATGGAAAGATTATGAAAAGGAATTAAAGGCTGTAGAAAATTATAAACAGGTAATGAATTTTAAAGTAAACAACTTTCCTAAAACTAAACCTGGAAATAAATGTTATTTATTATATAATGGAGCGATAATCGGTTGGATGAAAATTGTTGGTATGTCCGAAAAAAATTTTAATTGTACAACCACTGGAAAGAATTGGAGTGGAAAATTTATTGAGAGATCTGGTCCTTTTCACAAAATAGAACCTATTCCTATGAAGGGGTTTCAGGGATTTAGATATTTTAAATAATTTTTTTGAAACTTTTTTTATAATTTTTCGTATAGGCTTATAGAAAATGAAAATTTTTTTTATATTTATATAAGTTAATAAGTTCTTTGAAGCAATTTTTTGTGGTAAAGATGTTGAGATACTTCGACAACGATTAAGTACCATTAAAAAAAAGAATGACTAACGGCTCAGATGTCATAGCCTTACGTTAATCAATATTAAAGCTGCGACTTAAGTGTTGGGTGAATTGATAGGCAAAGAGTAGATTACATGAACCCTTAAGGTTTATGGGTTGAAAAATGAACACCTTAAAACATTTGGCCTTAAACTTTGTTCCTCACTAGGTGATGTTCCATAATGGAAATTGAACAGAGATATACGAGGTGACCGCTCACTCTAGAATTCCCAGAAAATTGCTTTATATTAAAAAACCCTTGCATAAGTAACGTGAGGGTTTTTCCATTTTATAACTATTTATATAAAAATTATTAAATGAATTTTGTTAGAAAAATTATAAGAGAATGTGTTGAAGAAATGTTTGCTGAAAACAAAGATTTTCACATTGACGAAATGGCTTATCCAACAAGCTTTAATTTCGATGAATTTAAAAATATAAGATCTTTTTCTGGAAAACAAAAATATGCAAAAGAACGTTTGCTCGGAAAAGTTGGAATTGGCTCATCTAGAGCAGTGTTCAAAATTGATGATGAGAAGGTATTAAAGGTTGCTTTAAACGATAGGGGAATATCTCAAAATAGTGCAGAATCAGAAGGATATAAACAAAATTATGATGTTTTAGCAAGAGTGTTTGACGTTGATCAAGATGATATGTGGATAGAAATGGAAATTGCAAAGAAAGTAAGTCCAAGAAGATTTAAAGAATTAACAAAAACAACTCCAGAAGATCTTGTAAGGTGGTTGGCAAGTATGCGTGGAGATAGACTTTGGGGAAGTAATGCTCCAGACTTAAGTGAAAACGAATTTGCAATAGATATGCAAGATTTTATAAGCGATTATCAATATCCAGTTCCTGGAGATTTTGGAAGAACATCTTCTTATGGAGAAGTTTTAAGAGATGGAGTTCCAAAAATTGTTGTGGTTGACTTTGGGTTTGACGAAAACACATCTTCAGAATATGACACATGGAGAAAGGAAAAAGCTAAAAAATCAAAATATAATTACGCTTATTAAAATGAATTTATCAGAATCATATAAAAAAAGACTGCAAGAACTTGCAACAATTGATGTTACAAATTTTAGAGATTTCTCAAAAGAAGAATATGAACAACAATTAGAAAAATTGGGAATAGAAAAATTTGAAGATTTAGTTGGAAGAACAGTGTATAATATTAAACCAGTATATGGCGAACATAAAGTTTTGAAATGGTTTCCAGAAAGAGCAGAATATTTACTTTTTACAGGCGGAAATAGAGTTTTGACAAATCCATTTAATATTATACCGATCCCAGAAAAAACAGAAAAAGAAATTGATTCAGAAATAAAGTGGGTTATAAGTAAAATGTGCGCTGAAGAAAAACCAAAATCAATTAATATTAAAGATATAAGTGTTAATGAAAAAGGAAATTTAATTGTAGTTTTTGATTTAATCACAGAAGATTATAAAATAATGTTTGGGGCACCAGGAAGAGTTGATGTTGAAGTGCTTTATGAAGATGTTGTTTTAGAAATATCAGCTGAAAAGGATGGCGCTTATAAAGCATTTAGGGGAGAGGGAAAACAAACAATATTAAAATCCACAGATGGAAATACGGGTGGAAAATGGGATTCACATGCTCCTTTTATTTCACCAAACTATAATTTAAATAAAACAGATATGCATTATATGAAAAAAATTGTTGAGAGGACAATTTTGAGCTTAATATAAAACACTGGAAATCAATTAATAAAAAAATAATTTAAAAAAATATATAAAAAAACTTGCTTTTAATGTAACTTTTTTTATATATTTGCGTAGAAATTGGTAAATAAACAATTTTTTTAACTATTTAAAATAAAGTAAGAAATGAGAACAAGTAATATACATATTAATACGAATACACATAAACATAATACCACATGTTTATCTGGGTGTGATATGTCTATTATGAGTTAAATCATATAAAACAAAAACAAGCACCCAGATTTCGAAAGAGTCTGGGTTTTTTGTTTTACAACGTTCTTTAAAATATTGAAAATTTTTCGGTGGCAATTGCAAGAGTTACTTCGCATTTGACTATGATTCAAAAGGTCGTGGGTTCGAATCCCACCATCCCTCCAAATAATGTTGGATATGTACTACATTATGTACAAAAAACGGCATTAATGTATGAAATATCATACAAAACATGGGGGATGTAGCTCAGTGGTAGAGAATAGAAAAAACACTTTTGCTGCTTTTCCCCGAAATTTTCTTATGGGTATTTGGCTGAACTGGATGAAGCACTTGGCCGTTAACCAAGACCATGGGGGTTCGAATCCCTTGATACCCGCAAAATATGTTCTTTAAAATATTGAAAATAATTCCAGTGGCCATCGTTAGGGTTACTTCGCACTGTTAATGCCGTTGTCGCAGGTTCGAGTCCTGCTCTCTCCGCAATAGAAACAAAATTGGAGAGATAGCTCAGTTGGTAGAGCACGTAATTTATACCCTTGCAAATTTTCCCTGGATTTTTTTAAGTTCTTTGAAATAGTGTTTATAATTTTTAAATTTTTACCTATTTATTAACATAAAATGTTAATAAAATGGTAAAAAGTATGAAAACTGAAATTTTAAAGTTAAGAACTCAAGGTTTGAGTTATAACGAAATTGCAACAGCACTTGGTTGTGCTAAATCAACAGTTTCTTTTCATTGTAGAAAAGAATCTAAATTCAAAGTGTTTAAAAAACCGACGGAAGAAAAAATTATTCAAATGCAAGAGTTTTATGATAAATGTAAATCTTGTATAAAAACAGCAAAAGAGTTTGAATATAGTAAATCTACTGTTTTAAAATATATTATAACCATAGATAGAAAAAAAATGGATGAAGAAACTATTAAAAAAAGACGCTCTAATAATGTTATTAGTTGGAGACAAAAAGTAAAACAAAAATTAATAGAATATAAGGGAGGGGAATGTGTTGAATGTGGTTATAAAAAATGTTCTCAATCTTTAGAATTTCATCACTTAAATCCAGAAGAAAAAGATTTTACAATATCTGGAAAATCTTGTAGTTTAGAAATGTTAAAAAAAGAAGTTGATAAATGTATTTTGGTGTGTAGAAATTGTCATGGAGAAATTCATGCTGGATTAAATGAAAATTATAAACTATAAAATGGGGATGTAGCTCAGTGGTAGAGCAAAAAGCTGTTAACTTTGAGGTCGGGGGTTCAAATCCCTCCTTCCCCGCTGTGTTAGTGGACTGTTGGTTGTCCGTGGAGGTTGTGACCCTCCTTGACGGGGATTCGATTTCCCTCTAACACCCAAATGGCTGATGTACATTTACAACCAAACTACTGGTTAATGTATGATCTGCAAAGATGGGGGCAGTAGTCTCGATGTGGGTAACACCACATCGGAGCCCATACCATAACGTTCTTTAAAATATTTAAAATTTAAAAGGTGGCAATTTAGACAGTTACTTCGCAAATTAGCTCTGTGTAGAGCAATTGACTTTAGTTCAATGGGTCCTGGTTAAACTCCAGGATTTGCAACCAAGACAACCTGTTTATTCTATACCCCTTTTTATATGGTGTCTGTAGCTCAGAGGCAGAGTGGCGGTTTGTGAAGCCGAAGGTCGAGATTTCAAAATTCTCCAGACACCCCAATGCCGTAGTAGTTCAGAGGTAGAATACTTCCTTGGTAAGGAAGGGTCGAGAGTTCAAGTCTCTCCTACGGCTCAAAGTGTTATGGGTATTCAAGCAGCTGGCAAGCATAAGTTCGAGCCTTAGCTAAACTCGGAACTTGGAGGTCATAACATTTAATGCCAGTATCGCATAGGGGGATTGCGTCTCTTTCGTAAAGAGAATTTCGGGGGTTCGATTCCCTCTACTGGCTCTGGTCGTTTCAGCAAATGCCGACTCAATGAAATCAAGCATTGCCAAACGGGGTGAAAAGCCCTATATGCCGATGTGGGACAGTGGTCTACTCCACTTGACTTGTAATCAAGTTCCGTGAGGTTTAATCGGGGGTTCGAATCCCTCCATCGGCTCGAATTTCGAAACGATATAAAAAAATTTTTTTGTATTAATATCGTTTCGAAATTCATTTTCGACTTTTTTATACTATTTATAATAAAATATAAAAGTATGAAAAACAAAAAATGGAATGATGAAGAGATAAAAAAATCAATAAAATTATTAAAACTTGGAAAAAATTTTAATGAAATTGCAGAAGAAATAAAGAGAACATCAAAAGCGACAAAAGTTTTTTTAAACAAAAAAGGATATTCTTATCTTATAGAACAAAAAGAAAAAAGAACTTGTTTAACTTGTAGTAAAGAATTTGAAATATCAAAAAAAAATAAAAAAAAATTTTGCAATAGTTCTTGTGCAGCAAAATATAATAATCATAAAAGGAAAAAAATAAGATTATGCATAAACTGTGGTCAAGAATTAAATTGTAAACAAAAAAAATTTTGTAGCAATATATGCGGAAATTTATATAAAAGAAAAACAATATTTAAAAAAATTGAAAATGGAGATTTTTCTTTGCCAGAAAAAAATTATAAAAATTATTTAATTTATAAATACGGAGAAAAATGTATGGAGTGCGGATGGAATAAAACAAATGAATATAGTAATAAAATTCCAATAGAATTAGAACATATAGATGGAAATAGTGAGAATAATAAATTAGAAAATTTGAAATTGTTGTGTCCAAGTTGCCATTCTTTAACCTCAACATATAAATTTTTAAATAATGGAAATGGTAGGCAAAAAAGAAAACAAAGATACAAAGAAGGTAAAAGTTATTAACAAATTGTTGAAGCAGAGGTGTTTTCCTTGCAAGGTCACTTCAGAGTACGGCTTAGTACGGTTAAAATGTGGTTCGAATCCACCTTCAGCAGCAAGAAAACGTTCTTTGATTAAGTGTGAAAAAATATTTGATTTCTATAATTGATTTGTTTATATTTTATAAAATTTAAATAAAAAATTATGGAAAAGAAAATTGAAAAAGTTTTGAGATTTATTGAATTGTCAAAAAAATTCTCAAAGAGTGAAAATGAAGTTGTGCCACAAACAGATGAAGAAAAAAGCTTTGGAATGCATCTTATTGCAGGATGTAGTATTGGTAGCACAGTTTCATATGATATAAGTAATATGAAAACTTTTACTATTAATAATGCTTTTCATTTAGAAGGAAGAGATCTTTATATTGATGAAAGTGGAAATGTGAAAGCAAAAGACAATAAACCAGTTACCAGGGCGGATAAATTAAAAGCAATTGCAGAAGCAAAATCAAAAACTCTTTCAGAATATACAGAGTATATAAATCTTCAATATCATTTACAAGAATATTTTACTGCACTTAAAAAAATAAATGAATAAAAATGAAACTTTTTTTAGTTTCATACGTATAAATTAAAAAATTGAACTATTTAAAATAAAGTGAATATGATGACAACTGTAATTATAAAAAAATCTATTAGCATTAAGATAAAAAAACTTAATGAATGGGATATTTTTGCATAATTCAGAGCAATTAAAAAATAAGCAAAAACCCCATTCGAAAGTTTGGGGTTTTTTTTTGAATTAAAAATTAAATAAAGAAAGGAAAAATAAAATGATGTTAAATATGGTGAAATATAAGCGAAAACGTTAAAAGGTCTGTCTCTTTTGGTACAGACCTGATTGGAAAAATTATGTATCTGTAGCAAAGGGGATATGCTCCACTCTTTTAAAGTGGCGACACTGGTTCGATTCCAGTCAGGTACACCAACGCTGTCATAGCTCAATTGGTAGATGTAACTGGCTTTTAACCAGTGGGTTCTGGGTTCGAGTCCCAGTGACAGCACGAATGTTTCACCGTTGTAGCTCCAATGTAGAGCAACTGGCTTTTAACCAGTGGGCTGTGGGTTCAAGTCCCACCAGCGGTACAAAAGACTCTGTAGCTTAATTGGTGGAGCTTGTGACTCTTAATCATAAGGATGTGGGTTCGACTCCCACTATGGTCACGAAATAGTCAAGTAACCTCCCTGTCTGATACACAGGAGTCTGGTAATTGGTTGAAAATGTGGGTTCGATTCCCATCTTGACTACAAATTTAACGGAGAGTATTCCCTTTGTCTTATACACAATAGAAAGGATAATTTGGTCACATGAGGGTTCGACCCCCTCCTCTCCGACTATTTTAGTTTACTTTATATTTTAAAATCCTGAAGTTCAAATTTTTTTACATATTTATAATAAATTAAAATAATTTATTATGAAATGTAAAAACTGCAAAAAAAATGAGGCTTTAAAATATAGCAAATACTCTACTGGAGAATTCTGTAGTAGAGAGTGTGCAAGAGCATATTCTACAAAAAACAAAAGGGAAGAAATTAATAAAAAAGTTTCTGAAAAAATGTTAAAAAAATCTATGTCTGATGAAAGAATTCTTCGTATTATAGAAAAAAACAACGGAAAATATAAAAGTGGAACAAGTGTTTTAAAAACACTAATTTGTGAAAGCTGCGGAGATGAATTTTACACAAAAAACAACATTTTATATTGCAAAGAATGTTCAAAAATAAACAAAAGAATAAAAACTCTTGTAAAATTAAAAGTAGTAGAGAAAAATTTGAAAAACTCAAAAAAAAATGCGATTGAATTATTAAAAAAAGAATATTTTGAGAACAAATTAAGTATGCCTCAAATATATAAAAAACACAATATATATCAAAGAACTGTTTGGAAGTTTTTAAATGATAATGGAATTAAATTAAGAGATTTTTCAAGGTCTGCGAGTTTGACATATAAAAACGGAAAGCCAATATCTTCTGGGAACAACAATTTTCATTCAGGATACCATACAACGTGGTATGGTAAAAAAGTTTTTTATAGAAGTTCTTATGAAAAAAGAGTAATGGATGTTTTGGATAATAATAAAATAATGTATTTTTATGAAAAAAAAAGAATTGAATATTATTTTGATGGAAAGGAAAGAACTTATATTTCTGATTTTTATTTTCCAGAAAAAAAAACAATAATAGAAACGAAAGGAAAGTATTTTCAAAAAAGAGATAGATTGAAAATTATAGAAGAAAAAAAAGAAGTAGAAAAAAATGATATTTTATTTTTTTTGGCTGGAGAAATAGAAATAAAAAAAATAGAAAAGTTTGGTATTAAGTATTTAAATAGAGTTTTTGTTGGAAAAGAAATTGGTGCAAAATTATAAGATTTTCTTGTATTTCCACAAGTTTCTTACTATTTATACACATGATAGTCCAAGTGTATAGAAATATAGAAGAAAAAAGAATTCTCCTTTTTTATAAGTCTCATAGTTTTGATAAAGATAGTCATCCAGGATACGAATTTGTAGAAAAATTTGAAAGTATGTCTTTAGAAGAATGTAATAGAAAGATAAATGAAAAATATTTTAATGGAAAAATTCATGTAACATAATTTGTTTTTTTTCGTATAGATGAAAAAAAGCATTATGGGATGTAATTTTTATACATTAAGAGGTAAACATATTGGTAAGCGTTCTGCTGCAGGTTTATATTGTTGGGATTGTGGAGTTCCACTAAACAAAGAAGGAGAAAGTGGTGTTCATAAGTCTCATGCTGATAATTGCAAACACAAAGGAAGTTTAATTTGTAATTGTTTAATATTAAAGGTTTGTCCTAAATGTGGAAAAAAACCTAAAAAAGAAGGTTTAGAAAACAGTTCTGTTGGTCGAGAACTTGGATTTAACAAAGAAAAGTTTGAAAAAAAGACAGGTGTTGCAAGTTGTTCTTCTTTTTCTTGGGCAATGAGACCAATTAAGGCAAATTCATTATTATTTGTAAAAGATGAATATGGTAGAATTTATTCTGGATCTACATTCAGGAATGAAATTCTAGCAGAATGCCCAATTCAATATACTGATTTAATTGGTGTAGAATTTTGTTAATATTATAAAAAATATAAAATGGAAAATAAAAAAAACATTAGTGTAATTAAAACACATTCTTTTGTGGATTTAATAACAAATAGTTCAACTGAGTTATTCACATGTCAAACAAAGAAAACATTAAGAATGGTAAAAAACGTTCTTAAAAAAATCATTGCTGGATACAACATGATGGTTGACGGTCATTATTCAATGGATATGTTTAGGGAGTCATTTGTTTTTTCTTTGAAAGAATACAGAGAATGGAGAGAAAAAGACAGAATTCTTGAAGATGAATGTCGAGAAACTGGTAATTGGGAAAAAAAGTGGGAATCTGAAGATAGAAACAAATATGGTGTTATTGAAGGCTGGTTCTATGATGATGAAGATAAGGAAGATCTAGAATATCTTCGCAAAAATTATATAGAAAGCGGTGACAATTCTGGTGGATGGTGGAGTTCTGATAGAAACCCATTTCATGAAAGACTTATGAATGCTAAAGATAAGGATGGAAAATATTCTTATGATGCTAAAAAAGCTGAGGTTGACAAAATATATAAAGAAGTCGAAGTTGAAGAAATAAAACCAGAATGGTGGAATGTTCCTTGGAAATATCACCATAATAACACGCTTGTAAAAGATTTGGATGGTTGTGTTATAATTGTAGGAAGCGGCGATAATTCTATTCCTTATGAAATTTGGGAAATTATTAATCGTCAATTAAATGGACATAATTATCATTTAGGTTAAAAAAATAAAAATATGAAAACATTTAAAATTATTTTGCACAGTTCAGTGGATTTGATTACTAATTCAAGCACAGTCATTTTTACTTATAGCAACGGAAGTATTGGTGCAATTAGAAGTCTTATAAATGAAATGTTAAAGGTTTTTGGCAATGAAGATAAAACATTTGACGATTTATTTTATGCAGACATTTTTCTTTCTAAAAATTACTATTATTATGATGGAGAATTTGATTTTCCAGAAGATGTGACAGATAGAGACGCTTTTATAAATGATATTAAAATTAAGGTTCTAAAAGGTGAGATTGAAAAACCAAAATGGATGGTTAAAGCGGAGGAAAGCAATACTCATTTTGAATATTTTAGTTATCCTTCAAATCTTGAGTTACTTCCTAAAGACAAAAAATACAACGAATTGGCCAATAAACTTTTAAAATATCTTTATTCAACAGATCATGAAGCAACAAGAGATGGATAAAAAAACAGTATTTATCAAGCTACATAGTTTAGTAAGTTTGATTACAAATTCAAGTACAGAATTGTTCATTGTTGATATTTCAACAACAGAAGGAGTTTTAAAAGACATATTTGAGCTTATAAAAACAAAGGGTGGTGGAGAAACAAGAATAGAAAGTTGGGAAAATTATAAGTATAAAAGTGATTTTTTAATTCCTGACAATATTAATCTTAGCAATGTCTATATGTGTCGCATAGATCAAAATGAAGAGTTTTTGATGGAAATTATTAAAAAATATTTTACAACAATTGAAATAAAATACAAAGACGATGAATAATAAAGTTTCTGGAATAAAAAATAGAATAGAGGAATCTGCCAACTATAAAGCAATATGGTGCGGTGGAAAAACACTCAGGTTTGCTATTGACCCCTCAAAACCAATTACAGAATTAAGGTATCCAGAGTTTTATGACATTAAAGTTACTGGAAATTGTGATGGAAATTGCCCATATTGTTATATGGATAGCAAACCAACAGAACATTATGAAAATATTATAGATAAAACCAGGGATTTTTTTAATAATATCCCAAAGGAAAATCTGCCTTTTCAGGTTGCTCTCGGAGGTGGTGAGCCAACATCGCATCCAGATTTTATTGAGCTTTTGAGAGTTCTAAAAGAAGAGTTTGACATTTGTCCAAATTACACCACAAATGGAATGTTTTATCAAGAAGAAAATTGGTTTGATATTATAGATGCAACTCAAAAGTATTGTGGTGGCGTTGCTGTTAGTTGCCATCCGCACCTTGAACATTTCTGGCATAATTCAGCTTTAACTTTTCATGCACACAGAATAAAACTCAATTTTCATATTATTATTTCCGACAAAGAGTCTATTGATTACTTTGTAAAGATTTATGATTACTGGAAAAATAAAGTTGATTATTTTGTTCTTCTTCCATATGGAAGTCAAGGTAGGGCCGAAAAAAAAGAAATTGATTGGGAATATTTGATCAAGAATCTTCCAGAGAAACAAAACCAAATAGCTTTTGGTGCCAATTTTTATCCATATCTTTTGAAGGGTGGTCATAATATTAAAATATCTTTATATGAACCAGAAATTATGTCAAAATTTCTTGATCTAAAAGATATGAAAATATATAAAAGCAGTTTTAATCTTGAATAATTATGAGTTTTAACAAAATGGTTGCTATAACTGGATGTATTGGAGTTGGTAAAACTTATATATCCAATATTTTCGAAGAATTTGGAATACCAGTATTTAACACAGATATTGCTGCAAAAAAAGTAATGGTCGAAGATGAAAGAGTTTTTTGTAGTTTTTGTGACATATTTGGTAGCGACATTTATAAGAATGGGGAATTAGATAAAAAAAGGCTTGCAGAAATAATTTTTTCAGATGAAAAAAAATTACAAATTGTTGAAGGATTGGTTCACCCAGCTGTTTTGAAAAATTTTTTGGATTGGAAATTTAAAAAGATTTATAAAGAAAAATGTCCGTTTGTTATGATGGAAAACGCTATTCTTACAAAAGGAAAAACTTATAAACTTTTTGACCATGTAGTGTTGGTTGATGCTTCGCTGAAAATAAGAAAAAAAAGGATCATGTCCAGAGAAGGAATGACGGAAAAACAAATGAATGAAATTATTAGACATCAAGATTTTACTATTGATATTCACAGCAAACTTACTCATGCTGGAATTAATGTTTTTACTCTTATGAATGATGAAAAATATGATATAAAGCCTAAAGTGAAACTTTGTGTTGAAAGTTTAATTGATTATTTTAAAGAAGAATAAATGAAAACATTATTAAAAATTAAGAATTTTTTCCTTGAAAAAAATTTGTTTAAAGAATTTTTGAGCAGTATTGTTTCAATTCCAAGTTTTGCCCTTGGATTTTTTGGAACAGAAATGTTTGACCCAATTCCACATCCTTCTTTGAAAATATGTTTAATTATTGTTTCAATTGGATTCATTTGGGTTTCTTGGACTATTACCTATATTTTTTATAAACATAATAAACAATAATTTTTTTTTATAACGTGTTTTTTGTTTTTTTTGATATTTATATTAAAATAAAAAAGTCATGATTATAAAAAACAACACACCAAAAAAGAGAACTCTTTACTATAAGGTAAATGGAGTAATTTCACATATAACAATTGACGCATACTCACAATCAAGAGATATTGAAGAAATTACGCATATAGATCAACTCCAATTAAGTACCTATGAAAGACGTTTAAGACACATAGAAACATATTTGGGAAAATCTTTTACAAACCCATTTAGTGTTCCAGGTGATAGTGAATTTTCAAAATTTCGCTTAACAGCATCTGTTACTGGAAATTATTCAGGTACTATATTACCAACTTCATCATCAGTATCGGAAGGAGAAAATATTACATTTACTCTTGTATTACCAGCAAGCAGTAGAACAATAGTTGTTACAGAACAAAGTCCAACATTAGGAACAATAACTCCAACGGGAAATGTTGTGGTTACATCTGTTCCAAGTTTATCTACTTTAGTTGATAATGGAGTTAGTAAAATGGGAAGTTTGGTTTATGTTGCTAGTGGAACATCTGCTTATACAATAACAAATGTATCTACAGCACACACTCTAAGCGCTTCGTTTGATGTTGTAACAACAGCTAGAACATTTTCTATGTCATCAGTTAATGTAAACCTTACAATAGACACATCCGTAGTTGGCACAGGAAGTATAAGCTCATCTGGAAGTTCTACTGCAACTACAGCAACTTATTTAAAAACACTTAATTTTAACAATGGTAGTTTCTTGAATTCTGTTACTGGAACCTTGTCTGGATCATCGAGTTGCAGTATAAGTGGAGTTACTGCTTATACAAATACTTTAACAACAGAATTTGCAAACGTTGCAACAGCAAAAACATTTTCAATGGAAGCATCTATTGTAAATATTCCTATAACAGCATCAGCAAGTGGTGGAACCATATCTACCGCATCTGGAAGTACATCTGCAACTACTGCAACAAACTTAAGTGCGTTTACTTTTAATGGAGTTAGTTTCTTAAATTCTGTGATTGGAACCTTGTCTGGTTCGTCGTCTTGTATTGTAAGTGGAATTACAGCTACTACAAATACCGTGTCAGCTTCTTATGGATATATTCCAACAGCAGTAACAATTACAATGTCAGCATCAACAAACGAAGAAACTCCTTTGAGATCATTTACTGTAAATGGAACAAGTAAAATTGGCGATGTAACTGGTGCCGTATCTGGAGAATCATTCTATTCTCTGGTAATGACAAATATAACTCCACAAGTTGTTGTTGCAACTTTCTTCTCTGGAGTATAATGTTGAGAACAAAATTTTTTATAAAACCCCGAATTCGTTTGGGGTTTTTTTGTTTTTTAATAAAAGTTTTACTATATTTGAAAAAAAAATATTATGATTAAAGAAAACAAAAGAGAATCTTGGGAAGATTTTTGTAAAAAAAGAGGAATTGAATCTTTAATTGAAAATCAAAAAGATTTAGCGGCTTTTATATACTTTTCTTCTGTTTATACTCATGAACAAAAAGGAAATTGGAGAAGACAAATTGTAAGAATTAAGAAATTAATAAAAGGAATAGAAAAAAAGAGTATTGAAAATCAGCAAGATAAAAAATAATTAGGAAAAAACTTGTTTTTAATGTAACTTTTTTTATATCTTTGCGTAGAAATTAGAAAAATTAGACTATTTAATATAAACTGAAATTATGAAAACTTTATCTTTGTGTTTATGCCTCTTACTATCAAATTGCTCCCAAAGCAAGTTGACCTGGAATGATTTTGCATAAATGCGAGATAAACCAATAAACCAGAAACGGGAGCAGTTAAAAAAACTTGCTCCCGTTTTTGTTTTTATATGTTCTTTAAAATATTGAAAATTTAATTTAGGTGGCCATTAAAAGAGTTACATCGTGGAGAAACTGGTTTACGCAATTGACCAAAAATCAATCTCCCGAAAGGGAATGAGGTTCAAATCCTCCGAAGAGAAATCTTCAACACTCTTTTTGCTTTTCCCCTAAATTTTAAATGTCCCCATGAGCAAATTGGAAAAGCTTGCAGGCTTAAACCCTGTGGAATACATGGAAACGTTCTCAGTTCGAATCTGAGTGGGGATACAAAATGCACATGTGGGTGAGTGGTCTAAGCCATCAGTCTGCAAAACTGTTATCTCGAAAGAGTCGGGGGTTCAAATCCCTCCATGTGCTCAAATGCGGGTGTGGCGAAACTGGTTATACGCACTACACTTAGGATGTAGCGTCGAAAGACGTGGGGGTTCGAATCCCTTCACCCGCACAAAATGGCTCAGTGGCGAAACTGGTTATACGCAATGGACTTAAAATCCATCGGGTTGTAAAATCCGTGTCGGTTCGACTCCGATCTGAGCTACAAAAAGGTTCTTTGAATAATTAAATTAAAAAAGGTAAAGGCATTTCAAGTGTTTCTTTTGCGTTTTAATTTTTTGTGCTATTTATAAATAAAAAAATATATGAAAATAAAAAAAATAAAAAAAGAAGATTTGGAAAATGTAGTCAATAGTTCTTTTTCATTAAGGGAAGTAATGAATAATTTTGGAATAATTCCAGCAGGCGGAAATTATAGGTCATTAAAGAATAAAATCAAAGAATTTAACATTAATATTAATCATTTTTATGGAAGTTCTTGGAGTAAAGGAAAGGTTTTGGGTTACAAAACACCTATTTCTAAATATTTAAATAACGAATTGTTTATAAAATCTGATTCTTTAAAAAAGAGATTAATTGAAGAAGGGTATTTTGAACACAAATGTTATCAATGTAATAGAACAGAATGGGAAAAAAATGAAATTCCTATAGAATTACATCATAAAGACGGGAACAGTGAAAACAACAAATTGGAAAACTTAATTGTTTTATGTCCAAATTGTCATGCAATAGAGGAAAAGGGGAAGAAAAAAACAAAAAACCACCTTGATAAACAGTTGGCAATAAAAATTATAAAAGAATCTAATAGTGTAAGAGAAGTATTGAAAAAATGTGGAATGAGTACAAAAAGCAATAATCATGGAGCAATATACAAATTAATGTCTGAACATGGATTGAAATTTAAAGAAAAAGATATAATTAAAAAAATAAAAAACAAAAGAATACATAAAAAACATTATTGTCCAAAATGTAATAAGGAAATACAAAACAGGAGTAAAACATGTGATGAATGTGCAAAAATAAATCAACGAAAAGTAGATCGTCCTTCACATGAACAACTTTTGAAAGAAATAAAAGAAACAAATTATCGTGCAGTTGGAATAAAATATGGTGTATCAGATAATGCAATAAGAAAATGGATAAAATATTATGAAAAAGAATTAAATAAATAAGTCCTCTTGGGCAAATTGGTAAAGTCGTCTGCCTCAAGAGCAGAAGTTTTCTGGGTTCGAATCCCAGAGGGGATACAAATGGCCAAATGTTGGAATTGGTAGACAACCCAGTCTAAGAAGCTGGTATCGAAAGGTGTAGGAGTTCGACTCTCCTTTTGGTCACAAATTATAAAGATTACAATGCGTCTATTTGTTAGATTCTTTTCATAAAGCATAAGTTATCTGGATTCTCCAGATAAAAACATGCTATTTGCTAAATTTTGGCATACATTGTCATTATACAGCATCTATTTGTCTGGGTTTTCCAGACGACAAAATCAGTATTAATTTTAAAATTTTGTATTATGAAACATTATCCACATATAGAATATTGGAATAAAGGTATATTAGGTGCACCAGTATGGGGCTTCGAAAAACTAGATGGAAGCAACATTAGATGTGAGTTTACCAAAAAACGTGGTTGGTATAAATTTGGTACCAGAAACAACATGATTGATGAAAAACATGAACAGTTTGGCTCTGCGGTAACTTTGTTTTTAAATAAGTACGGCGAAGGACTTGCCAAAGTATTTATCGATGACAAGAGTTATAGAAACATTAGAAATTTTGTAGTATTCTCTGAATATTATGGTCCCAACTCTTTTGCTGGGTTCCATCAAGAAGGAGATATTATGGATATAATTCTTTTTGATGTAAACTTGTTTCAAAAAGGGTGGGTTCCCCCAAAAGAGTTTGTAGACAATTTTGAGCATCTTGGAATTCCAAGGGTGCTGTATCAAGGCAATCTTAATAAAGAGCTCGTAAATGATGTAAAAATTGGTAAATTTGATGTTCAAGAAGGTATCATGGCTAAAGGAATAAGAAAAACCAAAGGTAATGATATAGTTTGGATGGTTAAGTTGAAAACTCAAATTTGGCTTGATAGAATTAAAGGGAAATTCGGAGACGAAGCTGTTAAAAAAGAGCTTAATGGAGATTTGTCTTTGATTTGAATGTAACTTTTTTAAAAAGTTTGCGTATAGATTGGTAGATTCAGCTTCGTGGTTGTAAGCAATTCCTGGGATTCTCGGATGCCCTTCAGATAAGTTTAGAATAGGCCAGCCCATGCGTCCAAGATGGAAGTTCGATTAGAAAAACAAAAGTTCCCCCGTATACGAGATGCGGGGGTTTTTTTAAAACAAAAACATTTTAAACATGAGTCCTTGTGATATTTGTCTTGAAAAAAAATGTCCCACCAATGGAAAGTGTAATTGTGAAACTTGCAAAGTAAAAGATAATTGTCCTAAACATGCAGGTCTTTCTGCTACAATAAGAATTACAACGAAATGCACTCAAAGTTGTAAACACTGTTGCTTTGATTGTTCACCAGAATCAAAAGATATGATGACGATTCCAATGGCAAAAAAAATTGCTACTTTTATTAAAGCAAATGGAATTAAGAGAGCAAATTTGATGGGTGGAGAAATTTTTTGTAATCCAGAATATAAAGAAATTTTATCTGAAATAATTCCAAGTGTAGGGATTGCAAGAATCGTAAGTAATTCTGATTGGGTAGAACACGATTCAACATTTCCAAAATTTATTTCTCAATTTAAAAACGTTTATTTTGCATTATCAAACGACAAATTTCACACCAATAAACACGTAGATCAAGCAGAAAAAATATTAAAAGAGAAGAAAATTTTTGTTAAAACTGATTTTTTTGATAAAAAAGACGACTATATTGTTCCAATTGGAAGATCAATGTATGAATATAATTTTTACTCAACAATGTCATGTTATTGTCATAATCCAGAACATCAATATAGTTTTCTTATTGATGAAATAGGAAAAATTTATAAATGTGGATTTGGAGTTTGGGATTATGCAAAAGTAGAAGAATATTTAAAAGGTGGATTTAGAGAAAGATTCAAAGAATTCAGCAAAGTGTTTTATGATATTTTTATTCCCAATTGTGCATCTTGTATGAGAGGATATGGATTAAGGTAGATAAACCAAATAACCCGACTAAAAAAATCGGGTTTTTTTTATCTATTTATATAGAAATTAAACTATATGAAATTACAAGAGTTTGTTACAAAAGAAGTTGAAAAACTAATTGAAGAATCTAATTTTAGAAGAAGTAGAGATTATGTTTTAAACGCAACAATTGATTTTGTTAATTCTGCAGATGGAAAACATTATAAAATAGAAGCTTCAATGGAAGTTGAGGCGCCAGATGACTCAGTTGGCTTTCATGGTGGAACAAATACTTCTATAGACAGAGCAATAAGTGATGACGGAAGTGTTATTGAAGGAGAAGAAGCAATAAAAGCTCTTTTTGATGAAGAAAGTGGTGATTGGAGTGAAATTAATTCTGCTTTAGAAAAAGAATTTGAAAAACAAGCTGATGATGGTCCAGATCCAGAATTTGATGATTATAGAAATGATTACAAAGTTAAGGCTAAAGAGTGGGGTGGAATAGATGAAGAAACTTCAGATTCAGGATTAGCACTTGCCTCTGGAAATCCACTTGATGGTAGAAGCACAAAGTCTGCAATGAATTACATATACAAACTTTATAAACAAAAAGATCACGGACAAAGATATAAAGATACTGGATGGGAAAACATATCTGCAATATGGAAACATTTTAAGGATCATAATATTGATATGAGTATTGTGAAGGCAGAATATAATCCAGGCGGAATGACTGTTGATTCTACAACTCCTCAGTGGAAGAAATACTTAGTAGAGTTTATTTTTAAAAACAAAGAGGGGATTCCTGTTAAATTTCCTTGGGTTTTAACAGCGCACGCAGCTGGTACTATAGAAGATAATTGGAGTTCATACGATTTAAGTTTTTATCCAACTGGTAGAGTTGAAAAAGATGAAGATGCAATGTTTTTGTCAAAACAAAGTGAGCCAGTAATGGAATTTATACAAGAAGAAATTTTAAAGATTCACAAAAAAACCTTACTGGAAAGTAAAAAAAATAAAATTGAAAAAGAATTAAAAATTTTAAAAGAAGGCGAAATAAGTCATAGTGAGAATTGGGAATTTTTTCCAATAACAATTCCAGTTGGCAGTTCAGACATAAAAATTTTTAAAAATATTATAGATCAAGGAATAGATAGTCACCTTGAAGGATTTACAAAATCTAATTTTTCACAAAAAGAAAACAAAATTGTTCTAAATTTCCATAATTCAGAATTACCAATATTAATAAGAAGATTAAAAGAAGAATATGAAAAAACTGGAGATGAAGCATATTTTATGTGGGCAGAAGATATAGAAAGGGTCTCAAAAGAAGAAAGTGTATAAATTACATGAAACCTCACAAAAAAGTGGGGTTTTTTGTTTATTTTCCCGTGTCAATTTAGTATATTTGTATAAAATTAAATTGATATGATAGAACATTTAACAAAAGAAGTATTTGAACAAAAAGTTGCAAACTTCAGTAACAGCCCAGATTGGAAATTTGAAGGTGAAAAACCAATAATTTTAGATTTTACAGCAAAATGGTGTTCTCCCTGTAAAGTTTTGATGCCCATATTAGAAGAAATAAAAATAAAATATGGAGAAAAGATTGATTTTTATAAAGTAGACATAGAAGACGAGATTGAATTAACCACAATGTTTAGAATAAAAGGAGTTCCAACATTAGTTTTTTTCCCTGTAGGAAAAAATTGTTTTTTCAACTCTGGAGCCATGCCACTTGGGTTTCTTAAAAAAATAATAGAAGAAGAATTATTTTAACAATTTGTTTTTTTTAATATATTGGTTAATATAACTATCTAAAACTTGCAGGTTAGTGTAATGATTTAATCTTATAACATCTTCTTCTTTTGTTGCAGAAGATAAAGGAATAATATGGTCAATTGACCAATATCTATTTGTCTGTGCTATCTCGTTTTTTTTAAATATACCCCAATTGTTCCAATTTTGCCATTCATTGAATTGATTTTCTATATATTGTTTAAAAAAACAAAAAGAGCATCCAAGTATTTGTTCTGTTTTTGTATTTTTTTTAAAGTTTTTAGATTTAATTGCAATTTTTATTAAGCCTCTTATGTTACATTTTAATTTATAAAGAAAATCTTCTTTTATTCTAATTTTATGTCTGATATTTCTTTCTTCTTTGTGACTTTCCATGTAAGCTTTTTGTCTATTAATTACTTTGTTTTTATTTTTTTTATAATATTCTTTTTGATATTGTTTTATTTTATATGAATTTTTTTTATAATTTTCTTTTTTCTTTTCACTTATAACATTTTTGTTCAATTCTTTACGTATCTTATCTTTTTCTTTTATTATGTCTTTGTTGTTTTCTCTATAAATTTTATGTTTCTCTTTATTTTTGATATATTGCAATTTTCTTTTTAATTTAGTTTTTTCTTTGTTGTTTTTTGTTCTTAACCTTCTTTTGATCTTTTTGCAAAATTTACAAATATAATCATGACCATCTTTTTTACTTTTGTTTTTATGAAAAAGTTTCAAAGGTTTTTCCCCTTGACAGCATGTACATATCTTTTTTTCTACATTTTCCATAATTATTTTCCCCAATTCTCTAAATTATAAAAATATTCTTTTAGTAACCAGTTAATGAATTTAGATTCATTTAAATCTAACTCTTTTAGCCTACTAAAATTTTCTGGAGAAACAACATTGGTTTTATATGGTCAATATGCCATTCTCCATAATTCTCCCATGACATACCAGGAGTAAATAGAGACTCGATTTTTACTCTTAATTCTGTTGGAGTATATCCTAATATTTTAAATGTTCTGTCTGTTTTTTGAATTAAACATCTTCTCAACATTCGTCTCATAGATTCTGTTAATTTAAATAAAACGTCAGTTTTTCTTTTATTTTTTAAATAATTATTACGAGTTGTTTTAACTTTTTCCTTATTGTTTTTTTTCCATCTTATAGTTCTTTCATTTTCTTTATCTCTATTTTTAATTCTCCACTCTTTTTTTATTAAACGTACTTTTTCTAGATTTTCTTTTCTATATTTTTTTTGTTTTTCACTTTCACATTTTTTACAATGTTTTCTTCTTTTGAATTCTTTTATGTCTTTTTCGCTTCCGCAAATTACACAAACTCTTGAAGATAAATTTAATTTTTTCCTTCCCATATTATTCCACGTTATTTATATCTAATTCTATTAAAATTTTTATTCTTTTATTCATGGAATATCCATTTTTATCACAAAAATATTTAAATTTATCTTTTAAGCTTTGTTTCATTCGTATTGGCCATATTACATCTTTTTCTGTTGATAATTTTAGTTTTTTCATATTTGTATAATTAATGTTATACATAAATATGATAAAATTTTGTAAAACAATAAAAAATGTTTATATTTGTAAAAAATTTTGTAATTATGAAAGCAAACTGGAAAAAAAGAATGATGGAAATGGCTTGGCACATTTCTAAATGGTCAAAAGACGACTCTACAAAAGTTGGTTGTGTAATAACTGATGAAGAAAACACCATTAAAAGTTTGGGCTATAATGGTCATCCAAGAAGTTTAAATGACGAAGTTAAAGAACGCAATGAAAGACCATTAAAATATATGTATGTAGTTCATGCTGAGATTAATGCAATAGCTAATGCAACAAGAAATGGAGTTTCATTAAAAAATTCTATTATGTATTGTACATATTTTCCATGTAATGAATGTGCTAAAGCAATTATTAATTCTGGAATTAAGACTCTTGTTTCTTATGAACCTGACTTTAATAATGAGCGCTGGGGCAAATCTTTCAAGGTTTCATTTGAAATGTTAAAAGAGTGTGGGGTTAATATTGAAATATTTACCGATGAACATGATGATTTTTATAAAAACTTAGAATATTTTGATGAGCTTATTTGGGATTATGAAGGATCTGAAAAAGGTGAAAAAACACATTCAACTCAAAAGGATTGGAATCAAACTTTGATTACAAAAATAAATCAAGCATCAGCTAAAGTTTACAAAAAAAGTATGATTGGTGGTGCAAATAAAATTAGAACAGGAATTTGTGTGTTTAATATTATTTGTGATTTAGAATATTTTTTTCGAGACAAAATGATGTTAGGTGGTAGATATGAAGTAATAATTGATAACAATATGCCAAATAATAATATTGTTGTTTATAACGATGGTAGAAATGGTTATTTTGTTCCATCTGAAGAAGAAATAAAAATGGGAATTATCAAAAAAGAAAAAAAGATCACTATGTATTAATAGAAGTGTTAAATTATAAATAATATGTTTGGAATATTTAAAAAAAAGAAACTTATCGTGATCCATTACGTAAACGTAATGGGATTAGCTAGTACAGAAATAGCTTTAAGGTTAGAAAAGTATAAAGAAAACTATTTTGGGTTTAAGGGAAATAAGAATGTTAAAGAAATGTGTATTCCAACGAATGGAGACGCAAGAGTTGAAATTGTAAAATTATAATAAAAAATGAGATTATTGTTTTGTTTTTTTTGGACAAGTTTTTTGTTTTTTCAACATTACATAGGTGTTAGTGCAGAAAAAGTTGTAGAATCTTTAAAAAGCACAAATACGTATGTTACAATACAACAAGATGAAACTCCTTGTATAATAGGAATAAATTTATTTGGTAAAATTTCATGTTGGATTGATAAAAATGCTATATGTTACAAATGTATTTTGGAACCATATCAAGATTATGTAAAACAATTTAAAACAAATTTTGATAGCACAACAGTTATAATATCGCAAAATGAATGGGTTGATAAAAACGGGAAAAAACCAGTATCAATTAAGTTGGTTGACCAAAACAAATTTGTTTTCGAGTATGAAAGAAAAAAGTAAATATTTATAATAAAAATTAAACATGAAAACAGAATTTTGCATTACCTCCAGTCTTTGAGGTAGTTTCACGGCTCGGTGAAATTACCTACAACTAAAAAAGGAGGTAATTATGAAAAATTTTAAAAGAGCATTCAGGAGACACAAGAAGAATGTTAAGCACATTGCACGTCTTAAAAAATATGCAAGTGGGTTTGATGGAATTCGTTTAAAAGATGGTGAATATATTTATCATCCAAATTGGAAGGATTTACAAAAACTCACATCTTGGTCGAATAAATTAAAAACTATGTCTACTATTTGTAGTTGTGAAATGTGTTCTGGAAACAGATACAAAAGAATAGACCAGAAAAAGTTAGACAGAATGTTTTTAAAGCTCGGTATGGAAGAATAAAAAAGGGGCAATAGCCCCTTTTTTTATTTACAAAAGCAACAAATAGTTTAATTCACCATTAAAATTACTAAACGTTTTATATAAATGTGAATGTGCTGATCCAATAACACTTTTAAACTCATCTAATATCATATCCATTTTTTCAACATTGTTAGGATAATATGATGCACAATGATCAGCTATAGATTTTTCAAGATAAGTTATTGTAGGTACATGCCATACATTAAATCCAATAGATTGACTTTCTTTTGTTGGTTGTTTATCCATCACCAAATCAAATATTTTTTCGCCTTTGTTTTTTCCAAAATATTCTTTAAATTCTTCTCTAATTATAGAATTGTATTCTTCTATTGTTTCAGATATTAATGAAAATATTAAATTTTCAAATTTTGAATTTGATAAAGACATTAAGTCGTTTTGTTCTAAAAATTTCTTTGATTTACTAGAAACAGTTTCTATTTTTACTCTCATAATTGTTTCATAAATCCAGTTTCTGTCACCTTGTTCAAAACCAAGTCTTTTTATTGTGTAATTTACCCAATATTCAGATTTACTGAACAAGTCTTTTTCAAATAGTCTAATTTGTGTTAATGGCTCCCTTTTATTTGCATCTTCAATTTTTTTCTTTCTTATTTCTAGAATTTTAAAAACTCCAGCAACAATTGTTGATGATATAACTGCGGTTGCTCCGATAATGGCTGTCAATACTTCATTTTCCATATAATAAATGTTTTTTATAATAAATATTAATTTTTTTTAACAAATTGTTTAAAAATTTAAAAAAAACATTGATTTATATAAATTTATTTGATGTTTGTGGTGTTTTATATTTTATGAAACATAACTTTTTTTATAAAAATTCGTATAATATTGTAGACGAAACAAATTTAAAAAGGAAAACGATGAAAAAAAATGTTTTAATTTTAACTGTTTTAGCAGTTATTTTAATTTCATGCAGAACAGCAAAACCGTTAACTGGAGATGTAGTTAATGAGTATCATGTTACAATGGAAACTTTAGAAAGAGTTCAATTTTACAACTCAACACAAGTTGTTTTAAAAAGAGAGTATTATATTGATACATCTACTTATGAAAAAGGAAAATTAGTCACAAAAAAGACTTTGGTACACGAAAAAGTTATTATACCTACAAAAACATATGGAGTTGTCCAGTCTTTTCATGGTGATGTTATAGAAATTTCTTTTGGAGATAAAGAAAAAACGATGATTTTTAAAAGTTATAAAAACGGAGAATATTTAGTTAAATTTGAAAGTGGTAAAGTAAAATACGGAGACAATTTTTTTGAATTATCTGGCAGTGATGCGGTGTCGTTGTTATGCAAAAGAAAACATTCATTTTCAAATGAGTATAGCACAATAAAAGCACAAGGCAAAAAAATAAATTAAGAAATATGAAAAAAACAAAAGATGAATTTTGTTGGGAAGAAATGGTTTGGAAGATTAAAAACTTAAAAAACATCTCAATTTCCAAAGAAAAAAGAGAACAAGAAATTGATATTTTTCTTTCTCAATTAAAAGAATTGTGGAAAACTTGTCCAGAACAAAGATTTGCACAACTATTGTTTAATTATACAAAAATGGGAACTTCTATAAACGAAAAAGAGGGACCATCTTTTGGATTAAAAGATTTTTTTTATTATGAAGACAAAATGATTTTGGAAGATATAAAAAAGAACACAGAGGAAAATATAAAAAAGATAAAAAATAAAAAAGAATAATTTTATGGAAGAAAATAATTCTATAAGAAAGCATCCAAAGTTCCTTTCGGCTTTATTTGGAGCGTTTTTTAAAATGTTTGGATGGATAAAGTTGAGAAAATTTTTTGACAACAAATTGTTAAAAAAGACACTTCACGATGATAAAATTCCAACAGACTCAAAGTTGGATGAACACATAGAACTTTTAGCTTTCTACATGGAATATGTGTGGCCATTGATTAATCACATAGTTAGAGAAAAAACGATGATTTTTTTCAGATATAAATTAAAAAGATTTTTGTTAAAAACCATTTTTTTCCTTTTTGTTGTTGGATTTATTATAGGGACATATAAATTGTATGTTTTATATAGAAAAACCGAAATTTATTTATATTCAACATGAAAAAAAATATTTAGACGGTTTAATAATTAGGACAGATACGATTTTTATTCCAGCAGAAAGATCTGAATTAAACAAGGAAAATTTGGATTATTTTGCATCAGAAATGGATATAAAACACTGGTATTACGTAAGAAAACAAATAATTCAAGAAACTTCATTTTCATCCGAATCTTGTACAAAAGCGCACAACTTATTTGGAATGAAATTCCCAGGACAGCGTGAAACATGTGCTATTGGAGAAATGTTTGGTCATGCAAAATATAAACACTGGGTATATTCACTGTATGATTACAAAATGTGGCAAGATTTAAGAATGGAATCAATTCCCATGCGAAAAGGAGAAAATTATCCCCATTGGTTATCCAGAGTTGGATATGCTGAAGATGAAAATTACTTAAACGCATTACATGCAATAGAATGGTATGAATTCAAGTCAAACAAGTATTAATTTAAACAATGTTTCTTTTCGAAGAACAAGTTTTGATGATGCTAAGAAAATGTGGAAATATACAAATGTCTTCTATGAGGGATATAGGCATGGGTTTGACATTAAAATTTATGTTTGTATTACTGCTTTTTTAAATAAAACACCAATTGCATTTTCTGTAAAGACTCTAAATAACAATCTTCCTAAAAATTCTAGTTATTTGAGTTATACTTATGTGAAAAAGAAATACAGAGGAAATGGATTGGCAAAAAAACTGTCAAATGCAATGTTAAAACACGGTAGGTTTGTTTTACAAATATCTCCATTAAATTTAATTAGTCTTTCTTCTCATATTCATATGGGATTTGAAATTATAAACCTGGATTTAAGTCACATAAGAGGTAGGTTTATAGATATTTCAGATAAAGATTCCTGGTATAAGGTTAAAATAGGCACCGATGTTCCAATTGAAGATTGTGATGCTGTTAATCAATTGTTTAGAAACAAAAAAGTGGATGAAATAGAGTTTATTAACAACAGTAAATCTATGGGAAAAATAAATTCTCATTATAAGTATTATGCTGGAATGTATAATCTTAAATTTAAAAGAGATTGTAGAGATTAATTTATTTTAATCTCCACAATCTCATTTCTATGCTTTGTTTTGACCTATTTAATTCTTTTATAGAATTTCCAATAGAGTTTGATAAAATGAAGTCATCTTGTTCTTTTGTCCAAAACTTTCTATTTTCTCTTTTTTTTACATTAGAAGGTCTAATCCAATTTTTCATTTCGATTGATTTTTCAAGTTTTCTGTTAATACACAAACAATTATCATAATACAAATGGTTGGAAAATATTATTGCATCTTCATTAAACAAACTAATATTGTATATATTATCTCTTTTGTTTCTGTTTGGATTCTTTTTTGGAGTTCCAGTAATTTCGTTTATATAATTTACAATAAATTTTTTTATATTTTCACTACTTGTAGTTAAGCTTATAAATGGTTTATTTTTCTCTGTCATTCCAAGAGAACCGTCTCCATCATATAATCCTCTTACATAATCAACTATAGATAAATTTTTAATGTGAAGTGGTGGAGATATTATTTCAGATTTTTTTCCACATGGAACTCCATGCTCTTTTAAAAAATTCCTAAAATTAATGTTGTAAACTGTAATTGTAATAGTACTGCTTTTTCCAAAATTTGTTATTCTATCCCTTGTACTAATTTTATAATTATATTTTATTAATTTAGAAATTTTATGAATTATATTTTCATCTTTAATGTTTAGTTCTATTTTAAATCTCCCTCTGTTTCCATCTTCTTCATTTAATGTTCCATCAGTTTGAAATAATCCTATAACATAAGAAAGTTCTTTGTTTTCCATAAAGTGTATTTTTAAAAAATTATCAATTTCATTTTATTGTAACTATAAATATAATTAAAAAAGATAAATTTGAAACTTTTTTGAAAAATTTTCGTATATTACAATAAAAATTAAATTATGTACACAATAAAAGGAAAGTTTACAAGAGCATTAATTACTAATGATGAAATTGAAGAACAATGTATTAATCAAGTTAACAATATGATAAATCATATTGCATTTGATAACAATGTTGTATTGCAAGTAGATGCTCATGCTGGAAAAGGTTCTGTTGTTGGGTTCACAATGCCACTTGGTAAATATTTGATTCCCAATACAATCGGAGTCGATATTTCATGCGGAATTTTATGTGCAAACATTGGAAAAAAGTTAAATATGACTTTTGAAAAATTTGACAAAGAGATAAGAGAAAGTATTCCAATGGGTATTAATGCTAATGAAAATGGATTTAAAATTAATAATAATGAAAAGTTTTTATTTGGAAAACATTTTCCTTGGGATGAACTTAATAATGAAATGTTGATTTTTACGAGAGCTTATAACAACAAATTTAAAACAAATTATGAATTTAAAAAATTTGATTATAGGAGCTTTGGCGAATTGTGCAGTAAAATTAAAGCGAAGCAAAAACACATTGAATTAAGTATAAATTCACTCGGATCAGGAAATCATTATTACGAGTTAGGAGTTTCTGAAAAAACGGAAGACATATGGATTTCTATCCACTCTGGATCTAGAAATTTTGGTAAATGTATTTGTGACTATCATCAAAATAAAGCAAAAAAACTTTTAAGTGATAAAAGAAATGTGGAGTTAAAGGAAAAAATTGAATTTATAAATAAAAACACCAAAGATAAAACTACAATTCCACAGCTAACGGAATCTGCAAAAAAAGAACTTGGACTTGATTTTGATTTTAACATTAATGGCATGGAGTTCCTGGAAGGTGAAAATGCTTTTGAATATTTGCTTGATATGGTAGTTGCTCAAAAATATGCAGAATTTAATAGAAAAATGATGTTAAACACATCATGTCTTATTTTAGGAAGCATTAAACCAATCGAAATTATTGAAACAGTACACAATTATATCGATTTTAAAGACTTTATTATTCGCAAAGGTGCCATACGCTCATACGTTGGAGAAAAAATGATTGTAGCACTTAATATGAAAGATGGATCATTAATATGTGAAGGAAAATCAAATCCAGAATTTAATTATAGTTGTGGTCATGGCGCTGGAAGAAAAATGAGTCGTTCTATGGCAAAAGAAAAACTTGATTTAGAATATTTTAAAAAAGAAATGGAGGGAATTTTTTCAACATCAGTTTGTAAAGGTACTCTTGATGAATGTAAAGGGGCTTATAAAGATTCTGAAACAATAGAAAGATTAAATGAACCAACGGCCAATGTTATTGATCGTTTAATTCCAATTTTAAACATAAAAGACAAAAATTCTGGACCAACATTTAAAGAGCGTAAAGAAGAAAAAAGAAAAAATCAAGAAAGAAATGCGCCCAGAGAATTAAAAGAAAAAAATCGTTAACATAAAAATTAAAAAAATGAATTTAGCTATTTACAATCCCCAAATTTTGGGAAGTTTTACAGAGGAAATTGCAAGAAAATGCAACGAACTTGGTCTTAACAAAGAAGGTGTCAACAGATTAAATGTTGAGCGGTATATTAATAAATTACAAAGGCTACAAGCGGATGGTATGCAGCTTTCCATTATGCCAGAACAAACGAAAGAAATGGTGTTAACTGCAATTTATCAAAATCCAGCCGCCATTCAGTTTGCCAGTGATCAGGATGAACATTCAAAAGCAATTGTAATTAATGTAAATCCAACAAATATTAAGTACATTCTTAATCCAACGGATGTAGATGTCCAAATGGCAATAGACCTAGAACCTTCGTCTATTTTGTTTGCAAAAAGATATTCGAAAGAGAAAGCTATGAATGCTATTGAAAAGAATATTAAGTTAATATTTTCCATTGAAAAATCATATGTTGATGAAGAAATGATGTTGTTTGTTTTATGTCTTGCAAAGGATAAAAAAAATATGGAAAATTTATGGGATAAATACATAAACAATACTAAAAGTCGTTTTAATTCTCCGTTAACACGTTTTTCTAATGAAGAAATTAAGAGAGTTGCCTATGAAATAAATCCTGTGTTTTTGAACTACATAAGTCCGAAAGAATTGAGTGAAGATCAAATTGTAAATATTTTGAAAGAAGATCCTTTTTACTACGAAAAAATGGTAGAAGAAGAATTTGTAATAACAAAAAAAATGATTGAACCAATTTTAAGGTGGAGAAATAGTTGTGGAAGATATAATATTTTTAGTTTAATAGGAAGTGATTGTTTAGACAAGGAAGTTTTGAAAAAAATTGTCGATGAGCTTTCGAAATTCGAAAAAGTTCATTTTGAGGATGTTCTTTGTTATTTAGAAAAAAACACTGGATTTTTTGATTTGTTTTTTGAAGAAAACATTGAATATATTTTCAAAGACAATGGTATTTTTAATTTGAGATATTTGCCAGAAGGGTATTCCAACAAAAAAGTTATTAAACTTGCTATAAAACAAAATAAAGAAAATAAAAAGTGCTTGAATTTTTGGAACACAAAGGTTAAAAGATCATAATTATGGAATGTAACGAAAGATATTTAAAAGCAATAAGATTTGCTGCCAGGCAACATGCTTTAGCAAGTTATGATGGAGAACATTATTATGTACACTTTGAAGATATTGAACAGGTTTTAAGAGATCACAAAGAGGTTGAAGATGATTCTTTGATAGAGGCAAATTTACATGATGTTTTAGAGGATGGTGGAGTTTCTTATAATGAGGTTAAGAAAATGTTTGGTCATTCTGTCGCTGAGGTTGTGTATTTGTGTTCAGACTTCAAAGGAAGGAATAGGGATGCAAGAAAACCACAAAAATTTTATGATGAAATAAAAGAAAGTCCGCTTAGATTACAGGCAATAAAAATAAAAGTTGCTGATAGAATTGCAAATGCAAGAAGATCAGTTTTAAGTGGACATGGAATGGGGGATAAATATAAAAAAGAATATGTTCATTTTAAAGAAGAACTTTATCTGGTTGGACATATTGATTCTATGTGGAAAGAACTTGATGATTTAATGAAATAAAATATGAAAAAAGTTTTAGTTACTGGTGCCGCTGGGTTTATTGGATCAAACCTTGTAGAGTTCTTACTTGAAAATACAGATTTTGAAGTTTTTGCTATAGACAATCTTCAAGCTGGGAAAAAAATATACGAAACGTTTATTAAGCCACTGGAAAATGAATATCAAAGTAGGCTTCACTTTTATAAAGAAGATATAAAAAACATCGAGGAAAAATTTGATTATTTTTTTTATTTAGGAAACTATTTTGACACAGTGTTTCATCTTGCAGCAACTCCAAGTGTTCCATATTCTGTAGAATATCCAAAAACAACAAATGAAAACAATGTTTCTAAAACTTTAATTCTTTTGGATTGGTGTGCTAGAAAAAAAGTTAAAAGGTTTGTTTTTAGTTCATCATCGGCTATTTATGGAGACACAAACGAATTTCCAACTTCAGAATCTTGTGCTATATCTCCCAAATCACCATATGCTTTGCAAAAAAGAATAATAGAGGAATATTGTAAGTTGTATTCTGAACTATACAACATTGAAACTGTTTGTTTACGATATTTTAATGTTTATGGCCCAAATCAGTATTCTGAAAATGCTTATTCTTCTGTTATATGTGCTTGGATTAAATGTGCTGTGATTGGAACCAATGTTAGATTGGATGGTGACGGGAGTCAAATTAGGGATTTTGTATATGTAAAAGACGTATGTTTTGCCAACTTTTTAGCAGCGACTTCAATTGAAAAATTTCACGGAGACATCTTTAATGTTGGAAGTGGAAGAAACAATTCTCTTATTGACATTCTTTATATGATTAAGTCAATTTCGGACATAAAAGGAATTGATTATGCAAATGGAAGGGTTGGGGATGTTTTTAAAACACATTCTAATATTGAGAAAATCTCAAAGTTAGGATATTTTCCTAAAACAAATATAAACGACGGAATTCAAAAAACTCTTTTTTGGTATAAAGAAATTATTAAAAAACATGAAGCTTAAAGAAATAGTTTGCGACCTTAAATACGCAAAAATCCTTAAAGATCTGGGCGTTGATCAGACAAAAAGTTTTTCTGTATTTTATTCTGATGATTGGAAGCTTGTTTCTCCTTTTGAATTTGCAATCACAGACTCTACTGGACTTTGTTTTAATAGAGAAAGCGAAGAAGGACAAAAAAAGTTCATATCAACATTTACAACAGATGAACTTTTAGAAATTCTTCCAAAAGAAATACAACATGGGAAGAACGATTTTTCTTCATATTATCTTTGTATGGGATATGATGGAGAACATGGGTTACCTATGGTTTGGTATGAAGATAACGATTTGACTGGGCAAGACATGTGGATTTCAAGATCTGATAAAAAAATGGTCAATGCACTGGCAAAAATTTTAATATGGCTCTTAAAAAAAGAAAAAATTCAGATTTCTAACAAAACAAAAGAAAAAAAAATTAAAAGAGAAATTCCAATAGAAAGGGTTTTATATAAGAGAATGGGTAAGTTTTTTTATAGCTTCAAATACAACTCTTGGTTTGTAAAAACTAAAACAATTATTGAAAATGATTCGAAATATGGATATTGGTATAAATCAAGTCTTGTTAATGAATCGAACCAGAATGTTTTAGAAGAAATATGTGGAAGAAGTCATTCTGATTTAAGTCAAAGAATGTTGTCATATGTCAATAATCCTTTAAATTTTTAATATGGAAAATTATCTAGAAAATTATAAAAAATACAACAAAACTCTTTTTAAATTCATGGGTTATGACGAAAAAGAATTGGATTATAAACTATTTGCTCCTCATGATCCAGTGATTGGTTCAGAGATTTTAAGATGGGTTATACACAAAATAAACCATAATCCCAGAGAAGGATATAAAATGAGAACTATTATTTCAATGAAAGATGATGAAACAGAAGTTTTCATTCAAGAGTGGCATAATACATCGAAACCAGATGGGTATGTAAATGTGGTTAGCCACAAAGAGACTTGTGAGTTAAAAAAAGAAGAAACAGAAAAAGAAATTTACAAAAATGTTGTTTTGGAAGTTTCTCATAAAGCTATGTACAACGCTTGTGTAGATTTCATTATAAAAAAAATTACTTAAAACTTTAAAAAAATGAAAAAATCGTGTAAGATAATAAACATTAATTATAAAAAAAATATGGAATTTTTGTTAATGCAATTAGATGAGCTAACGGATAAAAATAGCGTACATTTTGATCAAGATGTTTTTAAAGAAAAAGACAAAATAAGAGAAAAAATTTTAAAAGGAGAAATTGTTTTAGAATAATTTTACATTATTTATGAAAAAATTTCTAAGTGTTCTTATACAAAGAAACATATATTGGATTAATATTCGGATGTTCAAAAAACAAAGAAGAAAAAAATTGCCCTTTATTAAAAATTAGACAATTAAAAAACAAAGAAGAAAGATTTAATTGGTGGAAACTTCTTTCAGAATCAGAAAAAAATAAAATTATAAAATTTCACAAAAAATGCATTAATAATGGATGACAAAATTTTAGAAAAAATAAAACTGGCAAGAGAAAATGATCCAAGAAAATCTATGACAGTTTCAGATAAGATGGTAAAACTACAAGAGGAAATTGGTGAAATTGCAGCAGCTCACATGAGAGAACTTGGATTGAAACCACGTAGCGAAGGAATGACTATTAAAAGCGTAAGAGATAATAAAAAAGAAGAATATGCAGATGCTCTTATTGTTATTTATGACATGATCCTGGCCGATGGGTTTACTTTCGAAGAAATAAAAGAAGAGTTGAATAAAGGAGTTGATAAATGGTATAATAAAGTAAAAGAATTAAAACAATGAGCTTAGATGTTAGTTTAATCTCCAAAGGAGAAAAGGTGATCCGTGAATCATCTGGAATATTTGTTCGTGAAAATGGAGAAACAAAAGAAATTTCATTGAGAGAATGGAATGAAAAACACCCAGGTATAGAACCCGTAAGAATTCCAGAACAAACTAATGAAAGTGATGAAGTGTATTCTTCAAACATTACTCATAACTTAAATGTAATGGCCGAACAAGCTGGAATTTATGAACATTTGTGGAGACCAGATGAAATTGGTGTTACAAAAGCAAAAGAATTGATTGAACCTTTGAGACAAGGGTTACATAAACTTAAGTTAAATCCAGAAAAATATAAGGAGTTTAATCCAGATAACGGATGGGGCTCCTACGAAGGATTGGTTAAATTTGTAGAAAATTATTTAAATGCTTGCTATAAATATCCAGAAGCAGAAGTAGAAGTAAGTCGGTAATTTTTTTATAATTTATTTCATAATATTTATATGTATAATAAATACATTTAAGAATATGAAATTAAGAAAACTTATAAAAACTACTATACGTGAATATTTAAACGAAAATAACAATTTAAATAAAAGAAAATTAAGATTAATAAATGAAAGCAAAGTACAGGGTAAAACGATTGTTAATGTAGATATTCAACCAGAATATGAAAAATTTATAACATTTGATTTAAAAAAATGGGTTAATTTTATTAACAAAAACGCAGAACTTAATAATATAGTTTTTTTATATAATGGCGCCGATACACTTGGTATGATTGACAAATATTCTTTCCAAGAATGGTTAATTAATTTAAACATTGATGAAGATATTATACAAAATGCAACATTCTATGATAAAGGATATGCTTTTTTTAGGTATTGTATTGACAATTCTATTGATGAAGATAATATCGTTGACTTGATTAAATATATGATTAAACATAATGTAAATGATAGTAGAGATATTGACAATGATATGTGGAACAATTATATGAAAGAAACAAACCACAATCAACAAGATGTAAGAGATTTATTAGAAAACGCTGGAGATATGATAAATATACCTGATTTAATGAGTTTCTTAAAAAACTATTCCAATATTATATTGTTGGGCGGTGGAATTAATGAGTGTTTAAAAGAAGTAGAAATAGCACTGCTAAGTTTAGATAAAAAATTTAAAACACTTTCAGAATTTGTTTATTAAAGAATTTTTTAAAACTAATTAAAATTCAACAAATTAAAAATTATTTTAAAAAAAGTAAGAAAAAAACTTGGATTTAATGTAACTTTTTTCTTATCTTTGCGTATGAATTGATGAAAACAATTTTTTTTGACTATTTAAATAAAAGTAAAGAATGAAAAATTTAATTAACATAACATGCCAAAGCCGCTTTCAGGTTGTGTTTTTTGTGCAACAAGTACAAAAGACCTTGGGTGTGTCATGTCGTTAATACAATATACGTCATTTACTAAAAAACCCCAAGGTCAAAAATCCTGGGGTTTTTTGTTTTATGTTCTTTAAATATTGTCCTGTGGTGTAATTGGTCGCACGTTTCCCTTTGGAGGAAAAGGCATGTCAAGGTTCGAGTCCTTGCTGGACAACTATGATCTTTGACATATTGCTAAAAAAATATTCTCAAACTTGAGTGGTGTATATTTGGAAATAAACCTACCCCCACCACTTGAGTTAGAGAACATAAGGTGTTGTAACTCAGCTTGGTAGAGTAACAGACTGAAAATCTGTCAGCCCCTGGTTCAAATCCAGGCAACACCACAAAATAAAATTTGGAACTGTAGCTCAGATGGAAGAGCAATTGTGTGAAAAACAATGAGTCGGTGCATCGAAAACATCCAGTTCCACAAATGCCTCCATAGCTCAATTGAATAGAGTGCGTGGCAACGAACCACGGGGTTGTGGGTTTGAATCCTACTGGGGGTACAAATTTTTAATATATTTATAATAAAGGAAAAATTATGAAAGCAACAGAAAGGATCGCAGCAGTTTTTTAAGTTTATAACTTAAATTTAAAAAACAATGAGTCGTTCAAGAAGAAAAACGCCAATATTTGGCAACGCAGGACATTCAGAAAAACAAGATAAAAGACTTGCAAATAGAATGTTCAGAAGAATGGAAAAGGTAAAAATTGCCATGGAAAAATTTGAAGAACTTCCACTGGACATGAATGAAGTAATGAATGTCTGGTCAATGTCAAAAGATGGTAAAGGTTATTGGTTAGATGCTTTAACCAGAGAAAACGGGAAGTTCATGAGAAAATAATACAATAAAGTTCTTTGAATATTAAAATATTTTATTAATTTTGTTTTTTCTCCTTTTTTGTTTATATTTATATAAAAACATAAATATATGACAGGAGATTTTAAAAAAATTAAAGATGGTTCATATCGAATGATAAGAAAGAATGGAAAAGGATATGAATATTATACAAAAGGAGTTTGTGAACAATGCGGAAAATTTTTTTATAAAAGAAAGCATAAATCTAACAAATTTTGTTCGTATAAATGCTCAGATGAATCAAAAAAGAATTTAGAAGAAATTTTTTTAACAAAAAACGATTTGGATATTGTTAACGGGTCTTTGCTTTCTGATGGACATCTTCGAAGAATTATTAACAACCAAAACTCGTCATTTACTCATTCTTGCAAGTTCGAAGAATATATTGATTTTTTTATTAAACAATTTAGTTTTGAATTAACAAAATTCAAAGGGAAAAACAATAGCGGGTTTGATTATTATACTATAAATTCTAAGGCAAATGTTTTTTTTACTAATTTAAGAAAAAAATGGTATCCAAATGATGTTAAAATAGTTCCAAAGGATATAGAGTTAAATCAAACGACTATTTTACACTGGTATCTTGGTGATGGTACGTTAGACAATCAAGTTGGAGCAGTTTTTTGTACTGATTCTTTTACAAAAGAAGATAATAAATTTTTAATTGAAAAATTAAATTGTTATAATTTTGATGCTTTTTTAAAAGAAACGGTAAATAGAATTATAATTCCAAATAAAAAAGTTTTTGAATTTTTAAATTTTATAGGAATAAGTCCAGTTGTGTGTTACAATCATAAGTGGGATTCTATAGTTCATGAAAGTTACTTAAATAGGACTTGTGGGTTTTGTGGAGAAAAATTTGATACAGAATATAATCATAAAAAATATTGTTCTGATAATTGTCAAAAAAAACAATGGAAAATTAATAAAGACAAGAAAGAGGATTTAGCGCATACTTTTGTATGAGGAAGTTCAAGACACATCAAAAAGAAGGAATCGGGAGATTGTGAAAAATCGTTATACCGATGCAACTCTTACTTCGGGTAAGAAGCTAAAATTAGCGGTGTGCAACTCAAATGGGCTTAGAATGGGTACCTTCAATTCTATAATAGCCTGGTAGAGGCTAACGATGTTTTGACGAGTTCATTATATCAGATAAATGCTAAAATAAAACAAAATCTTGGCTATGCTCATCTTGTCTTTTTAAATATTATGTGAGTAGCGCATAACGGCTGGTGCTCTTGGCTTACATCCAAGTATCAAGGGGTTCGACTCCCTTTACTCATACAACTGGAAAGCAAACTTGTGTAGTGTCGCAAGGCGCAAACGGGTAGGTACCCCCTAGGTAATTCCCACAAGTCCCTGCTTTTCTTTTTCGCACCTGTAGTTCAGTGGATTAAGAATACAACGCTACGGACGTTGGGGTCGGGAGTTCGAATCTCTCCAGGTGTACGAGTTTATTTAAAATTTAGCAATATGGAAAATTTGAAACACACAACCACAGAGATGGTTAGAAATCAAAATATGGCAACTCTTGATTGCTGTATTGGTTCGAAATTAATGTACAGTTTTATTGTAGAGGATGTAAAATACACTGTTCCAGTTGATGTAAGTGATAGGGCAGAGGTGGGAGATGCTACATTTAATTTGACAGAGAAAACTATGCTTTTAATGAGATGGATAAGGAAAGCAATTAAGGATAATGAGCTTAGGTGGCAACCACATATACAATAAAAGAAACCCCTCTTTTTTGAGGGGTTTTTTATTTTTTAACGAATATTTTTGTCCAGAAAGTTTCGAATATAAATCCATATAAGAATCTGATAATAAAATATACAATTGCATCGGCAAAAATCAATTTTAAAATTGGATAATTTGCAAATGCTATATATCCGATTCCAATTGTTATAGAAGCCGTAAGACAAGAGAGCATTATCATTTTAAAAAAATGCCAGGCATCAGTTGTCCAAACCAAGAAAGTTGTACTTCCAAAAAAAGCTGGTCCTTGTTGCGGATCTCTGTTTTTATATTTATTTTTCCAACTTTCTTCTGGGTTAAACCAATTGTACCATTTTTCGCTGACTTCGGAAAAAATGGAACTATTAAATTTAAAATCTAAAATATCCATTGCAGCATTGCTGGCTGCAGATATTATTAAAAGAAAAAAAATTAATATTAATGTAATCATTTTTTATTTTTTAGATATTCTCTAATGGGATTGATAAACCAGGCATACACCATAAATATAACTGCATATGCAGCCAATCCAACTAAACCAATTTTAAAACATAAAGCGAATATAATAGAGTTACTTTCAATAACTCCAATGCCAACAGCTCCAAACAATACAAGTCCGCCAAACAATATTAGTTTAGCCACATGGGTAAAAACTAATGTTTGGAAAAATTTTCCAATCCATGTTTTACATTTTCTGTTTCTGTAATTTTCAATAAATTTCATAATGTTACTTTTTTAAAAAATTTGTAATTTGTTTTTGCAACTTTTATTATAAATATATGAAAATTATTTAAAATAGTTACAAATAAATTTGATTTTATAAAATTTTTACATATTTATATATAGAATGTGTAAGAAAAGATGTTAAAGGCATATAAATACAGAATATTTCCAAGCGAAGAACAACAAAATGTTATGGCAAACATATTTGGACAAGTGAGGTTTGTATACAATCTTGGTTTGGAAACAAAAATCGACGCTTATGCTGGAAATAAGAAAAACCTTACATGTTTTGATTTAAACAAACAAATAACAGAATTAAAAGAAGATTTAACTTGGCTAAAACAGACTCCATCTCAGGCATTACAGATGTCGATGAGAAATTTGGATAATGCATACCATGCTTTCTTTCGTGGAATGGGATTCCCAAAATTTAAGAACAAACACGGAAAACAAAGTTTTTCTTTGCCACAAGGAGTTTCGTTTTCTGAAAACAATAGAGAAATATTCATTCCAAAATTAAAGTGGGTTGGAATTGATTTGCACAGAGAATTTAAAGGTGATATAAAAACCGTGACAGTTTCCAAGACTGTAACAAACAAATATTTTGTGTCGATTTTGGTTGACACAAAACAAGACCTTCCAACAAAAAAACAAATTTCTGAATCTACTTCTGTTGGAATAGATTTGGGAATAAAAGACTTATTAATAACGTCTGATGGAAAGAAATTCGAGAATAAAGATTTCTTAAAATCAGCACAAAGACAACTTAGGGTTGCACAACGCTCATTATCTCGC